>TBL_comb47_HYPODRAFT_10005069_pt1 | contig 14886 bp, 15 predicted proteins | sample TroBogypolimnion_40_FD_10682 | JGI IMG/M metagenome (IMG submission 10682)
TATTGAAATTCAACCAGATTGTATATTATTGTCATGCCCGCCTAAATGGTGGTTATATTATAAAGACGATAATGACTTATATTTTGAAAAAATTTCTTTGACTTACGCTCAACTAAAATTATTTTTAGAATATTATGGATATGAAACAAATAATATACACGAATTAAATAAATTTGGCATTTCAGTAAAAGATATGAAACATAATTCTAAATTATAATAAGCATTTCAAAAACAACTTATTTTCATTATTAAAAAGTATATACTTAAAAACATTTTTAATTATATAATAGGTTTAATGAACATTGTTAAAAGAATAGAACAATATAATGAAAATAATATTTTTTTTTGTGAACCAATTAAAAATACTATTATGAATGAAGGTAACTTTATTAGAATTTTATATTCTACATCTAATATTACATTAAATGGAATTTATTTATTTATACAATTAAATGATATCATATCTGAAAAGTATTATAATAAAAATAAATGTACTTTTAATATAACGAGTCATAAAGAACTTATTGAAAAAATAAAAGTAATTGAATCAAACTTATTAAAAAAAATAGAAATTATTAATAAAATTCCTCAATTTAAAATTTTCGATCAACTTAATAATGGTAATATTAAATTTTTTTGTGATTCTTTCTTAAAATCAAATAATTCTTTTATCTTAAAAATATCCGGTATTTGGGAAACTCATACAAATTATGGATTAACATATAAATTTACAAAAATCAACCTTTAAAAGTTGAAAATCCATCTGTAGTAAAATACTTTAATATTGTATATAAAATTAAGGCGCACATCGTAGAAATTACACCTAATAAATAAATTAAACTACTTGTTATACTTGATAGTTTATATGTTTGCTTAAATTTTTCAGTATCCATATTAGAATATAATAAATATATCTGTAGTAAAAATAAAATTATTGATATATTGCTAAAGGTGTAGTATCCATTTGATATACGTCCTTCACCAATTATTTTACTATACGTTATAATTAAATATAATATAAATCCTATTACAGCAAGCATTAATAAAAATGGTCCAGCTGCCATTAAAATAGTTGTTATCGTTTCAAATGTTGATTTTCCTTGAGTTGTAGTCATAACATTATTTAACAACATTATTAATATCATTAAAATACTCAGTGTTAATGCTGAATATCCTGATATTAATGCTCCAATTGTTGTATTGCCACTAGTCCAAAATGAAATTAAAAATAAAATTACACTCGCATATATTAAGGCTTTATAAACTAAAGAGTACCAGTTATTCATTTATATATACTTTTATTTTTCTAAACGTATATTTAATTTATCAATTTCATTTTGCATATCTTTCATTTTAACAATCATTATTGGTATTAATTCTAAATAATTTACAGACTTTATTAATTTTATTGTGTTATCTGTATCTTCAATTTCTATATTTGTTATTAATTCAGGAAAAAATTCCTCTAATTCTTGCGCTATTATTCCATAGCGTTCTTTTTTATTTTCATCATTTATAAAATTATATTTTTTTGGTATTAGATTTAAAATATTATCACAAAACTCATCAGTTAAATTACAAACATTTTCTTTTAATGATATATCTGAAGGACTATTTATTGACCCAGCTACAAATAAATCCTTGGGTAAATATACGTTATCATTAGTTGCTGGAGTAATATATTTTATATTAGATATGGTTTTATATATCCAAGAAGCATAACCAGTTACTTCTATTGAAAATTGTTTAATATAACTAGTATTATTTGGTTGTCTTCCACCATAATTTGGAGTTGCTGAAGAATATATTGACATTATATTATATTAATTTATATTTTTTATATAATTATTCAATTTAATAATATAAAAATTAATATTGTAATATATTATGGCTAATAATAAATTTAGAAATAGTACTTNAATAGGAGAACAACCAGTATTTAATGTTAACCAAACTCATCCTTTAATACCTAATAGTCAAAACTATACATNTTATAAAAAATATGTNTCAATACATTCAGAAGACAGAGATTATATTAAATATCCGAATTCTGCCTCATTTGAAATTGAATTACCTGAAGATTATTTAAATGTTAGTACAATAAAATTATCTAATTGGTCTTTTCCAGCTAATTATAATACATTTACACCTCTTAATTCTAATNTTTCAATGACATTTATTATTAATAACATATATAATCCTGGAGAACACGAATTAAGTGACCCTTTACAAAATGCTATTTTTGAAGCTTTATATAATTATTCAACTAAGAATTATCNAATAATTATTTCAACTGGTTTTTATAATCCTAATCAAATGGCGATAGAATTAACTAATAGATTTAATGACGCAGTTAATATTGTTATTAAACAATATTTTATAGATAATGGATATACTGATTTATTAACGCAGTTTATTGCTAGTGGCGGCTATAGCCAATTTGTAATAGTATATAATAGTGTTGGACAAAAAATATGGTTTGGTAATAAAAGTTCGGGATTTATTTTAACTAATTCAACCTCAATTATTAAAGATTATTTAACGGATACAACCCAATGTTTATATAATAAACTTCCTGATTTTAGTTCATGGGGACTACCTGGATATTTAGGGTTAGATAGATGTGATATTGGTTCTACAACAACGGTTGATTCTGTTCCTAGATTTTATTATGGAGATGTTAATCCAGGCGATAATGGATATTGGTTATTACCTGATTTACCTACCGCTCAAGTTTCTTTTATTGAATGTACATATAAAATTAATTTATTTGGGGTTTCATATATGTATATGGAAATTGATGGACTAAATTGTATTGATGAAACGTCACCATATAATATTAGTAATTTTACTTTAACAACAAATAAAACAAATGGTATTGTTAACTCATCTTTTGCTAAGATTGCTATACCAACTACACCTATTTCTCAATGGTTTGATAAAGAAGCACAATCTTATAAATTATTTCTTCCCCCAGCAGAAAGAATTAGAAAACTTAAAATTAAACTTAGATATCATAACGGACAAGTAGTTAATTTTGGAGTTTTTAATTATTCATTTACTTTAGAATTCAACTTATATTCTTCACAACAAGCAAGAGAGTATAAATTATTTCAACCAAGTCTTGGAGGAGTAAATCCCAATTTTTAATTAATCTCTTAAAATATTTTATGTGTTTCCTTTAACCAATTTTTTAAAATATTTATATCACACTTTTTATGATCTTCTTCAAATCCTTTAAAATTATAAAAAATAGGTTTTTTCATTTTTATTGTTTTATAAAATATATATTCTCCTTTTGCGCTTTTACGTATAGTTATATTATCAGATATCTCTCTAATAATATTACTTCCTTCATCCAAATATTTTTCTATATCCTTAAATGTTATACTTTCAATTGGTTGATTACCTAGTTCTTTTAATGTTTTTGAATTTTTATCCCAAGAAATATATAAACCAAATTTTCCTTTTTTTAATATTACATCGTGTTCTTTATATTTTCCCAAATTATATTCACTTCTTATATGATTTTTATCCAATATATCTTCTAATTTATATTCTCCATTTTCTAATTTATGAATATCAATATCTTTTATAACTTTATTAAATATTATAACATCTTTTCCATTTTTATCTACAATGCTTGTATTTTTTATAACAGGACCATATTTACCTATTACATAACTATTATTTTCATCTATTTTTATTTCTAATTTTGATTTTGACTCACACTTTAAATTATCTATTAAAATACTTATTTGAACGTTACAATCTTTACATAATTCATACCATATTTTATTTCCTTGAGATATTTTATCTAGGTCATCTTCCATTTGTTTTGTATAATTATAATCAAATAAATTATTAAAATTATTTTCCAAAAATTCCATAACAATAAGACCTAATGGTTGTAATACTAATTTATTTTTTTCATTACCAAACTCTCTTTTTGATTCTATCTCAAAAATTTCTCCATTTTCTAATTCAAAATCAGTACAGATTATCTCTTTGCCTTTTATGTCTTCTTTTTTAACGTATCCTCTTTCTTGAATTTTATCAATTAACATCGCAAATGTTGATGGCCTTCCTATTCCTTTTTCTTCTAAAAGCTGTATTAATCTGGCTTCCGTATAATGTGATTTAATATTTGTTAATGTTACTTTTGATGTTATTTTTTTATACTGAATTATTTGATTTTGTTTAATTGTTTGTAAATATTGATATTCTTTATTATCAGGATTTATTTCTTTTATATATTTGTTTGATACTATTTTCCATCCAGCAAAATTTATTAATTCACTTGTATAAACAAATTTTAAATTATTTAATGCTAATATATTTGCTGTTATTGAATAAAATAATGCTGATGACATACAGCTCTCTAAAGTGTTCTCCCAAATAAGTTTATACATTCGCTTCTCTTTTGAATCTAAGTTGTCAGGAAGCTCTTTGAGAGAAATAGATGTTGGTCTAATTGCTTCGTGTGCTTCTTGAATTAAATTATTAGATTTATTATCTTTTAATTTATTTTCATCGTTTGTGTTAATTAAATTATCTATATTTTCATTGATATATTTCTCTTCATATGTTCGTTTAATGTAATCTTTTGTTGAATCTATAAACTCATTGCTATACTTTTTACTATCTGTTCTCATATAAGTTATATATCCACCTTCATACAAACTTTGACATACTTTCATTGTCTCTTTTGGAGAGAAATGTAGCTCATTACTTGCGGTTTGTTGTAGTCTTGATGTTGTAAAAGGCTCTGGCCCTTTCTTTATTTTTATTTCCGGTTTTGTACATGTATATATATGGTCGAAATCTGCAGACCCATCTAAAAATTCAATTACTTCATCTTTCGTTTCAAATTTTCCTTGAGGGGATAACTCAAACGCAATATTTTTATTTGTAAAAAATCCAATTGTGTTATATTTTTCTTTTTCTTTTGCTTCATTAATTTCTTTCTGGTTATCATAAATTATTCTTAAGGCTGGAGTTTGACATCTTCCCGCGCTAAGACTATTTTCTGAATTTTTTGATATATATTTCCATAACATTGGACTAACTTGAAATCCTACTAATAAATCTAATATTTGTCTGGCTTGCTGAGCGTGTACTATATTCATATTTATTGTTGTTGGATTTTTTATTGCTTTTTGTAAAGCATTCTCTGTTATTTCATTAAATGTAATTCGTTTTGTTTTATTTATATCTAAATTAAATAATTCTATTATAGAAAATCCTAACATTTCACCTTCACGATCTGAATCGCTTGAAATTATAATATCATCCGCATTTTTAATTTCTTTTCTTAAAAATTCAATTTGTTTTTTTTTGATAGAATTATCAATTATTGTATATGTTGGTTTAAAATTATTTTGAATATCTACATTTTTAAGGGAAGATATAGTAACTAAATGACCGTATGAAGCAACGCATTTATATCCAGGACCTAAATATTCTTCTATTTTTTTGCATTTTGATGGTGACTCTACTATTACTAGCGTTGTTGTCATTTTTGAATATGATTTTGACATTTATTTAGATATATTATATAATAAATTATATCTAAATTATTTTTATTTTAGTCTTTATTACTTTATACATTATTAATTTATAAAAAAATTGAATTGATTAGTATAACTTAAATACTTATTATTATAAACTAAAATGACTGAATTAATCTTAGATACTGATTTAAATAATAAATCTAAAGGAATAAAAGCACGTATTAATAATGAAATTTCTCATTTATTCGACCAATGTAGATTTGTATTATCTGAACGAAATAGTAATAATACAATATCATTAACTATTAAAAAAGGAAAAAATACATATGATATAGTTTTACCAAATGATTATCCATTTAAAATTCCAACAAATATTCGTCATAATGGACGTGATTATAAAAAAAGTTTATTTATTCATTCTGATAAAATAAAAATATTATTAAAAAGATTTTATAATATAGATTGTTTATGTTGTAATACTATAATTTGTGGTTCAAGTTGGATGCCTACTATGAATATTAGTCTAATAATAAATGAAATAGATAAAATGTCAAAAATAAAAAAAGAAATTAAAATTAGACTATTATGTGATGAAGTTCGAGCAAGATATGGATGTTTATTTGAATTTGCTGATTTTGAAAAATATTTATTTTAAAATCCACTTTTTATAAATTTAATATTATTTTAACTAATCATTAATACTTTATTTTTTAAATAAGAAAAATCCCCCAATTCCTAAACCCGCAACAGCTACCGCACCTACTAAATATGTTTTTGAATTCGAGCTTGAAGATGATGACATTCCAATTTTATCATATTCATTATTTATACCAGGAGTTGTATTAGTATATTCTAATTCATCATTTGGATTAGTAAAATTTGTTCTTGGATTATATTCACCACCTTTTTTTGTCTTGATTTTTTTTGTCTTATTTGTCTTATTTGTCTTATTTGTCTTATTTCTCTTTTTAGATTTATTCATTATATAAATATATATTTATTTTAATTTTTTAAATTGTTTCCAGCTTATACTAATAGGTTCTTTTTTCACTTTTATAGGCGCGTTTTTATCATGCTCTTCATTTAGCTTATCCGCCTTCTTTAAAGCACTATCAATATATAATTCTTTTAATAATGTTCCTACAGAAAAAGAGCCTGAATGTTGGTCTAATTCTCCATCTTCTATTTGTCTTAAAACATCTATAAATTTATTTAGTATATTAATATTGATTTCATCTTTTTTTATTTTATTAAAAATATCAGTATAATATGTAAATAAAAATCCACACTCATTCATACATTCTAAATTAATTTTTTCTGGGTCATCACGATACTGTGCCTTAATCATTATCATACTATTTACTTCATTTTTTAATATATGGCTATGTTTTAAATCGCGTATTAACTGTGTTTGGTCTTCTACATTATTTGTTTTAATCATATTTTGTAATTGAAGTCTTTGTTTTTCATCCATTGTATCTATATGAAATATTAATAGTTTTTATTTTTAAACTAAACTTATAAAATTTTTTATTATAAAAAGTATATTATATAGTAATGTCTACTAAAGGAATGATATACCCACAAGAAAAACCAATGCTAGCTGGAAATCCTAAAGATTCAGCAATGGCTGCTGGAAATCAAGCAGCAATAAATCAAACTAATTTAATTAAAGCAACTTCAGGAGGAAATAGAAATAGAAATAGAAATAGAAATAGAAAAAGCAAGCAAAATAAATTTGGAGGCGCATCTGGTGAAGTAGTTGTCCCACAATATCAAATGCAATATACACCAACTGGCGCAGGCGGACAAAATCCAAATGATATAATTAAACAAAATGCTGGAGTTTCAGTACAGGGTGCCGAAAATGCCAAATATGATAATTTGGCTAAAGTAGGTGGTTCAAAAAAAAGAAGAGGCGGAAGCTTAAAATGGGGTTGTTATAGTGGTGGCAGAAAAAAAACAAAAAATAAAATTTATAAAAAAAAAACATATAAAAAAAGAAGAACTAATCGCCGCAAATAATTTATTAAATAATTTGTTATACTTTACTTAATAAATATATATTAATAATATAAGTTATATGCCAACTGGGAAAAATTGGATTAATTTTATTTATGTTAATATAGGATTTACACTATATACTGTAGCAACGTATTATTTAAGCTCTCTAAAAGAAATAAAGGATAATTGGCCTTTGTATAGATGTAATCCAATGTATATGCCTTTATCAGACAATATGAGCGAAGATTTTACATATTGTGTTCAAAATATTACAACTTCTTTTATGGGATTTTTATTACAACCATTAACATTTATTACAAGCACATTAGCTACTTTAGGTGGTAATTTTTCATCCCAAATCAATAATATTAGAGAGATGTTTAATAAAATAAGAACATTTGTTTCTACAATTATTCAATCTATTTTTGGAGTATTTTTAAATATAATTATTGAGTTCCAGAAAATAATAATGGGTATGAAAGATTTAATTGGTAAAACAATAGGCATTTTAGTAACTCTAATGTATGTTATGGATGGTAGCATTAAAACAATGAATAGTGCATGGAAAGGACCATCCGGACAACTTGTTAGAGTTCTAGGAAAATGTTTTTATCCTGAAACTAAAATTAAATTAAAAAATGGTAATACTGTAACTATTAAAGACATAAATTTAGGAGATATTTTAGAAAATGGTAGTATTGTTTATTCAACTATGAAAATTGATAATAAAAATAATAAAGAAGATTTATATTGTATTAAAGAAAAAGGTGTAAATGGCGAGGATATACATGTTACAGGATCACATTTAGTTTTTGATGACTCTAAAAATAAATTTATTAAAGTATCTAAATATTCTAAAGCTATCAAATCAAAGGTCCAAACTGAATGGTTTAGTTGTTTAATAACAAGCGATCATAAAATTAAAATCGGGTCTGAAATATTTTGGGATTGGGAAGACCATTTTATCAAAACACAGAGTTACGCAGAGTAAATAACAACTTTGTATTAAATTTGTATTAATTAAATGAATATTATCCATTTACTATATATGGATAACATCAATGATGAAAGTTATATAAATATTAAAAAAATGTATGATAATTTAAATTATTTCGACCAATATGGTTCATCATTAGTTTTATTTATTTTAATAACAATAGCTTTATTTATTTTGTGTTCTTATTGTTTTGTTATGATTAATGTACAACCAATAAAAGATGATTGGATTAACCAAAGATGCAAACCAGCAATAATCCCTTTTGCAGGACTAATAAATGCTCCCGAAGGTATGAGTTCTACTGATTTTACAAAAGCAAATTTTGATTATTGCACTCAAAATATTGTTAAAGATATTACAGGTAGTGCGGTCCAGCCTTTAACATTTATTACAAGTTTGTTAAATAAACTTTTTGATGAGATTAAACAAGCACTAAATGGTATTAGAGAGATGGTTAATAAAATTAGATTAAAAATTCAAGCAACCGCTCAAGAAATTATGGGCAGAATAATAAATATTACCATACCTTTACAGCAAATCATAATTGGATTAAAAGATGTTTTAGCTAAAGTTCAAGGAACAATGACAGCTGGATTATTTACATTACTAGGTTCATATTATACTTTAAAATCATTAATGGGCGCTATCGCACAATTTATAGTTACAATATTAATAGCACTGGCTGTAATGATTGCTCTTCTTTGGATAATTCCTTTTACTTGGGGAGCAGCCGCAATTAATACAGCGACATTTGTAGCTATTTCAATTCCTATGGCACTTATTTTAACATTTATGACTAAAACACTAAAAGTACAATCAGATTTATCAATTCCATCAATTAAATGTTTCGATAAAAATACATTATTAAAAATGAATGATGGCAGTGAAAAAACAATTTTTGATATTGAAGTAGGGGATATATTACATAATAATAATGAAGTAACCAGCAAGATTAAAGTTATAACTGCGGGTTCTGAAATTTATGACCTAAATGGAATAATAGTATCTAATTCACATATTATACAATATAAAGATAAATGGTTACCTGTATCAGAACATCCAGAATCAAAAAAAATAGAATCTTATAATGAACCATTTCTGTATTGTTTAAATACTACTTCAAAAGTTATTATTATTAAAGATTATTGTTTTACAGATTGGGATGAAATATACAATAATGACATCATTAAATTTAAAACTTTATTATGTGTAAAATTCAATAATTGTAAACAAAAATATACATTTACAACAAATGATATTCACAAGTATTTTGATGGCGGATTTATTGGCTCTATTCCCATTAAATTAAAAAATGGTACAACAAAAATAATTCAAAATATTGAAGTAGGAGATATTTTAGAAAATAATGAAAAGGTATATGGATTAGTAGAAATTAATGGTAAAAATATCGATGAACAATGTGTTTATTATTTAGGCAAAAATAGAAGATTTGAAGGTGGATGTAATTTATGTTTTTATGATGAATCTATTCAAATTTTAACAACTTTAGATTTAGATGAAAATAATAAACAACTTAAAACAATAAAAGAAAATAAACTTTATCATTTATTAACTGATAAAAAATCATTTTATATTAATGACATAAATTTTTTATGATTATAATTCATCAATTGATTTATTTTTAGATAAATCTAAATTATTATCTATGAAATATGTATAATATGGATATTACTCTTTTCGGTTTTAAGTTTAATCTTGAAATACTTATTTTAATTGGTGTTATATATTTAATTATGGTGGCTCATACTGTTGGCGGATGTTGTAATATGCATCGTATTATGGAAGGGATGGAAACTATTGATTCGTCAAATTTAACTAAGAAAATAAATGAAACAATTAATGATAAAAAAAAATAAATTTATTTTAGACATCAATAAAGTAAAAATATTATCTATCAAATATGTATAATATGGAAATCACACTCTTTGGATTTAAGTTGAATCTCGAAATACTAATCTTAATAGGTGTTATATATTTAATTTTAGTTGCTCATACTGTTGGTGGTTGTTGTAATATGCCTCTTATTATGGAAGGGCTCACTACTATAACAGATCCAAACAAGAAAAATGGAAAAAAAGAAGGATTCGCAGGAGCTAACACAAATTATGGTGAATCATCACAATATTCTTTAGGGGATTATAGTAGTCCTGATACTTCTTCTTGGGGACAACCTAATTTAACTATTACTCCTGGACAACCAGTGCCTAAAGCAGTTACACAATTTTTAGCTAGAGAAGAACAACCCGTACCTTTACCAGAAGGCGAAATGTTAATGTTCGCGAATACACCATTTAAACCTGAATGTTGTCCAAATACTTTTAGTAATTCATCTGGGTGTGCTTGTATGACTGAAAAACAATTAAGTTTTTTGAAAAATCGTGGAAATAACAATGTTCCATATTCTGAATATTAAATTTACACCCTTGAAGATTTAAAATGGCACGCTTAATATAATTTTTATCTATTTATTATATGAAACATAAAAGCCCTGATTATAAATTGTCTGCCATTAATTATTACTTAAATCATGAAGTTGGATATGACAATACTTGTAAAATTTTTGATTGTAAAAAATCCTCACTTAAAAGATGGATACATAAATATAAAACTTCTAAAAATCTTACAAGAAAAAACCGAAAACCAATATCTTATAAAATTACTAAACCACAAGTAAATACTGCGTTAGAATTATTGAAACAAAACGAACAACTTACTATGAATGAATTAGCTATTGATATAAAAAAGAAGTATCCATCGTTTGATATTACACCTCAACATTTAGGACAAGTTATTAGAGATAATAATAAAACAAGAAAACGAACAAGACACGAACATTTTCCAAAAGAACGATATAAGAAACCAATTGAGAAAGAAAATGAAATGAATAAATTTTTTACCGAAGTTCGTAAATTTCCTATCAACAAAATTATTTGTTTGGATGAAACAAGTGTTGGTTCTGCTTTGAAACCAACTTATAGTAGATGTAATTTAGGTAAGCGTTGTATAATAAAAACATCAAATCAATTTGTATTTCGTAAATTTACTTTATTAGTGGCAATAAGTAATACAAAATGTCTTGGAAAAGAATTATATGAAAAAGGAGGTATGACAAAAGAAAGATTATTAGAATTTTTAGAAAAACACATATTTCCAAACTATAAAGATCATCTTATTATTTTGGATAATGCTGGAAGTCATAATAACGAATTGATTAAAAATGCTATAACTAAAAGTGGTAATACATATTTATTTGCTGTTCCATATACACCTCGTAGTAATTTACCTATTGAAGCATATTTTAACCAAATAAAAACTTACATGAAAAAAGATAGGAATGTTGAAAATTATCAACAATTAGAAAATAATGTAGATAAAGCTATTGAAAAGGTTAAAAAAGAAAACTATAAAAACTATTTTGAATATGCTTATAATTTGAAAGAAGGTTATGAATTAAAAAAGAAACCATCAACAAGAAGAAGAAAATTAAAAATTTATAAATAATATACTTAAAATTTATTTATTAGTTTAAGTATATTGTAATGCGTCTTAAAAGTGAGTTATATAAAAAAGAACAGGAAGAAATTGTAGATAAAATTATATCTATTTTAGATTTAGAAAATAAAACAGAATATACGCTTTATGAATTAGACCAAAATAAAGAAATCCAGAAAAAAATAATGGAACTTATACCTGAAATACGAAAATATTATGCTTTTAATAATATGAAAGCGATTGGAGAACCAAATAAACGAAAACGACCTTGGTTGTCAATAATAAAAAATTTATTGAAATCTAAATATACAATTGAAAGTGTTGATTTTAGAATGATGGATAATGATGTTGAAATTAGAACACATAAATATAAAATTGATTTAATATAAAGATATTGGCACAATTTATTATATTACAAAATGGAACTACCTGTTATCTCAATAGAACAAAATAATATTATACAACAATTATTGTTAAATAATAATGTCGTAGTAGATAGTGTTGCTGGAAGTGGAAAAACAACTTGTAATTTACATATTGCTAAGTATTTTCATAATAAACATATTCTATTATTAACATATAATTCAAAATTAAAATTAGAAACAAGAGAAAAGGCAACTAAATTAGGACTTCATAATATAGAAGTTCATAGTTATCATTCATTTTGTGTAAAATATTATGACAAACTATGTTTTACAGATACTATTATTAATAAAATTATAAAGACGAAAAAAATACCATCAAAACAATTTAATTTTGATTTTATTGTTCCAGATGAAGCACAGGATATAACAAGTTTATATTATGAACTTATTTGTAAAATATATAAAGATAATAAAAGTACAAACGCAAATATATGTATTTTTGGAGATAAAAAACAAAGTATATTTGATTTTAACAAAGCAGACCAAAGATTTATTGAATACGCAAGTGAATTATTTAATTTTAATTCTAATAATTGGATAAAATGTAATTTATCCGTTAGTTTTAGAATTACATATGAAATGTCATTATTTATTAATAACTGCTTATTAAAGGAAGAACGCATCATATCTAATAAAATTACAAATAATAAACCAAGATATATAATATGTGATTGTTTTGGAGATAGATTAGGCACATCATCAAGAACATTTGAAGAAGTGAAGTATTATTTTAACTTGGGGTATAAACCGAGCGATATATTTATATTAGCACCATCAATTAAAAGTGGAAAATCACCAGTTAGACAATTAGAAAATAAAATAAAAAGAGAAATGCCTCATGTAATGGTATATGTTCCAACTAATGATGATGAAAAATTAGACGAAGAATTATTAGAAGGCAAAATAATATTTTCAACATTTCATCAAACAAAAGGATTAGAAAGAAAGGTTGTAATTATATTTAATTTTGATAATTCATATTTTGAATTTTATAAGAAAGATGCGAACCCTTGTATATGTTCTAATGAATTATATGTTGCTACTACAAGAGGAATAGAACATTTAACATTATTTCATCATTATAATAATGAATATTTACATTTTATAGATAAATTAAATATACAAATATATTGTCATTTTGAAGATACAGAAATGTATATTGAACCAAATTATAAATCTCTTAAAAATATAGATACTTCAATTACAGATATTATTAAATATTTACCCCAAAATATTATAGATGAATGTTTTAATCAATTAGACATAATAACATCTCATACACATAAAATATCTAAAATTAACATACCTTTAAAAATATCTAATGAAGAAACTACAGAAAGTGTAAGTGAAATAACAGGAATTGCTATACCAAGTATGTTTGAATTAAAAATTAAAAATAAAATGAGTATTTTTGAATTATTGGTAAAAACAGATTTTGAAAAAAATGTGATAAATAATGAAAATAATGGTTGTTTAATTCAACTACACAATAAACCTAAACAAAAAAAACATAATATTAATGATATCAATATAAAAAATGTATCACCACAAGAATTGTTATATATATCTAATTGTTGGAACACATTTAAAAATGGTTATTTATTTAAAATTTATCAAATTACAAACTATGAATGGTTAGAAGAAAAAAAATTAGATGAATGTATTAATAGATTAACTGAACTAAATATTTCAACGAATTCTTTATTTGAATATAGATTAGAAATAGAAAATGAAATTGAACTATTAAATCGTAAGTTAATTGGTTTTATTGATTGTATTGATAAAGAAAATAATATTGTATATGAGTTTAAGTGCGTCCAAAAATTAGAAAAGGAGCATTATTTACAATTAGCATTATATATGTATATGTATGAATTAGATAAAATAAAATATATTAACCACATTACAGATGAATTCATTAAAAATAAAGATATAATAATAAATAAATCTATTGTTGATTTATTACATATGAAAGAACGAATAAATAAAAAAATATTTATTACTAATAAAAAATTAATAGATTGTAAAAATAATATTGTTAATGAAGAAACAAATGAATATTCAGTTGGAGATAAAATTAAATATAAATTATTTAATGAGGAAAATGGCGAAATAGTCAAAATATATAAAACAACTGGAAAAGTAAAAGTAAAAAATAGTAATAATAAAAATATTGATATACCAAAAACATTAATATTATCTGTAATAAAACAACTTAATATTGATGATGTAAAAATAAAAATTGCTGATATTAATAGTGAATTATGTAAATTAAACGATGAATTATCCAATATAGATAATTTAATAAATGAAAAAAAACAAGAAGAATTAATTAAATTAAATGCCAAGTTAGATGATGAAGTAAAATTATATAATAAAGAAACAACCTATATATTATTTAATATATTAACAAATGAATTTATTAATGTAAAAT
>TBL_comb47_HYPODRAFT_10005070_pt1 | contig 14886 bp, 19 predicted proteins | sample TroBogypolimnion_40_FD_10682 | JGI IMG/M metagenome (IMG submission 10682)
CGCGTTTTTACCGGTATTCCCAGTTTATGTGCCTCGAGTTCGAACTCCTGCATGAACGCCATGACCCGTTGCGGGATAGTTCCGAAATAGTGGTCTTCCAACTGCTGATCTTTTGCTGACGCATGACCAAAAAGTGTACGCCCGGTTAAAACCAGATCATGCCTGGCCATGTATAGGGCAGTATCAACGAGAAAATATTCCTGTTCCGCTCCAAGCGTGGCAAAAACTTTTGTAACATTTTTCGAAAAATACTTGCAGACCTCGACGGATGCCTGGTCAATGGCATCCAGGGCTTTGAGCAATGGGGTTTTAAAATCAAGGGCTTCACCTGTGTAAGAAACAAATACAGTAGGAATGCAGAGGGTCTTATCCATGATGAAGGCCGGTGATGTCGGATCCCAGGCAGTGTATCCCCTGGCTTCAAATGTACTCCTGATTCCCCCGCTTGGAAAGCTTGAAGCATCCGGTTCCTGTTGTGTCAATTCACTTCCTCTGAAATTTTCGATTCCAGCCCCTCCTTCAATAGGATCAACAAACGCATCATGCTTCTCTGCAGTTGACCCGGTCAATGGTAGAAACCAATGCGTGTAATGTGTTGCTCCTTTTGTGATGGCCCATGCTTTCAGGCCCGCTGCAACCTGGTCAGCAATCCTCCGGTTGATCTTTTCACCCTGTTCAATTGCATTCACAACCTGTTGAAAGGCTTCTTCCGTAAGGTATTCCCGCATGGCGGACTGATTAAAAGTAAGTTCACCAAAATATTCAGATGCTTTTTTACCAGGAAACTCGACATCCCTGGAATGCCTTTTCATGGCTGTTTCCAATGCCCTGAAACGTAAATTATCCATAGTTTATATGTTGTTTGTTTTCAATATTATCACGTAACTATTTAATTATCAATCTGTACAACTTTTCTCCTGCGCAGGAGAAAAAGACCTGCAAAGGTAATAAAACCATTGACAATCAATAGTTCAAAACTGAATTTGTACCCATTGAACAGGACCTCAGAATACTTGCTTAAAAAATAGCACGCTACCGGTGACATCACAACAAGCAGCGGAACCCACTTATCTTTAACAGGAAATCTCGTGAATAAACCAAAGGAGAACAACCCAAGCAGAGGACCGTATGTGTAGCCAGCGATGGTAAAGAGTTTATCGATCACGGCACGATCGTTAATGGCACGGAACAAGATGATCACAAAAAGAAGCACTACTGCAAATCCGACATGAACCAGGTAACGGGTCCTAATCTTATCTTTCTCAGTCAGATTCTCGTTTTTGTTGATGCCAAGGAAATCGATGCTGAACGATGTAGTCAGGGAAGTCAGGGCACCGTCAGCACTGGGATAAGCCGCAGAGATTAGGCCAATGACAAAGACCAGCCCGGCAATGGGCCCGAGATTATTGATTGCAATCATCGGGAAAAGTTCATCCGACCTGAGTGGTGGTGTTATCCCTGTCCTTGCGGAATAAATAAACAGAATTGCACCCAGGAAAAGAAACAGGAAATTCACAAACACCATGATCGTGCTGAAGGTAAACATGTTCTTCTGGGCATCCTTCAGGCTTTTGCAGCTCAGGTTTTTCTGCATCATCTCCTGGTCGAGACCTGTCATCACGATGGCAATGAAAACCCCGCTGAGAAATTGCTTCAGGAAAAAGCGTTTATCAGCCCAATCCAGGAAGATCATTTTGCTGTAGCTGCTTTTCAAGATGTCGGAAGAGATAGTATAAAACGAAGTGTGCAAATTCTGAATGATGAAGTAGATTGAAAGGACCAAAGCAAGCAGCATAAATGTTGTCTGGATCGTATCTGTCCAGATGATTGTTTTGATTCCTCCTTTCAAGGTATAAAGCAAAATCAGGGTAATGAAAATAATGACCGTGACGCTGAAAGGAATATGCCAGGCATCAAACACGAAGACCTGGAGTACATTTACCACAAGGAACATCCTGAACGATGCACCGATCACGCGTGAAAGGATAAAATAAAATGCACCGGACCTGTAGGACCAGAAACCAAACCTGGTCTCGAGGTAAGAATAAATGGAAGTAAGATTCAGCCGGTAATAGAGTGGCATCAGTACTGTGGCAATGATCACATAGCCCAGGATGTAACCAACGACAACCATCATATAGGAAAACTGTGTCACTCCCACCCAGCCCGGAACCGACATGAAGGTTACTCCTGACATGGAAGCGCCGATCATACCATAGGCAACTACAAACCATGGAGAGGATTTATTCCCGATAAAAAACGCCCGGTTGCTGGCCCGCCTGGCAGTGAGCCAGGTGATGGTAAAAAGCAGTGTTGTGTAGGCTAAGAAGGTGATCAGGATTACGGATGGAGTCACTATACTGGTAGATTATTGTTTGATCAACGAGAATAAGAATGGTTCACCAAGGCTTAATTTTCCGTTGCAGCCATTGAATGGGCAAACGAGATCAGGTCAGGAAAAGAAAGATCGATCAGAAGATGGTTGTCACTGATCAATTTCTTATCAACAGAAATGAAGGCTGTGATCATATCCAGCTTTTTTCCAAAAATCATATCTGAAGCCGAATCTCCAACCATTACTGAACGTTTAAAAATAATTCCTGGAAAATCCTTCCTTGCTTTCAACGCCATACCAACATTAGGTTTCCGCAGGATGGAACAATCTGCTTCAAGAAACGGACTGTGATACGCTTTGTCAATCCGTCCTCCATGAAGCTCGATCTCTTCTGTCATTTGCCTGTGAATTTGCTGCAAGGCAGCTTCTGTCATCAATCCTTTCCCGATTCCCTGCTGGTTGCTGACAATTACTATCTTCCCAAAGACAGAAGAGAGGATTTTCAACGCTTCCTTTACGCCGCCAAGGAATTCAAACCTGGACCAGGCGTCGACATAGCCATCCACAATCCTCCGGTTGATCACACCATCGCGGTCAAGGAACAACGTCCACGTCCTGTCAATCTTCAAATTGTTTAAATTCATCGTGTGCCCTCATGTAGTCTTCAGGAATTCCAATATCAAGAAAATAGCCTCTCGCCGGATAGCCGAACATTCGTGCCCGGGAATAAAATTTTTCAAAACAGTCTTTTTCGATGGAAAATTTTCCGGGAAAATTATTCTCAATGAAGAACGCTTTACTGATCATGTAAATTCCGCCATTGATATAGCCCGGAGACCCTTCAACCTGCTTTTCTTTGAAACCAACAATCTGTTTTGACTGGTCAATCTGAACAGATCCATATCTCCCGGTATCTTCAAGATGACGAAGCGCCAGAGTAATTTCTGCTTTGTTTGTTTCGTGCAGGTTCTGCATTGCATGCAAATCTATCCTGAACATGCTGTCACCGTTCAGGACTACAGCTGTGCTGCCTTCCACTTGTATCATCGCGTTGAGCATTCCTCCCCCGGTTCCCAAAGGCTCTTCTTCAATTGCGTAGGCAATCAGCAGATTCCGGTAATGATCCTGAAAATGATCCTGAATCGCATTGCTCAGGTAACCAACCGAGAGTACGACCTTTTCAATCCCTTGCCCGGAAAGGTAATTCAGCAGGTATTCAAGAAAAGGCCTGCCATTTACAGGGGCCATTGATTTCGGAACATCATTGACAAGATCTTTCAGCCTGGTGCCCAACCCACCGGCAAGAACAATTGCTTCCATCAATACGCGTTTTTCGGAAAGATTGCTGACTCCACAAATTCACAAATGATATGACCGATCATGATGTGGCATTCCTGGATCCGCGGTGTATCTTTGGAGGGAACATTGATCAGAAAGTCGCACCATTCGCGCATGTCACCGCCCGTAGCGCCGGTCAGCCCGACGGTGATAATACCCAGTTCCCTGGCAACTTCAAGTGCACGAAGGATATTCTTAGAATTTCCCGATGTTGACAAGGCAACGAGGACGTCCCCGGAATGCCCGGTTCCTCTAAGTATCCGGGCATAGACTTCATCAAATGAATAATCGTTTGCCACCGCTGTGAGGTAAGAAGTATTCACATGCAATGCTTCGGACGGAAGCGGCGGGCGATCATAATAGTACCGACCCGAGAACTCTGCCGCCAGGTGCTGTGCATCCGCCGCACTTCCGCCATTGCCGCAAAATAAAACCTTATTTCCATTACAAAAGGCTTCCTGGAAGGTGTTTGCAACGTCCCTGATCGTGTCAAGCAGGTATTGATCGTTCAGTATCTTCTGCTTGGTTTCGATCGACTGAAGAATTGATTGCTTGATTCTCATGGCTGGAATTTGGATAACAAAGGTACAGATTTGACGGACATAACAGCAGGCATCAGAACTTTTCCCAATGGATCACCTGGTCGGTTTCATGCCGGATAAGGTGCCTCGCTGTCTGATCAGCTAAATCGCCGGGATACCCGAGTGGAAGAAGCACAACAGGTTCAATACTGGCAGGCAGTTCCAGCAATTCACTGGTCTTTTTGGCGTTAAAATTACATACCCAGCAGGTTCCCAGTCCCATCTCTGCAGCAGCAAGAGTCATATGATCGACCATGATGGCGACATCAATTTCCGTATGATCTTTGCCGTCACCCCGCTTCCACCCTTTCTCATGGTCTCCGCAGAAAACCAGGATCACCGGGGCTTCCGTGAACCATTTGCGCGGATACACAGTTCCAAGCTGTGCGATCATCTTCCTGTCCCTGATAACAATGCAATGCCAGGGCTGGAAATTTGCTGCGGATGGTGCAATCCTGCCTGCTTCCAGTATATAGTTGAGTTTTTCTTCTTCTACGGGCTTATCCAGGTAACTTCTTACAGAATATCGTTTTTTTGCCAATTCAAGAAATTTCATAAATCAGGAAATTTATTATCAAATGTTAAATGGAACAACTGTTTTGTCAAAAATAACAATTTAAACTATAATGGTTCGGAGTAATAATGAAAAAATCGCATTGGCAAAGCCTTTGCGATTATCAATCAGGTCAATAAAATGAATTCTTACCTGAGAACGAATGGGACGATTGTAGCAATCACACCGGTACACACCACAACCATGATAAAGAGATTGTACCTTACATTGTAATTGTTCAGCAACGATTCATCATAGTACTTAGCCACATCCTTGTCTTTATACATTTTGAGAAGCCCAGTAACCAGTTTAATCCGGGTTTGCCTACCTTTCATCAGGCCAATAATCACGACAATATTGACCAACAGGATCAAGGAGACAAAGATGAACATTACTGCCAGCATGGATCCTTCTGTCCTCGATTTTTCAGCCATCCCTGAATTAATTGCAAGGGTGATCAGGTTCAGAATGATTGCGGTAAGAATGAAGATGATGTCAGTCTTCGTGTTCTGTTGCAACTCATCGGTTATGTGTTTATGAACGTATTCTATCATGTCTTTATGTTTTATGAATTATCAAATATACAATTATTTTTTATTGAACTTCTTACAGTAGCCATCAAGCATATCTGTCTCTATTCCCATCTCTTCAATCGGAATGGGGTCCTGTTTGGCAATTTCCTCAGCCATCTTATCGATGTTATCCTTTGGCTGGAAAAGTGCTGCAACTTTTGCTGTAAGGTCAACAATTTCAATGGATGGATCAGTATAGTTAAGTTCCCATTTGCTTACAATCATGTTCACCCCTTCTTTTTTTGCAAGGTCGGGAAGCTTTTCTTTTAAAACTTCATAAACGATGATACAGAGCCTGTGCTGATGCAGATACCCGGGAACGAATTTCGACCGGGAAGATCGAGGTCAGGCAGTTGCTGAAAGGTGAAGCCCCGGTGACGAGCTATTGCGATTTAAATGGATGCTTCTTCATGAAAACGGATGAGAGCGTTATCCGGATGGTGGTATCGAATCCCTATTACAGAACCGACACAATTATCCGGATTCTGAAAAAGTTTCACAGGAATGAGATCATAAACCTGCATGCGAATGATTATGTACTGATGCTCCATTATTTTACTACAATGAAAGTAGAGGAATGGGAAAGAGAAGGAATCAGCTAACAAAGATGATAGACGACAGTGCAGTGATATACCAGGTTTATGGAAAAACAATGGTTGTAGGGATGGATTTGCTTAGCAAAGATGAGTTCATCGATAAAATTACGATTCCATCAGCCAGCTTAAAAAACATTGAAGTTCTGAATACAAAATTCAGAAACGAAAAGATCATCGAAATCAGGTTCAGGATTAAAGATAAGTAGTCATGAAAAGGGCATTCAGAATATTATCATTGATCCTGCTTTATCTCCTGACAACTGCCAAGAGTTGCAATGATCGTCAGCAATCCGACGCCGGCAGGGAGAGATCCCTTATCGAGACTACCAAAGACAGCCTTCGTAACGAGTTCAGTTCCGACACAATCTCCGCTGCATTTCTCCAGGCCATGGAGGTGAATGCCCAACTGAAGCTTTCGGATTTTTACGATTACCTGATGATTCTCAATGATCCGTCTACAAAAGAGCAATTTAAGTCAAAAGCTTCAGCTATGATCAGGAATCTGTGCATCCGGGAAGATCTGACTATTCAATTCCTTATGCCGGGCAAGGAGGAGATGAAAGAGCTTACAACTGAGCAGTTGCTTAGTAAGGCACCCGGAGAGTTTCAGATCATCGAACGGTTTGTCCCCAGCTCTGTTATGGTGCTTACATCCTTTCAGAAGAAGAGTGATTCTCTTTACTGCGGAAAAATGGGATTTGATGTTGTGAGCAGCAGGTCCGGACGTGGCACAGACAATTTTCTCGTGAAAACAGGAAAAACTGTAGATGTCTTTCTTGCCAAGCGTGACAAAATCATCGGAGGAGATTCAATAAAAGCATGGACCGTCTTTTTGGGAGACATGAAAATCACCGGGATCAGATAGTCCAGGCAGAGAGTCCTTTTGCAGTAAATTCATAACGCTTTGTTTGTCCTCCGAACTTTTTTAGCGCTTCCACAACTTTTGAGCGTGTGGTCCCGGGGCAGTAGAAGACCATAAAACCTCCCCCACCGGCTCCTGATATCTTTCCGCCGGTTGCACCGCTTTTAATGGCCATTGCATAGATCTCATCGATCAACGGACTCGTAATACCCGATGCCATATTTTTTTTGTACTGCCATCCAAAATCGAGAATTTCCCCAATCTTGTCGAGCTGGCCTTTGAGCAGTGCCTCTTTCATCCAGATGGCCTGTTCCTTCAGCTTATGCATGGCCAGGATGGTTGTTTCATTCTTGTTTGTAACATTGATTGATTGCTGTTCAATGATGCTTGAACTTAACCGGCTCGTTTCAGTATGATAGAGGATCAGGTTATGGGAAAGTTCATCAAGATACTTTTCGCGGATGCGTAAAGGATTCACAATAACATTATCTTCTTTTGAGAACTCCATGAAGTTGACTCCGCCAAATGTTGCTGCATACTGATCCTGCTTCCCTCCAGCCATTTTCAGGTCTTCCCGTTCTATCTCAAACGCCAGGTGAGCCAGGTCATATTCCCCGAGCGGTAAACCCAGCCATTCCGCAAATGCACCCAGGATGGCAACAACCAGTGTTGATGATGAACCAAGACCTGAGCCCGGAGGCGCATCCACATAAGTAGAGAGCTCAAATGAGAGAGGTTTCCCTGCAAAATCCTTTACCACGCGGTTATAGATTCCTTTGTGAAGATCCAGTTTGCCGTCAATCGCCAGGAGGTTCTCACTCTTCAGTTCATACTGTTCCCGTTTATCAATGGCATTCAGGATGATCTTTCCGTCGGTTCGTGGCGAGATGGTTGCATATGCATACATGCTGATCGTTGCGTTCAGGATCGATCCTCCGTATATTTCCGAGTAGGGAGCAACATCAGTTCCTCCGCCGGCAAGTCCTAACCTGAGTGGTGCTTTACTTCTTATAATCATTCCGGGTCTGTTTAATCATTGTGGTTAATTTTTCAATGGTCTCCAGCATCTTTCCCCAAGTGTATTTTTCCTTTTCACGTGATGCGTTTGCCGCGAATTCCAATTCTTTCTTTTCCTCATAAAACCTGATAATTGCGGATGCGATTTCCACCGGCTCAGGTTCAACAACATACCCTACAACACCATCCGGTACAAGCTCCGACAAGCCACCAACATCTGTCACTATCATCGGTTTGTCGAAATGGTATGCAATCTGTGTAACCCCGCTTTGCGTGGCTGTTTTATATGGCTGTACGACCAGGTCGGCAGCACAAAAATAATACCCAACTTCAGAATCCGGAATAAAATCGTTACTCAGGATAACGGAATCCTGCAAGTGATTATTTTCAATAAGCTGCCTGTAAGGTTTCGCATCTGTATAGAATTCCCCGGCAACGATCAGTTTCAGATTGCGTTTACGGATTCTTTCGTCAGAAAATGCCTGTAAGAGCAAATCAAGTCCCTTGTAATCCCTGATGAATCCAAAGAACAGAATATAATCTGCATCAATATTCAGCTTCAATTTTTGTTTTGCCTCCGTTTTGGGAATTGCTTTTCCAAATGTATCGTAGAGCGGATGCGGTGAAAACAAAACAGGCTTCGTTTTGGTGAAGGTTTTCAGATCCTCCATCACAGATCTCGACATTGCGATGAAGCCATCGCAGCTTTTTACCCAATAATTTGCAAGGATACGGTCACCGGGTCTTTTCTCGTGAGGTATGATGTTATCTATTATCGAAACCACCTTGCTATGCTTGTTCCCGCGAATGATCCTTGCAATGGTTCCAAGGCAGGGCGCCATAAATGGCATCCAGAACTTGACAATGACAAGGTCAGGTTTTTGCTTCCGGAGTTTGTACCCAACCTTGATCCAGTTAAATGGATTGATCGAGTTGACCCAGACACGGATCGGCAGGTCTTTCGGGGCAGGCTCGGCTGAATACTGGGTTTTTCCGGGAAAGAGGAACCCCGGATACTGGAGACTGAAAGTATTGATGGACGCATCATCTCCCTGCATGCGGTATTCCCGTATGAGGCGCTCGTTAAAGGTGGCAAGTCCGCCGCGTAACGGATGAGCTGATCCGACAAGAATCACTTTTTTGTGTTCGGGCATCTGGGAAAAATTCAATTTAGCTATTGTAGTTGAGTGAAGAACCGCTCAAATCCCCAGTTTTTTCTCTATGAGATAATTATTTCTGTCAATGGCATTCCTGGAGATCAGTTCACCGAGAAACCCGCCGACAAAGAGTTGAGTCCCAAGGATCATGGCAAGGAGACCAAAATAAAACAACGGGCGTTCAGTCATTTTGAAAGTTTGCATAAAGAATTTTTCATAGGCAAGATAACCTGCGATAATAAATCCGCCCAGGAATATTAACGTACCCCATAAACCGAAGAAGTGCATCGGACGTTTTCCAAATCGTGTTGTGAATGTGATGGTTAGTAGGTCCAGATAGCCCTTATAAAAGCGATCCAGGCCATATTTCGTCTTTCCGTATTTACGTTTCTGATGGTGTACGACCTTCTCTCCAATCGCTTTAAAGCCGGCCCATTTTGACAGGATCGGGATGTACCGGTGCATTTCGCCATACACTTCGATACTCTTGATCACATCATTTTTATATGCTTTCAGCCCGCAATTAAAATCGTGAAGCCTGATGCCTGACATCCGCCTGGCTGACCAGTTGAAAAATTTTGTCGGAAGAGTTTTTGAAATTGGATCATAGCGTTTCTTTTTCCAGCCTGATACCAGGTCAAGTCCATCGGTCGTGATCATCCGGTATAATTCCGGGATCTCATCAGGGCTATCCTGCATATCTGCGTCCATCGTGATCACAACATCACCTTCAGCATCAGCAAACCCTGTGCTGAGAGCAGCTGATTTACCATAATTCCTTCGAAACTTAATTCCTTTAACACGGGCATTCTTTGCGGCCAGTGATTCAATGATCTTCCAGGATCCATCCTTACTGCCATCATCAATAAACAGGATCTCATAACTGAACATATTTTCAGACATGATGCGTTCAATCCAGGCTGTCAGTTCAGGCAGGGATTCTTCTTCATTCAAAAGCGGTATTACCAGTGAGATATCCATCAATAGAAATTAAATAGTTTTTTGGAGTGATGCATCCTCCTTTTTTATGAATATGGCTATGATCAAAGCCAGAATTATTGAGAAGATTGCGCTCATAAACAGGCTCATGATCGGCAATACATAGGAATTGGTAAAATAACGTGAGATCGCAACTGCTTTGTCAACCTGGTCTTCGGATAACTGGGGATTCTTGGCTACAATCTGTTCCCGGGTCGTTGCCAGGATCTTATCGATCATTCCAGGGTCAATGAAGTTAAAGAAGATAAAAGTATAAACAGCCAGCATGATCGCGGTATAAAAGCCAATCTGAAAAGCACAGCTGACTGCCTGGGAATAGGACATGTAATCTCCCAGAGAGTTTTTCCTGTACTGAAGAGTCCCCCAGATCATGCCTCCGATATAAAACAGGAAGGAGACATTCCCAAGCCACTTGTTCATGGAAAGATCAAGAATGTAAAGGATGAGGCTGTAAACGATTCCCACTCCGGCAACAAGTGCACCATACATTACTGCATTTGAAGATACTGATTTTTTTTTCTCGTCCATGATGACTTTTTTTTGTTCAATTACAGGCAAACATACAAAAAAAATAAAGGAACGTAACGGTGTATTCCGATAAATTTGTACTTTTGTACCGGGTAAGTCTTATACGACCAGCTCCCATCAAACTCCCCCAGGTTCGGAAGGAAGCAAGGGTAAGTTGGTTGAGCGGTGCGATATAAGGGGCTTACCCATTTTTTAATTCGGGAATTCTGAATGACGAATGATTAATGTTTTCTTGTCATTCACATATTTGTCATTTAAATATTCATATGTTACTAAAAGTACATCCGGATGATCCGGGCGAACGCAATCTCAAGATTATTGTTGATTGCCTCAAGAGCGGCGGACTCGTAATTTACCCGACCGACACAGTATATGGTCTGGGTTGTGATATTACACAGATCAAGGCGGTCGATAAGGTAGCCCAGATCAAAGGGATTAAGCGCGAGAAAGCCAATTTTTCCTTCATCTGCCATAACCTGAGCCATCTTTCAGATTTCACAAAGCCTATCCCGAATCCTGTTTACAAGTTAATGAAGAGGGCCTTACCCGGGCCGTTCACATTCATCCTGAATGCGAGCAACAATGTTCCGCATTATTTTCAAAGCAAGAAAAAAACAGTAGGTATCCGTATCCCCAACCACATTGTCCCACGGATGATCGTGGAAATGCTGGGCAATCCAATCATGTCTACTTCCGTTCATGACGAAGACCAGATTATTGAATATTCCACAAATCCGGAACTTATTTACGAAAGGTTTGAGAAACTCGTGGATATTGTGATCGATTCAGGTAACGGGGACAACCATGTTTCTACAGTTGTTGATTGTACCGGTGATGAACCTGTTGTGATCCGGCAGGGAAAGGGCAATATACTGGAGTTCCTTTAATTCAGGCAATAGGGAATTTACCTAAGCATTCAGCCGTTAGATGTTATACTTTACAGGTTGGTTTTTCTACATCTGGTGGTTGAAACCTGTACATTTTCGAAAATGATTCAACAAATTTTCTAAAACAATTGGGAATTAGAAATTATTCGTTACTTTTGCACCCTCAAAAATACAGGAGATTCGCTAGCTCAGCAGGTAGAGCATTGCCCTTTTAAGGCAGGGGTCCTGGGTTCGAATCCCAGGCGGATCACAAAAACGAAGAGTTGCCAATTTTGTTGACATTTTTTCGGAAGGCCTTTTCAAAAAGGCAGTAAAATCAAGGGATTCCGGAGGGATTCCGAATCCCAGGCGGATCACTAAAGACCAGTTGAAAATCAGGTCAAACACACGGAAACCAGCGGAAACGCTGGTTTTCTTTTTACCCCCCTTTACACCCATTTACAGCCTGTTAATAAGTTTTACTGACAAATTTGACAGGAAAGTTGACAGTTCGTATCTTTGTACTGACAACTTTTTACCTCCAAAGATATGCCATCAGTAAAATTCTATCCGGACAAGGAAAAAAACGGGAAATGCGTTTTGCTCGTCTCCTTTACCTTTAGCCATGAGCGTTTGCGACTTTCTTCAGGTTTGAATGTTCCTTTAGCCAACTGGGAACAGGAAGAACAAAAAGCAAAACCCCCCAAAGATTTTGCCGAAACAAATAAACGCATCCGGGAAACTGTCAACTTTTTTCTTGACAAGCACGATGAGTTATTCCCCAAAGGGGTTAAGCTTTCAAAGGAAGATGTCAAAAGAAAGGCCAATGAGATCACAGAAGCTTTTAAAATCTTTACAGGCAGAAAGAAAGCGGAAGAGATTGTCAGGATCACACTTCTCTCTTTTATTGTGATATTCCAGGATCGGTATAAGAATAAATTCACTTCATCTCATCTGAGACATTACAACGGATTAAAGATGCACATGGAGGATTTCCAGAATAAAAAAGGCTTCCGGGTAGATTTTGATACCATCGGAAGGGATTTTTATCTCAAGTTCACTAACCACCTAAAAGAGAAAGGATTGAAGCCGAATACTATCGGCGCTCATATAAAGAGGGTCAAACGATTGATGAATGAAGCAATCGAAGACAAACTGACAACAAACCAGGAGCACCATAAGCGGGAATTCAAGATTATCAAGGAAGACGTGGATACAGTCTACCTGACAATAAATGAGATTCAGGCACTCTACGAAATGCAAATAGACAATCCAAGTAAAAGAAAAATCAGAGATATATTTATACTGAATTGTTTTACAGGCTTAAGGCATTCTGATTGGGATAAAGTTTCATATGAAAACATCCATGAGAACAAACTTTACATCAAAACACAAAAGACGAAAGAGCCGGTTATTATCCCGGTTAAGCCGCTGGTGTTGGAAATCCTAGGAAAGTACGGTTCGATTGACATTCCCACTTTACAAAAGACCAATGAGGCATTACGCTGGATCGGAGATTTAGCAGCCGACAAAAAGATTGCCAGCGGAAATCCTAAAAAATGGTTGGAAGTAAGGACACACACTGCAAGGAGGTCATTTGCCACAAACGCCTACCTGACTGGAATTCCAATGAGGGATATCATGCAAGTGACTGGTCACAGATCAACTGAATCATTTCTGAAATATATCCGGGTAACAAAACTGGAAACTGCTGAAAAACTGAAAGATCACCCGTTCTTTAGTTAGGAAATCTGGATGTTTTTTACTTCCCCTGATTTACTTAATTACAATAATCATCTTTCTTTCGCAGCAAACTGACAGTTGGATCTAGAAAGAAGCGTTTAGCAAATTTTTTCATAGATTCTGATCTTGAAATTTGCTTTGCACAGAAGGGTGAAACTGAATAATAAAATTTGACAAACATTCTACCGGGAAATGTTTTTAATAGTATACTATCTCTGTATTGTCGCAAAACTAAAACTTCTGGCGCATTATAATTTCCATAGCAGGCAGTTGCTATAAAACAATTACTTTTTTTACGATCTTCCTCCTGTTCTTTTTCTTTTAAATGTTTTTTATTGTACTCATAGTAAGGACCTTCCTCTGGAAGTTTTCGCACAGAAGAGGGCCTTTGCTCAATTTTATCTGTTTTTTCTATGAATATTAAAGACATAAAAAGAAGATTCTCATAGAACTGACTAACTATACCTTTTACAAAGACTTTTTCATTCTTCGAAATTGAAGACAGAGTTGAATTGTCTTTTGACAATGGATAATCTATGATAACCGAAACATATTTATAGTCTGTTACTTCGTAGTATAACCCATCTGAATAACCTGATTCTCCAACTGCTTCAATGATACTTGGAATTTTCAACCAAATTTTAAGGTTTGGTGGTTCTACTTTTATCTCATCCAACAAAGCGATGAATGAAATTTCTTGATTCACGAACCACTCCTTCTCATAATTTTTAATTTGTAATTCGGTTTTCCCTTTTCTAAATTCCAAAGAAAAGAACTTAATAAGATCTTCTACAGTTAGCATAATCAAAATTTATTGTAAAATAAACCAAAATATCAATACAAAAGAAATTGCAATGGATGACTATTGGGTCATTTTATTTTACTCTACAATAACGATCACACTGTTGTACAAGTAATTATTACTGTCAACACTCCAAGTACCTCACCATCTCCCGCTGGAGGTTCCGTCCCTGTGCCCCCGGTTGCACCAGCCTCACCTTCTTTTGGCGTGACGGTATCACCTGACCCGGATGCAATACTGAGATAGAGCCAGTCATTTTTTTTCAGGAAAGGGCGATCAATAATTGTGTACTCATTACTTTCATAGGTCGCCATCATCGGCCTGTCAGTAATATTGGTACCGGAATGAATTACATTTCCCCGGATATCGATGTTAAAGTAAACCGTATTAATCGTGCTGAAATGAGCATCGACTCTGACAGCGACAAGATCCTCATACAACCGGACAATGATCGCTCCTGACCGTAGGTTCGGATTTAAGATGGTAGTCACAAATTGCCTGACCTCTCCGCTCCCACCGCCCCCGGATGAATTTCCCCAAGGGATCCAATACTGTCCGTCATACAGGTAGGCAAGACTCTTACCTTCATTATAATATACCTGTCCTGCTACGGGATTCGGTGGCAAATCCCGTAGCTTGTGCAGGACAGCGTTGATTAGCTGGTTCTGTTGAATATCCAGGTTGGATTTGAATGATGGCATAGAGAATGATTTAAATCAGGTTAGCCGACGATAACGATCTGGCCGGTGATTGATGTTGCTGATGTCCAGGTTACATCACCTGAAGCGTTTACTGAAATGTCGGCTTCAACGGCATACCGGATAGTCGAAATGGTCTCATAGATGGCCACGACCACATCAGTTCCGCAGCCATGGGTTGCCGCTGTGATGGTCTGGGTTGTCGAAGCGCTGATCGTACCGACATACTTCTTGGTTCT
>TBL_comb47_HYPODRAFT_10005071_pt1 | contig 14885 bp, 12 predicted proteins | sample TroBogypolimnion_40_FD_10682 | JGI IMG/M metagenome (IMG submission 10682)
GAAGGGAGCAACTGTTACTAGAGAATTATTACAAGGATGGATATCATTATAATCTATTTCAATATTCTCTTCATACTCACAATCAATACTAGCCCATCCACAAGGATTTATATTTCGTAAATGAAAGAAACGAAGCATTGGATCAAGATTTGCTTCATATACTTTATAGAGATGATCAAGCAGTTTGAAGATAGGAATATTTTTTTCATTTAGAAATATTTTTTTGAGACGATAAAAGTATGATAAACTCGGAACAGATAGTTTAGCAAAGCTAAATTTTGTTTTATTTGTATAACCATATAATTTTTCAGCAATTATATATTCGCGTTTTATAAATGAAAAGATTGAATGTGCTCGTATATTATTTTCAAGACGATGGATAAAATAATCATATGATTTACGATTATTATCTGGCATTTCAACATAGAAATAAGGTTCAAATCCACTAAGAGTTACTCTTAAAGATTTACCTTCTTCAGTCGTTCCAAATAAATGAATTACCATTTCAGATCTATTTGGAGTGATTTGGGTATTTACTTCTTCATCATCTTTATGTGGAATATATTCAACTAATTGTTCTTTTTCATTAATAATTTGCCTATCTTGCGAATGGACGTCTAGAATATGAAATGAGAGCATTTTGATAATATTACCTAATTGGGATATTTAACCAATTTTTTAGTTTTTTCGCTAGTTTATTTACGATGTTTACTTTTTCTGCTTTGTTTTGTTTTTCGTGTATATTTACGTGATGTATGCTTCTTTGCTGATAGTTTTTTATATAAACGACCACCACGTAATAATGGTGTTGCTCCTTGATTATTAATTTTTACTCGGGGGGATGTTGCAGGTGTTTCAGATATTTCATCATCATCAATAATAGGAGGAAGTATTGTAGAATTTGTAGCAGAGTTTAGATTTGTATAGTTTAGATTTGTAGAATTTGTAGAGTTTGTAGCAGAGTTTAGATTTGTATAGTTTGTAGAGTTTGTAGAGTTTGTAGAGTTTGTAGCAGAGTTTAGATTTGTAGAGTTTGTAGAGTTTTTAGAGTTTTTAGAGTTTTTAGAGTTTTTAGAGTTTTTAGAGTTTGTAGAGTTTTTAGCAGAGTTTAAGTTAGTAGCAGAGTTTAAGTTAGTATTTTCATTTGTAATATTTCTAACTTGAGATACATTAAGACTAGAAACTGTATTTGCTTTGGGAGATGTTACTACTGATTTCATAGTATTCATATCATTTGCATTTGGCATAGCATTTGTAGAACCATTATCAGTATTAAATGTAGCAGGTTTTTTATCTTCACCCACTAATAATAAACTAGGATATCCATCAATCTTAGAATCTTTTAAACTAGTATTTTCTAGTTGATCATAATGAACACTTGCCATATTTACAGTGCGATTCTTAGTGGATTTTAAAGGAGACCAAATATTTTTCTTATATTTATCACAATGACCGCACCAATCAGCATATACTAACACAACCGCCATTGGTCCATTCTTAAGCATATTCTCAAATGCCGGAATATCATTATTGCTACGCACATCCATTGGAAGTGTTATTTTTCCAGCTTTTATATTTCTTGGCATCTAATCTTATCTTCTATTTTTATATCAGGTAGAAATGGATATGAATCAACCTTTTAATATAATTTTAGGAGTATGTGTTCATTTAACAATTCTAGTAATAGCAGTATATATAACATATACATTTTCAAGAGGAAAGCCATCCGGCTATATCATTTTAGTAGGATTAATTTTTGCTTATTTGTTTTATTATTTTAATGGCAGAATATATTTACAAGAAAACTTTCAATCAAACTGCTTGATAGAATCAGCTAAACCGTTTGATACAATTGTAGGAGGAAATGATGTTATTATAAATAATACTACTACTCCCTATGCTAATACCCCAATTGATTCATTAGATGATTATGAATATAATATGATATTTGAAAATGAAAATGATAAAGAAGTTACAAAAAATTTACGTGATAAATTAATGTCTCAATATCCTATGGATTGGTCAACACAACCAGCAAGTTCTAGTTACTTTGCTAAAGGTCAAAAGGAAGCATTTCAGAATAGCATGCCAATAGATTTATCTCAAAATGAACTTGCTTATAAAAATGTTTCTGGAGGTAATTTACAACCGCCCGATCTGGATGGAGTTGAAAAACAGGAACGAGAAATTTTACAAACATATAAACCTAAGAATGTAGGAGATCTAACTACATATAATATTGAAGATGCTAATATCCTTATTAAGAAGATTTATGACGCTAAGGGACAAGTTGCTCAAGTAAATCATACAGATGGAACTAATATTTATGAGATTACTGGTGTTCGTAGCAAAAATGAAAAGATACAATATGAAGATGATTTAGGCGACGCAGTTGCTTCTACAGAAGATATTTCTGGTAATATGGAAAATGTAACAGTTGTTCCAGATGCTACAACTGATATATTAAATGCTTCTGACCCCTTTTATAATACTCAAGAAAAAACTCGCATGAATAAATTTGATTATACTAAATATACTCCTGAACTCGAGCGTATGTTTGCACCAACATATCCCTTATCGCAATGGTATTGATAATATAAAGCAAAATTTATGGAAATTTATTTAAAGAATCTAAATAAACTTCCATAAATCTGCGACAACATTTCCAGCACCACTTATGCTAGAAGATTGATTTGGTAAAGGTCTTTGTATAGTATCTAAAAATGATGTTGGAGGCATATAATCATTTGCGGATCTAACTGGTGCTACAGTAATAGTATCAGTATAAGGATTTTGTATTTGTCTATTATGTTGAACCTCTATAGCCTTTGGTTGTTTAGAGCCTTTTTTATTAACATTTTCTGGTTTTGGCATCATGGCTTGGACGATGGGATTCTTTTTCATAAAATATTCTTTTTCATAATTTCCCCAAGAAATATATAAGAGGTTAGGATAAGTAAATCTTACTTCAAATCCGTTTGTTCGTAATTGAAAAACTAAGTAAACAATACAATCTTGTGAATCTAAAGATGGTAGCCCAAGAATAAAAGGAGGAACGCTATATATTAAATATGAAGGATTGCCAGGAAGTTGTGATGTAGTATATATACGATGTTGGATTTGCTCAAGTAATTGATTATATGCTCGTAGCCTAGCTTTATCACGTTTTTCACGTTTTTCAAATAAATGCTGTGGTTGTAATTTTGGAGGTTGATTATCACTCATCTAATTAGGGCATGCTTACAAAAACATTAACACTCTCCGATATTCCGCTTTCAAAGACATTATCCTTAACTGATCTTACATTATTTGGTATAACAAGTATCTTAGGATCTGGAGGATTTAATTTAATTGGAAATGCTTTAACAGAAGGTGGATATAAAAGTGGAATAACACTTGGGGCTTCGGGTGCTTTATTTCTTGGTTCTGCGTATTCATATTCATATGCTCGTGAAAAATATAATAGTAATACATCTGAAACAAAGATTATAGAATCTACATTTGGATCTATTGGAAAAAATATTTCTATATTTTCAATATTATTTTATAATATTTTTGCTATTGCTACAATTTTAGTATTATGTTCAAAACTGTTATTTCCAACTTCTAGTAATTTTCAACAAATTAGTTTTGCATTAATGCTTCTTGGATTGATGACATTATCTGCTTTTCAGAAACTAGAATTTAATAAAGAAATTATTAATTTATTTTCTTGGGGAATTGTAATTTTATTATCAATAATAAGTTTTATTGGAACAAAAGCATTTTTATCAGAAGAATTTGGAAATATTACTTTTCCTAAATTTAATATGTATGAATCATTTTTATATTTCTTCTTTATTTTAGCAGGACATGATGCTTTAATAAAATTTACAGAAGAATCAAAAAATGGTAGTGATATTGATAAATCTATGTATTATAGTATTATTATTTCAATAATTTTAACTGCTGGAGTATGTTTGGCTGCTTTATATTTTATTGATTTTAAAAATGATAAAATAGAAAATATATTAGCAATTATATTTGATAGAGGTATATTAAATAATTCTGGAAAATATATAACGATGATATCATTAATTTTTATGGTAATTACAACCTTTTTAGGATATTTAGCAACAACAAGATATTTATATAAATTACCAGAAGATTTGAAAGGATTAGATTTTATAAAAGACAATAGTAATGGCAATGTATCAACTATTAGTATATTATTAGTAACATTATTTGCTACATTAGCTATATTAATTAATCATACATCTAAACTAGTAGAATATACAGATATTGCTTTAATTACTGTTCTTTTATTAGTATCAACTTCTGTGTTTGTTGATAAATATAAGAAAGAAGAAGTAAGTATAATTGATGGTATTTCTAGTACTGGATTTTTATCTGTTCTTATATTAATATTATTTAGATGAAAAGTAGAAAAAATACAATAAGGAAAACAAAACGAAATAAAAGAAAGGGAGGAAGCAGACAAAATATGGATATTCGTTATAATTCTTTCGTAGTTGATAATAATATAACCACCGCACGTAACACATTATCTATACCGAATATATCATTACAACCTTTAAAGTATTCTACATTGGTAATGTATGATCCCGACGCAGTAACTTCTCCAGGATGGTTACATTATTTAGTGATTAATATACCAAATGGAGATATATCAAAAGGAGATAATATTATATCATACGAAGGTCCTTCTCCACCACCAGGGTCAGGATCTCATCATTATATTTTTGAACAATTATCCCAAACATCACCATTTACTACAAGTATTCAAAATAGAGGAGAATTTAATATTAATCAATTTAAAAAACAAAATAATTTATTTTCACGGGGAAAGAAACAATTTATTGTAAATGTTTAAAGTAAGTATGACTAAACCAATACCGCCATTACGTATTGTATTAAGTGGTGGAGGGATTCGTGGATTATCGTACGTAGGAGTTTTTTTGGAGTTAGAAGAAAGAGGATTATTAAAGCATGTAAAAGAAATTATTGGAGTAAGTTGTGGTGCTTTATTTGGATTTGCTTATATAATTGGATATACTCCAAATGAATTATTAGAATTTGTTGTAAATTTTGATTTTAGTTTAATTCAAAATATTGAACCAGATACTGCTTTAGAATTTTTATATCAATATGGCATTGATGACAAAATACAATTAAAAAAACTATTATATAGTCTTTTAAAAAATAAAGGATATGATATATATATTACATTTATAAATTTATATAATAAAACAAACTATATTTTTCGCTGCTATGCTACAAATTTAAACATATGTATTTTAGAAGAATTCTCATATATTAAAACTCCAGATGTAATTGTAGTAGATGCTTTATTGGCATCAATGTGTATTCCAGGATATTTTATACCATCAATAATAAATGGTATAATGTATGTAGATGGTGGATTAATCAATAATTTTCCAATTGATTTAATACCAATAAATGATTTAAAAGATACATTTGGATTTACTTTTTCTGAAGATCATACAAATGTAAAAACTATAGAAACTATAGAACAATTTTTTTATCAGGTTTATGCTTGTTTATATATTCCATATAAACAAGAAATGTTAAAAATATTGAAACATAGAATATTTATTATTAAATGTGGCGATTATCCTATGTGGAACTTTAATGCTCCAAAAGAACAACGATTAAATCTTATTAATTTAGGTAAAGAAGCAGTAAGAGATTATTTTAATTTAAATACATTTGTAGTAAAACCTAAGAGACGCTATTCTATTGGATAGAAATCTACTTATTTGGTGCTACACGTTTTACTATAGGTATTTTATTCTGAAACTTTTCAGCAACACTACTCTGGATACCGCCTCCAAGTTTATCATTTAAAAATTGTAAAAATCCATCTGCGGTTCGTGATCCTTTGTATTCCGTAGTGGTTCCATCCACGTCGGAAAAGATAATAGTAGGAAATCCTTTTATATCTTTCCCTGAAAATTTATCTTTATTCTTACTTTGTTCATATGTGCTTATTTTTACATTTTGACCACCAACTGTTACAGATCCATTAGGGGCAAGTTTTTGAAACTCTGGTAAGACATTTTTACAATGGGGACACCAGTCCGCATAATATAAAATAAATTCTTTTACTGACGGCGATGATGTAGGATTTTGAAATCCTGAACGAACAAATGTAGATATACGATTCTGAAAATAATAAGCAACAAATACTAGAAGTCCAAGAGCAACAGCGGCAACTGCTAAGACTTTCCAATTCATCTATAATACTTTTCTATAAATTCTTTTTTAAATAATACACAGCCTAAATCTTTTTTAAGAATAATATATAAGTAAAATGAAAGTATTCCGTTATGGTAAATTTTATGATTATGATGAAACATATGCGGATTATTCTTGGAGTTATACTCAGATACTAAAAGCAGCTTCTTTTTTTGCCACTTGTAAGCATTATAAATATGATGAAAACTTATCTTATAGTCTTTCATCAATGTATGTATTTATGGAGATAGAACCGGAAATGAAATATGATAAATCTTATATGGATATATTAGAATGTATTAAGGGTCGCGTGGAAACAGCATAATACCCCATAAAGCAAAGAAAAAGAATATTGTATGTATAAAAAATCCATATGGCGTAGGACATCCAGAATCTGTAGCAATACTAATAAAATTGCCTAGAATCATTTGCGTTACTTTATAGGTTTCAGGATTTGCTATTAAAAAAAAGATTAAAGCTGAATATACACTGTATTTTGCTTTTAGTCCAATATTAATTTCACCCATCTAATGTATCTTGTAGAAGTTTTTTAGCAGATTTATGCTTTCGTTTCATTGTTCGTGAATGTTTATCCAAACTATTAAGAAATTCATTTTCTTTTATATCTTTTTTTATTAAAAAATATGTTGATAATATAAAGAAATAATATAACATACCATCATTTACATAATAAATTTCTTCATTAAAATCTTCTGTGATTAAACTTAACTCAAGACTGTTATTCATAGAATAAACTTTTTCAAAACTATTTGTATTTTTGTAGAAATATATATGGTTTTCATAAAATTTAAGTGATATATTTTTAACTCCTAAATTCTTTGATGCTTGATCATAAAAATCATAATTTATATTGATTTTACTTTCTAATTCATCCATAAAAGAACTATATTTTGTATCTAAACATTTTACAACATCAATATTTTTTTCTGAATTATTAATTGTATTACATATTTCATACATCACGAAACAAAACTCTTCTAATTCTTCTAAAAATTTCTTTTCTTTCATAAATAGATTTTTAAATTCATAATAAAAGTTTTTCATTTCTAGATTATCAAAATGTTCCTCAAGTTGTAATTGAATAAACTCTTGAAGAATATAAAATTCATTTGTTTCTTTTATAACTTTCATATTAGAAGATTTTTCAAAATCTTTAATAATTGAGAAAAAAGGTAATGGATTTTCTAATAAAAAATCATCAAGGCGATTTTCTGAAATTTTAACACAATATTTATATAAATTATTTGAATGGCCCAGTTTGCTAGACCCTACTACTCTGCTTGATAGAGTAGAACCACCTTTTTGTTTGTTATTTTCATTATATGCTGGACCTTTTACATTACCTTCGTGCCATATATCTACTGGATCTGGAATATCAGTATCTATTGGTCTATGTTTATGTGTTTCATTATTCTCTTCGTATGCTGGACCTTTTACATTACCTTCGTGCCATATATCTACTGGATCTGGACTATCTTTATGTTTATGTTTATATTTTTCACTGTTCTCATCAATTTGACGATTCACATCACTCATATTAGGCCAACCATTAGTACTATCTTTTACTTGTTTTTTACTATTCTCATCAATTTGACGATTCACATCACTCATATTAGGCCAACCATTAGTACTATCTTTTACTTGTTTTTTACTATTCTCATTAATTTGACGATTCACATCACTCATATTAGGCCAACCATTAGTACTATCTTTTACTTGTTTTAATGCTAAGTTTTTAATATCTTCTTTTAATTTATCTATATATTCTACATCTTTATTATGTATATTTTCAAGTTCTGATAATTGGCTATAAAGTGTATTAATAACAGAAGCATCTAAAGCACTATCAGAATCTTTTTCATCAATTAATCGTTGATGTTCATCTATATCAACTGTATTATCTAATTCTTCTTCTAATCTCTTAACATCTTTTTTTTCTAATTCATAACGTTTTTTAGATTTTTCTAAATTATATCTTAAAGAAACAATTTCTTCTTCAGCAGTTAATTTAGCAGCATTTTCTTCTATTAATTTAGATTTTGCTTCTATTAAATTATTTTCAAGTATAGTTTTTTCTTTTAATAATTTTACCTTATCATTTACTAATGTTTTTATACCTCGTTCTAATTTTATTTTTCCTTTAGCAGAATTATTATTTTTTTCTGAAGTTAATTCTTCTAATTGTTGGTGTATATCATTTTCTATTTTTTTCTTTTCTACTAAAGTGTTTTGTAATTTATTAATTAGAGTTTGTATTTTACTAATTTCTTCATCTTTAATTTTTATAATATTATCTTTTGAATTTAATTGTGATGTTAATTCATTAATGGTTGATTCATGTTTTTCAGTTAATAATTTAATATTGTCATAATATTTTGATTGTTTTGCTCCTAATTTAGCATTATGTTCTGGTAAAATTTTATCATGCTTTTCTTTTAAATTTTTATAAGCATCAAATATTTCATTTACAAAATCAGAAATTACAGTTTCAGTATCTTGTTTTTTAGCACCACCACTTGGTATATTAGTAGCAAATTCTGTAGAAGGAATCGCATTAATATCTTCATTTTTAATAGTATTAAATTCTGTTTTTAATCTTCCAATAAGATTATTAATAAAACTATAATCTTCAACACCTTCCATTTTCATTTTTCCTTTTAGTAAATCTAATAATTCTTGTAGCACAGGTGGAATTCTATCTTTTATTTCTTCTAATGATTTTTCTAATTGTTCTTCAGTAATGCCAGGATCTTTAAGGATAAACTGATCATCACCCGCATTAAGTAAAAATAATCTAGCAAATTGACGTAATAAATTACGAATACGTGTATCTTGATGTTCTTTAGATTTTATTTTTTTGAGTTGATCTACTAAATCATGGCTGTATTGAAAATATTCTTGATTATCAATATATTCTTGAAATAATTCATAAGGAAAAGATTCATTATCATCTTCAAAATGATCGATTAAGATATTAATATATTGTAAATGTTCTATATTTTCACGAAGAGATACTGTATTGCCAGATTTTTCTTTTTTAAGAATAATATCTGTTCTAAGATTATTAAAATAATGAGTAAGCATTTTTATTAAATTTTCTTTATCCTTTTTTCTATGGGGAACTTTTGGAAGTCCATTGATTCTTGTTTCTGAATATTTATTTTGAAACACTCGTTTTAGTAATGAAATAACTCTAGAAGGATTTAATCCACTTTCGCTGCGATTCTGAGGATGAAATTTACGTATTAATTGTTCTTTATCAAAAGAATGTTTACCAATAAAAATAACTTCTAAATCTGGAAATATATCAACTTCTAATTCTGCTTCAATTAATTCTTTTTTATTATTATTATTATTACTTAAGAATTTTTCAAGTTTATTGTTAGTATTTTCTACTTTAAAATTGCTAATATTTGATAAATTTGAATCGCTCATAAACCCTATTTCTAATTTAGAAAAAACCATTTAAAATTATTACTCATATATAATATAGGAAAATGGCATCTACCTCTAAAATATGTAATCCATGGAATAGTCGTAATCGTCTAGCATCATCAAAAGATATTCATAATATATTATCTCGTTATGGTATAACGAAATGCTATAAAAACATTTCGTTATTCCAACAATCATGTATTCATACAAGTTATAAAGATAAATCAGAAGAATGGGCGAAACAGTCGGAACCTATGATTTTACTTGAAAAACCTTCAAATTGTTTACCATTACAAATAGATGATAATGAAGAATTAGAACATGTTGGTGATGGATTATTAAGTGGTATAGTAGCTGATTATCTTAAACAACGATATGGAGGGCAAGGCGAAGGTTTTCTTACAAGTCTCCGCACTGCGATTGTAAATAATGATAGTTTAGGGCAATTAACATTAAAAATTGGTCTTGATAAACATTTAATTATCAGCAGACATCAAGAAGAAGTATGTAATGGGCGAAAGAATCTACGACTATTAGGTTCTTTATTTGAAGCATGGCTGGGAGCAATCTTTTATTCTGAAAATGGAGGTGGTCGTGGATTTGAAGCAACACAAGCATTTATTATTTCAGTAATTCAAAAGCATGTTGATTTTGTAGAACTTATTACATCAAATACAAATTATAAAGATCAGATTCTCCGTTTCTTTCAAGCAACTTATCATGTCCCTCCAACCTATAAAGTAATTCATGAAGAAGGTCCAACACATGATCGAATATTTACGATAGGAGTAATGGATTTATCTGGTGGAATAATTGCTAGTTCAAGTGCTAAGAATAAAAAAATAGCAGAGCAAGAAGCAAGTCGTCTTGCTTTGGAAAAATTGTCTCTAACACTAACTAGAGATGCAACCCGGGATTAAATTAAAAGGGTTTATATCAAAAGGTAAGAAAATTGAAGCAAAAAAAGCACCAGATGAACTAAAAGAAATTCCAGAACAACAAGAAGAATTTTTAGATACAAAACCATCAATTATGACAACTGCTGTAAGACAAATGTTTGGAAAACCAACACTAGATATAACAAAATCAACAGTGCCTATAGTACCTACGAAATCTATTATTAAAAAAGAAGAATCTAAATTAATAAGACCTATAGCATCACAAATTCCTAAAGAAGAATCACAAATTCCTAAAGAAGAAAAAATTAAATCACATAAAACTGCTGTTGATATATCTGGTCTTTTATCTGAAGATTATAATGAAACATTAAATAAATTAGGACAATTAATTATAGATGAAGATAAAGGAGATCCATATATAAATGAAATTCCTAAAGCATATATTCCAGAATCTCGTCGTGGGTTTTCAGATTTTATTAAATATGAATATTCTGATTTTACTTTAAAACCAATTTCAGAACAAGAGCCCGTTGCTTTTGGTGATAAATATCCATATCAGAAATTTATTCGTGAATATATAAGAAATGCATCTCCTTATCGTGGAATATTAGTATATCATGGATTAGGTTCTGGTAAAACATGTTCTGCTATTGCTGCGATGGAAGCATTATTTTCTACAGCAAATAAAAAAATAATAGTAATGACACCATTTTCTTTACGAAAAAATTTTTTAAAGGAAATTACATTTTGTGGATTTCATCATTTTAAATTACAGAACTATTGGGTTTCTCTTGATAAATCAAATCCTATGAATATGTTATTTGCTACAAATGTATTAAATATTTCTCCAATTCATTTGAAGACTGCGAATCATATCTGGGTTCCAGATTTTGATCAAAAATCTAATTATAATGAATTAAGTTCAGATGATCAAACTGAAATTCGTAAACAAATTTTATCAATATTGGTCTATGATAAAAAAACAAATCCAACTGGAAGAATTCATTTTATTAATTATAATGGTATTTCTGCTGAAAGACTCAAAGAAATCGCATGTAATAATTCTAATTATTTTGATAATTCTGTAATTGTTATAGATGAAATACATAATCTTACGCGATTAATGACTGGAAATATAGAATCTTATGTCAGTGCTGGAAAAATGAAAGGACGTCGTAAGATTGTTGTTGAAACAATTGGAGCAGATAAATGGAAACCTTCGTTATGTTCTACATCTAGAAATTATAAACGTGGTTATTTATTCTATCGTTTAATGTTATCAGCAACAAATTCTAAGATTATTGGATTATCTGGAACACCACTTATAAACTTTCCAGAAGAATTAGGTATATTAAGTAATATACTACATGGATATATACCTGTTATAGAAGGTATTATAGCAGTTGCGGGTGATGAAATTATGAAACGTATTGAACATGTATTATTAGAGTTTGAATATAGTGATTTTGTTCGTGTAGAAGCAGATAAAGGAGGAAGTGGTATTCGTTTTACAATTTCTTTACTACCAGAAGGAATTCGTAAAATATCAAATGATATTGGTGTAGAACGAATTCCATTAGGAATTGCTGTACCTTCAAGAAAAGAAGTTCTAGAATTAGTGAAACAATTATTTAGCTCAAAAGACTATCGTTTTTCAGTAGAACCTATATTAAGTGCAAAACCATTATTGCCATTTATAGGAGAAGATTTTTCTAGTTATTTTTTAAATGAATCTAAAACTAGTTTGAAAAATCAAACTGTTTTAATGAAACGTTTATCTGGTTTAATAAGTTATTATAAAGGTTCACGTAGTGATCTAATGCCTAAAATTAATAAAGATGTTGTAGTTCGTGTTCCTATGTCATTATATCAACAAACTAAATATATAATAGAACGAACACAAGAAATTGATAAAGAAAAATCAAAAACAAAAGGAAGTGAGCCAAGTCAAGTATGGGCTGATATTTATGAAATTTCAAATTCTAAATCTTCAAATTCTTATCGTATGGGAAGTCGTCAAACATGCAATTTTACATTTCCTCCTGATGTTACACGCCCTAGACCATCTAGTAAAGAAGATATTGAATATGAAACACAATTTGATAAAGATATTGTTGATAGTGCTCCAGATTTAATATCAGGTAATGAAGAATTTCCTGAAATACCCGAAGATACTGATGAAGATGAAATTGCAGTAGAAAAAGAAGAAGAACGTATTGATGCACAAGAATTTGAAGGAGGCGGTGATGATTCTGATTCTGATTCTGATACTAATACTAATACTAATACTAATACTAACATTATTGATTGCACTAATGATCAAAAATTCTTTGAAAATAAAGGAACTGGTGATTGTTTATTTGAATCTATCGCACAAGTATATTATCCAATTGATATAAGATCAGAATCTAGTGAATATAAAAATGTATTAAAAATTTCATTATTATTGCGTAAAAATATAGCAAAGGTATATATGAAAGCAAACAATGATGAAATCTTTCGTAAAAAATATTCTATTCCTCAAATGATTACTGGTATAAAAGGTAAGAATACTCTAAAAGAATATGCAAAATTTATTCAAAAATCAAAAGCATGGGGATCAGATACCGATTTAGAAATATTAGCAAGAATATTAAATGTGCCATTTAAACTTATAGAACATAATCCAGAAAAAGATTCAGCCAAAAATATAGTCCGTGTAATTGAAAATTTTGGTTCAAATTATTTTGAAGATGATTATTATATAATTTGTAATTTAGATGAAAGACATTTTGTATTAGAGAAACATAATAATCCGCATAAAAATAATATTGAAGAATTATTTAATAATGTAATAGGAGGAGAGGAAGAAGAAATAGCACCAAAATCAATAAAAGAAACAATAAAACTTATGAAAGATAAACGACAAAGTGAATGTAAAGCGGGTTTATTGAAAGGTGAAACATATAAAGAAGCAATTGAAAGATCTAAAAAATGTTTAGTAGATTTTTCTTCAGATAGTTTACGTTTAGATAATCCTCAAGGATTAACTATATATTCTCCAAAATATGCTGCAATGTTAAATAATATTCAAAATACTTCTGGTAGTAGTTTAGTATATTCTCAATTCTTAGATATGGAAGGTATTGGTATTTTTAGACTTGCTATGGATGCAAATGGATATGCCCCTATTGAAATAATGATGTCTTCTGGAGGTATTCCAAAGTTTTCTGAAATAACTGAAAAATCTTTAAGAAAAGGTTCTTTACAACCAAGATATATTACATTTTCTGGAGCAGAAAAGGAAGATATTCGTAGATTAGCATTAGATGTATTTAATGCTCGTTTTAATGAATTACCAGAAAGTTTATCAAAAGTATTATTAGAATCTGGATTCAAAGATAATGATAATAAACGAGGTCAGATATGTAGATGTTTCTGTATTACAAGTGCTGGCGCTGAAGGATTATCTTTAAAGAACGTGCGAGCAGTTCATATTATGGAACCTTATTGGAATGATGTGAGATTAAAACAAGTAAAAGGTCGTGCTATTCGTATTGGATCGCATTTAGATTTACCAAAAGAAGATCAAAATGTAAGTATTTTTACATATATTAGTTGCTTTGGTAAAGAGGCACAAATCGCAAAATCTGGTGAATGGAAAATTTCAGAAACTCTTATACGAGATAGTATGTCACGAAAAGAGGCTATTGAATTTTATCTTCCTATTCCAGAAACAGCAAATAGTTATACATATACTTCAGATGAATATTTATATATAATATCTGAACGTAAAAAAATAATTATAAATGAATTAGAGACTTTAATGAAATCAAGTGCTATAGACTGTGAATTAAATTATGCTGAAAATAAAGATGGAACCTTTAAATGTTTATCATTAAAAGGAAAAATTGGTGATTTCTTATATCATCCAGATTTACAAACAGATATTGGGGAATCACAATCTATGTTTGAAATAACAGATAAGAAAATACAGAAGAAACTGCGATATTTAACTTATAAAGGAAAACGATATGCTGCGGAACTAAGTAATGATAAACAGAGTTTCTTGATATATGATGCTGAAGATTTAGATACAGTAATAGGAAGTATGATATCTAAAGATGAAAAACCATCTTTACCTATTACTTTTATATAAATATAATATTCATTTTTGCTGCTTTCTCAATAATATCATTATAAACAGCAATGCGAGTTCTTCCATCAAAATTTTTTCTTGAACCAAGGCTGCGTGCTATTTTTACTAATAAATCATCTTCATTAATATATTGA
>TBL_comb47_HYPODRAFT_10005077_pt1 | contig 14866 bp, 11 predicted proteins | sample TroBogypolimnion_40_FD_10682 | JGI IMG/M metagenome (IMG submission 10682)
CTGGCGCGACTTGCAGATTCGCGTTCAAGGCCGCGTGGTCAAGCCGCTCTTACAGTCCTTCGCTTATTCCTACAAATCGGTCGGTGGGAAAAAAGAGAGTATCCTCCAGTTCAGCCGCCGCCCCTTGGTTAAAAAATTGAAGTCCTGGATTATTGATAACTTAGCCACGACCAATAAGATCTACACCTTAAATGAATATTATCGGGAGCGGATCAGCAGCGCCAAAACGAGAATTCAAATTGTGACGCCTTATCTTTTGCCGCCGCGCTGGTTGCTCAGGCAATTAGACGAGGCCTGCCGCCGCGGCGTCGCTTTGGACATAATTATTCCGAATGACACGGATATCAAACCGATTAATAAGATTAATTATTTGAACGCCTGCCGCATGTCGGAATTCGGCGCGAAATTTTATTTGCTGCCGCTCATGAATCACGCCAAGGTGATGCTGATAGATAACGAGGAGGGAATAATCGGTTCGCAGAATATTGATGTCTTATCTTTCAACTGGAACAGCGAGGCGGGCGTGTTTTCCCGGCAGAAAGATTTGGTTAATGATCTGGGACGCTTGATTGAGAAATGGAAAGGCGAAGCCATGCCCTTTACCGCCGCCCAGCGCCGGGTGAAATTTACGGACCGAATTTTGATTGATTTCTTCAAGCTGTTTTATCCGATATTTTAACCGTTGACAAAAATATGGCAGAGTGCCATAATCTTTAATTAAATATTCATAAATAGAACATTAATAAAATAGTATATATGGAAAACGTTGAGCTATTTAATAAGTACGCGCACGGGGAGCATTGGAAAAAACACCCAACTTTTTATGCTGAAAGCTTCTCTAACTTTTTAAAAGACCAGAATTTTAAAGGCACGCTGGTTGACGCGGGATGTGGAAATGGACGAGATGCTGAAGTTTTTGTTCAAAGGTTGCCGGAGGCCAAAGTCATTGGCGTTGATAAGGACCAAAAGGAAATTGAAGATGATATTATTTGCGTCCCTGGTGCCACTTTTATGGTTGAAAATATTGAGTTCTTAAGTTTTCGGGATAATCAAATCGGCGCTTATTTCATGATCAATGTCATTCATTATCTTGATCAGAAAAAAGCTTTAGCAGAGATTTATAGAACGCTAAAGCCGAAGGGTTATTTATTTGTGCACTTCAATCTGGAAATTTTGGGGGTTAATGGAGAACTTGATTATCAACAAGACGAGAAAGACATTAGAAGGCTGATTTCATTTTTTGAGGTTGTAAAAGAAGACAGGTTTGAGAGATTTGACACCACGCCCACTAAACACACGCACAAAATATTGCAGCTGATTCTTCAAAAAAACTGATCCATTGCTTGGAAATAATTTAAAACCGTTATTCAAGTTATCTGAATGGCGGTTTTTTTAAAATAGCCATATTTTGCCCGGAAGCCGCGCCCCTTGTCATTTCCCGAGTTTTCCTATATAATAAACCTAATTAATTTTTAATTCTCATCGCCATGCCGGAAAATTTCATTAGGATTAAAGGAGCGCGGACCAATAACTTAAAAAATATTTCCCTAGACATCCCGCGCCATAAGCTGGTGGTTATCACCGGCTTATCCGGTTCCGGCAAATCCTCTCTGGCTTTTGATACAATTTACGCGGAAGGCCAGCGCCGTTATGTGGAGTCTTTGTCGTCCTATGCCCGGCAATTCGTGGGTCTCATGGATAAGCCGGACGTGGATCTGATCGAAGGCTTGTCGCCGGCGATTTCCATTGACCAGCGGACGGTTGGCCATAATCCGCGGTCCACAGTCGGCACGATTACCGAAGTTTATGACTATTTGCGCTTGCTTTACGCGCGTTGCGGCCAGCCCTATTGCCCGAACTGCCACACTAAACTGAAAAAAGAAGCGGAAGAAAAAAAGACGGACAAGACGGTGCGCGGCCGGCAAATTAAATCCAGCCAAATGGATCGCTTTTTTACTTGTCCGACTTGCGGCTATCGGCGCGCGGAACTGGAACCGCGCGATTTTTCCTTTAACTCGGGGCATGGCGCCTGCGCGGTTTGCGGCGGCTTAGGCACGAAAGCGGAAGTTGATCCGGAACTCGTCTTTAATTCAAATTTAAGCATTTTGGAAGGGGCGATTAAGCCTTTGTCGCATTCTAATCTCAGCGGGAGCGGTTTGATTAGCGAATTAGTAAGTTTGGCCGAGCGCCATGACTTCAGTTTGCGGCCGGCAATTAAGGACTTAGCGCCGGAAGAACGGAAATTAGTTCTAAAAGGCGATAAGGAGTTTGTGGGACTCTTAACACACTTGGAAGATAAATACGCGGAAACGAAATCCAGTTTTGTGAAAAGCGAAATTGAAAAAGTAATGCGCGTGTCGCTGTGCCCGGCCTGCCAAGGCGCGCGGCTAAAACCAGAATCTCTCGCGGTCAGAATCAATAATCTCTCAATTAATGAAGTGGTTAATAAAAGCGTGAAGGAACTACGCCTGCTATTTGAAGCGTGGTTGAAAAATATGCCGGCCTTGAATGGCCAGGCGAAAATCGGCGAGCCGATTATCCGGGAGATGGCTCAGAATTTAGAACTACTCGCCAATGTGGGGCTAGATTATTTAGCGCTCAGCCGAGCGGGCGCGACTTTATCCGGCGGTGAAGCGCAACGCATACGCCTCGCGACGCAAGTCGGTTCTACTTTGTCCGGTGTCTTATATGTTTTAGATGAACCATCTATCGGTTTGCATCAGCGGGATAATGATAAGCTAATCACAACCATGAAAGGCTTGCGTGATAACGGCAACACGGTAATTGTCGTGGAGCATGACGCCTCAACCATGATGGCGGCGGATTGGCTGATTGATATCGGACCGGGCGCCGGCGAATATGGCGGCCAGGTGCTGTTTACCGGCACGCCGCCGGAAATTAAAGACTCGCCCAATTCTTTGACCGGGGCGTATTTGTCGGGCCGCAAAGAAATTAAGGAGCCGAAAGAATTTCGCAAAGGGAGCGGACAGGCGATTAAAATTCTCGGCGCGACGGAACATAATTTGAAAAATATTGACGTGGAAATCCCCCTCGGGAAATTAGTGGCCATTACCGGCGTCTCCGGTTCAGGCAAGTCCACACTTATGAGCGATATTTTAGCTCGGGCGCTGAGCCGGAAATTTTACCGCGCCAAAGTGGAGCCGGGCGCGCATAAAGCGCTGACTGGTTTAGAAAATATTGATAAGGTGATAGATATTGATCAGTCGCCGATTGGGCGGACGCCGCGCTCCAACCCCGCGACTTATACGGGTTTATTTACCTATATCCGTGATCTGTTCGCGGACTTGCCGGAGTCGCGCGTGAAGGGCTTGGGCGCCGGACACTTTTCTTTTAACGTGCCGGGCGGGCGCTGTGAAAATTGCGGCGGCGACGGCGTGATTAAAGTGGAGATGCAATTTTTATCCGATGTGTATTTGACCTGCGATGTCTGTGGCGGCCGAAAATTTAAGCCGAAAGTTTTGGACATTTTGTATCAAGGCAAAAATATTTATGAGATTTTGGAAATGACCGTAGAAGAGGCCAGGGAATTTTTCAAACACCATTCGGCCATTAGCCAGAAACTCGCCACTTTAGAAGAAGTGGGTCTGGGCTACATTAAGCTCGGCCAAAGCGCCACGACTTTTTCCGGCGGCGAAGCCCAGCGCATTAAGCTGGCCACAGAACTGTCGCGCCGCGCCACGGGCAAGACTTTATATATTTTAGATGAGCCGACCACCGGTCTGCACTTCGCGGATATTGATCGTCTTTTGAAGGTTCTAAATATGTTAGTTAATCAAGGGAATACGGTTTTGATTATTGAACATAATTTGGACGTCATTAAATCCATGGACTGGGTGATAGACCTCGGGCCGGAAGGCGGCGACTTGGGCGGCTATTTAGTCGCGGCCGGCACGCCGCGCGACGTGGCCAAAGTGGCTAAGAGTTATACGGGACAGTATTTGAAGAGGATGATGGGGTAAATTAATTTAATAGTTTGGATATAAAAAAACCGCTTTTTTTGAGAAGCGGTTTTTTACATCTCTATCAGTATCTTCAACTTCAACTCCCTCGTCCTCGTGTCCAAAACCGCGAACGTCGCCGCGTAGTAGATGCCGGCCAGATTGCCGGGGCAGGCGATTTGTAGGGCGCCGCGTTTTTCTAACCACGGTTTGTGGGTGTGGCCATGAAAAATAAAATCTAAAGCGTGCGGAGCGCGAGCGATTAGGGAGTCAATCCGCCATGGTTCATGGCAGAAGGCGATGTTTAGCCCGCCTATCGTGGCGTAGCCAGTGTGGCCGGAATAAATGACGTTAGGTAGGCCGGCTAAATCTTTTTCATCATAGAGTTCGCCATTGCCTTTAATCAAAAATATCTCACCCGAGAAGTTATGGGAGAGATAAATTAGAGTTTCAATATCGGTCACATCGCCGGTGCAGATTATTTTGGCGACTTGATTATTTTTACACCAGGCCAGGGTTTTTTCTAGGTTGACCAAGTTGTCATGAATATCGGAAATGACTGCGACAAGCATAATTATTTTTTAGTCCGCAATTTTATTTCATAGGCCATCTGCTCCAGCTTGCGCAAGTGGCCGCGGGACTGATCATATTTGGTACGCAAGTAGCCGGTCATATCAAAGTCCACCAGTTGATTCATAATATCGTCGGCGCTTTTTTTGATTTTAGCCACTTCGCTGAACTTGCCCTTGGCGGCTTGGTTGGTCGCGTAGCGGACGAGTTCGCCGATGAGGTCACAGACGCCGCCTAAGTAGCCTTCATAATCTAAAGTTAAGCCTTTGACCGCTTCAATCGCTTTATTTTTTATAGTCAGGTAAAAAGTCTGGCCTTCTAAGTATTCTTCCACGGCCGCTTTATAGGCGCCTTCGCGGCGCAATCGGTCGGCTCCAAAACGCTCTTCCAAATTCTGCAGCGCTTTTTCCATGTCCTTTAGTTTTCCTTCGGCGATGTTAAAATCTTGGCGCTGGAGCGCGAAAATAGTTTTCTTGGCTTCAAATAAAATGTTGTTGGAGGCGGAAATAATCTGGCGGCGTTCGCTTTCGTTGGCCTGATAATCTTTTTTGAGTTTCTCTAAGAATTTCGCGTCAATCATATGATAAATTTATTTTTTAAATCGCTTTAAAGACCTCTTCCAAACTTGTTTCGCCGGCCAAAGCTTTTAAGACCCCGTCCTGGAGCATGGTCACTTCACCGCTTTTAATGGCTTCTTGCTCAATGTCGTAGTCGGTCGCGCCTTCAGTCTGAATTAATTTCTGAATGGCCGGGGTCATGGCAATCGTTTCATATAAACCGAGGCGGCCTTTATAGCCGATTTGTCCGCATTTAGGACAGCCGACGGGTTCATAGAAAACTAAGTCAGTGGGAATTTTAACAGCTGGGTTTTTGATAGAGCTTAGTATTTCCGGCACGCGTTTTAGATCAGTTGCGGAGGGGGTGCCGATTTGTTTACAATAAGGGCAGAGGCGGCGGACTAAGCGCTGGCCAATGGTAAATTCAATGGCGTTGGCTAAAGCTTGGCGCTCCAAGCCCAAGCCCGCGAAACGGGAAATGGCGCCGGCGGCGCTGTTGGCGTGAATAGTGGATAAAACCAAATGGCCGGTCTGGGCGGCTTCAATGGAAATTTTGGCGGTTTCGGTATCGCGGATTTCGCCGATCATCATAATGTTCGGGTTCTGGCGCAGGAGCGAGCGCATGGCGGAAGCGAAAGTATAGCCGCGGGCCTCATCAATCTGGGTTTGCATGACGCCGGGGAGCTGGTATTCAATCGGGTCTTCAATAGTGATAATTTTAACATCAGGCTTATTGAGCTGGTTTAGAATGCTGTATAAGGTTGTGGTCTTACCGCTACCGGTCGGACCGGTCGTGATGATTATGCCGCGGGTTTTTTTCATGGCTAATTCCAGCGAGCTTAAGGCGACAGAGGTGACGCCTAAAGTAGCCATGTTCAATTTTTCCGCGGAGGTCGTGAGTAAGCGAACCACAATGGTTTCTCCATAGCCGCCGGCAATGATGGATAAACGGCAATCAATTTTTCGGTCGGGCAAATAGATGGCGAAGCGGCCGTCAAAAGTGGCGCGTTTAATATTAGTCGGCGCGCCAGCTAAGATTTTTATTTCCGATAAGAGTGGAAGATAACTAGTTTTGGGCAGGCTTAAAATGTCGTGCATGACGCCGTCAATACGGAAGCGGATTTTTACATCGCTTTCCGTCGGTTCAATATGAATGTCGCCGGCTTCAGCCACGGCGGCTAAAGCGGCAATCAGGCTCGTTAGCTCGGAGGTGGGAATTTCTTTGACTTCTTGGGAAATTTGCGTAATGTTCTGGCTCAAGGCCTCCGCTTTTTTCATTTCTTCCGGCGTGATTTTTACGCCGCGGCCCACGGTCTGGGAAATAACGATGTCATATAATTCATCAACGTAGTCAAAGTTGCCGATGACGCGATAGACTTCTTCCAAAGAGGTCAGGCCTTCTAAAACTTTCAAAACGCCGTCTTGCAGCATGGTGATCATGCCGTTTTCAATGGCTTGTTGGAGGATTTTAAAAGAAGGCGCCTGATCCACGGTCAGCTGTTTCAGATTATCATCCATGGTAAAGATTTCATAAATGCCAGAGCGGTTATGATAGCCGGTGCCATTGCATTTATCGCAGCCCTCGCCTGCTTTATATATTTTTGGCAGAGTGGCCGGAATATTCAAGCCGGCTTTAGGCGAAATAACGGCCAAGATTTTATCAACCTGCTCCGTCTCGGCCGGAGTCATGATATGTTCCACGCGGCAAACCGGACAGAGCTTGCGCACTAAGCGCTGGCCAATCACGGCGTTAATGGAGGGGACTAAGAAATAGGGCTTGACGCCGATATCAATTAAGCGCGGAATAACGCCGGCCGCGTCATTAGTATGGAGCGTGGATAAAACTAGGTGGCCGGTCAAAGACGCTTGCACCGCGATTTCCCCGGTTTCTAAGTCGCGGATTTCGCCGATCATGACGACATTCGGATCTTGGCGCAGGATGGAACGCAAGCCATCGGCAAAAGTATAGCCGCGTTTTTCGTCCACTTGGCTTTGATTGATGCCGGGGAGCTGATATTCAATCGGGTCTTCCAGAGTAATAATTTTCGTGCCGGGTAAATTTAATTTGCTTAAAATAGAATAGAGCGTCGTGGTCTTGCCGCTTCCCGTCGGGCCAGTGGTGAGAATCAAGCCATTGGGCTTGGCAATTTCACGGCGTAAAATTGGCATGATTTCCGGGCGGATGCCTAAACTTTCAAAATCCAGGGCATTTACTTCTGAATCTAAAAGACGCATGACCACGCTTTCGCCGTAAGCGGTCGGAAGAAAGGAACAGCGGACCTCAATTTTTTTCTTTTTGAGAAATATAGTATAGCGGCCGTCTTGCGGCTTGTTTTCAATATTTATTTTAACCCGGGCCAGAATTTTCAAACGGGAAATAATCTTATGCCACTTATCGCGGCTGATGACAGCCGCTTCTTGCAGGACTCCGTCAATGCGGATGCGGACCGCCACGCCGTTTTCCTCGGCCTCAATATGGATGTCCGAGGCGTTCACTTTGATCGCCGCGGCCAGCATTAAAGTGATGACGTCAGTGATATTGACTCCATTGATTTTCTCGTTCAGAGATTTGTAGCTGGTCAGGTCCGCTTTGAATTTTTCTAAGTTTTTTTCGCTGATTTCCACGCCACCGGCATATTTTTTTACTTTCGGCACGCTGCGGTAAGCTTCAAGCGCGATGGCTAGGCTATTAGGAGAAATCAGGTAAAGGCTCACCTCGGCGAAATATTGCGCGGCCAAGCGGGCGATAAGTTCATTAATCGCCGCGGTGGGCGTTAAACAGCCGACGCGGATATTTTTGCCGTCATAATAAAAACAGGCGACTTGCAGTTCGCGGGCTTCGGCTTCGGCAATCAAAGATAAAGCTTCCGGACTGAGCGGAAAACGGAAAAGATTAATATAGGACAAACCTAGCTCACGGGCGGTGTTTTCGGTTTCCTGCTCCAGCTCCTTTAATTTTATTTCGCTTTGTTTTTTAGCAAAACGACCGGTGACGCTTTCTTCGTCATCGGTCGGATTAAGCAGATTGCTGATGGAGGCCAAATCGTTAGCCATAGGGAAATAAGTATTAGGCGCGGTGGAACAGGCGTTCCAGCTTGGCCACGCCGCCCTTGTCTTTCAGGGTTAAATAGAGCTGAGTCCAGGAGGCGGTTTGGAAAGTCGTTAAATATGAACCGACCACAATGATTATGATCAGGGCAATGAAAACCATGAGGAAGGTGAGCCAGGCGGCGGAATAGAGCAGACCAATCAAGAACAGCGGGAAAACTAAGAAGGAAAGCACGATTAAAGCGGCCACGCCCACGAAGAAAGTGATTAAAAATAAGATGATGGCCATTTCTAAACTGATCAGCCAATTTTTCCAGAATAATTTCCAACCCTGTTCTAAAGAAATGACCGCGCTCTTCTTTTCTAAGACCGTGCCGACAATGGCGTATTTAAACATTAAGGAGATAGAGACAGCCAAGGGCAGGAAAATTACGAAGAGCAAGGTATAAATGGCGACTAAAACCGTGGTGTCCTTTATGACCATGAATAAGAGCGGCAGGCTAATAATGAAAAAAGCGAGGTTGATTAAAATTTTAACTAAAACATTCAAGCCCAAAAGCGGCCAAAAATGACGGGAACCGTCGCTTAACCCATCTCGGATCGTGAGTTTCTCGGATTTTTTCTTGGTAGTCAGGATTTTTTTGATATCACTGACTAAAGCGCCTTGCGAGCAGACCGCCAGCCAGACAAAGACGATGATAATCGCTAAAGTCACTAAGAGCAAGGAAATGACGTTGATAATAACGAGTAAATTTTGCTGGAAGAGATTAATGAAGCCAAGCCAGAAATTTTTTAAAAGATCGCTTAAGGCGAGAAGCCCGGCCAGGTAGTTATAAGTCCCATCTATGAGGTTGCTCTGCAGGTTTTGGTGCAAAACTTCATACTCCGTGGAGCCGCCGGCGATGGTGAGCGAGGCAAAGAGGCCGAAGAACCATAAATATTTATGCTTCCAGGCGATTTTACCAGCTTGTCGTAAGAGCGAGCGATAAGAAAACATAGGATTGAAATTAATTGAAAAACTCAAAAAAGTCTGTTAATATTATAACATAATTTTATAATTAACGCCAAATCTTAATCATATATATATGGGCAAGGTGATAACGGACAAAAAAATGGTCAGCGAGGTCTTGACAAGAGGGGTGGAAAAGATTTATCCCGGCTATTCCGACTTAGAGAAAAAACTCTTAAGCGGGGAGCGTTTGCGGCTTTATTGCGGCTATGACGCGACCGCCCCGGCTTTGCATATCGGCAATGCTTTTACCATGAATAAAATGGCCCAGTTCCAGCGTCTGGGACATGAGGTAATATTTTTAATCGGCGATTTTACCAGCATGATTGGCGATCCGACCGACAAAAAGGCGACCCGGCGCCAAAGAACGCGCGCTGAAGTTTTGGGCGATGCCGTGAATTACCAGAAGCAGGCGGCGGCCTATCTTGATTTTGAAGGGGAAAACGCGGCTCAGGTCCGCTATAACAGCGAATGGAATGATAAACTTGATTTTCAGGGCTTGGTCGGCTTAGCCTCGCATTTTACGGTCCAGCAGATGATTCAGCGCGACATGTTTCAGGAAAGGTTGAAGGAAGAAAAACCGATTTATCTCCATGAATTTTTATATCCGCTTACTCAGGGCTACGATAGTGTGGCCATGGACGTGGACTTAGAAATCGGCGGCAACGACCAGATGTTTAATATGCTGTGCGGCCGGGATCTCTTGAAGGATATTAAGAATAAGGATAAATGCGTCATGACCCTGAAGCTTTTAGCGGATGATCAGGGTAAGAAAATGGGTAAGAGCGAAGGCAACGTGGTTTTCTTGAACGAAAAACCGAATGATATGTACGGCAAGATAATGTCTTGGCCCGATGGCGCGATTACGCTCGCCTTTGAACTGGGCACGACCGTGCCGCTCGCGGAAATTAAAAAAATGGAAGAAGCGCTGAAATGGGCGCAGGTTAATCCGCGCGATTTGAAAATGAAGTTGGCTTACGAAATTACGAAAATTAATCATGGCGCGGCGACCGCCGAGGCGGCGCAGAATAATTTCATCAGCACGATTCAGAAAAAAGAACTGCCCACGGAAATGGAAACGATTTTGTTCAGCGCCTTGTTCGCTAAAGCCAAGCGGAACGCGGACGAACCGATTAGCCTGGCCGAACTTTTGGACGGCTTGGTTAGCCAAGGACTGTTCTCCAGTAAAAGCGAGGCGCGGCGCTTAGTCAAGGAAGGCGGCGTGAAAATAAACGGGGTAGCTTTAAGCGATTTGAAAGAGAAATTAAGAGTTACAGAAAGCGGCCTAGTTATTTCGCGCGGCAAGAAATCATTCTTAAAAATCATCAAAAAATAAATGTCTGTTTTGGAAAGATTAAAACAAAAAATCGCGGCCGAACTCGCCTGGGAGAAGGCGGTTTTCACCTATCCGCCGGATATGGCTCTGGGCGATTTAAGCCTGGCCTGTTTTGAAGAGGCCGCGAAGGAGAAAAAAAATCCCGCGGCACTGGCGTCGGAGCTGGCCCAGAAATTAAGCGCGGCGCCCAGCCTACAGCGTGATTTGGCCAGCGTTAAAGCGGTCGGACCCTATCTTAATTTTTTTATCCGGCCGGAAATTTTCGCGGCGGAGACGATTAATGAGATTAAAAAAACCAAAGACAAGTTTGGCGCGAATAGCTCCGGTCAGGGGAAAAAGATCATGATTGAATTTTCTAATGGCAATACGCATAAGGAATATCATGTCGGGCATTTACGCAATATCGCCTATGGCGCGGCCATGACTAATTTGCTTAAAGCAGCCGGCTATGAGGTTTTGCCGGTTTCCTATATCAATGACTTTGGTATTCATGTCGCCAAGACGATTTGGCAGTGGCAGAAAGATCCGGCGCCTTTGGATGCCAAAGAAGATAAGGGCTATCTCTTGGGCCAGAGTTATGTGGCGGCGAGCCAGGAGTTAGATGCGGACCCGGAGAAAAAAACCGAGGTCGGAAAAATTATGGCGGAAATCGAGAGCCGGAGCGGGGAGAATTATCAACTTTGGCAGGAAACGCGGCAGTGGAGCATCAAATATTTTGACCGTATCTATCAGGAGCTAGGAATTAATTTTTTTCATATCTTTTACGAAAGCGAAGTAATAGACGCCGGCCGGAAAATCGTGGCTGATTTATTGAAGCGGAATATTTTGAAACTGAGCCAGGGGGCTGTCATTGCTGATTTGGAAGAATACGGCCTCGGCGTCTTGCCGATTATTCGCTCGGACGGGACGGCTTTGTATCCAGTCGGCGATTTAGAATTAGCGCGCGCCAAGTTCCAAACTTATGGCGTGAATGAATCGCTCTATGTGGTTGACGTGCGCCAGAGCTTATACTTCCAGCAATTAGCGAAGATTTTAGAGCTCATGGGCTATGATAAAAAAATCCGGCATCTGACCTATGACTTTGTGACTTTGCCGGAAGGCATGATGAAATCGCGCACGGGGCAAGTTATCACCTATGAAGAGTTGAAAGACAAGCTTTTAACTAAACTAAAGGCGGAAACTGAGAAACGGCACGCTGATTGGACGGCTAGCCGCGTGTTGATGGTCGCGACTGACCTAGCTATATCCACGATTAAATTTGAAATGCTTAAAGTCGGCGCGGACAAGGTGATTACTTTCAATATTGAAGAAGCGGCGAAATTTGACGGCTATACGGCCTGCTATTTGCAGTACGGCTACGCGCGTTTGAAAAGCATCGTGCGCAAAGGCGGCTTGGGCTGGTTCCAGGCGCCGGCTGACTTGAGCCGCTTAAATGACGCAAAGGCCAAGGCGCTTGTCCTGAAAATTGCCCGCTACCCGGAAATCATCACTTTAGCCGCGGAGAAGTATAATCCGAGCGAGGTTGCGAAATATTTATTTGAGCTGACTCAGCTCTTCAACGATTATTATCATGAGGTTAATATTTTGAAAGCGGAGCGCGCGGACAAGAAAGCGCGCCTGGCTCTCATCAAGGCGGTGGCGCAAGTTTTGCAGAACGGCTTTAACGTTCTGGGCCTGCGCGCGCTGGAAGAAATGTAGAAAAATATGAAAAAGACAGACGCTAATAATTCTTTGGACAAAATAGTGTCGCTAGCCAAGCGGCGCGGTTTTGTTTTCCCGTCCTCGGAAATCTATGACGGCTTGACCGCGGTCTATGACTACGGACCATACGGCGTAGAGCTGAATAATAATATCAAGCAAGCTTGGTGGAAGGCGATGGTTCAATTAAGGGACGATGTGGTCGGTTTAGACTCGGCGATTTTCATGAGTCCGAAAATCTGGGAGGCCTCGGGTCATGTCAAAGGTTTTTCGGATCCTTTAACCGAGTGCCGGAAATGCCATAGCCGCCTGCGTTTAGATACGCTCCTAGAAGAGGCCGGCGTGTTCGCGGATGAGAAGATGACGGAAGAGGAAATCAATGAGATTTTTGAGAAGCACCGCGCCAAAATAAAATGTCCGAATTGCGGGGCGAGCGATTTTACACCCGGCCGCAACTTTAATCTTTTAGTGCAATCAAATTTGGGGAACTTCACGGGCGATTGGACAAAAGAACCGACCTACTTGCGCGGCGAAACTTGCCAGGGGATTTATGTGAACTATAAAAATGTTTTAGACACGGCGCGCGTCAAGATTCCTTTCGGCATCGCCCAAATCGGCAAAGCCTTCCGCAATGAAATTACGGCCCGCCAATTTATTTTCCGCACCCGCGAATTTGAACAGATGGAAATGCAATACTTCGTGAAGCCGTCTGACGCGCCAAAATATTACGAAGAGTGGAAAAATGAGCGCTGGAACTTTTATTTGAGCCTGGGGATAAGTCCGGAGAATTTGCGTTGGCATAAGCATGAGAATTTGGTTTTCTACGCGCGCGAAGCCTATGACATAGAATATAATTTTCCCTTCGGCTTCAAGGAGCTAGAAGGCGTGCACGCGCGCGGCGACTATGACTTAACTCAGCACAGTAAATTTTCCGGCCATGACTTAAGCTATCTTGATCCGCAGACTCAGGAAAAATTCATGCCGCAAGTGGTTGAGACATCAGCCGGCGTGGGCCGGACCTTCTTAGCCGTTCTGTCCGAAGCCTACCGTGAGGAGGGCGAGGGTGAAGAAATGAGAGTTGTCCTGGCGCTCGCGCCGCGCCTCGCGCCGATTAAAGTCGCAATCTTCCCGCTCCTCAAAAATAAGCCAGACTTAGTCAAAAAAGCCCGGGAAATATATGATGTTTTGAAACAGAAATATCGCTGTGAATTTGATGATAATGGCAATATTGGGAAGCGCTATCGGCGCCAGGATGAAATCGGTACGCCGTTTTGCGTGACGGTTGACTTTGATACTTTAGAACAAGGCGATGTCACCGTGCGCGAACGCGACAGCATGAAGCAAGAGAGAATTAAAATTGATGAATTGGAAATATACTTGGCCGGAAAATTTTAGAGAAAAATATCCGGCGTGAAAGTGACAGAAAAAAATAAAAAAAGCAACGCGTTCGGAATCACGCGTTGTTTTTTTAAAAATTTTGAAAAAAGCCAAAAAAGGCTTGCTTGTTATTTTAGTTAGTTGTATAATATAAGAAGAAGATAAAGTTTTCTTAAGAAAATTATTTATCTTGAGAAAATATTTAATAAAAATAAGAAAGGGGGTGAGTTTATGAAAAAGAAAGTCAAAAAAGCTGTGAAGAAAACTGCCAAGAAGCCGGTGAAGAAGGCGGTTAAAAAAGTGGCTAAGAAAAAAGCTGCTAAAAAGAAAAAATAATTATTAAAATTTATTAAGTAAATTAATAAGTTTTATTAATTTGAAAATTATACAAAGATCGTCCTGCGGAATCAGGGCGATTTTTGTGATTAGGTGGAGTTTGGGTGAGGCAAAGAAAAAAGACCATTTATAAGTAAATGGTCCTTTTTTCCAATGAACTTTTTTGCCGGGGTTTAGGCGGCCTTATCCTTACTGAGCGCATGGCTGGCGCTTTTCGGAGTAAGTTTAATTACCTTATCGGTTCCCGGAATAGGGAACTGGTAGGTATTAGGAGATCTAGTTTCGGATGGCTTAACGCCTTGGCCGAGACAGTAGATGTTTTTGCTTCCGTCGTCAGCGCAGACCTGGAAGTCAAGAATTATTGTTGTGGTGTTTTTATGGAAATTTTTTTGCCGCGTTATTGTAACATCGGCTAAAATATTTTTTCCATAATGGCACTCTTCCAGCCCGCGGAAATTGCGGCGAAGAACGACGTGCCCTTTTTGGTCGGGGCAATTGACCAACAGATTTCTGGTCCAGTGCTCCGATGAGTGGGCAACGGCTACCTGTTTATTCAGCCGTTTATCCCAGCAAACTAAATAGCTAGCTGGATTCCTAAACATATATTTATTGTCCTTGGCCGGATCAGGTGCGGACACTAAAACTCGGAATGTTCCAAGATGCCGGTACTCAGCATCAATCAGAGTTACAGTCTTGCGAAATTCTTCAGCCTGCTTGGCGGGAATCATTCCGCTGTTAATAATTTTTTCAATGATTTCTTCTTTCTTGAAACCATTGAATTGAAATTCAGTACTTGGGGTTTTCTGGCCATTCATGATTTGGGTTTTTTTTGGGGGTTTAACTTATTTAATTGTTTAAAGCCCCCCTTCCTTTTTGAAGTGCACCACTCTGGGCGTATTAACAATCATGAAAAAGACAAACAAAAAGGCTCAAAAGGCCTATGCCCATTTGAGCCAGAATGAAAGAGACAGAATAA
>TBL_comb47_HYPODRAFT_10005078_pt1 | contig 14866 bp, 13 predicted proteins | sample TroBogypolimnion_40_FD_10682 | JGI IMG/M metagenome (IMG submission 10682)
CGTTCGCTCCGGTAACCAAAACAGATTTCAATTGCGCCGTGACCGTAATGTCCAAAGAAGATCAATCAAGAACCTCAAGCCACTCGATCTATCGCTTTGACTGACGTGTTCCGTAATGCATTTTCGCAGGCGATCAGGTGACAACCGAGGAATTGAATGAATAATTCGGATTCAATCTCCCCTCCCGCAGCCAATATATGATAGAATACCCCGGTACGTGCGACGGGAACGGAGGATTTGAATGCACTAATCGGATGCAACCACACATCCAGGACTCAGAATAGGAATAGGCATTTCGGCGGATGCGATGTCCATGGAAGAGACCATTGAAGCCAATCGGACCAATGAAGAGGAAGAAAGAGCGAACAAATCGCCCTAGCCGACCGGCATCAGCACCACTGTTTCTCACCAACCACACTCCAATCGCCCGGCGGCTAGGCTCGGCGTTCTGCAATAATTCCAAAGCGCTACCATAAGGAAAGACAGCAATGAAGACGAATGCACCGACCTCGATCGAGGGCTACATAGCGTCATTCCCGTTAGAAACACAAACGATCCTGCGGAAGATCAGTGCGGTGGTGCGGGATGAAGCTCCCAACGCGAGCGAGAAAATCTGTTACGGGATACCGACATTCCATCTGCACGAAAACTTAGTGCATTATGCTGCGTTCAGAGAGCACATAAGTTTTTTCCCGACCTCGAGCGGCATGACGCATTTCAAAAAGGAGCTCCAGTATTACGACTGTTCAAGAGGTACAATTCGGTTTCCGCTTGGGGCAAATATTGCGTATTCACTTCTTTCTAAAATTGTACGTTTCCGCGTGAAGGAAGCGACGAGGAGAAAAGAGCAAAATAGCCGAACCAAGCGGTCGAGCTGACGCCCGCCATGCCATCTTGTTTCCACCTCTCGCCCAGCAAACCTTCCCCCGCTTCGGTTCCGTTTCCCCCCGGCGGCTGCAGCTCACCTTGGCTCTTGGCGATGAAAGCTCGAAATGGCATCGGTGCCGCTAGGTGGGTCGTGGTCCCAGTAATCGCGATCGACATCGTTTGTACACTTCTCGGCCAGCCTTCAAGCTACTGGAGACACCCCGCCTCGGGAATCGAGGCAAATCCATTCTTCGCTTGGTTCCTATGTCGAGGACAAGGGTTCTTCATATCCTGGTCTATTTGCTATATCGCGGGTGTGGTTTTGGCCACGTGGATCCTGCCTCGCAGATTGGCGACGGTAGCGCTCCTGTCATTCATTCTTGGTCACTTCTTTGGCGCTTCGACTTGGTTGTTGTTTCGTTTTGGCTTGGGAATAGCTGCTCCGGTAATCTACGGGATTGCTATAGCGAGTCTGCTCGTTTCTCTCGGGCTTAATTTTGAACGAACCTAATCGGGTTGCCGCGTTACCGGAGTTGAAGGGGCGGTGCTGGTGACAAGAGAGATGCAGGCGGAGCATCCCGAGGGGATGGAGTATTTCGAGCAGGCTGAGATTGATGGCGAGGTTCTCGTATTCCACACTTGGCCAGTTGGAGCGCCGGATGACAATGATGTCGGCTAACGAGGCGGATAGCAAGCAAGGAGGCTTTGGCTATTGCTGCTGCGCCCGGGGCCTGGCTTCTGACAGCACACGACTCAGGTCAGTTGCGTTTGGCCATCGGCGCCACATTGCCCTTGTAGGGGCGAAAGGCAGCCGAGAAATAGTGGGTGTAGCCGAGGCGAGGTGAGATCCCTGCGACTGCGTCCGTGGTTGAAATCCGCAGCACCCGCCTGACGCCGCATTTCAGTTTTGGGCGGCATCATGCGCTAGCGAGGCCCGGCAGGCGGGCATTGGCGTCGGGCGCGACAATTTCCCCACACTTACAGAGGACAATTCAACATGCGCTGGAATCACTACGTAGCCTACTTTTTTGGCGGGGCCTTTCTCACAAACGCAATCCCCCATTTCGTCAGTGGCGTCATGGGGCACCCCTTTCAAAGCCCCTTTGCTTCGCCACCGGGGGAGGGGCTCTCTTGCGCCCTGGTGAATGTGCTGTGGGGCGCGTTCAACCTTGCCCTCGCCTACTTGCTCCTGTGCCGTGTGGGGCTGTTTGAGCTGCGCCAGACAAGACATGTCCTGGTTGCTGGAGCAGGTGGCTTGTTCATGGCCGTGATGCTTGCACATGCCTTTGGCCGCTTCTATGGGGGGCTCTGAGGAATAGCCGACAAGGCATTCCATGGAGGCAACGCAAGGCCCCCCCACCACGGGACAAGATTACTCCCGACCACGGTGTCAAACTCCCTGCTTGCAAAGGGGACTGGTTCTGGTACTCGTGGTCAGCGCTGGTTCCGTGTGCGCGCTTTCCTGAGGAGCCCGCTGCGGGAAACCCGCACGCCGGGATCTGCGAGGGGGGGCACCAGGCGACCGGTGTCCCTACCTCAATCGGCAGGAAGAAGGATGCCTTCGAGAGATTTACTGAAAAGCCGAAACGAGTAGCTAATCACAACACAAAGAAAGGACAGAAAAATGGCACGAATACCAAAAGAAGTTCAGGAGTTCCTGAAAGGCAAAATGGCGTGGGTGGCAACAGCCGCATCTGATGGCATGCCCAACACGACACCCAAAGGCTCCGTTCGGGTGATTGATGACGAGTATGTCATTTTTGCCGATCTGTTTTCACGGAAGACTCGTGAAAACCTCCGGGCCAATCCCAAGGTCGCGGTCACTGTCGCGGACATGACGACCTATAAAGGCTACCAGATTAAGGGTTCGGCAGAAATCCTGGAGTCCGGATTGCTGTTCGAACAATTGAGAGAGGAGCTAAAGAAAGCGCCGATGAAGTTGCCGCCACTCCAGTACGTTGTCCGAATCGCGGTGGAAGCCGTTTACGACCAGTCCGTGGGGCCGGACGCCGGAAAGCAAATCGTGTAATCGAATGGCCAACAATGCGGTCGAGCCAACGCCGACCCGCTGACGCGGCTCGACATGGCTCACCTTGAGCGTTGGCCAACTACGAAAACGCCATGCCTGAATCAGCGCCATCCCATGCCTATTTTGTCCGAGGCGGTGCCATGATTGGCTGGGTGAACTGCTGCTGACAACGATGCCTCGGAAAATGCTGGTCTGCCTTGGTATCGCAACATCGTTGTGCGGCTGCGCCACGCCTCCAGTCCAGAAATCATGAAAGCCACACCTCAACTGAAGTGGCTCCGGCTACCGGCATACGGCCTCTATTATGTGGATTCGCTAGAGCAGTCCGCTCGCGGGGACTACTCCTGTGACATCGTGCCGACGTTCCACTCACGATTCGATGCTGCTGCTCAGCAGAGTATTTTGAAGGCGCTTGCCTGGGCTGCCGAGGGTGACGTTTTTGACTGGGAAGAGGTTCTGCCCGGACTTCCGCACTCGGGGGATTTCAAGCGACAACATTGCAGAATCACACGCGACAGAATTCTGAGGCTGTTGGCCACTTGAATCATCCGCCGAACAAAGCACCTGCATCGAACGCCGTTGGGGCGTGTCGGTGAGCCGCGAGACGTTGCCAGCCCGCTGCGGTGGGCGCCCTGGTTCCAGTTCTGACATCCCCGCGGGCGTGCCACCCAGCAGCGACATCACGGGCACTCTTTGCACAGCGCACAACCAACGATACCTATGGCCGCATTCAACCGAACCAAGGACAATCCACTGCCGCTCAAAACGCCTCCGGGCACGGCGGATTTCACGATGCACTTGGACAGCAAAGGTGACTTACCCATCGTCGTCTGCACCGTGGGCAAGACCGTTCTGCATTACGATGCGCGCTGCATCGAGGACCTGCACGTCATGCTCAAGGCTCACGGCGATTGGATGGAATTGGGCGGCGCGGACGAGCAAAAGCCGGCCAAGGACGGCAGCGTCGAGGCCTGGGGGCGTTCGCCCAAAAACCCTGTCGGAGGCTGGTACGGACTCAAGAAGGGTTTGCGCGGGCGTTTCGGCGTCTATCTCCCGCCCCTAATGGAATATCTCGGCCTGTGTGAGTTGGAACACAACCCGAAGAACAACCGAATCCGGGCGAGACGGGCAATCGAATGACGGCGAACACGTGCGCGGCTGGCAGCGGGAGGGCTCCTTGATTGTATCGGTGCTCAGCCTGACGCCAAACTCGCCCACTTTGTTCATTCTCTCCGCCGCCACATCGCCAGACCTTGATCGTCGGCCCGAGACAATCCAGCCGTGGAATCAGCCCGAACAGTAGATGACGTAGCCAGGTTGGTCGCGTCCGGGGCCAACCCGAAGTTTGTCTTCTTCTGGGGGCATACGCCTCCACCTGATGGTGGCATCACGAAGGCATGTTTCAGTCAGTGGTGGGAATCTCCTTGGATTTGCGCTTATGGAAGTGCGTGAGAGGATACGATCTGCCTGAAGCCAAATGCCCGCAGACGTCAAACGGATGCAATAAGTCGTGGACGCCATCCCCCGGCACATCACCTCCAAGCCAAGCCCGCCCGGTCAATTTTGATCAGGCGGTTTTTTTTGTCTCCATTATCTAGCAATCAACACCCACCCAGGCCGGCGGCGGCCAGCCACCAGCGGAACGTGTAACGCGTGCCCTTTTGGTAGCCCAACGCCTCCTGTTGCTGCCCCAGGCCGCCGGGTTTGTCGCTACCCAAACGTACCGCGCCCTTGCCCACGAAACAGACTTTATCGTCCATGACCGCGCCATCGGCATCAGGTATCGAATACCACCGATTGGGCAGGCCTCCGGCAATCGTCTCTCATTTGGTCTCCTTCGCTTTCCAGACGTTCAGCACTTGTTTTCCGCCCGCCGGAAGTTCAAACGGTCCGGGGAACGGATTCACTTCATCTCTCTTGTTGCCGAAGTAATCGGTGTCGATGCGCAGCGGCGTGCCATCGGGATTCTCAAATGCCTGGTCGGGTATCACCGCCTTGCCCAGCAAGGCGGTGGTCACCAGCTTGCGTGTGCGCTCGGTGCCCCAGGCCTTGTCCACGGTGATTTCAAGATACAAGCCATCCTGCTTCTCTACGAGAATGAGTGCCGGATCAAACTCCAGCTTGAGGAAGGGATCGGTCTCATTCTTGGATGGCTTGGCACCTTTGCAATACACATTGCCGCTCATCCATACCGGCAGCTTCGCTGTGTCATACTCACTGAAACCACCATGCGCAATCAGGTTGTTGAAATAGCGATGATCGCCCGGCGGGTGACCCTCCATTTTCGCGAATTCAGTCGAGTGCGGCTTGTGTAACGGAGTCTGGTTGCCTGACTGGTCTGACACTCCCATCCCTTCAACCATCAGGTTATGGACGAAGGCGACACCTTGCGAATTGCTGAGAAGCCTCGCGCTGGACAGCAGGATATTGTTATCCACCAGGATCGGGCCATGATTGACCTCGAAAAAGAGGTCCTGCCCGTTATCGTGAAACAGATTCCTGGAAATCCGCAAACCCTGAGCCATCCAATCCATCCAGATCGCGCGACAGTTATTGTAGAAATGATTGCCACTTATGGTGACATCAATGGCGGCATGGAATTTAATGCCGGCCATTTCGGCGCCGTCGAGCACGCCCCGGTTGCCAATGTCATGAACGATGTTTCCGGACACCTCGCTGAACACGGCACCGAGACTGCCAACGATGCCCGATTGGCCGCAATCAGAGATGATGTTGTTGCGAACCAAGTGGTGCCCGATATTTCCCTTGGTCCAGCCGTTCTTCCGTGCTAAATCGATCGTCCGGAAATAGCCTTCGTTCGATTCGCCCTTGTTATCCCACTCATCGCCGTATTTGCCGAGCGTCACCCCGACGCAGGTGGAGTGGCTGATCACATTGTTCTCAATGATCCAGCCCATGCTCCAGTGAGTTCCTATCAACCCGATCTGCTCGGCCGTGGGCGGCGCCCATGGCGTGGCCGCATGACACATGACGAAGCCGCGTACTGTGATGTAGTTCATGCCGGGCTTGTCCGGATAGAACACCGTCTGACGCACGTTGATCTCCACATCTTCTTTGTTTGGATTGATACCCTTGAACTGCGCCCAGATCGTCGTGTTGGCAACGTCCACCTTCGCACACCAGAGCATGTTGTCATCGGCAGGTTTCATCACATCCTCCAGCCTCTGCGTTTCCCGCAACCATTTGCCGTTGAGATAGACGGCGCCCGTGTGGTTCGTCAGTGATTTGTTATACCAATCGCCGTGTACGAGATCGCGGTAGGGATTGAACTTGCCGAAGAGGCGGTTTTGGAGGTTCGCTTTCCAGACATCGTCCTGAACCTTCACCCAGCTCTTGACGACTTCCGAACCCTCGATTTCGACCTTCTCGCCCGGGGCCGCCTGATAGACAATGCGCTTTGTGTCCGAGGTCCCGCCTCGCGGCGGACTGACGCGCTCGCGGTAAACGCCGGCATGGACGGTGACGGTGTCGCCCGGTTGGGCGAGCTCAGCGGCATGTTGGATGGTCCGAAATGGCTCAGTTCTGGTGCCACGCTGGGAATCTTTGCCAGTGACGGCAACATGATACTCGGCGGCGTGAAGCGCCGCCATTGGCATGAAACAAATTGCGGTCATCCCGCACCACATTACGAATCGTTGTTTCAATAGTTTTACTATATTTCCGTACGGGGATGGATTTTTCATGAGTCTCATCGGATTGTCTCCTTCTAGTTCTTGAGTGCCCCTTTGCCTTTGATAAATTTGAGCGTATTCGCCGCGCTATACGTGCCTGCGGGCTGTAGCTTACCATCGAGATAGAGTTTGCTGATGCGCATTACTCCCTTGAAGTTGAGATCCAGCATGGCGCCTTCAGAAAGGCTGACCTCGGTCTTGTCACTCAGACTGCGGGGATTGGCGAGCGACAGGGTGCCCTGCTTGACTGTTGTCGATCCCGTGTAGGTGTTGGCACCTGAGAGCGACCAGGTGCCGTTGCCGGACTTGGTGAGCGAGGTGGTTGCTTTGCCCGCGCGATCATAAGGATTGGCGATGCTGCCAGCGAATTCGCCGGTGCCGGCGCTGTCACCGGTGAGCGCGATGGTTTTGCTAGAGCCATAACCGGAGATCAATAAATCACTGGTGAGCTTGAACAGACCGCTGCCTGATTGGTTGAACGTCATGGTGGAATTCCTGCCCGCCAGATTCATCACGCGGTCGGAAGTTTCGCCCGTGCCGGTATAAATCAGCCCGTATTCGCCATCTTTTTCCTGTTCGCCGATGACAATCTCGCCAGCCTCAATGTCTGTCGGCGCGCCGAGGCTGCTGCTGGCCCTGCCCTTGACGACACTGTTTAGCGAGGCCACGCTGAGCGTGCCGGTCTCAAGCATCGTCTGGTTGGAATAGGTGTTCTTGCCAGAGAGCTGAAGCGTGCCCGCTCCGCTCTTCTTGATGATAAACGGTCCGCCTCCGGCTCCCTTTGAATTCGCAATGTCAGCCGAAACGGTGACGGGTTCATCGGTATGGGTCACGTCCAGACAGAGAACCGAACCCGCCATCATGCCATTGTTATTGATCGATGTCGTGAGATTCTTGAGCAAGGTTCCAACCTGATCGCCGGTGAACTCGCCGGGGCCGCCTGCGCTAAGCGAAAGCGTAGCCGCCTTCGTGACAATGATGTTCGCCGGGGTCCACTTCGTCGAATCCGCATTGTAAATCGCCACGACCTTTTTCACGGCGATCGTTCCCTGCAGGATGGTGGTCGGACCGGTGTAGGTGTTTGTGCCATAGAGGGACACAACGCCCTGGTTGATAATGGACCAGGTGGACTGGGTACCTTCCATGGTCAGACCGCCGGGGCCGCTGATGCCACCACCGGTCTGATTGAAACTGCACGATCCGTTAAGCATGGCAATCCCGTTGACGGTAATGGGGGCGTTCCACTCCGTGCCGCCACCCGCGATGCGGCCGCCATTCACAATCAAAGAATTGGTCATCTTGCCACAAATAAGCTGGCCGCCATTCAGGGTGACAGGACCCGTTCCAAGCGGCTGTTCTTTACAATACTGCCAGACGCGCCCCCCGTTGATGATGGTTCCTCCGCTGTAGGTATTGGTTCCTTTGGTGGCGATGAACAAGGTGCTGAAATTCGCGTTAGCCCCGCCGTCAAAGATCGTGCCACCCCCGTCGTAGATCAAGCCACCATCGCCGGAGATGACTCCAATGACCCTCAGCAAGCATCTCTCAGGGGCAACCACGTGCATGTCTGATGCAAGTTTGATCGGCACATCAAGCCCATCTTTCTGACTGAGAAAGCGCTGTATGATTCCAGGCAGAACGCCGGCGGCGGTGTTTTTAACAAATGTCAGGCTCGTTCCGGTCAAACTGAAATTCCCCTGATCCTTCTTTTCCAGGTTGAGTTGGTTGAGCAGAAAGCCAACGGCAAGGTCGTGGGTGACATCATTCTTGCCGGGCTGATTGAATGTCAGAACATAATCCGCCCGGCCGTCGGCAATGGGTGCGGATCCGCTGGCCAGGTTGTTCGACCATTTCGAAGCGTCGCTCCAATTGCCTGCCTCCGCCTTACCCCAGGTGAAGGTGTTCGGCTGGCTGATCTTGACCACGGCAACGGTATAGACCTGTGATGAACCATTTTGGGCGGTGACGGTGTAGGTCTGCGGTTTGGTGAAATCGCGCGGCGTGCCCGATGCGGGAACCACCTTGGCCAAAGGCGATGCGGTAAAGGTCGGCGCGAGTTTTGTCACGTCCGTGTTGATGGGCACGGACACACCCAAGTTGGTGCTGGAAATCGGGATTGAACCCGCACCCGGCATGACAAATTCCAGCATGTCTTTGTCGGTACTGGCGGCGATCTTGTTCACGATGACGGTATAGATCATCGCCGGGCCGTCCTTGCAGGCAACGGTGTATGTCTGGGGCTTGCTGAAGTCCCTGGCAACTTCGGGCGCCGGAATGATCGTGGCTCCGGCAGACAACCTGACGACGGGCGCGATGGCGGTCACATCCAGCGCGTAGGGAACTGTTATACGAATCGTTGTTTTTTCAATTTGGCCGCCAGGCGCGTTGGGAAAACCAAAATGTTGGAGTGCACTGCCGGAATTCGCATAGGGCTTGATTTCTTCCGCGAGCGTAACCGGCTCTGTCTCCTTGATCTCGTTGGCCGTTGGCGGCAGCTTTGCTGCTTTAACCGGATCAATATATTCGGCCAGATCGCGCAAGCCGATGGCCTTGTAATGATTGTCCTTCAAATACTGCATCTGCGCCTTGAAGACCTCCGGGTCCAGGGAAACACCGGGGTGCTCCATATCCGGCACGCCATGGTAACAGATCGCCACGATTTTTCCGCCCGCAGCCTGCCGCACCATTTTGACAAATCCATCGGGGCTGTCGCACCACATCGAGGGAATCTCAAAAGGATTATCCACCGTCGGCCGATAGGCGCGGTTATGCCCGCCCCGTGCGAAGATGTATCCGGCGGCCGCCAGCTCAGGAAAAGACTTCACATCCGCCTGATGAATTGGCCAGGCGATCGTTGTCGGCTTGGCAACACTGTGCGCCAGCAGCTCATCCTCCATTTTCATCATGGCCTGAAAACCCGAGAAATGACCTGCTGAGTGGTTGCCGATTTCAAATCCCTGGTCAGCCAGCTTCCGCATCTGCCTGAAGGTCATATACCAGTCCTTGCGCGTCTGAAACGAATCGAAGTCGCAGACATAAAATGAGCCGTTGAACCCGTGGGATTTAAGGATCGGTGCCACCACCGTGTACCCGCTGACAGGTCCATCGTCGAAGGTGAGCACTATCAATTTATCCGGAATCGGCTTCTTCAAGATCCCGGACGGATCATCAACACGGGTCGGCGCCGCCCGCCCGGGGATCACACCCGCAACCAGCAACACACACATCGGTATTATCTTTGTTATTTCTTTCATGTGAGTTTTCATTTTATTTTCCATCCGTCTTGGCCGGCCCCAGGTCGTGCAGGGCGTAGGCGGTGAAATGCACCGGAGTGCCGGGTGTGCCCTGGGCGATCCACCGCAGGGTGAGCGTGCCACCGGTGGCCTGCCAGGTGGCGGTGAGCAGCGCGGGGGTTTTGACGTCGCCGATGGTCAATTGATGCTTGCAGCCTGCCACCTCCACCACCCCATTGCGAGGCAGGTTGCAGATGATTTGCAGGCGGTAGGTATGACCGGTTGTTAGCCCGTCGATGGTCAGGGTTGGTTTGATGCCGGTCGTGTCCGCGGGGGCTTGCAGCAGGGAATTGACGAGCCTTTTGTAATTCGCATCGCTAGGGGCGGGATAGTAGTCCAACACGGTTGCGCCACCCCACGAGCCGGACAGGGCGGGGTCACCACTGGCATCCGCCGCACCCTTGAAGGGCACGCCGTGAACAGTGATGTCGCTGGCATCACCAAAGCAATAGGCCCGGACCAGCGTGCCGTTGTTTTGGATCTCAGATCCCGTCGCGCCAGCCGTGGTATCCAGATTGGTTTCCTTGATGGATACCACCGCAGGTGATGCTACAGAGGAATTTTTGTCCGGCACCGCGGATTGGAAACGATAGGATCCCGACCCAACCTCGTACACCGCCGCGGCATTTTCCATGCGCAGGAACTTCACGCCTTCCGCCTTCGCAGCGGGCTTGCCGGACTCGGTCACTCCGGCGGCGTCCTTCGACGGGACATACACCGTCGCGGTGGCGTTGGGCGGAAGCGTGACTTCCATTGTTAGGTCGGCACCGTCGCGCTTCCAGTTGCTGGTGATGCGGCCACGGATCGAGTCATAGCCGCACTTGACCCAGGTTAGATCACCGACAATGGCAGGCTTGATGATGATCTTCTTGAAGCCGGGGCCGGATTCGTCGGGGCGGATGCCGGCCAGGCCCTGGTACATCCAACCGCCGGGACACGTATAGCAGGAGTGGATCTGGGACCAATAGCCGTCCCACTGCTCCCACATCGTTGTCGCGCCCTGCGCGAGCATGTAACCCCAGCCCGGGAAATCCTTCTGCGTGGCCATGGTGAACGCCAGGTCGTTGCGGCCGGACTGCTGGAGATACTGAAACAAAAAGTACGTGCCCAGCATGCCGGTGTCGAGGTGGCCCTTGTTCTTTACCAGAGTGATGTCTTCGAGCTTCTGCTGAATCGTCCCACGCAAGTCCTCGGGGACGACACCCAACATCAGCGGCATCGATTGATTCAACTGCTCATCACCCACGTAAGCCNTCTCGCCGGGGTTGTAGTAAGCAGCGTGGACGAGCGGCTTGAGTTCTGCAATCTTCGCCCGATGACGACGCGCGTCGTCGGTTCGCCCCAGAGCGTCCGCCGACTTCGCAAGCAGATCATACAGGTATATGCGATAGCAGTTGGTGAACAGTTCCGTTCCCGGTGGAGCACTCATGCCGTGAGCGGGCGTCACCCAGTCACAGCCGGGATCGCCGCCCGTTCGATGTATGCCGCCATCCTTGTAGAAACTTTCAACATACACTGTAGGATAGCGCAATGCCTGCTCGTAAGAATGTTCCAGCAGCCTGCGATCACCATAGTAAAGGTAGGATTTCCAGGGCAATACATTCAGCGTGCCGCCCCACGAGAACCAGCAGCTCGGGTCGTCAATGTTCTTGGGCACATACTGAGCCGACTTCCCTGTTTCTACGTCCTGGTCGTCTAGCCAGTCCACAGCCCACTTCGTATAAAACGCCGCCATGTCCCGGCTCATCATCTGCATGTCAATGGACACCTGGCTGTCGCCGTAACCCATCCGCTCGCGATGCGGACAATCGACCGCGTACCCGCCGAGGGTCAAACAGCGGACCGTCCATGAGTTAAGCTGCATAATGCGATTGAGCAGACTATTGGAACACTCGAAGCTGCCGGCCGGTTCAATATTGGAATCGATCATGAGCGCCTCGGCGTCGCCGGCGACAGGCTTTGCCGACAGGCCCTCGACGATCACGTAGCGGAAACCTTCGTAGTTGAACTTGTTGCAGAAAACCTCGCCAGGCTTGCCTGCCGATGTGAACACCACTTTCTGATTGTAAACCGTGTAGGCAATCGGCCCACCAGGGGTCTCAATCTTCCATGAGCCCGGCGCCAACTCATACGTCTTAACCGGAGTGACTTCCTCCTTAGCGGACGCTAGACGCTTATCGGCGAAACGAACCGTCACTTGCTGACCGGCTTCCAGCTTTGGCAGACGCAGCTTCATCCAGCCGGTCAGATTCGTGCCGAAGTCCAACTCCCAGGCATTGGTCGTCAGCGCGGTGCAGGATACCACCGGGAAGGACTTGATTATACGGTTCGGCGGGCAGGACTGGGCCGATGCCACGGCGCTGGGATTGGCGAACTCCTCAACGGCTGACCACTTTCCTGAAACGCAGCCCGGCGCGCTCCAGTCCGGTATGTCACGACGCATGTCAATCTGCTCCGGGCCATTGCCGCACCAACCCCACCGGGACTCTGTATGCGTGCTGGGCGTCCAGGCCCACGTGGTATCGGTGCCTACGACCTCGCGCTTTCCGCCAACCGACATATCAAGCTGAACCCGGGCCAGCGGCGCGATATCACCACGGAAGACCAGCCCCAATCCCAGCCACACGCCAACGCAGTTGGTCCCGGGCCGCAGGAACTTGCTGATGTCATAGGTGTTGTAGAGTGAGCGCTTCTTGTAAACCGACACAGCCGGCGCCAGCACGTCGTCGCCCACTTTCCGCCCATTCACATACAACTCGTAATAGCCTTTCACATTCACAAAGGCCGTGGCCCTCTCCGGTACGGTCGCAAGATCGAACTCCCTGCGCAGCCACGGCGAAGTCTCGCCACCCGCCTTGACCCACCTCGCTTTCCAATCTTCAGGCTTCAGCAAACCCATCGACCAGCCGGCCGGGGCGCTCCAATCCGACGCCTTGCCATCGTTAAGCCACACCCGCACTTTCCAATGGCAGTACATGCGAGATTCTAATGGTCTTCCGGCATACTCCACTTGGATGCTCTGGTCCGATGCCACCTTGCCACTGTCCCACATGTCACCCTGATCTTTGGCGAGCAACTCCGAGGTCGAGGCCACCAGCACCTGATAGGCGGTTTGGCGCTGCCCGCGGGAGATTTCCGATTTCAAATTTGAGATTTCAGATTTCGGACTGCCAATGAGCCACGACAGCCGTGGTTTGGTCGCGTCGATGCCGAGCGGGCTGTCGCGGTATTCGCAGCGCAGGCTGGTGACGTCGGCAGCGGAAGCGGCCGCGATGGAGGACACCATCGTAACGGTGGCAATGAGGCTGGCCGCAAGGCGGCCGAGGGTGTGGTGTTTCACTTGGAATCTGCTTAGCTGTTTCACTGTCATACTTTGTCACAATTGTCGTCACTGCCTTTACTTGCATTCCGTATGCATTCTTACTTTCCATCAGCGTTGGCCGCGCCCATGTCGTGCAGGGCATAGGCGGTGAAATGCACCGGGTTGTCGGCGACCTGCCACCCGACACCAATGAGGGCCGGAATCATAGAGCGGCCAAGACCGCGGGTAGCTGGCCAAACCACTTTCCATTTGACCCCGCGCACCGCCCGTTGCATCGCTTCCCCTTTGGAGCGTCTCCTCACAGCCCTGTTCGTCGATTGCGATTCCTGCTTCGCGCCGCTCGGGCAACACCTTGATCCGGCCCTGCGCGGACGGCCGGTGGGCGTGGTCCCGGTGATGGCGGAAACTTCGTGCCGCATTGCCGCCAGCATGGGTGCCCTTATTGTTTGCCAGCAATCTCGACAGATCAAGGTGTTCGGGTGATACTAGCCGCATGGCCGAGGCGGTCTTACAGCCCATCCGCAGCCTGACTTCAGATTGATTTAGCCACCTGCAAGGAGTATCCCCCATGACAACAGATAATAATGCGATGAGTAAACCCAAACTCGGCGGACGGTTTGCGTTCCCCGGCACATCATTGACCGTTCAACGGATCGGCTATGGCGCGATGCAGCTCGCAGGGCCGGGCGTGTTTGGCCCCCCCAAGGAACGTGACGCAGCAATGGCGGTGCTGCGCGAGGCCATCGCGGCTGGCGTGAATCATATTGACACCAGCGACTTCTACGGTCCACACCACACCAACCGGTTGATTCGCGAGGCACTGCATCCCTATCCCGACGACCTTGTCATCGTCACGAAGATCGGTGCCCTGCGCGGCAAGGATGGATCTTGGAATAGGGCTTTTTCCCGCGATGACCTGACTGACGCTGGCAGTTCATGATAACCTGCGCAACCTGGGCCTTGACGTGTTGGAGGTTGTCAACTTACGAGCCATGTTCGGCATACACGGACCTGCTGAAGGGTCAATCGAGGAGCCACTTGCGGTTCTGGCCGAGCTTCGGCAAAAGGGCTTGGTACGCCACATCGGGCTCAGCAATGTCACGCCCAAGCAGCTTGAGGAAGGCCAGAGGATTGCCCCGGTTGTGTGCGTGCAGAACTTTTACAATATCGCGAACAGAAACGATGATGGCCTTATCGATTCCCTCGCGGCACAGGGTATTGCCTACGTGCCTTTCTTCCCGCTTGGTGGGTTCACGCCGCTACAATCGTCCACTCTGTCTGACGTTGCAGACCGGCTCCAGGCTGCGCCGATGCAAGTTGCGCTGGCGTGGCTGCTGCACCGGTCACCCAACATTTTGCTGATTCCCGGCACGTCGTCAGTCGCACATCTCCGCGAGAACCTGGCGGCTGGTGAGTTGACGCTGTCACCGGAAACCCTGAAGGAACTGGACAGCATTGCCGCCACAGTGGTAACGACGAAGCATTGAGTATGACGGATATGCTCTGCCGTCATTTGAAAAATGAAATCCTCCCAAATGACTCTTGCCGCCGTGTTTCCCTGCGTGGTGTTGACCCTGACAGCCTGCGTGAATTGCGTGCTGGCCGCGCCGGGCGAGCGGCGCCACCGACCCGCGACCCGCATTCGCCCGGATTCGTCACAGCC
>TBL_comb47_HYPODRAFT_10005084_pt1 | contig 14855 bp, 17 predicted proteins | sample TroBogypolimnion_40_FD_10682 | JGI IMG/M metagenome (IMG submission 10682)
CCGTTGCGGTGACTAACGGCCCCGGCCTGATGCCGGCGCTGCTGGTGGGGTTGAATTTTGCCAAAGGGCTGGCGGCAAGCCATAAACTGCCGCTGATCGGGATAAATCATTTTATCGCCCATATTTATTCGGCTTTCCTTGATGACGGCGCCGGTCGTCTGGAAGCTCCGGATTCATATCCGATTCTGGCGCTGGTGGTTTCCGGCGGGCATAGCTCGCTGCTGCTGATTGACGATCAGGGCAGGGCGCGTTTGATCGGTTACACCATTGATGACGCCGCCGGCGAGGCGCTGGACAAGGCGGCGAAACTGCTTGGACTGGGTTATCCCGGCGGGCCGGTAATAGACAAGATTGCGACGCTCGGCGATGCCAGGCATTTTAACTTTCCCCGTCCGCTTACCGGCAGCGCGGGAAAAGCCGTCCCGGATGAACACAAATTCAATTTCAGCTTCAGCGGGGTTAAAACTTCCCTGCTTTATCATGTCGCCAGGTTGAGCGATAACGGGCATCTGGAAGGGCCGCTGCTCAACGATACCGTGGCCTCGTATCAGGAAGCCGTGGTTGATGTGCTGTGCCGGAAAACTATTGCGGCGGCGAAAGAATTCGGGGCGGCTTCGATTGTGGTTTGCGGCGGCGTCGCATGCAATTCCCGCCTGAGGACACTCATTGCCGAGTCAGCTCCTAAAAATGTGATGCTGTATCTGGCGCAGCGCAAATACTGCACTGACAATGCGGCGATGGTTGCCGGGCTTGCCTGGCATTTCTTAAAAAACAACGCGGTCAGCGACCTCGGCATAGATGCTTTTGCCCGTCTGCCGATGATAACTCAAGTTCCATTTGTGAGAATTCCATGATTATGAAAACATGTGTGATATTTGACCTTGACGGTACTTTGATTGATTCCCGGCAGGATCTGACCGACGCGGTAAACTGGATGCGCGCTCAATTTCATCTTCCGCCGCTAGCTTTGAAGCAGGTTGTCGGATATATCGGCAACGGCGTAACGCTGCTGGCGGAACGTTCGCTTAAAGGTACGGATATCACCCTGGAACAAGGCCTGCCGCTGTTAAAGAAATATTATCATGAACATATGGTCGATAATACCTGCCTCTATCCGGGAGTGGCTGAAGGCCTGACCACGCTGCGGCACTCCGGCATTAAGCTGGCGGTCATCACTAATAAGCCCCATCCTGCGACGCTGGAAATTTTGAAGAAACTGAATGTTCATGATGATTTTGACACCATTATCGGCGGGGACAGCGGCTTCCCTTTAAAGCCTCATCCCGCGCCTCTGCTTCATTTTGTGGAGAAATGCGGCGCAATTCCGGCTCAAAGCTGGATGTGCGGAGATCACTATACCGATTTGGAAGCCGGCAGGCGTGCTGGAATGAAGCGCTGTTTCGCCGCTTATGGCTTCGGAAATCCTCAAGACGAGCAGTGCGAATATTCCGTTTCTGCCTTTCCCGAATTCGTCAGTCTTTGCCTGAGTCAGCTTTAGCTTTAAATAGGAAGCGGGCGCAAAATCAGTTTGATATATATACTTTGTAATGTATATTCAGTATTTTAAATGGGCTTTGCTATTTCGCGGAGATAATGGAATTTCAGGAATTATTGGCGGTAATCCAACAGAAAGGTTATATAAAAAGATGTTTACAACCCTGGGCAAATATAAAATTGTTCCTCTGTTGACAATTAAGGATATAGAAATTGCGGATGCGCTTAAAGTTGCCGAGTCTCTGATTAAGGGCGGACTGCCGGCCATGGAAATAACCTTCAGGCGCTACAGCGACAGCAAAGCCATCCGGGAAATCGCCAGAGAATTTCCGGATTTTCTGATCGGGGCATCCGGCATCCTGAATAAAGACCAATTTCTGCGCGCCGTTGACTCGAAAGCGAAATTCGCCACAGCTCCNGGCGTTTGCGAAGATTCCATCCGCATTGCCGTAAANTCCCCGATAGTTTTCGCGCCCGGCGCCAACACGCCTTCCGACATTGAACGCATCCTGCTCAACAGTTGCGTGCATTTTCAGTTTTTCCCGGCGGAAGCGTCAGGCGGGGTTGATTATTTGAAGGCAATTCTGGAGCCGTTCGAACATCTTCCTCTGGACATCCTGCCGAAGGGCGGCATCACTCTGGATAAAATTAAGGATTACCTGAAAATTCCGCAGGTGTACGCGGTTTCTCTGGAAAATATCCTGCTCGCGGAATATGTTGTCAACAAGCAATGGGATAAAATCACGGAGTCCGCGAAAAGTGCGTTGGGAGCGGCGCTGAGCTGAATGCCATCCCTTCCGGCTCAAAGTGAATCTTACAGTCGAGGAGCATATAATTGACCGGAGGCGAAAAAAGATTTTTCATCGGCATTGCAACATGCACCGTATTTTCGCTGCTGTTGATTCTGGCCGTTTTGTCCGGCGGAATCCCGCTGGGAGTTCCGGGCGAATGGTGCTGGAACCGGGCACAAAAAATTGAGATTCCAATCTTTGAAATCATCGCTGTAATCGCTTTTTTCTGCACGGCGGCGGTTGCCGCTTTCTTAACCGATTTCCGTTCTGTTTCCATCTCCGGCAAAATCGCCGGAGTAATTATTATTCTTTTATGCGGCCTGGTCATAGATTATCAAGTGTTGTTGAGCGGCAGAGCCGGCATCAACGAGAATATGGTCGGAATAATTGATAAATATACTTCCGGCTACATGACCGTGGCGGCGACAATAGATTCCCCGGTAAAATACTTTTCCGACTTCACGAAACCGCAGAATGACCGCAGTTCCACGCCGGAACATGTTGACGTACACCCTCCCGGCAACATCCTGGTTTCCTGGCTTGCCTTGAAAGTATGCCGGGAATCCGGTACCTTGCGTAAACTTATCAATCAGATAACGCCGGACGACAGCATTGAGAAAATCGCCGAGGATAGTGGAATTGTAACGGCTTCCGCCGCCGCCTTGCTGGTGCTGCTGATGCTGTGCGGTATTTCACTGGCGAAAGGCCTTATCCTGCTGTCGGCGTTCGTCCTGGCAAAAAATAAATACCCTTATGCCGGAATGACGGCATTGGCTTTGCTGGGAGTTCCCGGCGCGATACTCTTTACCGGACATTATGATCCGCCGTTCTTCTCCATTACCGCGCTATGCTGTCTGTTTTTCGTACTGGCCGCCACTGGCAGGAAACCGGCGCTCTTATGGGCAGGACTATGCGGATTCATGCTTGGACTCGGAACAATTTTCACGCTGGCTTATGGAATTCTGGTTATCCTGTTTTTCGCGTTTTTCCTGATAACGGCTTTTGTATCGGGAAATATCAGAAAGAATCTGACAATTGCAGGGGTTGCGGCAACCGGCGGCCTGGCCGTGGCGCTGCTCTGCTACCTCTGCGGATTCAACATTATCGGGATATTCCTGCAATGCCTCCATAACCAGGCCAGATTTCATGCAGCAACCAGCCGTTCAGCCATTTGGGCGGCATTGAATTTTTTCGATTTTCTCCTGTTTTTAGGCCCGATTGGCTTCTTCATGCCGTTTTTTCTGCTTGCCGGAAAAGTTGCGGATGTCCGCGGAAAAGGCCTGAAAGCCATCCTGGCTGAAAACTCCATACTGTTCACGCTGCTGTATGCGGTTATGCTGTTTTTCATGTGTCTGTCGCCGTTGACCAGAGGCGAAATGGGTAGACTGCTGATATTTTACATGCCGGTCCCGCTGGTGCTGGCCTGCACCATGATATCAGAGCAACCGCTGACCAGGCAGACTGCAATCCTGATCTGCATTGCGGGAACCACGCTGATGACCCAAACCATGATAATGCGAATTGTGCTCAAACTGGTAATTGCAATGTGATTGCGCTATTGAATATTCTTCCAGCGGCATTATTTTATTATCCAATACTAGCAGGCGGTTATGGGTGACAAAACAGATTTTATTATTTCTGACGAACGCGACAAATGGCTGAAGCAGAATGACGAAGAACTATTCCGGCAATGCGGCATGGAAGCGTTCAAGGGCTCCGGCAACGGCGGACAGAAGCGGAACAAAACCTCCAGCGCGGTCAGGCTGCGCCATGCGCCGACCGGCATAACCGTGACCGACTGTTCTGGCAGGAGCCAGCATCAGAACCGGCATGAGGCGTTGAAGAAACTGCGTTTTCAACTGGCGCTGAATGTCAGAACCGGCATTCCGACAGTTCCGGAACGCGCGGAAGTCAGCCTGGACAGTCCGGACTACCCGCTCTGGGTTGCCGCGCTGGTTGATCATTTGCTGGAAAATAGTTTTTCATTAAAAGATACTGCTGAATCGTTTGGGCTAAGTACCTCGAAATTAGTCAAACTGCTGTACCGGGACCCGGCACTCTGGCAGGCCGTAAACCGGTTCAGAGAACAGGCCGGACTGCCTTTAATGATAAAAAAAGAATAAACTTTTATTTTTTTGTAACTTTTTATGTAACCGCAACGACTAAACAGGTAATAATGAATCACAGAACCGTTTTCATTATCGCAGGAGCCGCAATTTTAACGGCCTGCTCGGTTCTGCCGGAAAGACAAGATGACAGTACCGAGTGAAGCTGAAATAATTAACCGCATTTTAAGCGGAAATATTGATGACTTTGAATTGCTGGTGGAAGAGCATAAGGTCAAAGTGTTCTCCATCGTGCGGAAAAGAGTTCCGCCGGCCGATGCCGAAGAAGTCGCACATAAAGTATTTATTGCGGCATTCAAGGCGTTGGGGTCTTTTTCACAGAATAAACCGTTTGGAAACTGGTTGTCCGGCATCGCCGTCAGAACTTGTTGTAATTACTGGCGGGAATGCGGCAGCAGCAGAAAAGTATTGGCGGCCGCTCCTGACAATGAGCAGCTTGAGTGGCTGGAAAAAGTCTGCCGGAGCGATTCAATCGAGAAATTCTCGACATTGTCCCGGCGGCAGGAAGCAAAGGAATTGATCGGCTGGTGTCTCAATAAATTGTCTCCGGAAGACCGTGCATTGCTGGAAATGATTTATTTCGAAGACTGGCCGCTGAAAGAGGCGGCCGCCGCAATGGGATGGGGCATGGCCAAAACCAAAATCAGGGCGATGCGCGCCAAGGCCAAGATGAAACTGATAATCTCTAAATTGCCGGGAGAATGGAAAAAATGAATAAGCAAGAAATCAGGAAAGTCGAAGAAGCATTTAAAACATGCTTTCAGGCGGATTCCGGCGAATTGCAGCCCGGTCCTGAATGGCAGCGTGATTTGATGATTAATATCCGTGCAATCGCAATGCCGGTTTCCCGGCCGGTGCGGTCACGGCAGGAAGTCATTATCTGGCGGCTGGCCTGGACCTCACTTGCAGCCTCTCTGATTTTGGCTGCCGTTTTCAGCTTCTCTCAGACCGGCGGCGATGACAGTCAGAGCATCGGCAGATGGGAAGACAAAATAGTTGCCATCAACGATATAATAAGGGAATGATGCCAATGGAGAATAACGCTAAAGACGATTTAGTTGCTGACAGTGCAGTTGAAACCACCGGCACAGCGCCAGTGGAGAATAATGCGAAGGCAAAAAAGATATGGGGCGCATTTTTGCTGATTTTTCTTTCCGGCCTGCTGTTGGGCGGAGTTATCGGATTTTATATTGGCAAACCTCCTGCCCGGCCAAACACGAAAAGCCCGTCTTTCAGGCAGCATATTTTTGACAACTATGTAAATGAATTGGCGCTGACGCCGGAACAGCAGCAGAAAATACGCCCGGTTGTAGATAATGGCGTTGACCGGATTCAGGATTGCAAGCGGAAGCGGACCGGAGAACTCATTGAGATAATTTCTGGAAACTATGATGATTTAAAGGTTTTCCTGACCCCTGAGCAGTTAAAGAAACTGGAGGAAATGCGTCAGAAGACTCTCATCCGCATTCAAAGCAGAATGCAGGAAAAATTATAACCGGATAATATCCTGGATATTAATATATAAAGATTAAGGACTTTAAATGCTTATGAGAAAAAGTTTTTTGCTGACCATTGCTTTTGCATCTGCGTTAGCCATTGCCGGAAGCGGGTGTTCTTTCTTTGAAGAAATGAGAGGAACGGATAAGAAATCTATAGAAAAAGAAAAAGCTAAAAAGGAAAAAGAAAAAGAAGAAAAGAAAGAGGATTCGCACATTCCTCCTGACGTTGCGTCCGGCTTGAACGATGTCGAGAAGCAGGAAATGGAAACTGTCTATAAGAAAAATGAAACTGACAGCAAGGCTGTCAGTAAACGCGTTTTCGGGTTTTAAATAAATTATAGAAAAAGGAAAATCTATGAAAAAAAGGTTGTATCGTTTTACGCTCATTGAACTGCTGGTTGTGCTTGCCATCATCGGAATATTGGCTGCACTGCTGCTGCCGGGCTTGAATAAAGCCCGCAATAAAGCAAGAAGTATTGCCTGCAAAAGCAATTTGAAGCAAATCGGAATAATGCTCAAATCGTATTCCTCTGATTATAAAACCTACCCGAATGCGGCTAAAATGCCTACGGTAAATACTACCGATACCCCGATTTATAATTTGCTCAAACCGTACGATGCCGTTCCTAAAATCTTCCAGTGTCCGTCAGACGTATATCCCCGCGGAGACGGCACGGCTTATGCCGACAAAACATATTTTGATTCGGAAGGCACCAGCTATGAATATGATTTTATCAGATTCTCCGCTCGCGGCATACAACGGGTTGAACAAACAAGCAACATAATAATGAATGATTTCACCTGTGTTCACGGCATACCAATGGCAAACGGCGCCATGAACTTTTTGTGGGGAGACGGCCATGTCGGCGACCCGATGGATTTGAAATAATTTGCGTAAATAAACATCAGGAGTATATTTCTATGAATATGAATGTTAAAAGCAATAAGAAGGTAGTGGCAAAACCAGCGCAGTCAAAGAAAAAAATGCTTGTCTGGCTATGCAGTTCGATCGCCGCGGTCGCCGTCATCGCAGCCGGAACATATTACCTTTTCTTTAAACCCAGCCTGAAGGACGCACCCCCGGTAAAATCAGACCAGAAAAAAATAGCCGGTTATCTTGCTTCCGATAAATTCAATCAATTGTCGATGGATGATAAGAAGACTTACGTCAAACAGCTCAGCGACGGACAGCCATGGCGGGTTATGAGAACTCCGGATATTCCTAAAGAAGAACAAGCTAAGCTCCGTGAAAATGTGCAGCCGGTTTTCCAGGAAATGCAGAAAGAAAAGCTGGATAAATTTTTCAAGATGTCAAAAGAAGACCAGCAGAAGGAGCTTGAGAAAACAGTTGAAGATATGAAGCAGCGCCGGGCAGCACAGCAAGCCCAAGGCGGTCAAGGCGGACCTCCTGCCGGTGGCCAGGGTGGACCTCCTCCCGGCGGTGGTGGCGGACGCAATAATCCTCAACGGCAAGTGGCCAGGTATGAAGCGAGTGATCCGGTTACTCGCGCCCAGCAGGTGGAATATCGCAAAATGATACAGCAACAGATGCAGAAGCCATCTCCCCCGCCAGCTAAATAATAAACTGAAACAAAAAAATGAAGCGCGACTGATTTATATTTGTCGCGCTTTATTGTCTTTCAAGGAAATGGGCTGAGGCTTGCTTAGCCGATTAATACAGAATGCATTGCCCGCAAGTTATCATAACTGGTCGTTGGAGTGATTTCACATCCTCCGGACAGAATTAATTTATTCTTTGCTGACGATAGTGCGTTCCGGCAAGCCTCTTTTATGCTTTCAATCGAACTATTCTGGATTATTGAAACCGGATCGACATTGCCGCAAAAAACTTGATTTTCTCCAAGCAGTCCAACAAAAGGACTCATATCTTTTACCAAATGATCAATATCAATAATATTGGCCTTAGTTTTTATCATGTCCGGGATAATTGCGCTGGTATTGCCGCAAATATGCAATTTGGCGACGGCGCCCAATGATTGAATGTGTTCAACCAGCATTTTTTCACCTTCAAAGCCAAACTCCAAATAGAGTTCCCGCCCGGTCTGAGAACAGGCGGCATCGCCGATGCCAATACAATTTGCTCCGGCCTTGACTTGGAGGGTGATGAAATTCTTCGCGTTTTCCAGGATTATTGCAATTGCCTTTTTTACCTTTTCCGGGCTGTCATAGAAATCCAAAAAAGCATCGCCCATGCCGCGCAAATCGCAATATTCCGCGACAGGCCCTTCCGCCCATCCGCAAATTATTTGTTCATCGCCGCATAGTTCCTTAAATTTTGCGCACTGTTCGATACGTCCCAGTGTTCTGGGGTCTTTAGAAAAATCAAGGATATGCAATTTTTCCAAATCATCTATTGTCTGGCATAAAACGTGTTCCTCAATGGGCAAACTGTCCTCTAAATATTCTATTTTAGCGCCGTAAGCGGATAATTCGCCATAGGGATCGCTCATCACATTGACCCAATCCGAATTAAAATACTTTGCACATTCAATATTTGCTTTGCAGTGAGTTTCGACATCCAAGATAAAATCACGATATTTTACTTTGCAATATTGAGCACAAAAACGCATAAAAATTGGCATAAATGGCGTTTGGTCAACCGTTTTTCCGGCAATAAAATTAAACATTCTGGTTTTGCTATTCATCTTTTCATACTTCCTTTAATAATTAACCTGCGTAAAAATCCCGAGTTCTCGACGCCAAGACTCGCTGTCAGGCATATAGTATAGTCCACATTAGGATGAAATTGAAGAAGTTTTTTGTCTGATTTTTGAAATAAAATGAATTAGCATCAATTGTCAATTAAAATAAACGTTTTATGTCAAATCGCCAAATTAATTTTGAGAAATTCATTTTTCTGTGGTCAAATTACCCGTTCACTTGGAGCGATTTGGGTTTTGGTAGAATTTCCGGTTTGCCCGTATAGTACAGGATTTCGTCCGTAATATCCCGCTACTTGTGGCGGGATATTACGGACATGAGATTTCCAGTCAACTATAATTTAATGTATTTTCCCTCCTGGCTGCGACTTCTGCTTGCCGCGTCCAGAAATGCGATTATTTCAAGACTTTCGTCAAGATTGACCGGCGATTTCCCGGTCTGGAAGAACGGGATGACTTTTTTCAGCATCAGTACGTAGGAAGTGATTTCTCCGGAAACTGTAAATCCGGCCTTGATGGTTTTGCTGGTGGTCAGGACGCAACCGAAGTTATTGGCTCCGGTTCTGTTTCCTCTTAAAGTACCGATACGTCCGTCGTCCCAGAGACCGACGATGACATCGATTTTTTCAGTGCTGAAGGTTTGTACTCCGACACAACCTTTGCCCATGAAAGAGAACAATACATCCGCCGAATGAATTCCATACCAGAAATAATCGCGGTAATCCGTAAGCAGCGCCATCGGGCCGAACGCCTCGCAGGATTCGACTTTTTCATCTGCTTCCACCATGCCGTCAATCTCTTTTGCATATCTGATTGTCGAAGCAGTCATGACCGGGATGTTGTTGGCTCTGGCGATTTCCGCAATTGCCTGGGCATCGGCGTAATTACAGGCAAGCGGTTTGTCGATGAATACCGGCTTGCCAAACTTTGCCAATTGCTTAAACTGTTCCAGATGCTGATTGCCGTCCACGCTTTCCAGAAAATAGCCGTCCAGTCCGGCAAGCGCATCAATATTTTCGACAATTTCAATGTTGGCGGCGCGCAGTTCTTCGGTGAACTGGCCGACCCGGTTTTTGCTCAGACTGAACGCTTCGCTGCCGCCGGGAAATGCCTTGACAATTTTATTGCCAGGAATATGAAACTGATTGTTCGGATCATTCAATAAAGACACAAATGCCTGACAGTGCGACGTGTCCAGGCCGATCATTCCAAGTTTCAAAGTCATATGGAAATCCTCTTATTTTGCGTAATGAGCTTCGACTTTTTTGAACGCCTTTGCAATCATGTCAATTTCTTTAGCGCCATAGCTTTCAAAGAGATATAGAATGAAATGGTCTTTCATCGCCTGATCGCAGTTGGGTGTCGGATATTCCTTCCTGGCATTACCCTTGTAGAGCGGATTGTTCCACGGGTGGCATTTCGCATGGTTTTTGAACCAGTCCATTTTTGCAGGCAATGCACCAGTGTAATTAGGAATTATATATAATCCTTCGGCGGTTAAAGCCGCACAGAATTCCTCTTTGGTACATTTCATTGCCTCCGCATTGAACTTCAAACGCAACCACCAGTAGCAATGATCAAATCCCTTTTTGATGCCGGGAACTGTGACAGATTTAGAGCTGTCGAAAAACTTGGTTTTTAATTTGGCGACGACTGCTTTGCGCCGTGCGACGATATTCGCCAGCTTTTTCAATTGAACACGGCCAACCGTTGCATGGAATTCGTCCATATTGCAACTGAGGGCAGGGGTGCAGTTGGTCGAGCCGGCAGGCAGATTGAACGGCTTGCCGCGGTCGGCGGCACGGCGTTCGTTCCAGTAATCCTCTTCGGTATTGCAAATTACCGCGCCGCCCTGGCCTCCGGTGCACATATGCTTGCCGAACATCAGCGAGAAAGCGCCGTAGCGGCCAAAGGTTCCGACATTCTTGCCGTTGATTTGAGCCATGTGCGACTGCGCACAGTCTTCGATTACCGGCAGATTGTATTTTTTAGCGACTTTCATAATCGCCGGCATGTCGGCAGGCTCGCCGCCGATATGAGCAACCACAATCGCGCTGGTACGGTCGGTGATGCGGGCTTCAATTTCTTTGGCGCCGGTGTTGAATGAACCCGGCATGGTATCGGCCGGAACCGGGATGCAGTTATTGATCACGATCGGCATCATGCCGCCCGGATCGGTTACGCAGCCGACAATCACCTCTGAAAAAGGAGGCAGATTCAATGCTTTTAAGGCCACGTATACTGAATTAGTTCCGCCGTTGGTGCCGTCGGCATATTTCGCTCCCATGAACGCGGCGAATTCCTTGCAGAATGCTTCCTCTTCGGGTCCGTTGTAGCCGGGGGCGTTCCCGGTTGCTATCGCATTGTCGAAAAGCGCGTCAATTGCCGCCTTTTCTTCTTTTCCGAAATGGAACCGGTTTGGCAATGCCGATACTGCTTTTTTCCCGCCGTTGATCGCTAGTTTTTCACTCATTTTATTTATTCCTTGGTTAAAGTTTCCGCATTCGCGTGATAAATCTTGTTTAATACTTCCGCAGTTAATCCCAACCCGTTTATAAATTCCTGATGGATGTTGTCAAAATAGTCACGGGCATAGAGAATGCGGTCCTGGAATTCGACGATAAATCTTTTTGCAAATTCCGGATCCCGCCGTAAAGCCATGCAGCCGGAACCGGCCGACATGTCACAATATAGATTCGGATATTTCCGCATCAGTTCCGGAACTCTTCCGCCTTCGACAACCTTGGCTTCGGCCGGCGGATAATTGGTTTGTTTCCACAGTTCGTCATTGGAGATGTGAATCCAGAATCCCGGCGCGTGTCCCAGAAAAATCGTATCCGGACAGGCGGCCAGCGCCCGTTCCAAGGTGTCAATGGTACCGCCCCACCATTCATCCCAGGGATCGGTACAGGTCTTTTGAAAAGTGTATTGCAGATGGAATGTCACCGGCATCTTCAGTTCCCCGGCCAGATGGAATAAACGCAACGCGTCCGGACTGTCATACATCATCCGGCATTTGAGTTCGCCGCAAACTTTTGCGCCGTAAATATCATGGGCGGCTTTTAGTCTGGCACAGGCGTCGGACACGCGCGGATCGGGACAATAGCCGAGGACAAAGCGTTCAGGAGCCCGTTCTTTATAAGAAATACACCGGCTGAAGGGGATGGGCCCGGTCGGAGAACCCAGTAGTGGAGCAGGAACTACGTTCTTGTAGCCCAGATTGTACTCGTGTTCAGCGCATTCCCAGTTCAGCAACCAGGTTTTTTCGATTCCATGTCGATCCATATTAGCAAGGAATTTGTCCAAATCATGACCGTGCCAATCCGGATGGTTATGGGCGTCAATTATTTTCATTTTGAAAATCCTTATTTTGTTATGGCAAAAATATGCCAATGGCATAATTATACCATTTGCCTTATAATTTGTCAAGAGTTTTTTATAAATGATTTGAATTTTCAGTCAACGATGGTTAATTTTGTGATTATGCATAAGAACACTAGAAAATCATTAGAGATTTTGAAAGAGCGCATCGAAAACGGTGTCTGGCCTGAGAACAGCTTTCTGCCGGCTGAGCGAAAGTTATGTCAAGAGCTGGGTATCGGCCGCGGCGCTCTTCTGGCTATTGCCCGGGAATTGGTTTCAATGGGTTATATCCGTCTGGAACGGGGCCGCGGCGCTCGCGTTTCCCCTATGGTAAAACACGGACTCCGTCGAATTCTGGTAGTTGAAAATTCGAATTTTTCGCTGAGCCATTCGTCCGAACACTTGCGGATTCTTGACGGCATATCCACCGCGGCTGGATCAATCGGGGTGGAGATGGCGCTTTCTTTTGCGGACATAAATTCGTCCACTGAGCCGTTAATTGAACGTTATGCCCGCGGAGAATATCAGGGTATCATTATTGTTGAACACTTTAAGGTGATGGATCTGGATTTGCTCTTGCGATATGGAATACCCACAGTAGTGGCGAATTTAGAGTCTGCCGAAAAGATACCCTGTACTCAAGTGGACTTTCGGGAAGTCGGTCGTATTGCAGGCCGGGAGCTTTTTGCCAATGGGCACCGCAATATTGGAATGCTGAGCGGACCTGCCGGCAACTTCATTTTTAAAGAAATGCTTGCCGGGCTGAGAGGCACCCTGGCGGAAGAGGAAGTTGAGTTAAAGACAGAGAATATAATTTTCTGGGAAAATACGGTTATTGATGAAGAACTGATACAATGGCTCAATTCGCCGGACCGCCCGGATGCGCTTTTTGTCGCCCGTGATTGGCGAGCCGGCAAACTCTATGAAATATGCGGTAAACTTAATCTGCGGATACCGGATGATGTATCTATAATATCTTATGATGATTTATCGTGGCCGTCTGCCGCCAACAGCGGGCTGAGTACTGTCAGTGAACCCGCGGCTGAAATCGGCGGCAAGGCCGTTCTCATGCTCAAGGAATGGGTCGAAACCGGCAAACAGCCGGACAGCATAAAAGTTCATGGCCAATTAATCCGGCGGAACAGCATCAAGAACCTTAATAATCAGCCATAATTTAACGCAAGATTATGCCTGTCATTATAACAGGCACTCCTACGCCGTTTCTCAATTAGAAAAATTATTGGTCCGAGGCAATTATTTTCATCACTTTTTCTATCCGTTCCAGGGTTTCAGTGACATCCTTTTCTTTATGGGAAAAATTGACATATGACACACCATAAAGAGACACTCCGTTGAGATAACAATTCTTGAAGAAGGCATCTGCAAGTTTGCCTGTATTATCCTCAAAAATGAACTGCGGACAGACCGGAAAACCTTTTACGGTTGCATTAATATTATATTTTCTAAAGAGAGCGTTGACTCCGCCCCATAATATCGTGCCTGTCCGCCAGAGATGAGCAATCACATCGTTTTTCTTATAAAAAGCAATTGCCGCTTTCATTGCCGCGAGCGAAAGCGTTTCGCCGCCATAGGTTGAAGAAATACAAATTTCCTTTGCGGAATCAATCAGTTTAGCCTTACCCGCGTAAACTGAAATCGGCATGCCGTTGGCGCAGCCTTTGGCAAAAACCGCCAAGTCAGGGTCAACGTTGAAATACTCATGCGCGCCGCCTATCGCCACACGGAACCCCGTAACGATTTCATCCATAATCATCAAACTGCCGTATTTCCGGGTGAGATTCCTGATGAACGGCAAAAATTCAGCGCCTTTTTCCATATCCTGATAATTTGATGCTATTACCACTGCCGCGATATTTCCGCCCTCCTTGACGAAGGCTTCTTCCCAAGCCTCATTTGCGCCCCACGGCAAAGAACTGTGCAGGCAGCTTAATGCTTCCGGAACGCCTTTCAACGGCTGGCTTGCGGCCAGCCCGGCCGGCCTGAATCCGCCTATGCTCAGTGCATTAAGCCAACCATTATAACCGCACTGAATTATTTTATCTCTGCCGGTGGCATTGCGCGCTATTTTAATACATGCGGCAACAGCTTCGCCGCCGGTTTTCAGGAACTTTACCCTTTCCGCACAAGGAATTACTTCCACGATTGCCTCTGCCGCTTCGCCTTCAAGCACATGCGGATGTCCGAAAATGATTCCCCGTTCCAGTTGTTCTTTAATCGCGGTATCAATTTCCGGGATGCAATATCCCAGGGTCACCGGGCCCAGTCCATTGCGGTAATCAATATATTCATTGCCGTCCGCATCCCAGACCCGGCAGCCGCGGCCTCTGACAATCACCGCCGGTTCGGCATCTTCAAACCGCGCGATTTTTGATGAAGTTGAACTCCCGTTACCGAGATATTGCAATGATTTCTTAAACTTTCCCCACGATTTTTCCACACGTTCAGCCATAATTGTCTCGCTAATTTTTTATTTGAGTTTGAATATCTTTTTTGCGTTGGTTTCTGTAATCATTTTTAACGTCTTTTTATCTATTTCCGCATATTCGGTTTTCATGGTCGCCGCCCGCGTATATAAAAACGGGGTATGAGAACCGAAAAGAATTTTCTCCGCAGGTACGTCCCGCAGAACCCTGGTGATGATATTCATGGTTTCAACAAAAGAAATATCGACATAAACATTTTCAGTATTCGAGGTCAGCGGCACTAATTCGGCAAAGTACGGGCAAAGGCAGATGACCGGAAGCGACGGATATTTTTCCGCAAACTTGACGATGTCTGCAACCGGCACCGGCGGGATCTGGCATAATGGATGGTGTAAGCGCTCGTCTTCCACGCGCATCTGTATCATCAGTGACATTTTGTTCTTAATCAGCTTTTCCG
>TBL_comb47_HYPODRAFT_10005088_pt1 | contig 14852 bp, 4 predicted proteins | sample TroBogypolimnion_40_FD_10682 | JGI IMG/M metagenome (IMG submission 10682)
AGCAATGCCTGGTGGCATGCCTTCCATACGCCGGCCTTGCCCGGAAGCGTCTTGCCGCTCGCGCTGTATGTGCTGGGCAGCTCGCTGGCGATGCCCAGCCTCACCCTGATGGCGCTGGACCTCTTTCCTCACCGCCGCGGTCTGGCCTCGTCGTGCCAGGGGTTTGTGCAGACTGCGGGTAACGCCGTGGTCACCGCCGTCATCGCCCCGATGGTGTGGGGCACGGCCCGCAGCCTTTCCGGCGGCATGTTGGCCCTGTTCGTTGCCAGTGGCGCGGCGTTTGTCCTGTATGTGTGGTGGCAACGAGTCATCCCCCAAGCGCCGGCCGCTCATTCCGGGATTTGCCAGTCGAAGGCCGTCCTGGCAGCAACGGAAAACTGAGAGGTTGGCCAACCCGATGAACCACCTCCGGCCCGTCAGGGCTGCCACACGGCGCGGAAAAAGAGCGTGGTCGCCCCCGGCGGAACCGCCAGGGGCAGGCTTGCGCTGGCATTCGTCAGCAGATTCGTGGCCAAGGAAGTCCAGTTCGCCAGGTTGGTCGAGCTCTGGATGACATAGGGGGCGCCGGGTTGGCCCTGCACCAACAGATGCGCCTGGCCGGGTTGCACCGTCTGTACCGAGAGAGTCGCCGGTTCGGGCGCGAAGGTGAACAGCGTCAGCGAAAGCGGCGCGAAGGTGTAGTTCAAGTTCGTCGCCGCGGCCGGGCAGGTCCCCGTCGCCAGGTCCTGTGCCGCCGCCGGACCGTTGGTCTGGGCCGCCTGATCCTGCGGTATGCCATAGGAGATCCAGGTGGCGGTGGGCCAGGGCGTGAAATTCGTGAGCGCCACCTGCGCGGTGAGGTTCGTGGTCAGGTCCTTGTTGATAACGAGCAGGGTGAGCGCGCCGTTGGTGCGGCGGACGGCATAGGCCGAGAGCAGCAGGTTGTCACTGGACGCGGCCAGCACCGTGTCGCCCGGCCGCGCGAAATGTTGCAGCAACTTCTCGGCGTAGAACGTCGGGTACGGCGAGTTGGCTCCGCTGAGAATCCCGTAGTCGCCGTTGAGCCTCCAGCCGTAGAGGGTGGGGTCAAAAGCGCCGTCCGTCTCTGCGCCATTGTGCAAATCCCACCAGAGGTAGGAGCGGAACTCCGTCTGCATCAGCGCGCCGGTGCTGTCGGCGAGGTAGAGCGCATTGACCAGGCTGGTGGATTGCCGGCCCATCGCGCCGGCGTCGCTGTTGTTCTCCGTCACGCACAACTCGAGGTTGCTGCCGCTGGCGCCGATATAATCGGTGATCTGCTGCCGCAGGTCGTTGGCGGCGCTGGCCCAGTCGTTCCAGTTTGAGGGGGACGGGTTGCCGGCCACCTGCAGCAGCAGCGGATCGCTGTCTTGAGAACCCGCGTAATAGGTCCAGCCGGACGACGTGTATTGCGGGTAGCAATGGTGAATGAGAAAATCCGGAGTGACGCCGAGGCTTTTCATCACCGACAGGACGATGGGGGTCCAGCCGTAATTAGTAGTGCCGGTGCGCGGGTTAACGGCAAAATGGGTGGCGTTGTTGGAATAACTGCCTTCCCCGGGCGCGACCACGATGCCGATCTTGATGGGCACCGCCGGCCACGCCGCCTTCATTTGCTGGATGCAGGCCACCGCGTTGGTGGCGTAAGTGTAGGGGTCGTGCGGGATGGCGTGCGTGTCGGTCTCCCAGGTGCCGTAACATTCGTTGCCGATTTCCCAGTACTGAAAGCCGCAGTGGTTGGTCCGGTTCGCCATCAGCACCCACGCCGCCGCCTCGGCGGGGGTGCCCGAGCCGTAATTGATGGTGGTGAACACTTGTGCGCCGAGGTTGGTCGCCAGGCTCTGGAAGGTGGCGTTGCCCGCCGGGTCGCTGGCCCAATGGTAGCCGTCCGAGGTCGAGCCGCCCGGCCAGCGCAGCGCCCGGCAGCCGATCTGCTGGAGCGACGGCAGCGTCTGGGCCGCACCCAGGCTGCCGTCCCAGGTCGCCGTGTTGAGGCCGAACTGCCGCGCGTCCACCGGGCGTAGCGTCTGTCCTGCGTCCACGCCCAGATGCACCATCGCCGGCGTGGCGGCCGGGGTCAGTTGCACGTCATCCACATAAAACGTCGGCTGCGCGTTGCCCGACCGGCCCTGAATCCAGAAACCCGTCAGGTTGGATTTGCCCGCCACCCCGAGCGCCGAGAGGGGAATCGTCATCTGCCGCCACGTGTTGCTCCCCGGCAGCGGGGCCACCGCGAGGGTCGTCTGCGTTTGGTAATTGAGCAAACCGCGAACCTGCAAGAGTTGGCCCCCCGCGCTGCCGCCGCTGACCCAAAACGTGAGATTCGCGTAGGGGCTGGAATTAAACGGTGCCCGTCCGAAGGCCAGCGCCTGGTTGCCGCCGTCGGTCACGGCGATGGCGTAATTGCCGGAATGCACCGGCGCGTTCCCCAGCAGATTCACCGTGGCCCAGCTCCAGTTCTGGAACCCGTTCACGAGGTTGTCCGTGTAAAGCGCCAGTCCCGCCTGTGGCACCCCTGGTGAGGTAGGCGCCTGCACCATCTCCGTCAGCGTGTTGGTCGCGGCGGGGTAGTTGCCGCCGGCATAGACCGCGGTCACGGAGTTGGGGCCGACCGGCAAATTGGTAAGTGTGCCGCTCATCGCAACGCCGCCGGACACCGCGTTGGTGCTGAACGGCCCCGCTGCGGTCCCGAACACCACCGTGCCCGTCGCGTTGCCCAGGGTGACGCCATTGGTCACTACCGCTGCTGTGAAGGTCACCGCGCTGTGGTAGGCCGAGGGGTTGGCCGAGGAAGTGATGGACAGACCTTGGTTCAGATGCGTCAGCACGAGGTTGTCCACGGTCAACACGTCCGTCGGCCCAATGCCGCCCCATTGGGCGGCGCTGATGCTGAAATTGAGCTGCCAGGTCGCGCCGCCCGCGCTGGCGGTGGTAAGCGTGCCGAGGTTCACGCTGAAGCTCTGCCAGGTGTTGGCGGCGGAGAGTTGTTCGTTGACCCCGGCGTTGATCACCGGCCCGGCGCCCGAGAAATAATTGCCGGGCCAGGTCTGCAGGATCAGTCCAACGGTGCCGGCCTGGCTGCCCTTGGCGTCGAACGAAAGGACGTAGTTTCCCGGATTAGTGTCCGTGTTGCCCGTCACGGTCATCAACTGCACCTGCCCCACGTAATAATCGCTGCCGGAGGTCGGCGTCATCAGCTCCTGCCAGCAGCCGTTCGGGTTGCCCCCACTAGCCAGCACCCGGTTCGTCGCGTTATTCGGGCTGCCACCGGAGTAATGCGAGAGGCTGAGCGCGCCGGAGTAGCCCCCATCGAAGTTCTCGTTGAAGATGACCGTCTGGGCGACTGCGGAGCCGAGCCCCAGGGTCAGGGCGAGGAGGCCGGCGAAGGCACGGGTTTTCATCCGGGTGGCGTGTGGCTTTGCTGGGATTACCCCGCGCGCTGGTTCCGGTTTCGTCCGCGGGGATCCACCGATGCCTGTTTCCATCTCATGTGGCTGCTTCATTGGCGACGCACTTTCCGTTAAGGGCGAAGGCTCGCAGAAACCCGAACGGAGATCAAAGTTAATGAAAACTGGGTTCGGTTGGTGGGGTTTTCGCCTTGATTAAGCCGCTGTAAGAGGTAGAATTAGCTGTCATGAAGCAACGTGCTACGGTCCTTCGTTCCCGTGTTTCTCCACTACGCCATGTGTTCCGGCCGACCGTCGGACGCTCGCGTGGCATGGCGGGAGTGTTTCTCAGCTTGGGCTTCACAGTCATGGGACTTTGGGCCGCCGAATCCGACCTGGCGAAGGGCCCGGACACAGTCAGCTACTACCGTCAGATTCGGCCCGTGCTACAGGCCAATTGCCAGGGCTGCCATCAGCCGGCGAAACCCAAAGGCGGGTTCATCATGACGGAGTTCAAGAAGCTCCTGGCGGGCGGGGATGACGAAGGCGCGGCGATTGTAGTCGGGCACCCCGACCAGAGCGCGCTGCTCAGAATGGTGCTCCCCAAGGACGGTGACATCCGGATGCCCAAGGGCAAGACGCCGCTCAGCGACGGGGAAGTGGCGCTGCTGCGACGGTGGATTGAACAGGGGGCCGCAAACGACACGCCTGCGGACGCGAAACCGCACTATGATGCTGAACACCCGCCGGTCTATTCCCAACCGCCGGTCGTGACTTCGCTGGATTATTCGCCGGATGGCGCCTTGCTGGCGGTTGCCGGATTTCACGAAGTGCTGTTGTACGATCCAAAGGGGGAGAAATTGCAGGGTCGCTTAGTGGGCCTGGCGGAGCGGGTTCAATCGCTGCGTTTTTCGCCCGACGGCCAGTGGTTGGCAGTGGCGGGTGGCGATCCGGGACGGTTGGGGGAGATTCAGGTGTGGGAGGTTTCGAAGCGAAAGCTGGCGCAATCGGCGCTGATCACCTTTGACACGCTCTACGGAGTGAGTTGGTCGCCGGATAGCAAACTGATCGCTTTCGGGTGCGCGGACAACACCGTGCGTGCCATCGAGGCAGCCTCCGGTCAGCAGGTCCTGCAAATGGGCTCCCATAGCGATTGGGCGCTCAGCACGGCCTTTTCCCTCAAAGGCGACCACATCATCTCGGGCGGACGAGACATGAGCGTGAAGTTGACAGAAGTGGCGACCCAGCGGTTTGTTGACAATATCACCTCGATCACGCCCGGGGCGCTCAAGGGCGGCGTGCTCGCCGTGGCGGTCCATCCGACACTGGAACATATCGTTACCGCCGGTTCCGATGGGCTGCCCAAGGTGTATCGGATCTTTCGCGAGACCAAGCGCGAGATTGGGGACGACGCTCAATTCATTGGCGATCTGTTTCCCTTGAACGGCCGGGTTTTCGCCGCGCGTTTCAGCGCGAACGGCAAACGCATCGCCTGTGGGAGCAGCCTCGATGGCCAGGGCGAAGTAATGATTTGCAGCTACGATTTTACCAACGATGTTCCCAACCCGCTGCGAGACCTCATGGGCAAGGTCCCCGACGCGCGCCAACCGGAGGAGCAACGGAAACTCAGCGATTACCGCGACAGCGGCATTCGCCTACTGGCCCGAGTGGCGGTGCCGCATTCCGCGGTTTATGCGCTCGCCTTTGCGCCGGATGGGCAGACCCTCGCTACCGCGGGATCTGACGGTAAAGTTCGCCTGATGGAGGTCGCGGGGGGGAAAGTGGTGAGGGAATTCCTGTCGGTTCCGCTGACGGAAGACGCGGCGCCCAAAACGGCGCCGGCGTGGACGAGTATCAGCGTCCAGAGTCCAGAACCGGCTCTCCCGGCAGAAACCCTTCCGCCCGGGGCCAGGGCGGTTGCACTGGAGATGCAACCGGCACAAATCCATTTTGGCAGTCGGAGTGATTATGCGCAGCTTTTGGTGACGGCCCGACTTGAATCCGGAGCGACGCTGGATGTGACGCGGATGGTGAAGTTCGACTTGGGTTCCGGTGTGGACCAGGCCGGTCGGTTGGTCACGGTTTCGCCGCGCGCCCTTTGCCGTCCCTTGGCGGAGGGAAAGGGGAAGCTGGTGGCCTCCTGGGGCGAACTGAAGGCCGAGGCGCCGATCGAAATTGCGGGCCTGGCCCAAGGTTATCGCGCGGATTTCATTCGCGATGTCGGGGCCATCCTCGCCAAGACGGGCTGCAACGCCGGCACCTGCCACGGCTCCAAAGACGGACGCAATGGCTTCAAACTCTCCCTGCGGGGTTATGATCCCGAAACCGACGTCCGGGCGCTCACCGACGATTTGGCGTCGCGTCGTGTCAATCTGGCGTCGCCCGACGACAGCCTGATGTTGTTGAAGGCCCTGGCCGAGGTGCCGCACGAAGGTGGCCGCCGGATGACGGCCGACAGCCCGTATTACCAGACCCTGCGGCAGTGGATTGTCAATGGCGCCGCGCTGGATCGGAAATCTGCCCGCGCGACCCGGATCGAGTTGTCGCCGCGCAACCCGGTTGTCCAGCAACTGGGTTCAAAGCAGCAACTCCGGGTGCTCGCCACCTTTGCTGACGGCACGGAGCGCGACGTTACCGCCGAATCCTTTATTGAAAGCGGGAACGGCGAGGTCGCGGGGTCGGATGGAGGTGGGCTGATCACGACCTGGCGCCGGGGCGAGGCGGCGATCCTGGCTCGTTACCAGGGCAACTACACCGCCACCACGCTCACCGTGATGGGCGACCGGACCGGCTTCGTCTGGACCGATCCGCCGACCTGGAGCCGGGTCGACGAACTCGTGGCCGCGAAATGGCAGCGGATGAAGATTCGACCCTCCGAGCTTTGCACGGACCTTGATTTCCTGCGCCGGGTGTACCTTGATTTGACGGGACTGCCGCCTTCAACGGAGGAAGTCCGGGCTTTCGCGGCCGACGAACGCGATACCCGCATCAAACGCGACGCGGTGATTGACCGCCTGATCGGCAGCCCGGACTACATCGACCACTGGGCCAACAAATGGGCGGATCTTTTGCAGTGCAATGCCAAATACCTTGGCCGGGAAGGGTCGGAATCCATGCGTGCCTGGCTGCGTGAGCAGGTCGCGAAAAACACCCCCTATGATCAATTCGTGCGGGAAATCATCACCGCCTCGGGATCGAACCAGCAAAACCCTGCCGCTAGTTATTGGAAGATCCTCCGCACCCCGGCCGAGGGGATGGAAAACACCACCCACCTGTTTCTGGCCACGCGCTTCAATTGCAACAAATGCCATGACCATCCCTTCGAACGCTGGACCCAAGACCAATATTACCACCTGGCGGCCTTTTTTGCGCAGGTGTCGCTGACGGCGGATTCCGCCAGCGCAGGCAAGCAGATTGGCGGTACCGAAGTGGAGCCGGGCAAACCGCTCTACGAGAGGGTGAGCGATGCCAAGGAGGGGGAGATCAAGCATGATCGCACTGGCAAGGTGTCCCCCCCTGAGTTCCCCTATCCGGCGAAAAATGACTGCCCGGCGGGGTCCTCGCGCCGGGAGCAATTGGCGGCCTGGATTACGACTCCCGACAACCGCTACTTCGCCTCCAGTTACGCGAATCGCGTCTGGGGTTACCTGCTGGGCGTGGGGATTATCGAACCGCTCGACGACATCCGCGCGGGCAATCCTCCCGCGAATCCGGAACTGCTGGAGCACCTGACCCGCGAATTCGTGAGCAGTGGTTTCAATGCGCGGCGCTTGGTGGAGATCATCTGCAAATCGCGCACCTACCAGCTTTCGCTGCGCCCCAACCAGTGGAACGAGGAGGATCAGGTGAATTATTCCCATGCCCTCGCGCGGCGGCTTCCGGCGGAAACGTTGTTCGACACGGTTTTCCGCGTAACCGGCGCGACCCCGGATATCCCCGGGGCCAAGCCCGGACAACGGGCCCAGGAGTTGTTTGACGTGTCCCAGGACACCGGCAGCGGGTTGTTGGCCACGCTGGGGCGGCCCGCGCGCCAGAGTGCCTGTGAATGTGAGCGGAGCAGCGAGCTCCGGCTAGGTGCCGTCATGGCCTTGCTGAGCGGCCCGGTGGTCTCCGGCGCCATCGATGCCCCAACTAACGCCCTGGCCAGGCTGGTGGCGCTGCATGAGAACAATCGCAAGCTGACGGAGGAGGTCTTCTTGCGGTTCCTGAATCGGCATGCGAGCGAATCAGAGATTGAAAAGACGCTGGGCCTGTTTGAGCGGGTGGATCGCGACCACGCTACGCTAACCAACGAACTGGCGGCCTGGGAGCACAAGCTGGCACCGGCCATCGCCGACCTGGAGCAGCAACGCGCGGCGGCCGTGGCCCTGGCCAAAAAGAGTATCGAGACCTACCAACTCGACACCAAATTCCTGCGGGAGGAAGTGGCCGACCGGCGTCAGGCCGGGATCGCCGCCGCGAACCGGGAATTGCGGGATTACGAGCGATTGCTGCCGGCGCAAGCGGCCCTGTGGGAGGCAAAGAACAATCCCGCTGGCGTGAAGACCGTCTGGACGGCGATCGAACCCAAAGAACTGTCCGCCAGCAACGGCACCAAGCTCGCCCGGCAATCCGACGGCTCCATCCTGGCCTCAGGCGCCAACCGCACTTCGGATTATCTCCTGGTGGCGGATACGGCCTTGGCCCAGGTGACGGGTCTGATGATTGAAGTGCTGCCCGACGACCGCCTCCCGCGGTTCGGACCCGGGCGGGCTAACGATGGCAATTTTGTCTTGAGTGAACTCGAACTGAAATATGGGGTGGGCACCAATGCCCCGGAGCAAACCGTCAAACTGGTGGCCGCCAAGGCCGATTTCTCGCAGACCGATTTCCCCGTGGAGCAGGCCATTGACGGTGTGGTGCAGGGCGGTGCCAACGGCTGGGCCGTGGCCGGCGCCGGTGGTGTCCGCAGCCATACCGCCGCGTTCAAGTTGGAACGTCCCCTCGGCAATACCAACGGGCTGTCCCTCCACATCCGCCTGCAACAGCGGTATGGCGATTCGTTCTTGGTGGGTCGGTTCCGGGTTTACCTGACCGCGGGGGATGATCCCCTGGATTTTGGCCTGCCCCAAAAGGTTGTCGAGGCGGTGCGTGCCCCGGCCGGTGAACGCACTCCCGACCAGGTCGCCGCCATCGTGGACCATTTCCGCGCGGGCGATCGTGATTTCTGGCGGCTGAAACAGTCGCTTCGGGACGCGGATGCCCCCCGGCCCGAAGACCCGCGACGAGCTGAACTGGAGCGATCGTTGCAAGCGGCGGAGCAACCCATCAAGCTGGATCCCTACCTGGTGCAATTGCGCGAGGACGCCCGATTTAGCGCCCAACAACAGGCCAACCAACGGCTGACCGTGGTCCAGGACCTTGCTTGGGCCCTCATCAACAGTTCCAGTTTCCTGTTTAACCACTAACACCCTATGCTGAAAGTACCCGGAGGTTTATGCAGTGATCTTTGTGATCCCAAGCTCAAGATGGCCCGCCGTGATTGGTTGCGGGTGGGTGGCGCGGGTATCCTGGGTCTCTCGCTGGGATCCCTGCTGAAGCTCCAAGCCTCGGCGGCCGAGGCGGGCAAATCGAGCGGTGGCCCAGGCTGGGGCAAGGCCAAGAATGTCATCATGGTTTACCTCCAGGGCGGTCCGAGCCACCTGGATCTGTGGGATCCCAAAGAAGGTCTGTCCGACAAAATGGCCAGCCCGTTCTCCAACATTTCCACCAAGCTCCCGGGCGTGAGTTTCACCGAACTGCTACCCGAACTGGCCAGGGTGAACGACAAGTTCACCATGATCCGGTCTATGAGCTACACCCCCAATGGGCTGTTCAACCATACCGCCGCGATCTACCAAATCATGACCGGCTATACGACGGATAAGGTCAGTCCGTCCGGCCAACTGGAGCCGCCCGACCCCAAGGACTTTCCCAATTTCGGATCCCAGTTGGTTCGCCTGCGGCCCTCGACCGAACCGATGCTGCCGTTCGTCATGCTGCCTCGGCCGTTGCAGGAATCCAACGTGATCGGCAAGGGCGGTGCCGCCGGCTTTTTGGGAAAAGCGTTTGATCCGTACACCCTTTATCCCGAAGGCGATGACATGGACCTTGCCAAGATGGATCGGATCAAGACCGACGACCTCAAGCTGCCGGCGGAAGTGTTTGCGGTGCGCCTCAGACGCCGGGCTCAATTGCGGACCTCCCTCGAAGAGGCCATGCCGGATATTGAGAAGGCGGTCGAACGGCACAACTTGGACAACTACTACCAGCGCGCGCTCGATCTGATTGTGTCTGGCCGCGCCCGCAACGCGTTCGATCTCACCCAGGAACCCGACGCCGCCCGCGACCGTTATGGCCGCAACACTTTCGGCCAAAGTTGCCTCCTCGCCCGCCGGTTGATCGAGGCAGGCACCCGGGTCGTGGAAGTCATCTGGCCCAAGGTCGCCAATTCAGACAACCACTCCTGGGACGTTCACGTCGACCTTACCCAGCGCATGAAGACCCAATCGGGCCCGATGCTGGACAAAGGCCTGTCGGCCTTGATTGCCGACCTCGACCAGCGCGGGTTGCTCAGCGAGACGCTGGTGGTGGCCATCGGCGAATTCGGCCGCAGTCCGCAAAAAGGCGTCAGCACCTCGGGTAACACCAACAGCGCCGATGGCCGCGATCATTGGCCCTATTGCTACACTTCGATCATGGCCGGCGCCGGGATCAAACGGGGGTATGTCCACGGCAAGTCCGACAAAACCGGCAGCAGTCCCACCGAAGACCCGGTGCATCCCATGGAAATCCTCGCCTCGATTTACCACTCCTTCGGGATCGACCCGGATACCATCGTTTACAATCACTTGAAACAACCTCGGGAATTGGTCAAAGCGCGGGCGGTGTCCAAGCTGTTCGCCTGAGAGGCGGCTGATTAGGCTGCCAGCGTCGTGAAGCCCCAACCGGGCGAGGAAGGTTCGCCCCAGTCCCCCGCTGTTCGGTGGCCGGTTTTGCGTACGGAGTGCGGGGCGTTTGTGGGCCTTCAGCGGCCAGCCGTCCGGAAAATGGTGAGTCGTGGACCGGGAAGGCCCTGCCTTGTGCAGGAGTCATGCTTTTGCGCTGAGGTCTTCCCGCTGACGAATCTCCCTCCAGCCACTGCGGTCTTGGACGGCGGCGTGGGCCAGAGGAGTTACCCCTGGGCAAAGCCGCGCTCATTTCATCGATTTCAAAAACGCGATCAGATCGGCGAGATCCTGTGGACTCATCTGTGCGTCCAATCCTTGCGGCATCAGGGATACGGTTCCCGGACGGAGTTCGGCGATCTCCGCGCGCGCGACTCGGGTCTCGGTTTCCGGGCCGGTCGCGATGACGACTTCATCGGGCGCGTCTTTATGTAACACGCCGCCCAATTGCTCGCCCGACTTCGTGACCAGGATCATCGGTTCGTAACCGCGGACAAAGCTGGCGCTGGGGTAGACCACCGCCTCGAGCAGATCGCGCTCGGTCCGCACGCTCCCGACGCTGGTGAGGTTCGGGCCGAGGTGGCCGCCCACGTAGCCGATCTGGTGGCAGGTGACACAGGCCGTCTTGGGACTGGTGAAGATGAGCTGTCCGTGCCGGAGGTCACCGGTGCGGGACTTGAGCTCGGTCAGCAGCGCTTCGAGATGGGCAGCCTGTTTCGTGGCATCCACGTCGAGCGACCCCAGAAACTCGTTGGCGCTCTTTTGCGTCGCCTCCGGAAACCGCGCGAAGTGCGGTCGGAGTTGGCCGGGATTAAGGGCCTTTGCATTCAGGGACCCTCGCAGAGCGGCGAGCAACTTGGACCCAAGTGCGTCGTCCCCACCGCCATCGAACGCCTCGCACAGTTTGGTCAATTCCAGCGGGCCCGCGGAGGTTAGGCTATCGGTGAGCGCTGCCAGTTGCGGCGCCTCCAGCTTCGCGTGCGCCAGCACCGCCGAGGCCGTGCTGCGCGTCAGCGGCGGGTTGCCCTCCGCCAGGCAACTTCGCAGCCAATCGAATTCGATCGCCTCCAGCGACGTCCCGGATGGCAGCGCCGCGAGGGCGGCGAGACGCAGGGCGGAAGGCCGTTGCGCGCCGCGTCCGATCACCCGTAGCGCGGCAACGACGGTCAGGTCCTTGGTGAGGCCACGAGCCGCGCGGATGGCGGCCGCTATCGAACCAGGGTCGTCGGCCTCGAGCGTTGACCGGACCGCCGTCCGCCAGGTGGCGGGAGGTTCCTTCAAACCGGCGCCCGCCATGGCGTTCAAGGCCGCGAGGCGGGTTTCGTGGCGGAAACCGGGCTGGGTCACGATATCGGCGAGCAACTGCTGACCGACCTCGACCTGGGTGAGAATGTGAAGCTGGTGTTCGAGGGTGGCCCTCTCGGAGGTCGTGAGTTCGGGCGCGGCGAGACGTGGCCGAAACCAGCCCGCCAGTTCAGCGCCCCAATCGGGATGTTGGCCCAGAATCCAGTTGGCGGCCGTTTGCAAGCGCTCGTCGGCCGCGCTCAGGAACGGCACGACCTCGGTCGGTTTGAGCTCACCGCCGTTCATCTGGTCCAGCGCAATCAGGGCGGCGCGCCGGATGCCCGGGTGTTGCATTTTAAGACCGACCCGCATCGGCAACGGGGCTTCCATGTCAATTAAGGCGCGGATCAGGGACTGTTCGAGCACGGGATCGTCGCCGGCATGGCCCACCGTTTCCAAAATCAAAGCAGCGGACGCCTGGTCACGCAAACGCCCCAGGCCCTCGGCCGCGGCTCTCACCCGCGACACCGTTGCCGGGTCGGGGTTGGTTCGGTAGTTCGACAGGATGCTGACGAAACTGGGACGATTTGGGTCCGGGCTGGTCAACACGGCCTGTTTCACTGCCGCGGTGGGATTCGTTTGGCCCCCGAAACCTGGCGGCCGGGCCAATTGGGCGTAGGCAGCCTGCCGGAGTTTGCCTTTGACCTGGGCCGCGCCCTTGCGTTTGATCCGGTAAATTGCTCCCCAGATATCCGGCTTGGCGAGTTGCGAACTGGGGCAGCAGAGCTTATACCAGCCCCCCGTGTCCACCACCAGCAGGCTTCCGTCCGCATCCGGCAACACATGAGTCGGATGGAAATCCACGCTGTCCGACACCAGGAAATCGCTGTTGGTGCTCGTGTAGGTCGCGCCGGATGGCTGGAGGATGTGTCGGGTGACCTTGTGCAGGTTGAAGCTGGTGGCGAAGAAGTTGTCGCGAAATCCCGGGCCGAAGACGTCGCTCTCATAGCGGCATAATCCGCATTCGGCAGCGGGTCCCGCCTGGTAAAAGGGATGCATGACTTCGGGGCTGGCGCGCTTCACGCGACGATCTTCGATGACATCGTGCACCTTCCCGAACACGCCGCCGTAGACGGCGTGCCCGATGCCGTCGCGGTGACCCGGCTGGCTTAAGTCGATGAAGGTGCTGGTGAAAATCGCCTCACCCTCAGGCGTGAAGGCCACTTCCACCGGGTTGTCCATCCCGCCGGACATGATCACGTCAAGGTCCGAGCCGTCGGCGCGCGCCCGGTAAATGTGGGCGGCCTGGTCGTTCAGGGTGCGGCCATTGCCGAGCTGGTGGGTCTGCTCGGCGAATGCGCCCTTGGTCCAGTATAAGTAGCCGTCCGGACCCAAGTAGGGACCGTGCAGGTCGTTGGCGCAACCGGTGAGCGTCTCGCCTTTCCACCACTCTTCACGGCGATCCGTTTTGCCGTCGTTGGCCGTCTCGCGGAACCGCCAAATGCTCGGAGGCGAGGCGACGTACACCCATCCATCATGCCAAAGGCAGCCCTCCGGGAACATCACATGGTCGGCGAACACGATCGATTTGGTGAAACGACCGGAGCCGTCCGGATCTTCCAGACGCAGCAGGCGAGCGGTCGGGTTCTTGAGTTGTTCAACCGGTCGGTCGTTTGAGCCGGACGAGTCCGCCACGTAGAGCCGGCCGCGGTCATCGAAACTGGCGCTGACAGGACGGCTCAGCAGGTTGGTGCCAGCCGCCAGCTCGACCTCGAAACCGTCGGGTACCGTGAAGGTTTGGGTGGGGAACTTGAACTCTGCGGCCTGAGCGACCCGGACGCCGCAGACGCAGGCTAGTAAACCTAGTAACCAGAATAGTGTGTTCATTCATCGGCACTTTCGCCAAAACCGGCCTCCCGGTCCCCCATGAGCGCAAACCAATGCCCCGCAGGCCAGCAACCGGTCAAAGACCTTACCATACTCGGGGCAAATCGGCACGCATGGGGTCGAGGAGATAGGCCGGCGCAAAACGCCTGCGAATCGAATTCCCATCTCCAGGTCAGGCGGTCGGGAAAGGCCGACATGTTCCGTGCTGCCACGTTGAGCAGATGCTCCGGTCGTCGCGAACCATAGGCCAGACCCCGCCCCGTGGGGCGATGTTGGTGTCGATGTTGGTTGACAATTGTTCTGCAAGCTCCGAGGCTACCCTCATGCTCCGCGAAGGCTCACTGGCAACGCGGGAGCCAGCCGTCCGCACTACTGGCTACCGTCCGAGTTTCAAGCGATGGTCATTCGCCCTTGCCTTGGCCGGCTTGGCCCTGGTCTCCGGGGGGCAAACGCTCGCCGCCGAGCCCACCGACGCCAAGCGCCAACTACTGGCCGGACTCCGCACCAAGGCGGAAGCCGGCGATGCCAGTGCGCAGGCTCAGCTCGCGGACCGATACGATACCGGAACGGACGTTGAACCGAACTCGGCTGAGTCTTTCAAGTGGTGGCTCAAAGCAGCCGCGCAGGGGGTAAGAGCCGCACAACACAATGTTGCGGTCGCCTACCTGGCCGGCCTGGGCGTAGCGCCAAATAGGGTAGAAGCCGTCAAGTGGTTCACCAAGGCGGCGGAACAAGGCGATACTCAAGCCGGAGCCTATGCGGAGCGCCTCAAGCAAGGCAAGGACGCCGCACCCCTCCTGGTTGCTGAGGGTGAGCCCCAAACTGCTCCCCCTGCTGCTCGCAGCTCGGGCACCACGCGGTACGGGGAAAAGGAGGAGATTTGCGCTGAAGTGGTGGCGAAGTTTCGCGCCTCACACACGTATATCCCTGGCGTATTCATGTGCGTGGACTTTGCAAGCGGGGTGTGGTACGAGCTCATGCACAAGGGGATCAATGCGAAGATTCGGGTAGGCGTGGCTCATCGCCAAGATCTGAAGTCGATCGCGCAGGCCGATCACGCGTGGGTGATGGCAGAGGTGTCTCCGGGGATTTGGTTGGCAATCGAGCCCCAAGCTAGCGTCGTTTACCCTGAAAGTAACCCAAGTTACTACCACGGCTATGATTTTTCAGTGGATTTTCCCGTACGCGAATACAACCGGCTCGTGCATGGGCTCTGGGAAGCAGCGAAAGAGTATGACGCCGCGGTGAAGGACAAGGAGGAACGCGCGGCGCGGTACAACAACTCCGATGGGGCCACCCAGCGGACCTTGCTCACGGGGTTGAACTTGCAGCG
>TBL_comb47_HYPODRAFT_10005089_pt1 | contig 14849 bp, 10 predicted proteins | sample TroBogypolimnion_40_FD_10682 | JGI IMG/M metagenome (IMG submission 10682)
GAGTATTGGCGGGAGCTGAGGTGAACCTGGAACCTAGGTGCAAGGCAGAGGGCGTGCGGAGGTAGTTCGGAGTTGCACCGACTCTTGCGCTCCGAAAAGCGCACGACCTACGTCCCCACCCCCCGCACGTCCAAAGAACACTGGCGGCAGGACCGCAGGGCTGGCGAGGCTGCCGGTGGCAGAACGCCAGGCGGAGGCGCGAAGCAGGCGAAAGCAGGCGCCAGACTGTAGTGCCGTCGTGGTTGGGGTGGGGATGCCAAAGGGGGCGGAGCGTGGAGAGTGACACTGGCGTGGGATGGGGTTCTGGTGCGAGCGCGAAGCGCGAGCATGTCGCCTGCGGGCCGCGTTAGCGGACCGTTGTCCGGTGCCGGCCTGCGCGCGCGAGAGGCTGAGGAATGGGGCTGGGGTATTGAGAGCTGGCTGGCGTCCAAGGGCGTCGCGTCGCACTCCACCAATCGCGCCCGGCTGGCGACGATGTTTGGCTGGTGCGTCCGGCGGGGCTACAGGGCGGACAACCCGTGTGACCGACTGGAGACCGTAACGGCGCCATCCCGAGCGCCAGATGTGTTCACCCCGGACCAAGCCGCGACGGCGATCAAATGGCTGCGCCAGAATGCGCCTGAAGGACTGCCGTGGTTCATTCTCTCGACGATCAGCGGGCGGGAATGCCCGCGAAACAGACAAGGCCGTCTGCGCTACGGGGCTACCGGCCTGCGAGACCGGTTTGCGTTGACAGGGGGAGACGAGGGCAGTAGAAGGTCAAACACCGATGAAAACGAAGGTTCCTGCCGCCACCCCGGCCATCCTACTCGCGGCCGTAGTCCTGGCCCTGACGGCCTGCCCCGGGTTGGCACAAAAGGACACCAACCGGTTCCGCGCGCTCGTCCTGGCGGAGCGTGGGGACCAGCATGCCGCGTTTGTGGTGGCCGCCCTGGAATGGCTCAAGGGCACCGCGGCGAGGGACCATTTTGGCCTGGATGTGTTTGAGAACCCGGACCAGTTCAACCCGGCATTCCTCGCCCGGTACCAGGTGTTCCTTCAGCTCAATTATCCTCCTTACCGATGGAACGACACTGCTAAGGCAGCCTTTCAGGATTATATCGAACAGGGCAAAGGAGGATGGGTTGGCCTCCATCACGCCACCTTGCTCGGCGAATTTGACGGCTACCCCATGTGGCCTTGGTTCTCTGAGTTCATGGGGGGGATTCGGTTCAAGAGCTACATTGCCCAGCGGGTCGCGGGGACGGTGGTGGTGGAAGATGCGGCCCATCCGTGCCTCCAGGGGACGCCCGCCACCTTCGTGGTCGACCAGGAAGAGTGGTACACGTATGACCATGACCCCCGGCCCAAGGTGCATGTCTTGGCCCATGTGGATGAAGCCTCTTATCAGCCGCCTTCCAATATCAAGATGGGCGATCATCCGGTTATCTGGACCAACGAAAAGATGAAGGCCCGCAATGTCTATATCCTCATGGGCCACCATCCCAGCTTGTTGACCAACGAAACCTATACGACCCTGTTGCGTCATGCCATTCTCTGGGCCGCTGGGCATAAGGGCCTGGACCACCTTGGAACCGGCGAGACGAACCCTGTCACCCAATAATTATGGCCGCCTTCACAACCATCCTCAGGCACACGCTCGCCTTCGGGCCGCTGCTCTGGTGTTCCGCCAGTCTCAGCGCGGAGAGTGCGGCGCCCCTATTCAAGGTGATCGCCTTCTACACGGCCCGCAACGAACCGCCCCATATCAGTTTTGTCCGTGAAGCCAACCGCTGGTTTCCCCAAATGGCGGCCAAACACCATTTCACTTATGAAGCCACCACGAACTGGAATCAACTCAACGGGGCGTTTCTGGCATCCTGCCAAGTAGTGGTTTTTCTGGACACCCGGCCCGACGCGCCGGCTCAGCGCCAGGCCTTTCAAGACTATATGGAGCACGGCGGCGCGTGGATGGGCTTTCACTTTGCCGGGTTTGCGCTGACGCCCTCCGAGTATCCCTCCAATTGGGATTGGTATCACCACCGGTTCCTGGGTTCAGGCGAGTATCGGAGCAACACCTGGCGGCCTACCTCGGCCGTGTTGCGCGTTGAAGACCGCCAGCATCCGGCCACCCGGAATCTGCCGCCGACCTTCAGCTCGGCCCCCAATGAGTGGTATCGGTGGAAGAACGACCTGCGCTTGAATCCGGACATCAAGGTGCTCCTATCCATCGACCCGGCTAGCTTTCCGCTCGGGACCGGCCCCAAGACCAATGAAATCTGGCACAGTGGTGATTACCCGGTGGTGTGGACGAACCAGAAATACAAGATGATCTATCTGAACATGGGCCATAACGATCTGGATTACGATCAAAAGCCCAACCGGGAGTTGTCGTTCACCTTGGGCAGCGAAACGCAGAACCAGTTGATTCTCGACAGTCTCCTGTGGCTGGGTGGCGGCAAAACTCCATGAGGCCGTCAAATTGAAGTAACAAAATGCAACACATCATAAAGACCTGTTTTGTCGGCGGCCTGTTGCTGGCGACGTCATTCCCGTCGGCGCGCGCCCAATACCCGGCTTGGCGGCATTCCGGCCCGCTCGCAATCCTGACGACGCCGGAGGGCGCGGACTTGCCCGCCACCGCCGTCGAGAAGGACTTCCCGCTGCTGGTTCGCCTGCGAAAGGACACGTTCCCTTTCGACGAGGCCGCTCCGCATGGGGAGGACGTCCGGTTCGCCACGAGTAAGGGCCAGCCCCTGCGGTATCAAATTGAGGAATGGGATGCCCGCGCGGGCACGGCCAGCATCTGGGTCCGAGTGCCGGTGGTCCAGGGCAACACCTTGCAGGAAATCCATTTGTTTTGGGGCAAACCCGATGCCGCGAGCGAATCGAACGGCGGCGCGGTGTTTGATGCCTCCAATGGTTACCTCGCCGTCCTGCATCTGGGTGACGAAACCAACCCCCTGCTGGACGAGGTGGGCACCCTATCGCCGCTCAATGCCGGCACAACCGCAACGGCCGGCCTCATCGGCACGGCCCGGCACTTCGCGCCCCGGAACGGGATCCAATGCGGGGTAAACATCACGAACCTTCCCGCCGGTGACAGTCCGCACTCCTCTGAAGCCTGGTTTCGGGCGGAATCCGTCAATGCCATCGTGCTGGGGTGGGGCAATGAGCATCGGCAGGGCAAGGNGACCATGCGCGTGGCGAGCCCGCCACAGGTCCAGATGGAGTGTTATTTTTCAGGCGCCGACGTGCGTAGCGAAGGCAAGCTGCCCTTGGGCGAGTGGGTGCATGNAGTACACACCTACCAAAACGGCGCTTCGCGCCTTTACGTGAACGGANGGCTGGCCGGCCTTGCGCAGCACCCAAAGTCCCCCCTGGCCATTCAGAACCCGGGCCGGATGTGGCTCGGCGGTTGGTACGACGATTACCGCTTCGCCGGGGACATCGACGANGTGCGGATCTCCAAAGTGGTCCGTTCCGCGGACTGGGTNAAACTGGAGTATGAGAACCAGAAACCGCTCCAAACCCTGGTCGGCACCGTGCCCCCGTCGGGAAATGAGTTTTCGGTGTCACCCTCCGCCCTTCAGGTCGATGAGGGTCAAAGNGCTTCGGTGCAGGCCAAGGCCGGTGGGGCGCGGAAGGTTTATTGGNTTCTGAAACGGGACGGCATCGCTGCGGTGGTGGCGGTGGACCAATATTCGTACACGCTGGCCGCCGGCCGGGTGGCGGGCGATACCTCCTGCCTTTTGCAGTTTAAGGCCGTCTATGCCGAGGGCATCAAGACCCGGGACATTCCCGTAACCATCCGGGACACCATTCCCGAGCCAGAGTTCACACTGCACGCGCCTGAGCGCTGGAACGGGCGGGACACCCTNGAGGTGGTGCCGCGGATCACCAACCTGCAGGCGCTCAGAGCCAAAGGCGCCGATCAACTCCATTACTCCTGGACNGTGTCGGGCGGCGCGGTGATCCAGGAAACGGCCCCGGACAAGTTNGTGCTCAAACGGTCGCAATACTCCGGCCCCATCCGCATCACCTTGGGGCTCCACAATGGCGGCGCCGAGCGGGTGGCCACCAGCGAGATCCTGGTCACCGANCCCAAATCCGATCCCTGGGTGCCGCGGATTCCCGGGCCGGACGAAAAACCCGAGGACAATCAGTTCTTTGCCCGCGAAGCGGGCGACGAGGGCACTCTCCATTACAACGGAGTGGCTCCGAATAACGCCGACGCGGTCTTCCTGCGGGTTTATGCGGACGGCCGCCTCCTCGAGACAAAACGCCAGAAGCTCGCGGCGGACCGGCACTACTTTTTTGCGGCCAAGCTCAAACCGGGGCTGGTTCATTACCACGCGGAATTCGGGACGGAGTCCGGCGGCGCCCAAACCGTGGTCCAAAGGGTCACCAACCTGGTTTGCGGCGACGCCTTCCTGATCGACGGGCAATCAAATGCCCTGGCGACGGACACCGGGGAAAAGTCTCCGCCAGTCACGAGTGAATGGATTCGCAGTTATGGCGGACCGCGGGACGGTGCCGGCCAGGACCACGAAAATCGGTGGTGCCTTCCGGTCTGGAAGGCGGAGCGAGGAGAAAAGGCCGAACTGGGGTATTGGGGCATGGAATTGGCCAAACGTTTGCTCGAAACCGAAAAGATCCCCATCTTTATCATCAATGCGGCTGTCGGCGGCACTCGCATCGACCAGCACCAGCGGAATTCGCAGAATCCCACCGACCCGACCACGATCTACGGTCGCATGCTCTGGCGGGTCCGGGAGGCGCGGCTCACCCATGGCCTCCGCGCCGTCATCTGGCACCAGGGCGAGAACGACCAAGGCTCGGATGGCCCCACCGGCGGCTATGGTTGGGAATCCTACCAGCGATACTTCGTGGACCTGTCGGCCGGCTGGAAACAGGATTTCCCCAACGTCGCTCATTACTACATTTTCCAAATCTGGCCCAATTCGTGCAGCATGGGCAATGGGCACGGCGACATGCTGCGCGAGGTGCAACGGACCCTGCCACAGCTCTACTCCCACATGGACGTGATGTCCACCCTGGGGATCCAGCCGGCGGGTCCGTGTCATTATCCGTTGACCGGTTGGGCGGAATTTGCCCGGCTCCTTCAACCGCTGATCGAGCGTGATGTTTATGGCAGATCCCCCTCGGTCTCCATCACGGCGCCGAATCTCCATCGAGCGTATTATTCGAGCGACGCCGCCGACTCGCTCGTGCTGGAGTTCGACCAGCCGGTGGTGTGGACGGACTCACTGGCCGGCCAGATTTACCTGGATGGAAAGGCGGGGAAAGTGCTTTCGGGGAGAACCTCGGGAAACCTGCTTTGGCTCAAGCTGGAGTCGCCCTCAGCGGCCAAGCATATTACTTACCTCCATGAGACCAACTGGAGTCAGGACCAACTAATCCGCGGCGCAAACGGCATCGCGGCGCTGACCTTCTGCGAGGTGGCAATCCAGGCCCAGTGATCCAGACGTGCCTGGTCGGCTGTGGTAGACTCTGGTCATGCGCATTCTTTTTTTTGCCCACTTGAAGGACATCACGCGCTGCGCGGAACTTAACCTCTCGTGCGGCGAGTCGGATGCCGATGGGCTGTGGCGCCGGCTCATCGAGGCCCACCCCGGGCTCGATCGAGTTCGCGGCTCGGTGCGCCTGGCCAGGAACTCGGAATACGTCGGGCCCGAGGCGCGTTTCACGGACGCCGATGAAGTGGCCTTGATCCCACCCGTCTCGGGCGGCTGATCTCCCCGCTATGGAAATTCACCTCGAACTGACCCGCACCCCGATTACCGAGGCGTTGCCCCCGCCGGCGGGCAGCGACCTGGGCGCGTGGGTCGAATTTCGCGGCGTGGTGCGCGGCGAGGAAAACGGCCAGACCATTGCGGCGCTCGAATATGAGGCCTATTCCCCGATGGCCGAGCGCGAAATGCGGCACATCCTCGAGGCCCTGGCTATCGGCCGGCACTGCCTGGCCGCGCGCGTGATTCATCGCCTCGGCATCGTCCCGGTGGGTGAGGCGGCCATCTATGTCGGGATCGCCGCGCGGCATCGCGCCGAGGCCTTCGCGCTGCTCGGCCAATTCATGGACCGGTTGAAACAAGACGTGCCGATTTGGAAACGGCGCGCGCTCACGGTGGTTGACCACGCGGGAAGCGTGACCCCGCCTGTGCCTCGGGACGCTGGGCAAGGGAGTCTGGACGGCCGCTCGGCCCATTCCGCCGCTGAAGTGCTCGCGCTGATCGCCTCCCTTTGCCGTCCGCTCGAGACGGAACGCGTCCCACTGGCCGAAGCCGCCGGACGAGTGCTCCGCGACCCGGTCTGCGCAGCGGAAGATCAGCCCCCCTTTGATCGCTCCTCCGTCGACGGCTTTGCCGTCCGGTTAGACGACCCGGCAACGCAGTTCCGCATCGTGGACGAGATCCGCGCTGGCGACTGGAAACCTCGCGTCCTGCAGCCCGGCGAAGCCGTGCGCATCGGGACCGGCGGCGCGCTGCCGGGCCAGGACTTGCAAGTCTTGATGAAGGAGGACGTGCGCGCCGATGGCGCCACGGTGACTCCGTTCCACCGGGACGACGAGCGGCACGTCCGGTTTCGCGGCGAGGACGCCCGGGCCGGACAGCAAGTGGTGGCAGCGGGGGCCGCTTTGCAACCCGGCACTCTGGGATTACTGGCGAGCGTCGGCTGTGTCCAACCGCGGGTGGCACGGCTGCCACGCGTCCTGCACATCGCCACGGGCAGCGAGATCGTATCGCCAGGGCTGGCGCCGGAGCCCGGACAAATCCGCGACTCAAATTCCACGCTGGTCCGGGCATTCCTCGCTCAACGGGGCATCGTTCCCGAGCAGCGACGGGCCGCCGAGGACGTGGCGCTGATGAAATCCGCGTTGCCCAATCCAGAACCCGGGGTGAAGGAGGTTGACCTGCTGCTGATCTCGGGTGGCGCCAGCGTCGGGGAACACGATTTTACCCGGCGCCTGCTCCAGGAAGCGGGCTTCACAATTCACGTTCGCAAGACGACGGCGCGCCCGGGCAAGCCGCTCATCGTGGGCCAGCGTGGCAGCACCTTGGCGTTCGGTCTCCCCGGCAATCCCTTGGCGCACTTTGTCTGTCTGAACCTTTACGTCCGGGCGGCGCTCGCGGCGTGGGCCGGGCAACCCACAACGTCCCTGTTCCACGCGGGCGTGCTGGCGGCTGATCTGGAGGCGGGGGGCCATGCCCAAGAAACCTTCTGGCCCGCGCATTGGCAGTTGCTCCGAGGCACGGCCACCCTGGCGCCGCTGCGTTGGAGCAGTTCGGGCGACCTGACGGCGCTGGCCACCGCCAACGCGTTGATTCGCGTAACCACGGGATCGCAGCCTCTGCCGCGCGGCCGCCGGGTGGAGTTTGTGGTTACGGAGAGGCCCTGATGAACCTACGCCACCACTTTTCACACCGCGGCTGGGAAACCCGGCGGCAGACTGCCGGGCTATGAACTTCCCGGGCTAGTGTGGGTGCTCGTGGAGCGGCACCGCGCCCCCCGCCTCGAGGAAGGCGAGCAGGTCAAAGATCTGCTCCTTCGAGAGAGTATTCAGCAACCCCACCGGCATCACCGAGAATTTCTGCGGACGGCGTTCCGTGATAAGAGACTTCTTCAGGGTCTGGATCAGGCTGTCGGAGGCGCCGCTTTGGATGGTCACGGTATCGCCCTCTTCCTTGAGGATCAGGCCGGTCACATCATCGCCATCCTTGAGCATCAACTGAATAGGGCGGTAGCGGTCCTCGATGACTTTCGACGGCTCGAGGATCTGCTCGAGCACCTGGGCGCGGTCGCCCTGCCACCGTTTGAACACCTCCGTCAGGTCCGGCCCGAAGGCGTAGCCGTTGGTCCCGAGCTTATGGCACTGCACGCAGGCGAGTTGGGTGAACAACGCCCGGCCGGCGAGGAGATCCCGGGCCGAGCCGGCATTCGCGAGTTCCGGCGCCAGGTCCGCCAGCTTCCAAGGGGTCACCTTCGGCGGCGCGACCGGATGGCTGGCCAGGTAGGCCTCGACATTCTTCACCACCGCCAGCGTGCCCGTCATGCGCCGCCAATGGCCGGGAAAGGTGCACACATATTGGTATTCACCCGGGGCCTCGGGCGCGGTGAAGGCCAGTTTGACCTGCTGGCCCGGTTCCACCAGCTTGGTGGCATGGAGAATCTTCGGTGAATCCGGGATATAGAGCCGGCCCTGCGCATCCGGCGCCAGCGGGAGCTTCTCGGCCGCCTGACCGATCTCCTCGAGCGCTCCGGGCGCCACCACCACCAGGTTGTGCGGCATGGCGTCATCGTTGATCAGCACGATCTGCACCGGCTTGCCGGCTTCCACGACGATCAGCGTCCGGTCGTAGAGCATTTGCTCCTTAATGGTGCGCACCACGAACACGCTGACACCGAGGGCGTGCAGCGCCTGGCTCGCAACCGCTGCTTTTTCCGCCGGCAACCCGGCACTCAGATCCGTGGCGAGCTGAAAGGCGTCCAGCGCCTCCGAGGTCGTGCGCTGCTCCACGGGGAGCCCTTGCAGGTAACGCACCAAGCCGTCCACCAGTGGCCCGGCCGCCTCGACAGGCCACTGGGCGCGCGGGATGCGCTGGAGGCCCGTGACCGCCACCGCCCGCTCCGCATCCACGCCGACTAACGCGGCCAGGGCGCGAAAGCTCTCGGCCTCATGGCCGGGGATGGCGGGCAAGGCCGTGATGGCCGCCCGGCGGACTTCCGGCGGCCCTGCCCGGCCCACGATCGGCTCGAGTTTCGGATAAAACGCCGCGCGGAGATCGCCCTCCTTCAGCAGCGGAATCGCCAACAACAGGTCCGCCAGATGGGCCGGGTTGGCCTCTGCCTGGCGCCAGGCCGGGTCCGCGGAGGCGTCGGCCGTCACCAGCGCCGCCCAGCCCGCCTGGCGGCCGAGCGGGGTCTCCGCCTCGTTCGCCAGGTGCTCGAGGCCGGCGCGCTTTCCCGACAGGCCGGTGGCCGGGGTCTGCAGCAGCAGCGTCGTCAGATCGCGTAGCGCCGGAACCGCCGCTTCTCCCTTCCGGTCCAACCGGCTGATCCCGCCAATCAACTCGGTCAGCGGGTCGGTCTGGCGCGCCTGGGCCAAACCGGCCAAGGCTTCGACGCGGTATTTTCGATCCAAGCCCTGCCGCTCCAGCAGCGCCACATACACGAACTCACTCCGGGGCGCCTCGGCCAGTTCCTGGTTCGACAGGCGGCCGAGCACGTACGCCGCGGCGGCGGGGCTTTTGGGCAGGAAAAAGGCCTTGCCGGACGGGGCCTCGGCCGCGCGGCCGGAAGCCCACGCCAGCGCCAGGCTCGCCAGCAGCGGGAGCCCAAGGTGGGGTTTCAAAACTAAACTCACGTCAGGCGGGATGATTCACTTCACGTACTTGTCCAGCGCCTTCATGGTCTCGTCCAGGCAGTACTTGATATAGTAATCCGGGTGGTTCGGATCGCGCTCCTGGTCGAGCGCGGCGAGGGCGACCTCGGCGGCCTGGCCGGTCTTAAAGAAACTGCACGCGCGCACGGCTTCCAGGCGCACCCGCGGCTGGTCGTCCGTGGCTTGGACCTTGAGCAACGCCAGCGCGTCCGGGACGCGGTCGCGCCAGTAACAGAGGACGCGCGTGGCGGCCGCGCGGGCGTGGTAGTCCGGCGAGCGCAGCAGGCGCTTGAGCAGGGCCTCGTCCACCACGTTTTGCCATTGATGCACCCAAAGCGCCTCCAGCAGGTGATGCTCATAGGCCGGGTCTTTCGCATCCAGGTTCGCCGCCCAACGCTTGGTCGCGGCGATCACCTGGTCGCGGTCACGCTGGCCCAGTTCGATCTTCGCCCGGGTCCGCACGTTGTCTTCCGGCTCCTGGAGCGCCTCCAGCAGTTGGGGGATCGGCTGGCCGGCGATCGGCCGCGGCTTGAGCAACGGCCGCCCCTCGAAGGTAATCCGATAGATGCGGCCGTGGACCTTGTCACGATTGGGGTCGCGGATGTGGTGCTGCATGTGCCCGATAAGCGGTTTGTGCCAGTCGAGGAAGTAAATCGACCCGTCGGGCGCCACGTCCACCGCCGTCGGCCGGAAATTCGGGTCGTCCGATTCCACCAGGTTCTGGAGCGTCTCCCCCTTCAGGCCGGCGCCGTCCTCGGTGACTTTCACCCGGAAGATGCCTTGCATGCCGATGACGTTGCAGTTGAGGAAATTACCTTGAAACTCGGCGGGGAATTGTCGGCTGTAGAGCATGCCCGTGCCGGGGCAGGGCCGCGAGGGCCGGGGCCAGAAGTCCTTGATCCCCGGATGCTTCGCCGGGTAGTCCAGGTACCCGCTGATGGCGGGCCCGAAGAAACTGTTGTTGCCGGTCGCGTCGGTGATGATGTCGTTGCCCCAATAATCGAAGACCCGCCCGTGCGGGTTGGCGAAGCCGTAGGGGGCGTAGCGCTCGAACCGCCCGGTGTTGGGCTCGTAGCGGTAGATGCAGGCATCCTGGTTCCGCACCGGCCCCGCCGCGGTTTCGACCTGGCTGCGGTGAAAGACGCCGTCGCTCAGGTAAGTCGCCCCGCCCGGATCCAGCACCATCGAGTTGGCGGTATGATGCGAGTCGGCGGAATCCATGCCCATGAGCACCCGCTCTTTCCAATTGGCGTGGTCCCCGCCCCGGGTGTCCCGCGCGAACCACAGGTCCGGCGCCTGCATCACCAGCACCCCGTCCTTATAGAATTGGAACCCGGTCGGGCAGTTCAGCCCGTCCAGAAAAGTGGTGACCTTGTCCGCCTTGCCGGCCCCCTTGCTGTCCTCGAAAATTAGCAGTTTGTCGGTGACCGTGTCGGTGGGCCGGCGCTCCGGGTAACTCGGCCACGCCGCGACCCAAAGCCGGCCTTTAGTGTCGAAGGCCATCTGCACGGGGCTGGCCAGATCCGGGAACTGCTCCTCGCTCGCAAACAGGTTGACCTTGCAGCCCGCCGCCACCTTCATGTGCCGGATGGCTTCCTCGCCGCTCAAGAACACATGCGACCCGTCCGGGTTCGGACCCGGTTTGTTGGAAATCAGCGTCTCCACCAAGGGCAGATTGCTGTCGTCCACTTTCAGGTCGCCACCTCGGGCCACGGCCCACACCCGCCGGTCGCGGTTCGCGGTCTTCACATCCCGTTGGTCCATCTCCTCTTGCATCACCTTGTAGTTCGAGATCGGCGCCGAACCTGGACCCGCCTTGGGGAAACTCATTTGCGAGCGCCCCCCATACACGTTGTAACCGTCCATCGTGCGGTAGCGGGCATGCCACTCGGCGTTCTTCTCATTCACGGCCGTGCGCAACTTCTCGAGGTCCCCCGCCGGCGGCGTCTGGTTGAACACCTCGCGATACAGAACGGGCGCCAGCGCCTGGCCGCCGGCCTCGGTGAGATAAAACTCGTTAAACGTGAGCGCCCGCTTTTGCCGGGCCGCCTCGGAGTACAGGGCCTGCGACGCCTGGAAGAGATTGACAAACGGCACACCGCTGGTCTTGGCCACCTCCGCCATCGCCTCCGTGTAGGCCGCCAGGTTGGCATTCAGGGTCTCGGGCGACGGCAAGTTCGGGTCCGGGAGTTTCTCCCCGGCGATGGGCGAGAAAAGCACGATCCGCGGGGCACCCTTGCCGCTGAAGTTCTTGGCCTTGGTGTTCTCGAGGAACTGCGCGACGTCCCGCTTGAACTGGGCCAGGCCCGCCGGCCCCTTGAACGACTCGTTGAAGCCGTAGAAGGCCAGGATCACGTCCGCCTGGGTCTTTTTCAGCCAATCTTCCCGCGACCCGAAGTTCTCGGATCGATGCCAGGTGGCCACCTCATCGCCGGCGGCAGCCAGGTTCCGAAACACGAGGTCATGTTTCGGAAACCCCGCCACCACCAACGTCTCGAACCAGCCGTCATGTTGCATCCGGTCCGCCAGGCCGTGGCCGAGCACGCAGACATGGTCGCCGGGGCGCAGATCGAGCGCGGGCGCGCCGACCCCGACCCGCAGACTAACCGCGAGCATCAACCCGCTACAAAAGAATTTCATGAGCATGAGCATGTAGACTGATTTCGGGAACTGTTTCTTCAAATATGTTGGATTGGCATAACGCCACGCCGCAAGTATAATTAAGCACCTTTTCAAACGATGAACCGTCAGGAATTGCTGGATTTGTATTTTTTGGAAGCCCGGTCGAGGCTGGTTGACCTCGCGGCCTTCCTGGATCGGCTGCACCGAGCGCCCGGGGAGGCGGATTTCCGCCTCGCCGCCCTCCAGCAGGCCATCCAGTGCCTGGGCCGAGGAGATGGCGATACCACCGAGCAGGTGCTGCGCAGCCTGAGCGACCCAACGCTCGAACCAACTCCCGTCGCGGCGGGCAAGGCGGCCTGCGGGGCCTGGTCCGCCACCCCTTAACGCCTATGCGCTACATCGAACCCCATGCCCACATGGTCAGCCGGGTGACCGACGATTACCAGGCGATGCTCTTAGCCGGCTGCGCCGCCGTGTGTGAACCGGCCTTTTGGGCCGGCTTCGACCGGGGTGGACCCGAGGGCTTCAGAGACTATTTCGGCCAACTCACGGTGCATGAGCCGAAACGGGCCGCCCGGTTTGGGCTGCCTCATTACTGCTGGCTATGCCTCAACCCGAAGGAGGCCGAGGACCTCAACCTCGCCCGCGAGGTGATCGCCTTGATCCCGGAATTTCTGGACCGGCCCACTGTGCTCGGGATCGGCGAGATTGGCCTGAACCGGAACTCGAGAAACGAGCTGGCGGTGCTCGAGATGCACATCGACCTGGCGGCGCGCTTCCAGCAACTCGTCCTGGTCCATACCCCTCACTTGGAGGACAAACACAAGGGCACCCGGCTTATCCTGGATGCCTTGCGCGCCGATGGCCGTATCCGCCCCGAACGCTGCATCATCGACCACGTCGAGGAACACACCATCGGGATGGTCCTCGAGGCCGGCTATTGGGCGGGCATGACTCTCTATCCGCAAACCAAGTGCACCGCCGCTCGCGCCGTGGACATGATCGAGCGTTACGGCAACGAACGGGTCTGGATGAACAGCGCCTGCGATTGGGGCGTCAGCGTCCCGCTGGCCGTGCCGGGCGCGGCCCTCGAAATGCGCCGCCGCCGCCACAGCCTCGACGCAGTGGATCGGTTGATCTTCCAAAACCCCGCCCGTTTCCTCAGCCAGTGTCCCAAATTCGTGGTGCCCGAGGGTTGATTCCCGAAACCCCTCCCCGCCAGCTCGCCGCCCCGAACATCCACATGCACTTAAAACACCATTCCCATCTGGCCTACTGCACCAATGTGCATCCGGGGGAGCGTTGGGAAGAGGTTTTCGCCGCCTTGGAACGGTGGACCCTCGCCGTCAAACGCCGCGTCTGCGCCGACCGCCCTTATGCGATCGGCCTCCGGCTCAGCGACCTGGCCTCACGCCAATTGGCCGAGCCCGGGCGGTTGCTCGAATTCCAACGCTGGCTCGAGCGCCATGGATGTTATGTGTTCACGCTCAACGGCTTTCCCTATGGCCAGTTCCATGCCACCCGCGTGAAGGAGAACGTTTACCTGCCCGACTGGACCGATCCGCGGAGGTTGGATTACACCCGGCGCCTGTTCGACCTGCTGGGCGAGTTGGTCCCCTCCGGGCTGGAAGGCAGCGTGAGCACCTCGCCCGGCTCCTTCAAGGAGTTCATCCCGGGTCCCGACCAGGTGGGCTTGATCCGATCCAACCTCTGGGAGTGCGTGACCCACATCGCCCGGGTCTCCGAGCGCACCGGCCGGGGGCTGCACCTGGGCCTGGAACCCGAGCCCTTTGGTTTACTCGAGAACAGCCTGGAAACCGCCGAGTTCTTCGACCGCTTGCGTGAGGAGCATCCGCAAGACCCGCGCCTCGACGCGCATCTGGGAGTAACCTACGACACCTGCCATTTCGCCGTGGAATTTGAGGATCCCCGGGACGCACTGCGCCGCCTGCGCGACCACGGCATTCGGCTCAGCAAGATCCAGATCAGCAACGCCTGAAGTTCCCCGCCACGCCCGCCAACCTGGACCGCTTGGCCGCCTTCGCCGATGACGTCTACCTCCACCAGGTCATCGTCCGCCGCGAGGATGGCAGCTTCGCCCGGTTCAAGGACCTCGACCTGGCGCTGGCCGGCCTCGCGGCGGTCGAGGCGGGCGCCGGCGCCGAGTGGCGCATGCATTTCCACGTTCCGCTCCACAGCCAGCCACCCCCGGGATTTGGCACCACCTCCGATCACATCCTGGGCCTGTTCAGGCTCCTGCAGGATGAGCCCGGGCTTTGCTCCCACCTCGAGATGGAAACCTACACTTGGGCGGTCCTTCCGGAACCGCTGAAGTCCCGCGACGTGGCCGAGCAGTTGGCCGATGAGTATGCCTGGACCCTGGCGCGCCTGGCCGAGCATGGCCTGGCCTGAAATGAAGCCGCGGCGGCTCGCGAGTCGATGAAGGCGCCCGCAGGATCCGTTCGCGGGATGATGAGGACGCTGGCCATTCTCGGCCGCGTTTCCAACTTGCCAACCGTCTGGTCGAACTGCCTGGCGGCCTGGCTGCTCGCCGGCGGCAGTTCCTGGCCCCGCCTGGCCCTGGTCTCGGCCGGAGCCACCTTCCTTTATACCGGGGGCATGTTTCTGAATGACGCGTTCGACGTCGAGTTTGACCGCCGTTATCGTCCCGAGCGACCTATCCCGTCCGGCGCCGCCTCCCTGGCGTTGGTATGGACAGTAGCCCTGGCCTGCCTGCTCACGGGTTGGTTGTTCTGCCTGGCGCTGGGGAAAACTCCTTGCCTGTGGAGTTCAGCGCTGGTCGCAGCCATCGTGGTTTATGACTATATCCACAAACGCACCCCAC
>TBL_comb47_HYPODRAFT_10005090_pt1 | contig 14848 bp, 11 predicted proteins | sample TroBogypolimnion_40_FD_10682 | JGI IMG/M metagenome (IMG submission 10682)
TCGGAAAGCTGCCGTGATCCGGTCAGCTCGACCTCGCGGGGCGCGCCCGTTTGCGCCACTTCCGCGACCGGCCAGAGCGCTCCGCCAGCCTCCAGGTTTATCAGCTGCGGACTCGACTGGTCCGGGGGCAACCCGGTGCTTCCGGCCAAGCGCGCCGTCGGCGCATCCGGGTCGAGCGCATAGAGCAGCGCGAACGGCACGTCCAGGGGGAATTCGGCGAACACCTCCGCTGCCGCGCTCAGCGCGAGGCTCAGGTTATTCGCCTTGCCCGTGCGCCCTGCGAGGTCCCGCAGGGCCCTGGTCCGGCGCTCGGCCAGCATCTTGCCGCTCGTCTCGGTGACCGGATGGAAGAGGCCGCCCACGCCGCCGGATTCATCGCGGATCGGGCTGAAGGAGAAGGTGAAGAAGGTCTCCTCCAGGAAACCGTTGCGGTCCAGGAACATGCGCTGGTCTTCCAGAAAGGAGGTCTCGCCGCCCAGGGCCCGGTTGAAGGCGTCGCCGATGGCGGGCCAGGCCGAGGCCCAGCACTGGCTGAAATCCTGACCCATGGACTGAGGATGCTTCCCGCCGCACACGGGCCAGTAGCCGTCGTTGTAGATCTGGGTGTGCTGAGGCCCCCACACCAGGGATATCGGGAAGTTGGAGGCAAGGCAGAGACTTACCGTGGTGCGCAGGCTCTGGGGCCAGCCCTCCATCGCGCCGAGCGGCGTCCGGGACCAGTCCATGGTGCGGATCAGCTTTCCCATTTCTCCACCGCCGGAAAGCCAATCATGAACGTTTGCTGCTGACCTTGGCATAAACGATCCTAAGGAAATTTTGTCGGGAACTGATGCAGGGACTTATTATTTTACCCTGCAATACCATATTTGTGCAGAAAATACAGTCAGGTTCGCCGCAGGCCCGTGTCATGGAAAGGATGACAATAACATTCCTGCGGGGCTCAGCGCCCCAGCTTGCGGACGGTAAAGATCACCAGCATCCCGACCAGCATGGCCAGCAGGGGATTGCGGGTACGCAGCACGGTCAGCGCGGTCAACCCTCCGGCCACCACGCCCCACGCCCCCTCGGTGACAATGGACGGGAGCACCAGCGAGAACAGCAAGGCCCCGGGAAGCACATCCATCCCTTTGCGAAACCTGCCGGCGCGCGGAAAACGGGAAGCCAGCAGCAGCCCGCCCAGCCTCAGCGCATAGGTCACCAGCGCGGCCAATCCTATCGCCAGCGCGACCTGTGGCTTAATAGCTGGAAACATTGGCTTCCTCCTTTAGCGCCGGTGCGTCGCTTGGTCCCAGCATCGCCGTCAGGGCACCCGCCAAGCCGCCGGCCACGATATACCACTTGCCCGCCAGATAGTGATGCGTCAGCAGTGAGAGCCCTCCGGCCATCAGCCAGGGATAAAGATCCTTCCTACCCTGCCACAAACCTACCGCCAGGGCGGTGAACACCGCGGTGAAGGCGAAGTCGAGAGCGTACGCTTCGGGGTGGGCGATGAACCCGCCGCCCAGCATCCCGGCCAGAGTGCCGCAGCTCCAGGACAGATAGATGGTGACCCCGCCGCCGAACAGGAAGGCGACCGACGCTTTGCCGCGGCGTCCCTCCGCCATGGTGACCGCCCAGTTCTCGTCGGCGACCAGATGCATCATGGCTATCTTGCAAAGCAACGAGCGACCGCTGAAGAGTGGTTCCAGCGAGGCGCCGATCAGCAGGTAGCGCAGGTTGATGACGAGTACGGCCAGCGCCATTTCCACGATCGGCAACGGGTGATTCCACATATCCACCATGACGAACTGCGCCGAGCCGGCGAATACCGCGGAGTTCATGAGCATGAGGTCGGGCCAGCCCAGCCCCTTCTGCCCGGCGAGCACCCCCAAAACGCTGCCGTAGGCGGCGACACTGGCGGCCATCGGTATGTTGGCCGTGGCCCCCCTGATGAATTCGGACTTCACGTAGTTCTCCTTTGCGTACTCACCCTTTTCCAGGCCCCATCGCCTCGGCGGCGAGCCGTCCCAGGGTCGCCACGCCCCGCTCCGAGCGCTCGTCCCAGGATGCCGACGAGAGCCGGATGCAGTTACGGTACTTGTCACCCAGGGTGAAGATCGACCCCGGCGTGATGCCGATATCGTGCTCCAGGGCCAGGTGGAACAGTCGGACCGAGTCGGTCCCCTCGGGCATCTCGACCCAGAGCATGAAACCTCCCGCCGGGTGCGTCATCCGGGTCCCCTGGGGGAAATATCGCGCCACCGCATCGGCCAGAAGCGAGATGTTGCGGGCATAGACGCGCCGTATGGCGCGCAGGTGGTGGTCGTAGCCGCCGGTCGCCAGGAACTCGGCCAGGGCGAGCTGGGGAGGCGAGGCGGTCGCCAGGTTGGACATCATCTTCAGCCGCTCCATCTCCGGCTGGAAGCGGCCTCCGATCGCCCACCCCACCCGGTAGCCGGGGGCGAGCGTCTTGGAGAACGAGGAGCAGTAGATCACCAGCCCCAGGCGGTCAAAGGATTTCGCCGCCACCGGGCGCTCCGCGGCGAAGCTCAGGTCGCCGTAGATGTCGTCCTCGATGAGCGGGATCTCGTGGCCCGCCAGCAGCTGCACCAGCTCACGCTTGCGCTCGGTCGGCATCAGGCTTCCCAGCGGGTTGCTGAAATTGGGGATCACCAGGCAGGCGCTGATCCGGTTCTTCTCGATGGCGTAGCTGAGCGCCTCGATGCTGATCCCCTCCCGCGGGGTGGACGGGATTTCCAGGGCCTTGAGCCCCATTTCCGCTATCAGCTGCAGGAAGTTGAAATAAAAGGGGGATTCCACGGCGATGGTGTCGCCCGGGCGGCAGGTGGCGCGCAGGGCGAGCTGCACGGCCTCGACGCATCCGGAGGTGACCAGCACCTGGTCCGGCCCGATGCTGACCCCCGAGGAGAGCGAGCGTTTGGCGATCTGGGTGCGCAGCCGCTCATAACCGAGTGGCAGCATATAGGCGACCCCCTGGTCGCCGAACCGGCGCAGGACCGATGACATGACGCGGTTCAGCTTGTCGACCGGCAGGTGCCGCGGGTGCGGGATGGCGCTTCCGAAGGGGAGCAGGTCCCGGTTCATCATGTTGCGTATTACCTGCTGGCACAGGTCGCTGCAGGTCGCCGCGGTCGCCACCAGGCGCTGCCGGCCCAGGAGCGGGGAGGCCGTGATCTCCGGGGCGCGGGGGCTCACGTAATACCCCGATTGCGGGCGTGCCTGAATCACCCGGCTGTCCTCCAGCACCGCGTAGGCCTGCATGACGGTGTTGATGCTGACGCTCAGCTTGGAGCTGAGCTGCCTGATCGAGGGGAGCCGGTCGCCGACCCGGTAGGTCCCCGCCTCGATGAGCGCCGCGATCTCGCTGCCGACCCGCTCGTAGAGCGGTCTTGAGTCAGAAACAGTTTCCATGATACCCCCTTCCCGAAGCCTTCCGGCACAACTTCATGCTACCTGACTTCCTTTCCCGGCCCCAGACACAATTGGGCATTTTAAGTCTGGGTACAGTTATCATATTTCACAACTGTTACGGTTACAAATCAAATTTGCTGTATCTGTACTCATTACCGGTGCTGCGCTACAGTTAGTGCAAAGCAGAGCTTAGGGAAAAAGGGGGTGGCATCATGGAATGCAGTCTGGGCACGGGAGATTTGTTGCGGTTGACGGGCGGCGCAAAGGGGACGAGGCTTCATTGTCTCAGGGGAACCGTCTGGCTCACCAGGGGGGATGGGGTCGATTACCTGGTGCACCGGGGGCAGAGCATTGATTTGAGGTGCGCGGACTCCGCGCTTGTCGAGGCACTGGGCGCGGCCGAGCTGAGGCTGGAGCCCGTGCAGCGCAGTGGGGCGGCTACCAGGCCGGTACTGACACTGGCCGCCTGCCGTTTATAATCACACAGGGCCGGAGCCTGGTATTCCTTTAAAACCACTGTCAATAAGAAGTATTGCTTCTGGCAGGATTTCGAGGCTTATCCTCTTACCTCCGGTAACATAACTCAGCTGCAGCACCTTGGAAGTTCCGAGCGCCCTGTGATTCTCGTCGGTCCAGTTCACGAAGCGGTAGCCACGGTCGGGTATCGCGGTGACAGCGGTTGCCGCCCCCCCGTAAGTTACCGTCTGGTGTTCATCGCCCTTGATGGCGCCGTGGGGACCTGCGATAAAATCGACGCGATACTGGTAGACCTCGAAATTCGCCTTGATGTTCAGGTTCGAGGCTACCCCGGGGCCGCCTGAGCTTGCGGCAGAGAGACAAGCACGAACAGCCACCGAATCGACAGCGGATGAAACTACAGGGTAGCCAGGAACAGGGCTACCCTGCGGTCATGGGGATCCGACTGCAAGGAGGCAGGGAGAGCAGGAAGGATGGAGCATTTTCACCAATGCGACAGGCTGATGCCCACCCGCCTACATTGTCTGGAATGAAGCAGCCGGCAGTACTCCCACGGCAATGCCGATACCAGCCATCAGGGAAACCATGGAGGTCGTTTGAAACCACGCGGTGCAGAGCACGCCAAAAACCAGGGCGGTGAACCCCCAACTGCCCGCCCGCAGGAGGCCCGAATCCAGCAGATCCGAGGCAGAGACGGCATTCCTTTCGGGTGATGGGCTAAACAGGGCGATGACAATCAAACAAGGTAAGGCAAAGCATGTTGTTGTGACCACAAAGACTATCAGAAACAGTTGCAGGATACTCTCAGTCATTTTTTGCATGGCGATTCTCCTTGTAAAATTGTTCCAGTTGCTTCCACCAGGTGTCAATGATCGTGCTTGCGCACGAGATACTACGTGCCCTCACCTCCTTTTCTGATATGCACAGCGTTTTCGTTAAACGTCAGCGAATAGCAAAAGGCCGGATTACAGAAACATGACCTTACGGCAGACATGTCCGGCAATCCGGCCCATCAACTTGATTCACGAAAATATAACAGTAAGGCTAAGCCACCCGAGTTGACAACCAAAGTGAACCGAGTTCCGCTGACGCTCTCCCTCCATAAATACGCGGGTTGCTCCCGGCGGCTTGCCATCCGCGGGGAGGTAAATGGCAGCGTGGCTTCATCCTGGTCAGCCAAAGGCGGCCGGCGTCCCTTTGGCCACCACATCAAAAGCGCCAGCATCCAATGAGAACACGACGAACAATGCCATAATATCAAAAGCAGTTCTAATTATCATCAATTTTTTTTCGTTGTCAATCGGAATAATAGGCACGATAGACACCCGGATCTGGGACCGGCACAAATTTAACTCGATTTTTTAAAATCACGTTCTTAATATTCGAGACCTTGAGGAGCGGGTGGGTTCGTTGACTTCCGAGTCCTCCCGGCATACTATTGACATTAATGGGGTACCCTCAATACGTCCGCATAGTTAGCACCCTGTTTCGGCTATTATAAAAAAAATGACTTATTCAAAATCGATGAGACTATATGATGATATAGCATAGGCACTAGAGAGAGGATTTAACAATGGAACCTTGCTTTAGATGTAGTGGTTTTGGGAAGATAGAATGCGAAACATGCGATGGGCTAGGTCATTATTGCGATGACATAATTCAATGTCTATTTGCACCCCATTGTTCGGAGTGCAAAGGGTATGGTGAAATCAAGTGTCCTGACTGTAATGGAAGCGGTAAGGTCAACAACAAAGAACAATAAATACGATGAATCGTAGGTGACAGAAAGCTCAGTAGCTCGCGATACTCAGGTACGTCCCTATCCTTACAGGAACCTCCCCTACCCTTACCTCCCCTATCCTTACGTCCCCTGTCCTTATTTCCCAACTAGGTGCCGCTCGTGCGACTGTCCGCGGAGAGCAAATGGCCGCTCAGCACGGATGGCGCCCAGGGCAATCAATCTATTAAATCAGTTGCGCATGCTTTCAGGGGCGTCCACCTTGCCGGCGGAGCGTATCAGCACGGATAGCGCCCAAGGCAATTAATCAATTAAGTCAGTTGCGCGTGATTTCGGGGGCGCCCCCCTTGCAGGCTTGCATGATTTCAGGGGCGCCCCCCCCTTGCAGGTCAAAGTTCACCAACAACGGTGGAGCTGTTGTCAGGTGCATCGGGGAAGTCTGAGGGACGCCCCGTCCCTTCAGGTCTTGAGCAGCACTGTGACCAACGACACCCAGGCCACGAGGGCAATACAGCCCCAGACAGCTTCCGAATACAGGAGGCGCATGGGGACCCCTGGGGGTGTGGCCACGTGTGTTTCATCTCCCTGCAAAAAGAACATTGAAAAGACCCAGAATGGCAGGCAAAACAGTGCCGCGACAGCAAAGATTCCCAGTGCGAAGAACTGTAAGGTGTGTTCAAAGGCCTTGGTCATGACGATTCTCCTTTTGTGTAGGTGAGATGATCCAGCTCCTGTCGTTTACTCCGCCTGTTTCTGGCTTGAATGAACAAAGCCGGATAACAGGACGTGCCATGAGACGGGCATGTCCGGTAATCCGGCCTGGGAAAATCGCTCACAGCAGCACATAGAACAACTCCCTGCAAGGGAACGCTACACCGTATAGTCACCTAAAGCACCCGGTCACCACTAGTTACTGCCTACGGCTAGTTCCGAGCTTAAACCGGGTGTTGTCTATATCGGCTCTGATGCTAACTGTTTTGAACATATACCTGCTCATTTTAACTGTCAATTGTGTAAACACTTATAAATCTACACTTAATGTATACATATTCTTTATGTCATTCACTGCCGCAGCCCAACTCATTTATTGCGTAAACACTATTCTCTATGTTCTGCTGCAATATTTGTCAGAGGAAGTTTAAGTCGTGATTGTCATAGATGACCGTGGGTATTGAAGGGATGACCGGAAGGGGGCAGAATCAACCTATGGGATCTCGAATAAAAAAACATGAAATCATGGCGGTAGGTGGAAAGCTAAGGAGCTCGCGGTACCTCGGTACTCCCCTGTCCTTACGCTCTACCCTACTCTACCGGGCTTCGGGGAGGAGATGCCTTGACATATGTAGGGATTGGTAATATTTTGACTGGCAGCTAATTAAAGTCGTCCTTTAATTCTGCCCACAACGGAAAAATCTATATATCATTTTACATCAAAAGGAACTGCCACTATGTCATCAGCACATTCCCAAGTTGCCCACAGACTATGGTTGTTCTGCACGGCACTTATATGCCTCATGACCTCTGGCTACCCGGCTTTGGGCGGCGAACCACCCACTCAACCCATCCTGCGAACAGAAACAGGCATGCATACGGCACCAATCAGCGCAATCGACGTGGACCCTTCCGGCCGCTGGCTAGTGTCGGCTTCACGGGACAAGACTGTACGGGTATGGGACCTGTCTACTATTCCATTGGCGCGCAAGGGCGCCGTAGACACAGAGCCTCCATATGATCCTGCGATAGCAATCACCCGCATGGTCTTCGGGACTAGCACCAAGGAACCCCCCAAGGTAGGACGCCCGCTTGATGCACCATTAATGCTCTCCCGCATCCTACGTCCACCGATCGCGCCGGGGGGTGAGGGGACACTACTAACCGTCGCCATTTCCCCGGAAGGCAGCTTCGTCGCTACCGGGGGGATGACAGGTGCTTTCGGAGGAAAGACAGCAATGTTGTATCTTTTCTCTCGAAGCAGCGGCCAACTGACAGCAGTAGCTACCGGGTTGCCACATGCCGTCATCTGCCTGAAATTCTCTCCGGACGGGCGTTACCTTGCAGCAACTCTTGCAAGCGGCGGGTTACGAATCTTTGCTATCGACAATGCCCTTCCCAGTCAGAACGAGGTAGCCGCCGAGTTGCGTGTGCTGGCGAAAGATGAGGATTATGACGGTATTGCCAAATCCGCTCATTTTTCCAACGATGGTAAAGGCCTAGTCACGACTTCAGACGATGGCTTCCTGCGTCTCTACGATTTGGCCAAACTGCATCAGATTACCTCGGTTGCCCGCTCAGAACAAACCGGTGCTGCTCCTTTACCGTTGCTGCCAATCGAAAAAAAGGTCGCTCCGGGTGGAAAACACCCCCGCGAGGCTCGGTTTTCACCAGACGGCGAAAAAATTGCCGTCGTGTTCGACGACGCTCCACCTAAAGTCAATGTACTTTCAGCTCGGGACCTCACGCTACTATACGCCCCGCCCCTTGCAAGCGCTTGGGCGTCGTACGATAAGATAGCCTGGTCACCAGACGGGGAGTCACTCTATGCTTCCAGTATGGCCAATAAGGTAACCTTTTCGAATATCCATAAGTGGACCAAATCGGGGAGGGGACCATCGCAAAACTTCAGGGCAAGTACTAAGAGTATCCTGGCCCTTGCAGTACTCCCAAACGGTTCCCTTGTTTTTGGGGGGGATGAACCGGTGATCGGACTCCTTACGCCAAAGGGAAATGAACACCTGTTGAGGCAGTCGGGCATTGTCGATCATGAAGGTAATCTGTTCAGGGGTATTTATCTCAACCCAGATGGCACCTCGGTACGCTTTGCCTATGACAAATTAGGCGCGGCACCCGCGCTTTTCTCCATCACCAACCGGCGCCTTTCTCTTATCCCCCCAAAGGTTGAGAACAGCAACGATGCGCCTGCTAAGGCAAGCGATGCGGACGAGGTCTTCACTCTTCCTAGGACCTCCGCTCCCGGCCTTGTCGTTAAAGACTGGTTTCACGGCAACAGTCCCACCCTTAATGGCAAGCGCTTGGAACTCCAAGCTTCGGAATTTTCCAAGGATCTGGCTATTGCCCCTGACAATCAGAGCTTTGTGTTGCTGACAAATGCGCGGTTGCTTATGTTTGGACTCGACGGCTCAATTAAATGGCAAGTATCATCCCTACCGGAAGTACCTGTCAGTATAAACATTGCCGCTCAGAATCCCCTGGTGGCAGTCGCCTATTTTGACGGAACTATCCGATGGTACAGCATGAAAGACGGCAAGGAATTGGTGGCCTTCTTTCCGCATGCAGACAAAAAACGCTGGGTGCTCTGGACGCCGGAGGGGTACTTTGATGCATCCGACAGCAAAACAGATTTGATCGGATATCACCTGAATCAGGGGAGGTACAAGGAGGCACGCTTCATCACCATGCAGGCATTGTACGACGTCTTTTACCGTCCCGATATCATCCAGGCCAAACTGCAGGGTGAGGACGTCAGTGGGCTTATGACCGTCACTGCAGATGAAGCACTCAAGAATCCTCCCCCGGAAGTGAAATTCACCTCTCTGCCGGCCAAGGGCGCGGGGAAAACGACCACAATTTGTTATCAGGTCAAAAGCACCGGAGGAGGCATTGGTGAGGTCCGGCTTTTCCAAAACGGCAAATTAATCAAGTCGGACGGTTTCTATAGGGAACTTGCCAAGGGAGAGGTTTCGCGGGGCACGCAACTTGCGAGCCTCAACAGCCGAGCTATATACCAGGAGCAGAGAAGTCTGATTGTTAAGGAAAAAAAGGGCGCCGCCGCGTCAATTGCAAAGTCCAAAGGCGATGTCATAGACCAGTGCACCGAGATTGAAACGATGGCGGGAGAAAACGAGATTAGCCTGGCCGCGTTCAACGCACCGAATACCGTCCAGAGCTTCATTGAGACAGCTGCCTTCACATCCACCGTCAATGCGGAGGAACCGCACCTCTACCTACTGGCAGTTGGTATCGACAACTACCGCAATAAGTCTATTGGTTTGAAATACGCTGCAAAGGACGCAAACGATTTTGCTGCCCAGTTGCCGAAAAAGGCCAGAAGTATCTACCGGGCTGACAACATTCATGTTACCTGTCTGACCGATGCAAATGCAGGTAAAAATGGCATTCTGAATGCGATCAATGAGCTTTCCGCCAAGATCAAGCATGGTGATAGCTTCATTTTCTTCAACGCTTCCCACGGGGTAATGATTCAGAACCAGTATTTCATGGTTACTGCTGATTTCGACGGCGTTCTTGACAACAACAATGCTCTGATAAGCTCCAATGAAATCGTCGAGATATCCAAAAGAATCAAATCCCTGTCGCAGCTTTTTATTTTTGACACCTGCCATGCCGGTGGGGTGGATAACATCATAAGCGCTTTATACGATGCCCGCATGGTCAACTTGGCTCGCAAAATGGGACTTCACATCTACGCTTCGGCAGGAAGTGTTCAGGCCGCCAGTGATGGTTACCAAGGAAATGGCCTCTATACCTCAACTTTGCTCCACGGTATTAACAATGGCAAGCTAGTGGACAAGGAGAACAGCGGGATGGTGACGATCAAGAGCCTGGGGCTTTATACCAAAGAGAAAACCGCCGCTATTTCTGCCACAACAGGTAATCGGCAGACACCGGTAATCATCAATTTCGGAAGGGACAACACATTGTTTAAGGTACGGTGATTTCCTCAGGATCTATTCGATCTGTATTCAAAGCCTTGAACAAAGTATTCCCCCAGGTACGCTTGCAGCGTGTAAGTTTCGGTTACGATTATTGGTAACGCGTCATGTCTTTGAGTAGAAGGCATACCTTGACCTTCGCTATATTTCCCAAGACCTCGTCATGCGACCCCCCGCATCGAATTAAAGTTTTCACATTTATACCCGGATCCATGCTAGAATTTAGCCATTGGGTAGGGGTCAGAACCGGATCAGAACCTGTTCTTACCCACTTGGCCCGCAGGCAAGGATCGGTTTCAATGCGCCATAAGGATGGATAATTTTTGGTAGATGGTCGTGAAATATTTTTTGACTTTGGCATGCATATTAGCTGTTTTATTGGTTCCAGACATATCTCAGGCTTCCCGGTTTTGGCTGATAAACACTGGCAACACTCCAGTTAACGATGGCGGCATGGGATACGCGTTTGGAGGCAATCGGGGAATAATGGACTTGTTGCCGCTGTCACCCGATTTTTCGCTCAAATTCTTCCTTGAATCAAATCCATCAGAAACAAATTCCGATACGATCAAATTCAATCAATTCAACCAATTCAACCAACTTGATACTGCGCATAAACTCTACAGTGCGCCGAAGATCGGTTACCTGTTCAAGTCGGGTATCAATTTGAACAGCGGCATTCCGAAACTCACGCTGCAACTGGGAGGGGGGGCGGCACTGCAAAAAGTGATGAATTTAGCCAGAGGAACAACATCCGGGACGGAGTGGCAACTCGGGAGCAAGGAAACGGTGGTGCTTCCGATCGGGTATGCCGGGCTTCTCTACAGGCTAAACGATGTCGTTGTCATGGCGGGTTACAGTATTGGAAAGGGTGTGGTCCTGGGCATCAGATGGAGTTGGTAACGTGACACGCGTCCCCCTGACATCCTAATTTCAAACCGGAACCAATGGAGGGTACCGTCTATATGGCGCCTTGCTAGCCTCTGTTTTGGCTATTTTTGAAAAACGAGATATATTTATTGTACATGACTATATGATGGGACTATATGATGGCAAAACCATTGGCACTTGATAAAGGATTAAACAATGCTATCTTGCTTTCGATGTAGTGGTTTTTGGAAAATAGAATGCGAAACATGCGAGGGGCTAGGTCACTATTGCGGCGACATAATTGAATGCATATTTGCACCACATTGTTCGGAATGCAAAGGATATGGTTTAATTAAGTGTCCTGACTGTAATGTCAGTGGTAAGGTCAACAGCGAAGAACAATAGAGACTACTTCCTTATTTGCGAAGTCAGTCCCTACTATAGGTTATTCCCGGCACTTCACCCCTCCTTACGTCCCAGGGCGAGCAACACCGGATAGGCTCTCCCGCCCGACCTGTCGACAGTTGCAGCGCTGATGACCCGGACTTCGGCCAGAGAGTTTCTGATAACCACTAATTTGTAGGGGGGCGGCTGTTTCCGCACTTCCAGCACTCGGTGAATTGGCCCTCGCTTTCCTCACCACAAGAAGCACACTTCCAGGGAGCCGTGATCTTCACTGCAAGGGCTTCATCCACCAACCGTGTTGCCTCTGCGAAATCTGCATCTTCGACGCATAGCTGAGGCCAACACTCAATGGGAGGGATGTCACCGACGCCTGCGGAAAGATATTGGCCTTTCAGCCAGCATCTGATCCCGTGCTGTTCCAAAACGTTCTGGAATATGCTTACCAGGGAGATGTTGGGTGCGCTGTAGACCGTCTTCATTTTTAATCGCCTCTTTGTCGTTCGACCCGGTCGTAAACAGGTGCGGATTACCGCTTACCCTTATGTGCTAGCGCCTGAGTCAGCGGCACAATACATCGCGCACCTTCGTGAGCAAGGCATCCATGCTGAAAGGCTTTTGCATAAAGTGTACTTCCTCGTCAAGAACACCGTGATGGGCTATTACGTCAGCAGTATATCCTGACATAAACAATTGCTTCAGATTAGGGTGCAGTGCCAGCATGTTTGTTGCCAATTCTCGCCCGTTCATCTCCGGCATGACAACATCGGTTATCAGCAGATCGATGGAACCTGCATGCTCGCCTGCCAGGATGACTGCCTCATTAGGGTTGGCAGCCTCGATCACGTGGTAGCCATTCATTTCCAGAATCGTTTTTGTCATCTTCAGGATAGCAAGTTCATCCTCCACCAGCAATATTGTCTCATGCCCCCTAGATGGACCTGCGGGAAATGCAGGACTTTCCGCTTCAGCCTTGTCACTGTTCCGGGGCAAGTAGATACTAAAGGCCGTTCCCATGCCGACCTCACTGTCAACATAGATGAAGCCGTGATTCTGCTTCACTGCGCCATATACGGTCGACAACCCCAAACCGGTACCTTTGCCGAGCTCCTTTGTCGTAAAAAATGGCTCGAATATGTTTGTAGTTACATCCTTTGACATGCCGCAGCCATTGTCGCTGACGGACAACTGGACATAATCGCCGGGCAGCAAATCGGCATGGATTTTTGCGAGATCCTTTGTGGCGGACACATTCCGGGTTTCTATCACGATTTTGCCGACATCTTCAATCGCATCGCGGGCATTGACGAACAGGTTGGCGAGTATCTGGTCCAGTTGCGAGGTATCGATCAGAACCTGCCACAGACCGGGCGCCGGGTGCCAGTTGATGCTGATGGACTCGCCGATGAGGCGTTGCAGCATCTGCAGCATGCCCCCCACGACTACATTCAAATCGACTACTTTCGGGGAAACCGTCTGTTTACGGGCAAAGGCGAGCAACTGGCGGGTGAGGTTGGCGGAACGTTCCGCGGAGTTTCTTATTGCCTCGAGATCGGCCCGGACCGGATGCCCCGCAGCGACCTGCAAAAGGCCAAGCTCGGCGTGTCCCAAGATCACACTCAACATGTTATTAAAATCATGGGCGACGCCACCGGCCAAACGTCCTATGGACTCCATTTTCTGGGCTTGGTGCAACTGCTGCAGCAGCAGCAGTTTCTGCTCCTCAGCCCTGATGCGGTCGGTCACGACCTCCGTGTAAAGCACGAACCCGCCCACCGCGCCGCTCGCTTCGTACCAGGGATGGCACTCCCAGGTAGTCCAGGCGACGGTCCCGTCTTCCCTGTCATATCGGTCGTTTTCCGCACCCGACGAGATACCTTGCAGCGCCCTTTGGTGAACCTCCCTCCACTTTTGCGGCAGATCAGGAAAGACATCGTAGTGGTGCCTGCCGATGACATCCGTGCCCATTATCCCGTAATTGCTGAGATAACGCTCGCTTACGAAAAGGTACTTGAGGTCCTTATCATGAACGGCGAGGGCACTGGTGTTGTGCTTGATGATGTAGCTCATCAACTCATACGACTGCCTCAGTTCCTGTTCGGCTTTTTTGCGCTCCGTTATGTCCTGGATGGTGCCGACCATGGCGGTCGGATTCCCGTCGGCGTCACATCTCAGCTTGCCCAGACCGAGGACCCAACGCGGTTCTCCATCGCTTTTCCTGATGACCCGGTAGTCCTTATCGAAGGGCCGACGGTTCGCGAGCACCTGATCCCTGAGGTAATCGGCAATCATTTCCCGGTCGTCGGGATGCACGATATCCAGCCACCCCAGGATGTTTCTTGGGTAGCTCCGCCCGATGCCGAAAATCCCCTCCAAAACCTCGGACGAATCCCAGAGCCCGGTGGTAAAGTCGACCTTGTAGGAACCGATCAAGGCCGCCTGTTGCGATTCCCTGAAGAAGTACTCCTTTTCCTGGAGAACGAGAGAGCTTCGCCTCAGGTTCCTCCTCAGTACCAGGATTCCGCCCATGCCGATAATCCAGATGATGGCATAGCGCAGCGCGGTGCCGCTCCTGTCAGCGAAGTACAGCGCGTAGTAGCCTTCGAGAGGCACCGATACGCTGATGCCCCCGCGGATGTCCCCTTCGGAATACCCCTGGAGGGCGTGACATTTGAGGCAGGACTTCTCGGTGACAAAGCCACGCATCTGGCGCAGGAAGGGTTTCCCGTCAATCTCGACTAAAGGGACAGTTACCTCTTTGGCCCCTTGCTCTATCTGTCCGAGGGCAGTTGCTTCCCAGGGGTCCGGTTTGTTCTCGGGCCGGAGGGGCTTTAGGCTGGTGAGATGTCCTCTGATTCCAAAGGCAGCCGCTTCGGTTTCTTGCACCTGCCTCGTCAGGTATGCGGGATTGATCAGGGTGAGTTTCACACCGTCCGTTGTGACGACGTCGCGGTTTGGATGCTGCAGATAAGGGTTGGGTGGCGTCCGAACCGTAGGTACTACGTAGACTCCGCCCTGTTCCGAGACCCATTTGCGATAGGCGAGGTCCTTATCGATGCTGGTTCTTGCTTCGAGTCGCGCGTTTTCTGTAATGCTCTGTTTTGACTGGATCATGGCAAAGCCACAGAGCATGACAACTACGAGCGTCCAGGAACCTACCAGGCTGAGCCAGTAGTTGCTGTCAAGAAAATCGGTTTTATTGAGTGGGGGAGATTGGTCACTCATAGTATCGTTATCCGAAATATATTTTTCCCGTCCA
>TBL_comb47_HYPODRAFT_10005091_pt1 | contig 14848 bp, 10 predicted proteins | sample TroBogypolimnion_40_FD_10682 | JGI IMG/M metagenome (IMG submission 10682)
CGATACAGTGATCGCATTGGTTAACCCCAATGTTCCCCGTGCCTGGGGTGATGCAATGATCCCGCTCGATCATATTGACTTGTTCGTTGAAGATGACGCCCCACTTTATGCGCACCAGCTTGATCCGTTAACAGCTACTGACATTGCCATTGGCAGGAATGTGGCTGAATTAATCGAAGATGGTGCCTGTTTGCAAATGGGAATCGGTGGGATTCCAAATGCTGTTCTTTCCCAGCTGGGCAACCATAAGAACCTTGGTGTTCATACCGAAATGTTTGCGGATGGTATTTTGCCGCTTGTTGAAAAAGGGATTGTTACCGGCAGCATGAAAAGTATCGACAAAGGGAAAATGGTCGCCTCTTTCCTGATGGGATCCAAAGCCTTATATGATTTCGTAGATGACAACCCGTTAGTAGCCATGATGGATGTTGGTCACACCAATAATGTGGCCGTAATCCGTAAACTCGACCGTGTGACAGCTATCAATTCAGCACTGGCCATCGATTTGACCGGACAGGTCTGTGCCGATTCAATCGGGATTAAACATTACTCAGGGGTTGGGGGACAAATCGATTTTATCCGTGGAGCAGGCCATTCATACCGTGGAAAACCAATTATAGCCATGCCTTCCATAACAGAAAAAGGGATGTCCAAGATTAGCCCCACGCTGATAGAAGGTTCGGGNGTCGTTTCAACAAGGGCTAACATCCACTGGGTCGTTACAGAAAACGGAGCTGTTAACCTTTATGGAAAAACTTTACAGGAAAGGGCCAGGTTGCTGATCTCAATTGCCCATCCAAATCACCGCGAAATGCTTGATAAGGCAGCTTTTGAAAGATTCGGTCCTCATTACCGCTTTGTTCCGGTATCAAAATAATTAAACTTAATAGCAGGTAGCCCCTGCCTTTTATTTCTTCAATTCCAAATAAACAACACTTATCATTAAATAAATATTAATCAAGATGAATGTATCACATATTGAGCATATTGGTATTGCCGTATCCAGTCTGGAAACAGCGATTCCCTATTATGAAACCCTTTTGGGAACAAAATGCTATGCACTTGAAGAGGTAGCCGACCAAAAAGTAAAAACAGCCTTCTTCAAAGTTGGCCAAACAAAAATTGAATTGCTGGAATCAACCGATCCTGAAGGGCCAATCGGAAAGTTCCTTGAAAAGAAAGGTCCAGGAATCCACCACCTTGCATTTGCAGTGGACGATGTTAACAGTGCACTTCAGCAAGCCGCTGAAGCCGGAATCCAGTTGATCGACAAGCAAGGCAGAAAAGGTGCTGAAGGTTTAAACATTGGGTTTTTACACCCAAAATCGACCTTAGGCGTCCTGACCGAACTATGCAGCGAATAATTTTCATCAAAATATATTATTTTTAGTACGATGAGTAATCAGGATAAAATCAAAAAATTGATTGACCTTCGTGCGGAGGCCAAACTTGGTGGCGGAGCGAAAAGAATCGAATCGCAACATACCAAAGGTAAATTGACCGCACGCGAACGAATCGACCTATTTCTCGACGAAGCAAGCTTCGAAGAGTTCGACATGTTTGTGACCCACCGCTGTACAAATTTTGGGATGGAGAAAACCAAATTTCTGAGCGATGGTGTTGTAACCGGAAGGGGCACTGTGGATGGCAGGACCGTTTTTATCTTTTCACAGGATTTTACTGTATTTGGCGGGTCATTGTCTGAGACTTATGCCCAGAAGATCTGCAAAATCATGGACATGGCCATGAAAGTTGGTGCTCCTTGTATTGGGATCAACGATTCGGGAGGCGCCCGTATCCAGGAAGGTGTGACCGCACTAGCAGGTTATGCTGAGATTTTCCAGCGCAACATTATGGCATCGGGTGTGATCCCTCAGATCTCTGCAATTTTTGGTCCCTGCGCAGGGGGTGCTGTTTATTCGCCTGCATTGACCGACTTTATTGTGATGAACAAAGGTACGAGCTACATGTTCGTAACAGGTCCAAAAGTTGTTAAGACAGTTACAGGAGAGGTTGTTACAGATGAACAACTTGGTGGTGCAATGGTACATGGTTCCAAATCGGGTGTGACCCATTTTATATCCGATTCTGAAGAAGAAGGGTTGTTGCTGATCCGCAAATTGCTCTCCTACCTTCCACAAAATAACCTCGAAGATCCGCCAATTGCCAAATGTGACGATCCAATCGACCGTTTGGACGATCAATTGAATGATATCATTCCGGAGAATCCGAACAAACCTTACGATGTAAAGGATGTGATCCATTCGATTGTCGATTATGGCGAATTCATGGAAATCCACAGACATTATGCACAAAATATTATTATCGGATTTGCACGTTTTAATGGTATGCCGGTTGGGATCATCGCCAATCAACCAAATTATCTTGCAGGCGTCCTTGATATCAATGCCTCCAGAAAGGCGGCCAGGTTTATCCGGTTCTGCGATGCTTTTAATGTGCCTCTGGTGACCCTTGAAGATGTTCCGGGATTTCTACCGGGTACAGCCCAGGAGTATGGCGGTATCATCATCCATGGTGCCAAATTGTTGTATGCCTACGGTGAAGCGACGGTTCCAAAAATCACCGTAATTCTCAGAAAAGCTTATGGTGGTGCCTATTGTGTAATGAGCTCCAAACATTTACGAGGCGATATCAATTACGCTTGGCCCCAGGCCGAAATTGCCGTTATGGGACCCAAAGGCGCAATCGAAGTATTGCAAAGCAAACAAATTGCCGGTTTGCCTGACGATGCAGCGCGTGCCGAATTTGTAGCCAAAGCAGAGCTCGAATACAAAAATGAATTTGCAAATCCTTATAATGCGGCTAAATACGGTTATATTGATGATGTTATCGAACCGCGTAATACAAGGTTCCGCATCATCAGGGCACTACAGTCGTTGGCCACAAAGAAGGATTCCATGCCTGCAAAAAAGCATTCAAACCTCCCGTTATAATCTGAGTTATTATGCTAAAAATTAAATCCACGATTTTAAAGCTATTGATCCCTGCAGTATGTTGTTCGGGAAGCCTTTCTTCAAATGCTCAGGAGACTGTCAATAAACATATTGTCAATAGCCCAGATCTGTCAGGAGTTGGATTGGCCTTTTTCGGGATGTTGGTCGTTTTTCTGGCACTGGCACTTCTGTTTTTCTTTATCAAAGGTTTGGGATTTATCCTGAATTGGGAGGCCAGAAAAGTAAGTTCAGTGCAAAGCTCCACTCAACAAGGTCGTGAACCCGAAGGATTGTCCGGTGAAGTGAGTGCTGCGATTGTTATGGCCCTGTTCCTTTATGGGAATGAATTACATGACCAGGAGGATCCTATTATTACAATGACAAAAGTTTCACGTACATACTCACCATGGAGTTCAAAAATTTACGGATTAAGAAAATCACCAAGATAAAACGGACTGAATATGAAAAAGTTTAAGTTTAAAATTAATGGCAATCAATACAATGCAGAGGTATTAAGTATTGAGGATAATATTGCCGAAATTGAAATTAATGGTACAAAATACAATGTTGAAGTCGATAAAACGATGCAAACTGTAAAAACACCAAAATTGGTCCGCAGTGTTTCTGTCCCTTCAACGGATATCCATCCGGCAGTCGCAAAAACAAGCAGCCCTTCCGCCCCGAAAGGCACCGGTACAATTAAATCGCCACTTCCCGGAGTAATTCTGGAACTCTTTGTTAAAGAAGGAGATAATGTTAAAATTGGCCAACGGTTACTTGTGCTGGAAGCGATGAAGATGGAAAATAACATCGAGGCCGATAAACCAGGTAAAGTTGTTTCTATTTCCAAAAAGAAGGGTGATTCTGTTATGGAAGGTGATGTCTTAATCGTGATTGGAGAATAAACATGGAAAATACAAGTTTTCTTAATTTAATCATTGACCATCTGGCACAATTTTCTCATTATACAGCCTTTGCCAATATGACGTTTGGCAATATCGTGATGATAATAATCGGATTGTGCTTTATTTTTCTGGCGATTGCCAGGGAATATGAGCCAATGCTCCTGATCCCCATGGGATTTGGAATATTAATCGGCAATATTGCTTTTGCTCCCGGACTACAGATAGGGATTAACGAAAATGGAAGTGTCATGAATTATCTCTATCTCGGAGTATTGCATGGAATTTTCCCATCGCTCATTTTTCTCGGGATCGGGGCAATGACTGATTTTTCATCATTGATCTCCAATCCAAAACTGATTCTGATAGGGGTAGTTGCTCAGATAGGTATTTTATGTGCCTATGGGATCGCAATGTCGTTGGGATTCCTGCCATCAGAGGCAGGTGCAATCGGTATCATCGGGGGTGCAGATGGCCCAACATCAATGTTCCTGTCATCAAGGCTGGCACCGGGATTATTGGGTGCAATTGTCATTTCTGCCTATCTCTATATGGCATTGACTCCTGTTATTCAGCCATTCTTCATGAAACTGTTTACAACAAAAAAGGAAAGGCTGATCCGTATGAAACCTCCACGTACAGTTTCCAAAATTGAGAAAATCATCTTTCCCATCGGCGGTCTGCTGTTCACCTGTTTGTTTGTTCCTGCAGCACTACCGCTTCTAGGGATGTTGTTTTTCGGTAATCTACTCAAAGAGAGCACCGTGACCAAAAGATTGTCTGATACGGTTAAAGGGCCGATGATTGATGTTGTAACGATTTTGATCGGGGTTACGATCGGCACTTCTACACAAGCATCAACCTTTCTTACACTCAAAACTTTGGAAATCTTTATTTTGGGTGCGGTTTCATTTGTAATTGCCACCATCGGTGGGGTTATCTTCGTAAAAATCCTCAATTTGTTTCTTAAAGAGGGGAACAAGATCAATCCATTGATTGGTAATGCTGGGGTTTCTGCCCTTCCTGAAAGTGCGCGTATTTCGCAAGTTGTTGGTTTGAAGTATGATAAGACAAACCATCTTTTAATGCACGCTATGGGCCCCAATATAGCCGGGGTGATTGGCAGTGCAGTAGCCGCAGGAGTGTTGCTGAGTTTTCTTTCATAGTTTTTTATTGATAATTAAAAGGCGGTCATTTTGAATGAACCGCCTTTTTTTGTTTACTTTCGGGAATAATAAATCTTTAAAATTTTCCTGAAATGAAAAAAGTATTGATGTTTTTAATGGCATTGGCTGTATCGTTTGGTGTAATGTCCCAAACAGCAGATAAAACGAAGGAGCAGAAGAAATTAAATGTCCTTGTCTTTTCAAAAACGATGGGTTATCGTCACACATCCATTCCTGCCGGGATAAAAGCAATTACAACCCTGGCCCAACAGAAAGGATGGCAAGTAACAGCTACTGAAGATGCAACCCTTTTCACAGATGACTTTTTATCGAGATTTGATGTGTGCGTATTCTTAAATACAACACAGAAGGTATTTGAAGAGCCACAGGAGATTGCTTTTACAAAATTCATCAGGAGTGGTAAAGGTTTTGTTGGTATTCACGCTGCAGCCGATTGTGAATACGATTGGAAATGGTATGGTGAACTGAATGGTGCCTTCTTTAAAACCCATCCTCCATATCAGCTGGCCACTATCAATATCGAAAATACCAACCACCCGGCAATGAAACCTTTCGTTGGGATGAAGACCTTTACGATTGAGGACGAATGGTACTCCTACAAGGAAAATCCTCGGGGCAAGGTGACGGTTTTAGCTTCCTTAGACGAGACTTCCATAAAGAAACTGCCCAAAGATGACGCATGGAGAATGGGTGATCATCCGGTGATCTGGTATCATGAATTCGAAGGGGCACGCTCGTTTTATACCGTTTTCGGACATGGTGACAGTTCGTTTGAGAATGAAAAGGTACAGCAGCACCTTTATTATGCCATTGAGTGGGCAGGTAAAAGAATTGATTTATAATTTACTGCACATATTTTCTGAAATACCCGGAGGATTAATGATCTCTCCGGGTATTTTTTTATGGAATACCATTTGGTTCGTTCAATTATACAATAACAAAAGGCATCCCTTTTGAGGATGCCCTATGTTAACCTAACCAAAATCTATGAAAAAAATGTTTTACTCTTACAATACAAAGGTGCAACAGAATTTGGTTAAGCCGATTCAACAGAGATTAAAAATTGTTAAACCTTAATTCTATTAAAGAGCACTTTCCTTAACGATTCTCATCTTATAAAAGGAACGGTAAACAAAGTACAGTGCTATAACAAAGAAAACTGCCCCAACATAGGGTGCAACAGCATAGAAACTTTCGCTGATTGCTATTTCCATCGCAAGTAACCCAAACAATGTAGTAAACTTGATAATCGGGTTTAATGCAACTGAAGAGGTATCTTTAAATGGATCACCTACGGTATCCCCAACGATGGAGGCTTCGTGTAAAGCCGTACCTTTTTCGCGCAAATCAACTTCAACAACCTTCTTGGCATTGTCCCATGCACCACCTGCATTTGCCATAAATAAAGCCTGGAACAGACCAAATACGGCAATTGAAATCAGATAACTTACAAAGAAAGAGGTTGCTGCATACATATGAACAGGAGAAGTTGCCGTTAGATCGCGATATCCTGCAAAAAATGCAAATGCCAAAGCGAAAGAGAAAATGGCGATAAAAATATTGAACATCCCGTTTTGTGCATACTGGGTACAGATCTTGACAACTTCTTTGGAGGTCTCGATCGAAGCACTGCTATCTGCACCTTCGTCAAGATGGATGTTTTTCTTGATATATTCAACAGCCCTATAAGCCCCAGTTGTAACTGCCTGAATAGACGCACCAGTAAACCAATAGATTACAGAACCTCCAGCCAGAAATCCCAGAATTGTATAAGGGTTAAGCACATTGAGAATGGTCTCAGGTTCAATCCCAAATTTATTTTTAATGACAAGGATCAACGAAAAGATCATCGTTGTGGCACCAACTACAGCAGTTCCAATCAATACAGGTTTTGCAGTAGCCTTAAATGTATTTCCGGCACCGTCGTTGGCTTCAAGGTAATGTTTTGCATTTTCAAAGTCCGGTTTAAACCCAAACTCTTTTTCTATTTCTTTTGCCGCATTTGGATTCTCTTCAATCAACGAAAGTTCATAGATACTCTGAGCATTATCAGTTACAGGACCATAACTGTCAACAGCGATGGTAACAGGGCCCATTCCTAAAAAGCCGAAAGCAACAAGACCAAATGCAAAGATGGATGGGTAGATCATCAGTGCATCAAGACCATGGGTAGAAGAAAAGTAAGCGATGAACATCAGCACAAAAAAGACCATACCTTGCCAGAAAGCACTGAAATTACCGGCAACAAGACCAGACAGAATGTTCAGTGAGGCTCCACCTTCGCGTGATGCAGTGACAATCTCGTTAACATGTCCCGATTTTGGGCTTGTAAATATCTTAGTAAATTCCGGAATAAGAGCAGCACCCAAAGTTCCACAGCTAATGATGATCGATAAGGTCAACCAAAGGTTATTGGCCAATGTTCCTAGCATGATGTAACTTACACAGAAAGTAACCAGTATGGAAAGAATTGATGTGATCCAGACCAAAGTGGTAAGCGGTTTCTCAAAGTCGAGATCCAAAACATCATGGTATTTTGCGTTTGTATAAAGCTTATTGACATAAAAAGCTACGATTGAAGTAACCACCATCAGGATACGCATCAGGAATATCCAGGTTAATAAAAGCGTCTGGTCGGATACTTTAGCAACAGCAAGTACGATAAAACTGATCAGAGCGACACCTGTAACACCGTAAGTTTCAAAACCATCAGCTGTCGGGCCTACGCTGTCACCAGCATTGTCACCAGTACAGTCGGCAATTACACCAGGGTTACGTGGATCGTCTTCTTTAATTTTGAAAACGACTTTCATCAGGTCGCTACCAATATCGGCAATCTTTGTAAAGATACCACCAGCGATACGAAGGGCAGAGGCTCCAAGAGATTCCCCGATCGCAAAACCGATAAAGCTTGCACCGGCAAATTCCCGTGGGATAAAGAGCAAAATGATAAGCATCATGATCAATTCGACACTGACCAATAAAACACCGATACTCATCCCTGCATCAAGGGGGATATTCAACAGCTTGATGGGTTTACGTTCAAGTGAAGCAAATGCCATGCGGCTGTTGGCCAATGTGTTCATTCGGATTCCAAACCATGCCACGCCATAGGATCCTAAGATACCGACAACCGACCAGCTAAGAATTAGTAAAACACCACCAAAGCTCATTTTCTGCAGGAATCCAAAATAAAAGGCGATACAGGCTGCGATAAATGCAAAAAGAATAAGTAAAAATTTCCCCTGCTGAATCAGGTAAGTTTTGCAGGTTTCGAAAATGATGTGTGCAACATCCAGCATACTCTTATGGGCACCTAACTTTTTCACCCTAAGAAACTGGTACAAACCAAAAAGTAATCCAAGGATACAGATCAGGAATCCGAACATCAGAATGCTATTCTGCCCGGGATCAAGTGTTGGAATTTTAAGATCAGCTTCACTGCCAAAAACCAACGCCGGCAAAACTAAAACCGTGATTAAAGATAAAAATCGTTTCATACTTTTCAAATTAGAAATTGAATCTGTTTTTAAGAATCCGAGATGCAAAAGCAACTTTCAGATCATACCAATCCGGGCTACCCTAAACAGAGGATAACCTGAAAAGTAAAATATTTATAGTTGCAAAACACAAATCTTTTCCATGGCCACAAAGTTAAGTAAAAAGTCAGATTAGCAAATATTGAATCAAAATTTATATTCGGTAACAGGTGCGATTGTTGAGCCTTATAAGATAAATCAGTGTTGGATTATCATCAAAACGAGTGATACTAAAACAAGTTATAACCAAGCCTGCTTTTAGGTCACTTCGGAGTGGTTAAAACCCTAAAACACAGATTTGCAATTCAAAACTCATGTTTACAATGTTTCAAACCAGAAAATCGGTCGCAACAATTCTAACCTGAAATTTGCCGCCTTGATTGCCATGTTTTAATCTTCAGACTATCCGTCAATATAAAAACCTTAACAATTAATTTATATTGAACTTTGAACAAATGGAACCTGTACCATACAGTAATAAGAGGTAAGCTTATGGTTCTCTATTAAAATTTAAAAACCTGTCACTTACCTTATTTCTACGCTTATCAATACTTAACGGCAAAATACGATCACAGCAAAATAATTAATATTTGGATTGTGTCAAACCAATACAAAGTCCTAATTTAGCCATCTGTAAAAAATGATTGAAAAACCCATTGATCAAAAGGAGAAAGGGAGAAAATTAATATTTATAAATCATTGATTTACAATAAACAAATTTTGGGTTTCTGAAAACCCGGGAATTCAAAAGTAAATTTAAAATTCGGGATTTTATGTCAGAAATAAAGATGGTCATTACCGACCTTGACGGCACACTTTTACAATCAGATCATACAATTAGTCCAAAAGATAGTGCCACACTTGAAAAATTAGGAAACAGCGGAGTGTGCAGGGTTGCTGCCACAGGTCGTAACTTATATAAAGTCAGACTAGTATTAAATGAAAGCTCTCCTTTCGATTATGTTATCCTCTCCTCGGGAGCCGGAATAATGGATTGGAAAACTCAAAAGATGATCCGTTCATTATCAATTCCGTTTGAAACCACAAAAGAGATCGTCCATTTTCTGATTAATGGAAACTACAATTTCAAAGTTTCGCGTGAACTGCCCGACAACCATAATTTTGGATGGTGGGAAAGTTACAGTTGTCCCGAATTGGAACGATATGTTGAACATCACCAGAAAATGGGGGATGCAGTTAGAATCGATCCTGAACATCTGTTTGGCTCTTCCCAGCTATTGATGTTTTTTGAACGGGAAAGTGATCAATTTGAGCTTGTTAAAGAAAAGATCAGGTCAACTTTTCCAGAATTGAGTCTTATCAAAACCTCTTCACCATTGGATCCGGGATATATCTGGATGGAAATCTTTCCAAACGGAGTTTCAAAAGCCCATGGAATAGAAGAGATCTGCCGTATCACGGGTATAGGTCGTGAAAATACGCTCGGGATCGGCAATGATTTCAATGACCTTGAGATGCTCGATTTCACCCACCATTCGTATGTTGTTGACAATGCTCCCGATGAACTCAAATCAAAATACCTGGTCAGCCTTGCCCATTACGAAGATGGCTTCAGCCACGCTGTAAATAAACATTTTTAATACTTTTTGTCATATGAGAAAACTTTTCCTGACAACGCTTTTGACATTTGCGTTAGTTAATCTTTTTGCACAGCCCTTTCAACTGTCCGATAAGATTCCGTTCAATCCTGCCACGAGTAAGGGAACACTCAAAAATGGATTGACCTATTATGTGAAATCGAATTCGACCCCTAAAAACCGTGCAGAGATGATGCTTGTCGTCAATGCAGGTTCTGTTCTCGAAGATACTGATCAATTGGGTATTGCCCATTTTTGCGAGCACATGAATTTTAATGGCACCAAAAGTTTTCCTAAAAACGAATTGGTCAAATATTTTGAATCGATCGGGATGGAGTTTGGCCCCGAAATCAATGCTTATACAAGCTTTGATGAGACAGTTTACATGGTCAAGGTTCCTATGGATAAAGAGGAGTACATTCAAAAAGGGCTTCAAGTCCTCTATGACTGGTCTTCGCAGGTAACCGATTCTGACGAGGAGATTGAAAAAGAGCGTGGTGTAATCCACGAAGAATGGCGCGGCGGACAAGGTGCCCAGCAAAGAATGATGAACCAATGGTTGCCGGTATTTCTTAAAAACTCGAAATATGCCGAAAGATTGCCCATCGGCAAAATGGAAATCGTCGATCATTTTAAACCGGAAGTTTTACGACGGTTTAGAAATGACTGGTATCGTCCTGATTTACAGGCAATTATAGTTGTTGGGGATTTCGATCAGAATAAAATGGTTAAAATGATCGAGGAGAAATTCTCGGCCATCCCAGCCAAGACAAATCCCAGGAAAAAAGAAGATTTTGCTGTGCCAGCCCATCCTGAAACCCTTGTGAAAATTGTGACCGATAAGGAGGCGACCTATTCTTCTGCCTCGGTTTATATCAAGCATCCGATGGAGATTGATCTGACGATAAAAGGTTATCGTACCTCTATATTATATAATCTGTATAATCAGATGATCAATCTCAGGCTTTCTGAACTGACACAAAAGGAGAACCCACCTTTTGTAGCCGGACAATCCGGTTATGGCGGTTTAATCGGTCCTTCTGATGTATATACTTCAATGGCAGTTTCGCATCCCGGTAAAATCCCGGCTGGACTTAAAGCAGTATTGCTGGAGAATGAGCGTATCCGTAAGTTTGGCTTTACCCAAAGCGAACTTGACCGCAATAAAGCAGCGATGTTGAAATCGATGGAATCATCCTACAACGAACGCGATAAAAGAGAGTCTATGAGCATTGCAGAGGAGTACAGTCGCAATTTTCTGCTTCGCAAAGAACCTGTTCCTGGTATCGAACTTGAGTTTAAATATTACAAGGCTTTTATGCCAACCATCACACTTTCAGAAGTAAACGACCTTGCAAAGAAATGGATTACAGATAAAAGCCGTGTCGTTGTGGTCACCGCTCCCGAATCACCAACAGTTCCAGTCCCTACTGAAGCTGACATCAGAAATCTTCTCGATGAGGTGCAAAAGCAAACTTTAGAGGCTTATAAAGACGAAACAACAAACGAACCGTTGATGAAAACGATCCCGACACCCGGGAAAGTGGTCAGCAAAAGGAAAATAAATGAGGTAGATGCCACAGAATGGACGCTCTCAAACGGATCAAAAGTTGTGATTAAACAAACCGATTTTAAGGACGACGAGATTCTCTTTTCTTCCTATTCATGGGGTGGGTCTTCACTTTATTCGCAACAAGACAACATCTCTGCTTCTTTTGCTTCCACAATCATGGATATGAGTGGAATTGGAAATTTTAATCTGGTCACACTTCAAAAGATGCTGGCAGGCAAAGAGGTCTCTGTTAGTCCGGTGATTAAACAATTGACTCAGGGCCTGGAAGGTTCATCGAATGTTTCTGATTTGGAGACACTGTTCCAGTTGATCAACCTCTATTTTACCCATCCACGTTTTGATGAATCGGCGTTCTCATCCTACATTACAAGAATGAGAAGTCAGCTCGACAATAAAGATGTATCTCCGGAAACCTCTTTTGCCGATACTTTCAGGGTCGTGACGACGAATTATCACCCCAGAACAAAACCTTTGACGAAAGAGATGCTGAACGAAGCCAATTTTTCGAGGATAGTGCAAATCGGAAAGGAAAGGTTTGCCAATCCCGGAGCTTTTACCTATTTCTTTGTAGGGAAAATTGATACTTCAAAAATGAAAGTTCTGGTTGAAAAATACATTGCTTCCCTACCGGACAAAAAAGGTGACGAACATTGGGTTGACCTGAAGATAAGGAAACCTATTGGGTTAGTTGAAAAATTGGTCGAAAAGGGCAAAGAATCAAAAAGTATCCAGTACCTGCAATTCCATGGAAAAATAAATTATGCCACAAAAGAAATCATCGAACTTGATGCATTGGCTAAAATCCTTTCTACCAGATTACTGGAGTCTATTCGTGAAGATAAGTCAAGTGTATATTATATTGGTGCCCAACCCGGTTACAATAAATGGCCAATTACTGAGTACGACATGACCATTTATTACGGTACTGCCCCTGAAAAACTCAAAGAGTTAAAAGAATCGGTCTTTGCAACGATCAGGGACCTGATCGAAAACGGGCCAAAACAAGATGAGGTTGACAAAGCACGCGAAAAAATCAAACGTGAACGTGAAACAAACCTTCGTGAAAACAGTTACTGGGAAGCTGCACTCAAAACCTATTACCTGAACAGGGATGGTGATTTCAAAACATTTGCCGAGTTCGGACCCGTTGTTGAAAGTCTATCTGTAAAATCTTTAAAAACAGCAGCTTACAATACATTTGATTTTAAAAATTATATCAATGTTGCATTGGTACCTGAAAAGGTGGTAAAATAAAATCCAGTTTAATTCAGGAATAAAAAGGCAGAAGTGATCACTTGGGATATAATTTCAAGTGGGGCTTTCGCCTTTTTTATTGGAAATTTTTAGGCCCATATGGTCGAGCAGAAAAATATCCTATCATTTCATAATCATTATTAAAGATAAGGTGTTAATTTTAACCACAAATAATTTTCAATGCTTCTACCTATGAAAAAGCCGGCATTTATTTTGCTTTTGATTGCAATGTTCTTTGTAAGTTTCAATACATCAGCAAGTAAGTTAAGAATTATTATCGTAACAGGTGGCCATGATTTTGATCGGGAACCCTTTTTTCAAATGTTTGATTCCTTTGTCGATATGACATGGACTGAATATGTCCAACCGGAGGCAAGGGTTAAACTAGGAAATGTTGACCTCACTTCCTTTGATGCAGTCGTTTTTTATGACATGCCCAAATCAATAACAGAGGATGAAAAAAATTCATATTACAGGCTCTTAAAAGCAGGCAAAGGGCTGGTTTTTATGCACCACTCGATTTGTGCATATCAGGATTGGCCGGAATTTGAGTCAATAGTTGGTGGGAAATATTATGAGACCAAAAAAGATGACAAATTTGGTGCCTCCTTCTACCTGCATGATGTTGATTTCTATGTTCAGATCGTTCATCCGACACATCCTGTTGTTAAAGGGTTGAGTCAATTTGTCTTGTCAGATGAGGTTTATGGTAACCTTGAAGTCCTGCCTGAAGTTTATCCGCTTATTTGCACCGACCATCCCAAGAGTAATATATTATTAGGGTGGACTTTGGTGAAGGATGTTTCCAAAATTGTCTATATTCAGCCCGGGCACGATAAAAAAAGCTGGGAAAATGAGGATTACCGCAGATTAATCAGACAAGCGATCCAGTTTGTTGCAAAAAAATAAAAATCAACGGCTTGCCGGGAGAAGGATTTCGATTGTAGCTCCTATTGTATCATTGTTTCTGACTGTCATAAAACCTGAATGTGCATCTACGATCATTTTTGCAAGGTGCAACCCCATCCCTGTATTCTGGTCAAAATGGGCTTCAAGGTTACTGAGTGGCTTATAGATATTATCCAAAGCGGAGGTTGAGAATCCTTTGCCACAGTCGGTAACTTCAATTTTTAGAAAATTATCCTGATTAATTATAACATGAATCCCAATACTCTTCATTTTTGGAGAGAACTTAAATGCATTGTCCAGAACCGCAGTAAAACATTTCAACAAGTACTTTTGATCGCACTTAATTCCATGATTTCTGGCTTCATTGTGCAATTCGATCTCAATACCCTTTTCAGGAAACTTGGCCTGGCATAAATCAATGGCCTGCCTGATAATCATAACAATATCATTTTCAGTAAAAACCAGAGCTTTCTCCCCTTTAAGCCTCAATGTCGAAGCTTCAAGAATTGTATTTGAAAACTTTTCAAGCCGTTTAACAGAGGTGTCCAGTAAGGAAAAGTAACGGTTAACCTCGTCTGTAAAATTGTATCTCCCGATCAGTGCTAGACTTCCGAGGACACCATTTAATGGAGTCCTGATCTCGTGGCTGATCAGGTTAAGAAATTCCGATTTGGCAATGGTCAACATTTCAAGGTCTTTCTTGGCCTTCCCCAGTTTCTTTAACGAATCTTCAAGTTCATCCGTCCTTTGTGCAACTTTCGATTCAAGGATCTGGTTCATGTTTTTGGCCATCTCCCTGCTGTATTTCAACTCAAGATGGATCCTTGATTTCATGAGAATTTCACTCCAGATCAAAGGCTTAATGATATAATCATCCCCACCCGATTCGTAAACATCTTTCAAATAAACCAAGGCATCGCTTCCGATGATAA
>TBL_comb47_HYPODRAFT_10005095_pt1 | contig 14834 bp, 12 predicted proteins | sample TroBogypolimnion_40_FD_10682 | JGI IMG/M metagenome (IMG submission 10682)
CAGTTCCGGGACGCTGGCCAGCATCCCCTTCAGGATGGGGAGGGTGCGGTCGCGCGAGCCGTCGTCGGTGAAGATGATCTCGAACGGCTTGCCGAGCCCGCGCATGACGGGGAGCAGCCTCTCCATGAGCGCGGGCAGGTTGCCTTCCTCATTGTAGGCCGGGATGACGATCGTTACGTAGGGCTTTTCCATTGCGTGTGCCAAGATATCCTGATCCTCCAGCGCCGAGTGAGCGCTTGTTAGGCCGTCAGTTCAATTGCAGTAACTTTTTTGCAGTTGCTCAACGCCTGTTTGCGGATGCTCGACGCCTGTTTGCGGATGGACCTGCGCCCGTCTGCAGATGACCAGCGCCTGATTGCCGATGACCCGTGCCTGTTTGGTGCTCAGCGTCTGCTGGCCGGTGCTCAGCGTCTGTTGCGGGCGATAACGGTCTGCACCGCCGCCACCACGTCCCGCGCGTCATCCAGTGTCATCAGGGGGAAAAGCGGCAGCGACAGGATACGCTCGGAGGCGTAGTCCGCGTTGGGAAGCTCTCCCGGTGCGATCCCCAGCGTGTCCCGGTAATAGGGGTGGTGGTGGATCGCCTTGAAGTGGAGGCCGGTGCCGATGTTCTCGCCCTTCAACTGGGCCATGAATGCGTCCCGGTCGATGCTGAGCTCCTCGATCTTGATCAGCGGGGTATAAAGGTGCCAGGCGTGGCGGTGCTCGTAGGGGACCGGTGCCGGGACCAGCAGTTCGGGGACGTCGTAGAAGGCCTCGTTGTAAAAGTCGGCCAGCAAGGTCCGCATCTCGATAAAGCTCTCCAGCTTGTCGAGCTGGTGCAGTCCGAGGCCCGCCTGCAGGTCCATCATGTTGTACTTGAACCCCGGCATGACGATGTCGTAGTTGGGGGTGCCGCTCGCCTCGTAGCGCTTCCAGGCTTCACGGTTCATGCCGTGGAATTTCATCAGCGAGATTTCTTCGGCGATCCGCTCGTCCCGGGTGGCGACCATGCCCCCCTCTCCGGTGGTGATGTTCTTGATCGGGTGGAACGAGAACACCGAGACGCTGTCCAGGGACCCGATGCGCGCCCCCTTGTACTCGGTCCCGATGGCGTGGGCGGCGTCCTCGATGACGGCGAGGTTGAACTCGCGGGCCAGGGCGAAGATCTGGTCCATGTCGCAAGGCTGCCCCGCGAAGTGGACCGGCACCAGCGCGCGGGTGCGCGGGGTGATCTTCTTGCGCATCTGCTGCACGTCGATGTTGAGCGTTCCGGTAGACTCGATGTCGGCCAGGACCGGGGTGCCGCCCGCCTGCACGATCATGCTGACCGTCGCGGCGAAGGTCATCGGCGTGGTGATGACCTCGTCACCGGGCTTGAGCTGGAGTGCGAGCATGGCGAGGTGCAGGCCGGCGGTCGCCGAGGAGAGCGGCACCGCGAAAGGGGCTCCCACGTACTTTTTGAAGGAATCCTCGAACCGTTTCACCTTGGGACCGGTGGTAATCCAGCCGCTTCTCAGGGAATCGACCACCTCGTTGATTTCTTCTTCGCCAATGGTGGGTATGGAAAACGGGAGAAACGTTGCTCGCATAGTTGCCTCCTGTTCATTGGATATTCAACCGGATTATGATGATATTCAACCTGCTAATATTGCATGAACCGCTGGTCCGGTCAAACATTTTCGAATTGTATACCGGCAGATTCATTGGCGCGGGGGGCACCGCCCTTGCTCCCCCTCTTGCGTCGTTCATTTTTCAGCTTTCGCTTCTTGCTTTTCACTGTTTCAACGGCCGGTTGCTGACCAGTGCCCGGTTACCCACGCTGGAGACCACCTGGACGGGAGTCTTGACCGCCCCCTCCAGCTGCGGCAGGTCGCGCAGCCTGATGACGGTGAAAAGCGGGGTGGGGGAGTCCCACAGTCTGGCGAAGGCGGGCTTGTCCAGAAACCAGGCGGAGTGCTCGCCCTGATCCCTGCCGAATTCAAGCTCGTCCGGGTCGCCCACCACGATGACCCTGCGGTGGGTGTAGAAGGCAATCCCCTGTTCGTAGCCGCTGTAACAGGCGATCCTGACCTCCTGGCCGGCCCGCTCGTTGATGAGCCGGGCAAACTCTTTGGACGACTTGTCGACCGCCACCCGCGCGTAGACGACCGGCGGGGCTCCCGCGGCGAAGAGGTAGGCGGTCGCGGCGAGGGCGACGAAGAGCCGCGCCGGATCCCCGGAGCGCCCGGCGAGGAACGCGGCGATACCCTGGCAGAGCAGCAGCCCTCCCACCAGCGCCCCGTCCGCGGCGCTTATCTCGGGCTTGGCGAAGCAAAGCGGGTAGCCGATGATTGCAGCGCCGAGCAGGGCCAGCAGCGCGCCGGTTCCTGCCGCGTGCCAGCGCAGCGTTTTGCCGAATCCGCCCCGGGCGAACCAGTTGCCGATCAGCAGGGCGAGCGGCGGGAACACCGGGAGGATGTAGGGAACCAGCTTGGAGCTCGATTTGGAGAAGAAGGCGAAGATCACCCCGGCCCAGAGCAGCAGGAAGAGGGTCTGGGCCCGGGAGTCCCGCTCCTGCCACCCCTTCTTGAGCGCGGCCGGTAGGAAGGGTGACCAAGGGAGCAGGGTCGCCAGCAGCACCGGGACGAAGAACCAGACCGGCTGGTAGCGATGGTGCACCTGGGTCAGGAAGCGCTGGAAATGCTCGTGGATGAAGAAAAAATGGGGGAACTCCGGGTTCTTCAGCGAAACCAGCACGAACCAGGGGGCGCACACCAGCAGGAAAAGCAGCCCGCCGGTTACCAGGCGCATCTCCCGCAGGATGCTCCACCTCCTGGTGAAAAGGAGGTAGAGAAAGATCACCGCCCCCGGCAGCACGACCCCGATCAGCCCCTTGGCGAGGATCGCCAGAGCCATGCAGAGGTAAAAGAGATAGTAGTACCTGGCCTTATGGTTTTCGCCTTCCCGGGTCGCCAGGGCGAAGCAGGCGAAGGCGGTGGTCAGGAAAAAGGTGAGGGTCATGTCGGTGAAGTTGATGCGGGACTGGACCAGGAAGCCGCCTGCCGTGCCGAGCAGGACCGCTCCGTAGAGCCCGGTGCGCCGGCCCAGGAGCGCGCGCCCCAGGTGGTAGGTGACCAGGATCGTCAAAAGGCCGCAGAGGGTCCCGGCAAAGCGGGCGGCGAACTCGTTTTCGCCGAAAAGCGACAGCGAGAGCGCGTTCAGCCAGTAGTGCAACGGCGGTTTCTCGAAGTATTTGACGTAGTTGAGCATCGGCGTGACGAAATCGCCCCGCTCCAGCATCTCCCGCGGGATCTCTATGTACCTCCCCTCGTCCGGGTCGATGAGCGGCAGGCGCCCCAGGAACTGGAAGAAGAGGGTCCCGAAGGCCGCCAGCAGAAAACCGAGGTCGCGCGCGGCGCTTCCTGCCTCATCCCGAAAAAAGCGCATGATGCGGGCAGCCAGGGAGCTCATGAGGGCACCGCCTGCGCCGCCTTCTCCCGTCTGATCAGGTCGTAGCGTCCGGCGCCGGGAAGCCCGTTCAGGATGACCCTCTGGTTCGGGTGGGCCACCTGAATCGGCACGCCGTATTCATCCTGCATGCCGGTCAGGGTGAAGCTCGAGAAGCTGGACCCCTGGCCGATCAGCTCCAGCCGGTCCCCCAGCTGCAGTCGGTTGCGCACCCCCACCATGACCCCGCCGCAAGCGGCTTCCCCCTCGACCAGGGCCACGAACTCGAAGGTCCTGACGTAGCTCGACCAGTATTCGTGGTCCACATCCTGGGGCTTGCCGAGCAGGAAACCGGTCGTGTAGCCGCGGTGGCTCACCTTGCTGAGCTCCTCCAGCCACTCGGGCTTCAGGGTGTAGCCCTGCGGGTCCTCCCAGTAGCTGTCCAGCGCCGCCCGGTAGACCCGGATCACGCTGGCCGCGTAATAGATCCCCTTCATCCTCCCCTCGATCTTCAGGGAGGCTACCCCGCTTTGCACCAGTTCCGGGAGCTGCCCGAGCAGGCAGAGGTCCTTCGAGTTGAAGATGTAGCTCCCCCCGTCGTCCTCCTGGACCGGGAAGTACTCGCCGGGGCGGCTCTCTTCGACGATGGCGTAGTTCCAGCGGCAGGGCTGGGTGCATTCCCCCTTGTTGGCGTCCCTGCCGGTCAGGGCGCTGGAAATCAGGCAGCGCCCGGAGTAGGATATGCACATGGCGCCGTGCACGAACGCCTCGAGCTCCAGGTCGCACTTCTGCGCGGTTTCGCGGATTTCGGTCAGCGGCATCTCGCGGGCCAGGTTCACCCGCTTGACCCCTTGGGACTGCCAGAACCGGGCGCTTCTCCAGTTGGTCGTGTTGGCCTGGGTGGAAAGGTGGATCTCGCGCTCCGGGGAGAGTTCCCGGATCAGGTCGATGACGCCGGGGTCGGCCGCGATGTAGGCGTCCAGGTCTATCGGGGCGATCTGGCGCAGGTACTGCTCCAGTTGGGCGATGCCGTCGTTGCCGGGAAAGGCGTTCAGGGTGAGGTAGACCTTGACCCCGTGCCGGTGGGCGTAACTGACCGCCTCCTTAAGCTCCTCCAGGGTGAAGTTGCCGGCCAGGTTGCGCAGGCCGAACGCCTTGCCCCCGAGGTAAACGGCGTCCGCGCCGTAGCGTATGGCGACCTTCAGTTTCTCCATGTTCCCGGCGGGCGCCAGGAGTTCGGGTTTCTTCACGTGGTTTACGACCTCACAGGCTCTTGGCAAAGCCCTGGTAACGGTGTTGTCTATCCTGCCGGCGGCGGATCGATCCGCGGGTTGCCCCGGCTTCGCCTCGGGTCCGGCATTGCATCAGGAGCGGGATGGTAGCACAGAACAGCGGCGGAATGAACCCCCAAATGGGCGCTTTCCCCTTGACATTAGCAGCCAAAAAGCTTTAATTGTGTTAAATTTTTGTCAAGTAGCGGGGGCACGGCACGGGTTTTGGCCCGTCCCGGGCCTCTTCCCGGCCGCCGGCAGTGCGGCGGATTCACCTGCGCCGGCCCCGCCGGGGCGGTCATTTAATGAGTCTGGCAGGGCAACCGCCGGACCGCAAGCCATTCTGGAGCAGACCTGCCTGGCCGCCGCCGGCGGGGAGAGGCCGGGGCGCCCCCAAGCCCCGAGAGGAGCGTATGAAAAAGCCCGTCTGTTATGCACTGCTTTTTTTCTGTCTGGCTGGCCCCGCTTCCCTGGTGGCCGCTGCCGGCAACGAAGAACCGACCATTTATACTATTGTCCAGGGCGACACCCTTTGGGGGCTCTCCAAGCGCTTTCTGAACGACCCCTACTATTGGCCCAACCTCTGGGCGGCGAACGGGACTATTGGCAATCCCCACTTCATCTATCCGGGACAGCGGGTACGGGTCTACAGCGACCGGATCGAGATCGAAGAGGCGCCGCCGCGCGAGGGCGCTCAGCAGCCCGCGGCGGGGACCCAGGAAACGGCGGGCAAGCAGCCCCAGGCCCCGGCGCGAGCCGCCGAGGAAGCCCCAGCGCCCCGGGAGTTCAGCATAACCGGCGGGGAAGGTTTCCTGATGGAGAAGGAGATCCGGCCGGCGGGGATGATCGTTTCCACGCACCAAAACCGGGTGCTGGTCGGCCCGGACGACATCGTCTATGCCGACATCGGACGGCAAAACGGCGCCAACGTCGGGGACCGCTACTCTATCTACAAGAAGATGGGGGCCGTGAGCCATCCGGTCACCAACGTGGTCCTCGGGGACCGGGTCATGCCGCTTGGGGAACTGCAGCTCTCCGAGGTCGAGGACAAGGTGTCCAAGGCGATCATCACCAAGGCCTTCCAGGAGATCGGGGCCGGCTCTTTCCTGCTCCCCTACCGCGACCGGAAGGTCAATGTCCCGCTACGGGCGGGCGACCGTGACCTGATCGGCTATATCGTCGAGTCGCAGACCGGCAACTCCGCGCTCGCCGTCGGGGATGTGGTCTACATCGACCTTGGCGCAGCGCACGGGCTCAAGACCGGCAACCTGCTCTACATCGTACGGGACGTGAAACCGGACCAGCGCTACGCCCTCGCCAAGATCGAGAAGCTCCCGGTGGAGGTGCTGGGCGCGCTCGTGGTGGTGGACACCGGTCTGAACACCTCGACCGCGATCATCGTGAAGAGCGTCGACACGGTGTACCGCGGGGACCGCTTGGAGCTCAAGAAGAGCCGGTAGGCCAACCCGGGGGTAACCCCCATGGAACACTATTACTGGTTTGCCCTGAAGTCCGTGCCGCTGATCGGCAACGTCACCTTCCTGCGCCTGATCTCCCACTTCGGGAGCCCGGAGCGGGCGCTCGCCGCGACGGCGCAGGAGCTCTCGCAGGTGCGGGGAGTCAGCGCGCAGGCGGCGGCGTCGCTGTTAAGCCATGACTACCACCCATTCGCCCAGGCGGAGTGCGACCGGCTGGCGGCTTCCGGGGCCGCCGTCGTGGATATCCTCTCCGAGCGCTACCCGAAGCTTTTGATGGAGATCCCGGATCCCCCGCCCTTCCTGTACCTGGCGGGCGAGCTTAAGGGGAGCGAGCCGGCCGTCGCTATCGTGGGCTCCCGGCGGGCCACCCAGTACGGCCTGTGCACCGCCACCCGCCTGGCGCGCGACCTGGCCCTTTGCGGGGTGACGGTGGTCTCAGGCATGGCGCGCGGCATCGACACCGCTGCCCACTGGGGTGCCGTGAAGGCGGGCGGCCGCAGCATCGCCGTGCTGGGGTGCGGCATAGATGTGGTCTATCCCCCTGAAAACGCAGCGCTCTGCCAGGCGGTCGCGGCCAGCGGAGCGCTGGTCTCGGAATTCCCCCTCGGGAGCGCCCCATTGGCGGAGAACTTCCCCCGGCGCAACCGGATCATCAGCGCCCTGTCCGGCGGGGTCGTGGTCGTGGAGGCAGGGGAGCACAGCGGCTCGCTCATCACCGCGCGATACGCCCTGGAGCAGGGGCGCGAGGTGTTCGCCGTGCCGGGCAACGTGACCTGCGACGGCAGCCGCGGCGGCAACGGCCTGATCAAGGAAGGCGCCAAGCTGGTGGAGCGGGTGGAGGACATCCTGGAGGAGCTCTCCCTGGCGCCCCCGCCCGCAGGCATGCCGGCTCCGCCGGCCTTCTCGCTCACGCCGCGGGAGGCCGAGCTCTACGTGCTGCTCTGCCAGGGGCCGCTGCAGATCGACGACATCATCGTGCGGAGCGCGCTTTCCGCCGGAGAGGTCTCCGCCACCCTGCTCGGCCTGGAACTGAAGGGGGCCGTCACGCGGCTTCCGGGCAAGCATTTTGCCGTTACCTGAAAAAAACATCTTTGCCTTTTCTACCGATCGTATCCTACACTAGGAAAAATCGGGCCAAGCGTCGAGTGGCTGAGTGGTCGAGTGGGACCAGTTGGCTTTCACTTAACGACTCGACGACGTAACGACTAACGGGTTATTTCCCGATTTTAAAAACAGAAACCAGGTGGTCCCATGTCTCAGCATCTTGTCATAGTAGAGTCTCCCGCCAAGGCGAAGACGATAGAAAAGTTTCTCGGCCCGGACTACAAGGTCCTGGCATCCTTCGGGCACGTCCGCGCCCTCCCCAGCAAGCAGGGGTCAGTGGACATCGCGAACGACTTCGAACCCAAGTACGCGGTGCTCCCGGAAAGCAAGAAGCATATCGACGCCATCAAGAAGGAGATGAAGGGGATCTCCTCGCTGCTGCTCGCGACTGACCCCGACCGCGAAGGGGAGGCGATTTCCTGGCACCTGCTGGCGGCGCTCGGCCTGGACGGCAAGAAGAAAGCGGCCTTCGACATCAGGCGCGTGGTGTTCCACGAGATCACCAAGGACGCCATCGTCCACGCGGTGGAAAACCCGCGCGACATAGCGCTCGACCTGGTGAACGCCCAGCAGGCCCGCTCGGTCCTCGACTACCTGGTCGGCTTCACCCTCTCCCCGTTCCTTTGGAAGAAGATCCGCTACGGTCTGTCGGCGGGCCGGGTGCAGTCGGTGGCGCTCAGGCTCATCTGCGAGCGCGAGAAGGAGATCCTGGCCTTCCAGAACCAGGAGTACTGGACCATAGCCGCCAAGCTGGAGACCCTGAAAAAACAGGGGTTCACGGCGGCCCTGGTGGAGGCCGAGGGAAAGAAGCTCACCAAGTTCGACATACCGAACCTGGAGACGGCGTTCCGGCTCTTCGGACTGCTGGGCGGGGTCAAGTTCCAGCCCAAGTCCGTCCCTGCGGCGGACGCGACTGCCGGTGAGGAGGGGACCCCGGCCCCCGAGACCATAGGGACCGCGCTGGTCGTGAAGGACCCCGTAAAGCCGGTCTACCGTGTCGAGAAGGTCACCAAGAGCGAGCGCAAGCGCCAGCCTTCCCCCCCCTTCACCACCTCGACCCTGCAGCAGGAGGCGGCCCGGAAGCTCGGCTTCTCCGCCAGGAAGACCATGTCGACGGCGCAGAAGCTGTACGAAGGGATCGACGTCGGCGAGGGCGCGGTCGGCCTCATCACCTACATGCGTACCGACTCCGTCGTGCTGTCGACCCTCGCCCTGGACGAGGCGAAGGCGACCATCACGACGCTCTACGGCAAGGAATACGCCCTGGAAAAGCCGCGCTTTTTCAAGAACAAGTCCAAGAACGCCCAGGAAGCGCACGAGGCGGTGCGCCCCACCTACATAGCGAAGACGCCCATCGAGGTGAAGAAGTTCCTCACCTCGGACCAGTTCAAACTCTACGACCTGATCTGGAAACGGACCGTTGCCTGCCAGATGGCGGAGGCGCTGCTGGACCAGACTTCCGTCGACATCTCCGCCGGGACCGGCTTCCGGTTCCGGGTCGCCGGGACCGTGATCCGCTTCGCCGGCTTCATGAAGCTCTACATCGAAGGGGTGGACGACGAGGCCGAGGACAAGGAGAAGGAAGGGCTGCTCCCGCCGCTTGTCGAAGGTGACCTGCTCGACCTGAAGGACCTGCTTCCCGAGCAGCACTTCACCCAGCCGCCGCCGCGCTACACCGAGGCGACCCTGGTGAAGACCCTGGAGGAGTACGGCATCGGCCGCCCCTCCACCTACGCCTCCATCATGAACACCCTGACCGAAAGGAAGTACGCCCGCCTGGACAAGAAGCGCTTCTTCCCGGAAGACGTCGGGATGGTGGTCTCGGACCTTTTGACCAACCACTTCACCCAGTACGTGGACTACAACTTCACCGCCAACCTGGAGGAGGAGCTGGACATGGTCTCCCGCGGGGAGAAGCAGTGGCGCCCGCTGCTCCACGAATTCTGGGGACCCTTCATCGAGCTGCTGAAGCTCAAAGAAAGCGAGGTGAACAAGTCCGACTTGACGACCGAGGCGACCGACGAGATCTGCCCCGAGTGCAGCAAGCCGCTCGTGGTGAAGCTCGGCAAGTTCGGCAAGTTCTACGCCTGCACCGGGTACCCGGAATGCCGCTACATCCGCCCGCTGGACAAGGAGGCGGGCGAGGTGGTAGAGCCGGTGCTCTCCGAGGAGCTTTGCGAGAAGTGCGGCAGCCAGATGCTGATCAAGGACGGCCGTTTCGGCAAGTACCTGGCCTGTTCTGCCTATCCCAACTGCAAGAACATCCAGCCGCTGGTGAAGCCGAAGGGGACCGGGATTACCTGCACCGAGTGCGGCAAGGGCGAGCTGATCGAGAAGAAGTCGCGTTTCGGCAAGATGTTCTACTCCTGCAACCGCTACCCCGAGTGCAAGTTCGCGCTCTGGGACCTGCCGGTGCAGCAGCCCTGTCCCAAGTGCGGCTTCCCGCTTTTGGTGAAGAAAGTGTACAAGCGCGAGGGCGAGTTCCTCAAGTGTCCCAAGGAAGGGTGCGATTACAAAAGTAACGCGAAAGAGTGACGGCCAGCCTCGCCTGGATATACTGACATGCAGTGCAAGCGGGGTCCCGGGACCCCGCTTTTGTTTGCAGCAATCGAACACCGGTCGGACCCCATCCCCACCCCGACCCTCCCCTTGAAGGGGAGGGAGAGCTGAAAGAAGGTGGGTAGGAGTTGAAAGAAGGTGGAGAGCTGCGAGGAGGGCGAGGACGAGAAGGAGCTTCGACTCTCTTGTAAAACGCGATATTTAGCCGAGTCCTGGCCCAACGTCCCCTCCCCTTCAAGGGGAGGGACAGGGTGGGGATGGGGCCAAAGCAGTAAATAAAGGTAAGGAGCAACAATGACGCAGATTGTAACGGTAATCGGAGGCGGGCTGGCCGGATGCGAGGCCGCCTGGCAGCTGGCTGGCCGCGGAGTGCGGGTGAGGCTTTTCGAGATGAAGCCGGCAGTTTTCAGCGAGGCCCATCACCTGCCCGGGTTGGGCGAGCTGGTCTGCTCCAATTCGCTTCGGGGTGACTCGCTGGAGAACGCGGTGGGGCTTTTGAAGGAGGAACTGCGCCGGCTCGGCTCGCTCTTCATGGAGGCCGCCGAGGCGACCAAGGTGCCGGCAGGTGGAGCGCTGGCTGTCGACCGCGGACTCTTCTCGGACTACGTGACCACCCGGATCGAAAACCATCCGCTCATCGAGGTGGTGCGGGGAGAGGTGACGGAGATTCCCGCCGAGGGGATCGTGGTGATCGCCTCGGGACCGCTCACCTCGGGCCCGCTCGCCGAGGCAATCGGCCGCTTGGTCGGTGAATATCTCTATTTCTACGATGCCATCGCCCCCATCGTCGCGGCCGACTCCATCGACGCTTCCAAGGCCTTTCGCGCCTCGCGCTACGGCAAGGGGGAGGGTGACGACTACCTGAACTGCCCCCTTGATGAAGAGCAGTACCGCTCCTTCGTCAGCGACCTGCTGCAGGCCGAAAAGGTGGAGCCGAAGAGCTTCGAGAAGGTGGTACACTTCGAAGGCTGCATGCCGATCGAGGAGATGGCGAGCCGGGGTCCGGAGACGCTGCGCTTTGGCCCGATGAAACCGGTAGGACTCATCGATCCCAGGGTGGGAGTGGAGGCTCACGCGGTGATCCAGCTGCGCCAGGAAAACCGCGAGGCGACCATGTACAACTTGGTCGGCTTTCAGACCAAGCTCACCTGGCCGGAGCAAAAAAGAATTTTCCGGACCATCCCCGGGCTGGAACAGGCAGAATTCGTCCGGCTCGGTTCCATGCACCGTAACACCTTCATTAACGCGCCGAGGCTGCTGCAGGCGACCTGCCAGTTGAAGAGCGACCCGAGAATCCTCTTCGCCGGGCAGATCACGGGTGTCGAGGGGTACGTGGAAAGCGCTTCCAGCGGTTTCCTGGCCGGGGTGAACGCCGCCCGGCTTGCCAAGGGCGAAGAGCTTACGGTTCCGCCCCCCGAAACTGCGATCGGCGCGCTGGCAGTCCACATCACCAATACCGAGGCGGCCCATTTCCAGCCGATGAACGTGAACTACGGCCTCTTCCCGGCACTTCCCGGCCGCATCAAGAAGAAGGAGAAACGCGGGCTGTTGGCGCAGCGCGGCTTGCTCGCACTGGAAAAGTGGCTCGCGGAACTCTCATGAATTAAGCACCGCAGCCGGTCGTCTCACCTGTTTTTTTTGAGCCTCAACCTGAATCTCAGCCTGATTAATTTGGGAGGGTGGCATGCGAGGGAAAAAGGAACACCAAGAGATATGTGTCGTGGGGCGTCTCTTTTCATTGGAGGCCCTGGTCTTTTTAATGGGGGTGGTTTCCCTCATTTACGGTCTGGCTGCGGCTCGGCTGGCAAACATCATTATCGGCGCGCTGGTTCTCGTCATCGCGGTCCTACTGGCCCGTGTCTGGCGCCGGGTCCAGCTTAAATAGCGTCCAAGGAGCAGTGCAAATGAACAGCATCCCGATTGTACTCGCCTCCGCCTCTCCCAGGCGCAGCGAGCTTTTGGAATCAGCCGGCATCGGTTTCCTGGTGGCACCCGCCGACATCTGTGAAGATCCCTTTCCCAATGAAGATCCGGTGGACCACGTACTGCGGTTATCCGAGGGAAAGGCGCGGGCGGCGGCAGCCGTCACGGAGGGGCGGTTTTTCCTGGGTGCCGACACCATCGTGCTTTGCGACGGCGAGATCATGGGAAAGCCCAAGGATCACGCCGACGCCGAGCGTATGCTGAAGAAACTCTCCGGGGTGCCGCATGAGGTGGTGACCGGCTTCGCAGTCTACGACCGGGAGCGCAAGGGGGCCGTGTGCGAGGCGGTACGCACCAAGGTCTATTTCAAACAGCTGCGTGACGAGGAGATCTCCGATTACATCGCGACCGGCTGCCCCTTTGACAAGGCGGGCGGCTACGCCATTCAGGGAGGGGCTGCCCACATGGTGCAAAAGATCGAGGGTTCCTACACCAACGTGGTCGGTCTTCCTTTATGTGAGGTGGTGGAAGCGCTCAGGCGGTTGGGTGCCATTGTCTGAGGCAAAGGGGGCTTAGGTGTCGATAGCTGAGAATTTCAAGTCGATCCGGGAGCGAATCAGGCAGGCTGCGCTTAGCGCAGGGCGCGACCCCGCAACCGTGCGCCTGGTGGCCGTTTCCAAGACCAAGCCGGCGGCTGCCATCGCCGCGGCGCTGGAGTGTGGCCAACTCATTTTCGGCGAGAATTACGTCCAGGAGCTGGTCGGCAAGGCGGCCGAGCTGCCCGGGGTTTCCTGGCACTTCATCGGCAACCTGCAGAGCAACAAGGTGCGCCAGATCGCCGGGGTGGTCGATATGATCCACTCCGTGGACCGGATCTCGCTCGCCCGGGAGATCGACCGCCAGTGGGGCGAGCTTGGCAGGTGCTGCGATGTCCTGATCCAGGTGAACATCTCCCGCGAGGCGACCAAGGGCGGCACCAGCTGCGCCGAACTCCTTGACCTGGTGGCCGAGGTCGCGGCGTTGCCCCATCTGCGCATCAAGGGGCTCATGACCATGCCTCCGTTTTTCGACGATCCCGAAGCCGCGCGTCCCTACTTCAGGGCGCTCAGGGAATTGGCCAGTGAAGTCGAGGCCGCCGGCATTGAAGGGGTGGAGATGGGCGAGTTGTCCATGGGGATGTCGGGTGATTTCGAGGCGGCCATCGCCGAGGGTGCTACCCTGGTTCGGGTCGGCTCCGCGCTGTTCGGCGAGCGAGAATATCACTGAGCGCTGAAGATGCCAAAGCGTGATGTGTGATGTGTGATGTGTGAAAGCTAGTTTAGGGAAGCCCATGGAACCGCAGCAAAAAAAGATATCCAAGCTCAGGCGCCCCTTCGTCGGTGCGGGTGCAGCGGTCGGTGTGGCTCTTTCCGGCTGGTACCTCTACAACAATTTCGGCAGGGCGACGCTGGTGCCGGATCCGGTCTGGACCCGGTTCGTCAACGTCGCCCTGATCATGTTTACCTCTATCTACCTCGCCAATGTGCTGCGGCGTCTGGTGGAATTCATTATTCGAAGGAAAACCAACCTCTAATCCCGCACCCTCACTCTTACCGGAACTCCCGCCAGGATGCCGTCCGTTTTCTGCGCCAGCAGGCTTTGCAGGACCACCAGGAGCAGCGAACTCGCGGCATAGCTCGCGATTGCCGCGGCCAGCAGGGGAGGGACCTCTAAACCTGTGCAGGCCTTCGCTATCCAGACCAGGAAGAGGGCAACGAGGCTGCACAGCTGGTGCCGCAGCACCCAGTCCCGCTGGCGCAGCAGCTTTTGAATCCTGTCCTGCTCCAGACCAAATTCTCCGGCCCTGATAACTGCCCAATAAATTCTCGGAACCATCGCGACTGTCAAGATCAGGGTCATCAGCATACTAGCGGCTATCATCATTGCGGGCCTCCCTTAATGTTGCCTTCCCGTCTCCTTTAGCATAAATGGGGCCCAAAGCTCGGGGGCGTGGGCGATGTTGTCTGAAAAATTAAATAAATGTAATGTATCTGGGGTGTTGTGTGACGCCGACCCAGCCGCAAACGGCTGGCCGGTCCAAGGAAAGTCCCGCTCTCACTGTATGAGGTTTGAACAGAAGGCCCCGGTCCAGTTCAAAGATAGGACCGGTGGCAGGCACGAACTGTCTTTACTCAGGCAGCAATCGGAGACGAGGACCGAACAGCAGGCTCCCGCCGAAGAAGGAAAACCCGGCCCGGACCCTGCCAGCAGCAGATCCCTTTGGAAAATTTAAGTTGTAAGGCGCATCGGCTTCATGCTAACGCTGTTAGGTTACGATTTCAGCCCAAACGGAGACGCTCCATGATCCATCTGTCCAATATCACCAAGCAACACGGCTCGCAGGTACTCTTTCGCGAGGCGAGCTTCCAGATACTTCCCGGCACCCGGTCCGGCCTGGTCGGCCCCAACGGCGCGGGAAAAACCTCGCTCTTCAGGATCATCACCGGTGAGGAGGAGGTCGATGCCGGTGAGATCACCCTCGCCAAGAAGACCACCATCGGCTACTTCTCCCAGGATGTCGGGGACATGTCGGGCCGTTCCGCGCTGGACGAGGTGATGGCGGTGTCGAGCGAGACGGTGCGACTCGCCGGTGAGCTCAAGCAGATGGAGGAGCAGATGGGCCTGCCGATGTCGGACTCCGACATGGAGGGGCTGCTTTCGCGCTACGGCACCGCCATGGAGGATTTCGAGCACCGGGGCGGCTACGACCTCGACTCGCGCGCCCAGGAGGTGCTGACCGGGCTCGGCATCGGCCCCGACCGGTTCCATAACCCGGTGGAGTCCTTCTCCGGCGGCTGGCGCATGCGCGTGGCGCTGGCAGGGATCCTCACCCTGCAGCCCGACGTGCTCCTGCTGGATGAGCCGACCAACCACCTGGACGTCGAGTCCATCGTCTGGCTGGAGGAATGGATCGCCACCGAGTTCAAGGGGGCGCTCCTGATGACGAGCCATGACCGCGATTTCATGAACCGCGTGGTGACCCGCATCATCGAGGTGGCCAACAAGACCGTCACCACCTACGGGGGGAACTACGATTTCTACGAGCGCGAGC
>TBL_comb47_HYPODRAFT_10005097_pt1 | contig 14828 bp, 13 predicted proteins | sample TroBogypolimnion_40_FD_10682 | JGI IMG/M metagenome (IMG submission 10682)
TCACTGCAACTCCCAATGCTGAAATGGAATCAGCAAAATAGAATCCTAAATTTGCACAAACCAAACCAAACAAGACAACTGCAGAGCTCCATATATCTGTCGAGAAGTGGACCGCATCTGCCTCCAATGCCTGACTGTTGTGTTTTTTAGCCGCCTTCGACAACATCCTCGAACGGTTAATATCGATGATGATTGAACTGATGACAACGACATAACTCCAGACGTTAACATCAATATGGGTCTCCCCTGAAACGAGCCGGCTTACAGCTTCGTAGATGATCCATGCGCATGTGATCAACAAAAGGATGGTTTCAACCAGGGCTGAGAGATTCTCAATTTTCCCGTGGCCAAAATTATGGTTCCTGTCAGCCGGTTTGTCAGAAATCCTAACTGAAATATAGGTAATTACAGCAGCCACCAGGTCAAGGCCCGAATGTAAAGCTTCCGACAAAATACCAAGGCTACCCGTCAAAATCCCGATAACCAGTTTCGATCCTGTTAAGACAATTGCCGCCAGAACAGATATAAATGCAACATTCTCCTTCTCTTTGTTCATTTCACGATCTCCATTTCTTTCAGCAAATAACCCGCCCCGGCAAATTTGTCAATGAGAAACAGCGCATAATGCATATCCAAAGCAATATTCCGACATTCATCGGGATCATAAACGACATCGCTCATCGTCCCCTCCCAATTACGGTCGAAGTTTAGACCGATCAGGTCGCCATTCGCATTTACAACCGGACTACCGGAATTTCCCCCTGTAGTATGGTTTGAAGCACAAAATGCTACAGGAACTTCGCCCTGATCATTCACATACTGGCCGAAATCATGATTGCGATAAAGCCATCGCAAGGCTTCGGGAACATTATAATCGTAAATTTCAGGGTTGTCCTTTTCGATCATCCCCTTGATTGTGGTATAATAATTAAAAACCACACCATCAACAGGTTTAAACCCTTCCACTTTCCCGTATGCAATCCGCAACGTAAGGTTGGCATCGGCCATCATCCGTTTTCCAGCGTTCATCTCCATTAAGGCGGCGGTATATTTTTTCTGGACAACCCCAATTTTGCTGAAAATATCTTTAAAAGTGGAATCAACTTTAGCCCGATATTGCTGACCAATCATTTTATACATCACATAAGCCGGGTCCTTCTGTAACCGTTTTAAAGATTTAGGCCCAAAATCGTTGAGTAATTGTTTTATTCTTATACTGTCAGATAAAACAGACCTTTTATAGGCATCCGCCAAACGGTCCATCCTGCCAATTTCTGGCAAATGCCTGACCACCATTTCCGGTAAAAACCGGTGATCCACTTTCGTGACATAAATCTGCATCAATGCAGACCACACTTTCCCATCAGTTGGTTGATCGTAATCTTTAAAATATCCCGGAAGGAACTCCCTTATTTTTTTTAATTCCTTATCAATCTGCTCCTGATTGACTGCAGTTTCAAGTGGTTCCAGCTTTGCTGCCAATGTAAATATATCGGAACCGCGTTGGATACATTCTGTATAATAATCATTAACAGATTGATAAGGAAGATATTCGCTATAAAGCTTTTCAAAATCAGAAAGTATTGAACCATATTTTTTAAAGCGGATCGGGTCACTTTTGATCCATTGGGCAAATTCGGCCTCACCTCTTTTTTTCAGGTTGACCGCATCGAGACGGACCAACCCTTTCACTTCGCCTTGCCATTTTTTCCATGAATTGGAGGTAGATGCGTATTTTCCTGCATATTGTATCCTGATTTTGGGACTTGAATTCATCTGCTGAGAAAGGATAGTCAATTTGGCAGTACGGATTGCTACTTTTGCGGGATCACTCTGATTCATCATTAGACTCACAGCCTGAGAAGGAATGTAACGTTGGGTAGTGCCGGGATAACCAAATACCATTGTAAAATCGCCCTCCTTCAACGATTTAAGGTTGATCGGAAAGAACTTTTTGGGATGGTAGGGGACGTTATTTGGAGAATATTTTGCCGGATTGTTGTTTTTATCAGCATAGATCCGGAATAGTGAAAAGTCGCCGGTGTGGCGTGGCCAGACCCAATTGTCGGTATCGCCACCGAATTTTCCGATTGCGGAAGGTGGGGCACCAACCAACCTTACATCCCTGAAGGTTTCATAAACATAGACAAAATATTGGTTTCCATTGAACAAAGCTTTTACCTGGGCCGAATAGCCGGTCCCCGAAATGTACTCTTTGATCACCTCGTTTGTATTTTTCTGGATGAGGTCAAGCCTTCCACCCTGGGTCAGACTATCGGTCACATCGGTCATAATTTTATCCGTGACATCGTCCATTTTAACAAGGAATTGAACTGTCAGCATTGGGTTGGGAAGTTCTTCCGATTTGTTCATGGCCCAGAAACCGTTGGTGAGATAGTCGTGTTCCACGGAGCTGTGGTTCTGGATCTCCCCATATCCGCAATGGTGATTGGTGATCAGCAATCCATCATTGGAAATCACGCCACCGGTACACCCGCCACCAAACATGACAACAGCATCTTTCATGCTTGCATGGTTGACACTGTAAACATCCTCTGCAGTAAGTTTAAAACCCATTTTCGACATCTCTTCAATATTGTACTTTTGAAGCAGAGTCGGGATCCACATCCCCTCTTTGGCAAACGAGCTGGTTACTGAATAAATGAAAACCATAAAGACAAAAAGCCGACGGTTCATAACTTAAAGTTTAAGTATTAATAAATCAAAATTTCAATAATTCTTCATACAATCGCTGGACGGGAAGCCCCATCACATTGAAATAAGACCCTTCGATCCTGTTGATCGCAATATAACCGATCCATTCCTGGACACCGTAAGAACCGGCTTTGTCGTAAGGATGATAATTTTTTAGGTAATAATCGATTTCAAGATCATCTAAACGCTTAAAATAGACATCCGTTGTCGCAGAAAAAGCGACCTGTTTCTCTTTGGAGGTCAGGCATACCCCTGTAACGACAACATGCTTTTTACCTGACAGTTTCCGGAGCATCTCAAAAGCATGTTCATAATCCTTGGGTTTCCCAAGGACTTCCCCATCGATCCATACTATTGTATCAGCAGTAATCACGATTGTCTCATCATCCACGTCATCAACAAAAGGTTCTGCCTTTACCTTTGCCAGATAGAGCGGGATCTCCTCCATAGACATCCCTTCCGGGAAAACTTCGTCAACTTCGTGGATCACCACTTCGAAAGGGATGTCCAATCCGGCAAGAAGCTCGTGTCGCCGAGGGGATTTTGAAGCGAGGATAATTTTATAATTAATTGTCATTAAGTATCTTAATAATATATTTTGTACTCTCTTTCCCGGGATTAAAATCCAGGGTTACAACATGAACCGTTCCTTCGGAACTGCAAAGTGGCAACATTCCCAAGAGCCGTAGGCTCGGATCATTTTGTAGGATGGATTTCAATCCATCCCCATCCCCGTGCTAAAACATGTTCCAGTCCATGTTTTCAGGATCCATCCAAGTTCCCTGAGCACGTAACACCTGTTCGAGAACGTCACGGATACAACCTTCGCCTCCGTTTTTATCAGAGATATAATGAGAAACCGCTTTAATTTCGGGTGCTGCATCATTGGGACAAACCGGAACGCCAACCGCTTTCATCACGGGATAATCGGGTAGGTCGTCACCCATGTACATCACCTCCTCAGCCTTTAGGTTGTTCTTTTCAATAAAGTCGTATAGTGCCGGCAATTTCTTCAGCGATCCGGCATAAATATCCTTTATCCCTATCATCTGACATCGTTTGATCACTTCAATTGTTTTACCTCCGGTGATAATCGCCATTGGATAGCCAGCCCTTACTGCATAAACCATCGCAAACCCGTCCTTAAGGTTTGCCGTCCTAATTGTTTCACCATTGGGACCCAGCACTTGTGTTGAGGCTGATAAAACACCGTCAACATCAAAAACAAAAGCTTTTACCTTTGTCAATTCTTCTTTAAAAAAAACCATCTAAACTAATTATTTGTTTGAATAATACGATCACTGATCAGTTGATAAAGCGTTTGAAGGTCTGGTTGATTTTCCAATAATGCTAAATGCTTGTTTATAATATCTTTATCGTTTCGGATTGCTGGGCCGGTCTGAACCGATCCTGGTGAATAGTCCAAAATTTTGGCTGCAGTTTCCAGAATCAAAGGCTTCAGGAGTTCAAAACCAATCCCTTTTTCACGAAGGAGCCCCTCCCCGATGGAATAAAAGTGGTTCACAAAATTGCAGGCAAAAACCGCAGCAAGATGGATTTGTTGACGCTGTCCGGAGTTGATCAGTTGAATATTATTGGATATGGTTCGGGCCAGATCTTGTAAGATCACCAGATTTTGGGGAGTATTGGCTTCAAGGCAGATCGGAATCTGATCAAACAATACATTCTTTGCTTTGGAAAAGGTCTGGAACGGATAAAATACCCCAAAGTTTTTACAATTTTGGGAAAGGATATCCATTGGGGTACTCCCCGAGGTATGGACGACAAGGCTATTGCCCCAAATTCGACCCGTAAGTATTGTTTCAATTGCACTATCGCTTACAGAAACAATATAAATATCCGAATCAGAATTAATTAATGATAACTCATTCGTATAGTGACAGTTAAGCTTAAAAGCAAGTTCCGAAGCATTTTCCGCCCTTCCCGACCAAACCTGCACGATCTGATGTCCCCGTTCAAAAAGGGCGATACCTAATTGTGTGGCAAGATTTCCTGAACCAATCAAACAAACCTTCATCTTCACCGATTTTTTGCAAAAGTATCTTTTAAAAATGGTGCACCAAACCTTGTTACCGAATTTCACGCTGAATTAAACGGTTGCTTTGAGGTGCAGATAGCAGTTGATCAACACCGCGATCTTATGATTGCGCCTCCTGATTGGGAAAACTCCCTTTACTACGAACATTTCGTTTCTCTGATGCCTTTGAACCTGCCAAAAACTTATTTTAATTTCAAAACAAAAAGCGGGACTGATTAGATCCCGCAATTCACTGTTCACAATTATATATAGAGATGAGTAAATGTTTTCATGAGGTTCATTTAGGGTACCAGGTTTACGTTTCCATAGCTGCTTTCAATATGCACAGTTGACTTTGGGTTTTCGGAATTTCCTACAGTACCCGTTACTTCATAGCTGTTGTTATCACGCATCCGGTTCAGTTTACCATCGGGATGCTGGATATTGCTGTAACGCACTTTTCCATTCAATTTATAAGAAGCCCCGCTCTCAATCCCAAGTTTGATCCCAGCATATTTACTGTCAATCGAAATACTTTCAAATCCTATCGGAATCTGTCCCACACTAAATCCACCATATCCGTTGATCAGCTCAAGTTTTGAATTCAATTTATCAATTTTTGTCCCTGTGTACATCGAATTCATAATTAAGATGTTAAGCGTTCCCAGATCATAATTGTCGTATTTTGTATCGGTATTGATCTGTTTGCAATTCTCAATGATCACGCCGGAATAACGGGTTTCCAGTTTCAGGTTATCCCCTCTATTCAACCGTAGCTTTGAATAATGAAGAACTAGCCGAAGGTCGTTGGTTGCCTCCAAATTGACTTTGCTGTAAGCAATTTCCATCGAAAGATTCGGTGACAACAATTTTTGTCCGGTCAACTCACCATATTTAATTTCAAAATTACCCTTACCGGTGAGGTCTTTCATATTGACCGTGCCATATTTCTGCACAACATCCAGGTCACGGTCGGCGGGAACTGAAACATGATAATCGATGCTGAATTCGTTGTTCCCATTCATGTTGTTTTCAATACTGGTAACAGCGACAACGGTACTTCCACTCAAGTCCACAGCGACAATGATGTTGTCAAGCAACCTTTTGGCCCGGTCTGACGACCCTTCTACCCAGATGTCAACTGCGACAACTACCGAGTCTGTCCGGTTGTTTTCGATGTAAATGTTCCCGTACTTATTGTTCAGGTCAAGTTTCTGAACCTTGCCGACCGGATAATTTTTATAGACATGTTTTGAGATCCTGGTAGCCGAGGCAGTAACCGACATCATCAAGATCATGATGATCAGAAGTTTACATTTTAGTGTTTTCATTGTATTTTCTTTTTTGTTGTTTAACGTTTTCCAAATCTGTTTTTATGGTGTTCACGATATCGAGCTTTGTCTGGTAATATTCGATCATCGCATTGATGATCCTTTCGTCGTTGGGATTGGCCTTGTATTCCTGTTGAAGGTTCACAAACAAACTGTCCATCTCCGAAAGTTCATGCTTGATCTGGACGATCTCTGTTGTCGATCCGATCCCTTCATTGGCCATCGTTTCGAGTTCCCTGATCCCTGTGTTGATTTTGCTCGTATAATAAAACGAGGCTTCATTCATTTCATTACGGTTTGCAGCCGTCTCTTTGTTTTTTTGCTTCGGACTTCTGATCGTAAAGAACAGATTGGCAGACAATAGGACAATGACAAGAACCGCAGCCACTTTCAGGAACGGTGACAAGATCGGTTTTTGCTGTTTTTTTTTCGCTTGCTTCAGCCGTTGTTCAAACCGCTCAAAATGACCGTCCCGGGGCTCTTCATCAAAATCGTCCCTATTTTCAAAGAATATCTTATCCAGCTTATCCATATATTTTCTCCTGAATATGTTGTTTTTTATTTTCTATCAAAATCTCTTTTAACCTCTGCCTTGCGCGGGAAAATTGCGTCCGTGAAGTGACATTTTTTATTCCAAGGATCTCGCTAACCTCTTCATGATCGTAACCTTCCAAAAGGACCAAGGATAGGATTGTCCTGTATCCATCAGGCAATGAATTGATTGCCGATTTTACCGCTTCAACTGTGATCGTTTCTCCTTCAGGTTCCGGTTCATTTGAGATGGGAAGCTCAGCATGGAGTTCCTCAAAGACCACTTTTCTCTTTCTCAAAACATCCAACGAACGGTTGATCACGATCTTTCGGAGCCATGCACCAAAACTTACCTCCCCACTGAAGGTTTTCAACTTTTGGAAGGCCGACAAAAACGATTCCTGCATAATGTCTTCAGCCTCTTCGGATACACCCACAATGCGCAGGCTTGAGTTGTACATCGACTTGTAATAGAGCCGGTAGATCTCAAATTGTGCGCCCTTGTCGCCAGTTGTGCAACGGTCGAGCAAATCCTGATGAATATTGATGTACTTGTTTCCCACCTGATCTGTTTTCTGAGTAAAAGACGAAGTTTGGTTTTCATTGTTGCATACTCCGCAAAAATAATCCTAAATTTGCCTGAATCTAAAGATATATCTTATGAAGAGTTACGATCCCCAGATGCACACAGCCGAGCATATCCTGAACCAGACCATGACAAGGATGTTTGGTTGCGAAAGGTCGTTTTCGAGCCATATCGAAAAGAAAAAATCAAAATGCGATTACCATTTCAAAAGGCCACTTAACCCTCATGAGGAAATCGAATTGGTATCGCGTGTGAATGAGGTCATTGAGCAAAACCTTGAAGTGAAGGAGCATTTCCTGAATTTGGCCGATGCTTCCAAAAGATTTAATCTTAGCCGTTTACCGGAAGATGCCGGTGATGAGGTGCGCATTGTGACCGTTGGCGATTACGATGCCTGCCCATGTATCGGCCCGCATGTTTCCAAAACATCCGAAATCGGTATATTCCAATTGATTTCCAGTTCGTGCGAAAACGATATCCTCCGCATCCGATTCAAATTGGCGCAATAATCAGATACACAATAAATTGGCGCAATAATCAGATACGTAATAAATTGGCGCAATAACGTAGGGACGCAATGAATTGCGTCCCTACACAACAATCAACAATAAAATAAATGTCCTCCCTCGAAATCTACAAGGCTTCTGCCGGTTCGGGTAAAACCTTCCGGATTGTACGCGAATACCTGAAAATGGTGTTCCAGCGTCCCGGTGCGTACAGAAATATTCTGGCTGTTACCTTCACCAACAAAGCAACAGCCGAAATGAAGGACAGGATACTTAACGACCTGGCTAAACTTGCGTCAGGAGAACCTTCGGCTCACCTCGAGTATCTCAAAGGTGAATTCCGAAAAACCGGAGAGGAGGTCCGGAACATGGCCAGAATAATCCTGAGGTTGATCCTTCACGACTATTCCAGGTTCACTGTAACGACGATCGATAGTTTCTTCCAGCGTGTGATCAGGGCATTTTCTCGAGAAATGAGGTTGAATGCTTCATACCGCACAGAACTTGATACGCAATTAGTTCTGGAAGAAGCCGTTGACAGGCTCTTCCTGGAGATGGACAACAATCCCGGTTTAAAAACATGGATGATCGAGTATGCCGATGAGAATTTAAGGGAAGGGAAAAGCTGGAATTTCAGGGAAGACCTGACCCGGCGTGGGACTGAGCTTTTTAAGGAGGAATTTAAACTGTTCAGTGAACCCCTTCTACAAAAACTGGCTAACAAAAATTTTCTGACCATGTACAGCAAGGAGCTCAGGTTGCTTGCGGATACTTATGATAAAAAATTGAAAGATATTGGGAAACACGGGATTGCATTAATCCACTCGCATGGGCTAACGGTTGAAAGTTTTTTTTATGGGAAAGCTTCGTTTGCCAACCATTTCAATAAACTGGCAGTAGGGAATTTTGAAAGGCCTGGGGTTCGTGCTCAGGGAGCCTGTAACAACCTCGATGCCTGGTCCAAGGCAAAAGATAAAGCGGAACTCAAAACCAAAATATCAGATGCTTACCATGATGGATTGAATAACCTATTGGTCAATTCGATAGAAATCATGTCATCCGAAGGAATTACGGCCAGTACAGCCAAGGTTATTCTTGCCAATCTTTTCTCTTTCGGATTGCTGACCGATATTGCTTTGAAAGTCCATGAAGTTTCCAAGGAGAAAAACCTCATCCTTTTAAACGATTCCACACAATTGCTTCGCAAAGTAATCGTCGGGAGCGACTCTCCGTTTGTTTACGAAAAGATGGGGTCGGTTTACCGCAATTTCATGCTCGACGAGTTCCAGGATACTTCGAGGCTCCAATGGGACAACTTTAAACCGCTCATCGAGAATTCTCTGGCCGAAGAGCATCGGAATATCATTGTAGGTGACGTAAAACAGTCGATCTACCGATGGCGGAACGGTGACTGGAACCTGCTCTCAACACAGGTGGAGAAAGACCTTTCCCATTTTGGGACTTCGGTCGTTTCATTGGATACAAATTGGCGAAGTGCAAAAAAGGTGATCGATTTCAACAATATCCTCTTTAAAGGAACCTCCCATTTGTTGAATGCCGATTTTGAATCTTCCCTTTCTGCCCTGGAACAAAACTTTAATGGACTACCCGGAATGCAGGGGATTATTGAGAAAGCATACAGTGACCATTATCAAAAGTTCTCGGGGAAATCGACTTCAGAGGGATACGTCAGGCTACAGTTTATAGAGAACGAAACGAGCCGAAATAAAAGCGAATATCGTGAACTTGCAATTAATGAGTTAATTGTCCAGATTGAAGCTGTCCAGGACAATGGCGTTCGTCCGGGCGACATTGCAATCCTGGTCAGGGGCAAAAAAGAGGGTGGGATGATTGCTAAAGCCCTTCTGGACAGAAAAATCGAAAATACCGGCAGCCATTATTGCTATGATGTGATCTCGAACGATTCACTTGTCATCGGACAATCACCTGTCGTAAGGTTTATACTGAACTTCTTCTCACTCTTTGCAGGATCGGAAAACGAAATTGTCAAGGCCGATCTGGTTTTTGGTTATTACAATTACCTGCTTCCTTTAATCGAACCTGGAACCATCTCCCCTTCCGGAGAATTCTATCACAACTATTTTTCAGTTATGGGTGTTGCACCCGAACTATTTAAGCCATGGTTCAGAAGCACAGACAATGAAGGGTTTGATTCGTCTATTCTGAGCCTCCCCTTGTTTGAACTTGCGAGTCTGATTGCCCAAAGTTTCGGCCTTCACAAAATCAAAGGTGAGATGGTTTACCTTGAAGCGTTTCTTGATCTGGTACTTCAATATGGCAGGGACGGAGCGGGTGGCATTGCGGGATTCCTCGATTGGTGGAAATTATCAGGAAAAGAGAAGACCATTACATTGTCGGAAGGTCAGAATGCCATTTCGATCCTCACGATCCATAAATCAAAAGGGCTTGAATTTCACACTGTATTTGTCCCTTTATGCGACTGGGAAATTGTTCCGGCAGGGATCAAAGCCCCTTATCTTTGGTGCCATCCCGAACAGCCACCTTTTGATAAGATGGATCTCGTTTTGGTCCGCTATGGGAAAGGGTTACAGGGTACCCTGTTCGCCGACGATTATTTTAAAGAGATGCTTTACAGTTCCGTTGACAACCTGAATTTGCTTTATGTCGCTCTAACCCGGGCAATTAACTCATTGTTTGTATTTTGTCCTTATTCGGATAAACCCGGTAGTCCTTTTAAAAATATCGGCGCCCTGATCCAGGGTGTTCTCGAAAATCCGGTGTTGCTTGATTCAGACGATCGTGACAGGTATATTGACCTTGCCAATTTTTACAATCCTGAAACCAAAATTCTGGAACTTGGTGAAATAAAAAAAGTGTTGTATTCCGTACAGTCAAAGGTATCGGGAAATATGGAACTGGATTGTTTGACCCTTTCGGGAAAAAGGGATAGGCTTAAGCTCAGGTTACACCGCGACAATTACCTTGATTTGTATGACACGCAAAAATCAGATCGTATTAGTCATGGAAAATTACTTCATGAGCTTTTTGAAAATATAGCGACCATTGCAGATGTTGTTCCTGCCTTGAAACGGATGGTTTCGGTGGGGAAAATCGATACACAAACAGGTGAGAAATACAAGCAGATCATTTTCAACATGTTGAATACCGAACCCTTCCTGGGATGGTTCAGCGGAGAATATAGGGTGCTGAACGAAAGGGATATCCTGCGCGGTAACGAGAAACGGCACAGGCCCGACCGTGTGATGATCAAAGGTGATGAGTTGATTGTTGTCGATTATAAAACTGGGAAAAGGTCAGAAAACCATATTATACAGGTAAAGGGATATCTTCATGATTTTGAGAAAATGAATTTCACCCAACCAAAAGGGTATATCTGGTATTTATCAGACAATGAATTGGTTGAATTAGAACAATAAAATAATGAGAAAAATAAGAAATCCCTATGCTACTTCCGGTAGGCCCGGATACCAATGTTTTGGTTGTTCACCCAACAACAAGATCGGACTAAACCTGCAATTTTGGGATGATGGTAAAGATGTGGTGGCGAAATGGATTCCCCGAAAATCGCTCGAAGGATTTTCTAATGTGTTGCATGGCGGCATTCAGGCTACACTGCTCGACGAATTGGCAAGCTGGGTCGTCCAGACACAATGTATGACGGTTGGTGTCACTTCTTCCATGGAGATCAGTTATCGCCGTCCGGTTTTGATCAGTGCCGGTGAAATAACCATACGCGGAAGGGTCAAAGAGGCAGGAACAAGGGTTGCCATCATCGAAACCGAACTACTCGGGAACGATGGAAGTGTCTGTGCCACAGCAAAGGTCAAATATTTCCTGTTCAACGCAGAAAAATCGGTTTCAGAATATTTCTATCCCGGAGCCGATGCGTTTTATGAGGATGGCAATATTTAATTTACCAATAATCTCTTTTCTAAAATACTAAATTGTAAATTTGCATTTTGACAATACTAAATGGAAATACAAAATAAATATGCAGTGGTGGATCTATTTTGCGGAGTAGGTGGACTAAGTTATGGTTTTATTTTGGAAGGATTTAATGTTGTCGCCGGTATTGATTCTGATAAATCTTGTGAATTTGCTTACTCAAAAAACAACAATGCAAAATTTATTTGTGAAGATATTAATGAGATTAATATACAAGAGATTGAAAAACTCTTTCCTAAAAACACGATAAAGATTTTGGTGGGATGTGCACCTTGTCAGCCATTTTCGCGTTACACATCAGGTGTTACAACGACAAGTACAGATAATAAATGGAGTTTATTAAACTCATTCTCAAAAATTATTGAAGCGATCCAACCTGATATTATTTCAATGGAGAATGTTCCTCAGTTGGCAAAATATAACAAAAATGGCGTTTACAGCAAATTTATTGAAACACTTAAGAAAAACAGCTATTTCATTTCGGATACTCAGAAAGTTGTTTATTGTCCAGATTACGGAGTCCCACAAAATCGAAAGCGCCTTGTTTTGCTTGCATCAAAATTTGGAGATATCGACTTAATTCCACCTATTTATTCAAAAGATAATTTTCTAACAGTTAAAAGTGCAATTGGGAAATTACCAGAAATTAAGGATGGAGAAATCTGTAAAACTGATTCACTTCACAGAGCTCAAAAACTCTCTGAAATAAATAAAAAGAGGATTAGAATAACAAAAGAAGGAGGGAGTTGGCGAAATTGGCCGGAAGAATTAAAATTGAAATGCCATAAAAAGCTTTCAGGTAAAACCTTTGGCGATGTTTATGGACGAATGAAATGGGATGAGCCTTCACCCACCTTAACCACACATTGTATCGGACTAGGAAATGGTAGATTTGGTCATCCGGAGCAACATCGTGCAATAAGTCTAAGAGAGGCTGCACTTCTTCAATCCTTTCCTATTGACTATATGTTTATTGATGAAACAAAAAAGGAAGTGATATCAAGAGACATTCAGCGACATATTGGAAATGCTGTACCAGTAAAATTGGGTGAGGCAATTGCAAGAAGCATAAAATTACATTTAGAAAAAATTTAAATCTTAAATATGATAAATACTAATATCAAAATAACTATTGATTCAATAGCTGAAGTTGAAAAGCAGATTAAAGAAAATAGTATTCCATATGACTATGATACAAAAGAATACCCTATTGAGGTTCTGCTTTATAAATTTAAAACTGGTGCAATAAAAGACGGAGCCAGCATTTATATCCCAAACTATCAACGCAATTTTGTTTGGAATGAATACGAGAGATCAAGATTCGTTGAATCTCTATTCCTCGGTGTTCCGATTCAACCAATTTTTGCGGCGATAGATGATAAAACAGGATATATTGAAATTATTGATGGCTCACAACGGATCAGAACAATTGACGCATTTGTTAATCATGGTTTAGTGTTACAAGATTTAAAAAAATTAACAACTTTAAATGGTTTTACTTATCCGAATTTAGATCCATCCCGACAGAATAAATTTCAAACGATTTCACTGCGTTTTCAAATAATTACGGATAAAGCTACTGAAGAAATAAAACAAGATATTTTCTATAGATTAAATACAAGCGGAAGGAAAGCTAGTCCAGCAGAAGTAAGAAAAGGTTCATTTGGTGGGAATTTTTATGATTTCATAACTGATTGTTCAAAAATTGAACTATTTAGAAAACTAACCCCACTAAGCAAAGACAAAATAGCAAGAGGTGATGAACAAGAATTAGTTTTACGATTCTTTACATATTCAGAAATAGGTGAAGACTCTAAATTAAAAGGTCAGAAAGCTTTGGACAAATATGTACAAGAAAAAAATGTTTATGGTTTTGACAAAGACTCTCTACAAAATAATTTTTTGACTATGTTGAAATTTGTCGAGAAATATTTACCTAATGGATTTTCAAAAACTTTGAATTCGGATTCTACGCCGAGAGTTCGATTTGAAGCGATCTCTGTTGGAGTCTTTTTAGCCCTCCAATATGATTCAACATTAAAACCAACATATATGGATTGGCTTACTTCGAATGAATTTGAAAGTGAGGTAGCATCTGATGGTAGTAATAATTCAGGACGGTTAACAAAAAGAGTGAATTTTGTTCGTGATTGTCTTTTAAATAGAATAAAAAAAGATCAATTAACTTATGGAAAAAGCTAAGGAAGAATTTCAAAATAGGGAAATTGAGATTAATAAGTATTTTGATTTTTTAACAAAACTTGACAATGATGTGCCAACTCTGCATTATACAACATTAGGAGTAAACCAAGCACATATTATTGATAGTAACCTTTTGAAAATTCTTAAAGCCAACGGATTCCTTCTTATTTACAATCTTGTTGAATCTGTAACCAGAATTCTTTTAGTTGAATTTTTAAATTCAATTTCAAAATCAAATATCTCATTTGAGAAACTAAATCAGGATATTCAAAATCTTTGGATTGCGAACAAAAGATTTGCAGATAAAAATATCAAAAACAAATCAGAAGAAACAATCTTTCAAGAAATATACAAAGAAATAGTGACGAACACATTTGTTTCTTTCACTACAGAAATTAAAAATAATCAAGGTGAAATAACAAAAGAATTTATTGAACTCTCTGGTAATGTTGATGCTACAAAAATACGAAGGTTAGCTTTAAAGTATGGATTTGATTCTAAAGTTGGGGAGGCTGAAAAAGCTGGTGCAGATCTAGAAGAGATAAGAAGAAAAAGAAATTATTTAGCCCATGGAAGACTTTCTTTCATGGAATGTGGGGCTAAAGTTTCTGTTATAGATATGTGTAAATACAAAGACAATGCAATTTTTTATATGCATAGTATAATTATGAATATTGAAAATCATATCATTAGCGGAAAGTTCAAAACATTTTGAAATGAACAGCCTTTAACCGCATTTCAACTCATCAATCTCATTTACTATATCAATCTCTTTCATATGGACCATTTCCATCCTGATCTATATTGCTTCAATGGGATCAGGAGCTTCTATTGGATAATGCTGGGTAAGCCTTCGGTGCTGCACGTCTTGCATGGCAATGCTCTGATTTCTACCTTTCGGGCAAAAATTACGGATGAAAAATCGGATGACATTATCGAAAGCAGCTTCAATGGTCACGAGTTGTAAAAAC
>TBL_comb47_HYPODRAFT_10005098_pt1 | contig 14825 bp, 17 predicted proteins | sample TroBogypolimnion_40_FD_10682 | JGI IMG/M metagenome (IMG submission 10682)
TATAGCTCATGCACTTGAAGGAAGAGATATACTAGGAATTGCAGACACAGGAACAGGTAAAACTGCAGCTTTTCTTATACCTATAATAAATAAAATAATCAACAATAGGGATGAGACAGCTATCATAATAGCACCAACACGTGAACTTGCTATCCAAATAGAAACTGAATTCAATGAATTTGTCCGTGGAATGAAAATATTTGATGTGGTATGTGTCGGTGGAGCTCCAATACAATCTCAAATACGAAATTTACGACGTGAATGCAATGTAGTGATAGGTACACCAGGAAGACTTCTAGACTTAGTAAAACGTGGAGAAATCAATCTATCAGGAACACGATCTGTCGTATTAGATGAAGCAGATAGAATGCTTGATATGGGATTCATAGATGATATAACATTCTTATTAGAAAAAACTTCTCCAGATAGACAAGGATTTTTCTTCTCGGCAACATTACCAAAACCAATAGAGAAATTGATAGAAAGATTTGCAAATGATCCAGTGAAAGTCATGGTAAAGACTCGTGAGACTTCAAAGAATGTCGAACAAGATGTCATTAGAATAGCTAAAGGGACAGACAAGATAGACGTACTATGCCAGCTTCTTGATAAAAAAAATGAATTTAAAAAAGTTTTAATTTTTTCTGAAATGAAGCATTCAGTTGAAAAGCTTTCTGTTGAATTAATAAAAAGAGGGTATAAAGCAGGTTCAATTCATGGTGATAAACGCCACAATGACCGTCAGCGCACTCTACTACGCTTCAGAAACGATGAGATCAACATAATGGTCGCTACAGACGTAGCAGCTAGAGGTCTAGATATACCTGAAGTGACTCACGTCATTAACTACGAGATTCCACAAACTTATGATACATATATTCATAGAATTGGTAGAACAGGACGTGCAAGTAGTAAAGGTGTCGCACTAACATTCGTAGGTTAAAATAATATTGCAAAATAAATAGAAAGGAGTAATATATTCAACAAATAGATTACTCTTTTTTAGAGTTTTCTGGAGATAATTAACTAGATTATTTATTTTTAAAAATTCTTTTTATGACAGAGAAAATGACCAAAAAGCAGGTCAGAGACCAAAAGAATCTGAACAGACCTAGCGTGAAAAAGGCAAGAGAAGCCCGTAAAAAAGAACTGGACTTAATAGACCAAAAACACAAAAAGAAGGTCAAAGAAAAAGATGTGAAGGCAGACAAAAAAAACAAAAAAGAAATCATCGCAAAGAAAGTTGCGTGATTCAAAAAAAATTAAGCAAATAAATTCTAGGGTACACATCGTATCCTAGTTTTTTTATTATAAATATTTCAGTGTCATAAAAAGGGATTGTACGACATTTTAATGAATGTACGTACAATCCCGTCATCTTTTACGACGTTAAGCTTGTTTGATCAAGCTTAACGTCGTAAAAGATATATTGTGCGACACTATGCTATAAAATAAGTCCTATAAATAAAGGGTCCAATGGAGACCCTTTATACCACTTCCCTATATTTTATATGTTAGTTTACGCTTGCTATACAATTATTAAAATCTCTAACTTGAGCATTGTAAGTATTTGTTTTACTTTTGATATCTAAAATTAATTTGTTATAATCAAAAACTAATGAATTGTAATCATTAATTTGACCCATTGTTGTAGCCCCTTCTGATATAGCTCCACTATCGATTATTGCCTTCTTTGAAGCCAACCCTGCTTCCATCTGCTTTATATTATTTTGTTCTAAGTCTATCATTCCACGCAATACTCCGTCTATGACCGGACAAGCTGTCTTAGGTAAAGCAAAATGCTGCACAGCCATCCAAACACTATTTCCTTTATAAATACCTTTACCAACAGAAACACCAATATCTGAATATTTATTGTTCAGAATATTAGCTCTATGTCCTGGACTAGCCATCCAAGCATCTACCAATGACTGATCATCCTTAAAATTTCCTAGAGCTAAATTTTCACCTATTATGATGTATTCATAGCCAACCTGAGTTCCAAGATCTGCTACTCCTACACCTTCTGGTGAGATATGTTCAAAATATCCCTTCATGAACATATCTTGTAATTTTTTCTCAGCAGAAAAATCTAACTTAGAATTTTCTTTCAAGGGAGGAAGATTACCATTTAAAGCTCTTTCTTTATTTGTTATTTCAATTACTTTTTCTTTAGTTAATTTTATACTTTTTAAATTCGATGTTAGATAACTATCTGAGACTACAAGTGCACCTGGTGCTACTGCAGTTTTTGTGTTATCTATATTATTATTCGTATTTGTATTATTAACAGAGTTGATAGCATCATTCATCTTACTCTGTATATTAGAGAAACCAGACTTTCCTTGAATATAAGAAAGTGTTTTAGAATATATAGATTTATAATCTGTACCAATTATATATACCAAAGAAATGAGTAGTATTATAAAAATTACTTGATTTGTGTATTTCATTTAAAAAAATTATTTACATGATGCTGATAATGTAAATCCTGCCTTCTCTGCTTCAGTTGATGTAGCAAACCAGATTTCATTCTTAGTTGATATTCTTTTAGCCCCACTACATCCTAAGCTATAATATAGTTTACCATTTTTTGAGGCTACATACATTCTTTTCTTAGATAAAGATGAGTCTGTTGCCGTGAGACCTTCTACAGTACTACTATTCCCTATCTCCTCTTTGACAAGACTAGGATTATCGTTTTCTAATTTTAAATTTGATTTATCAATAGTATTAGAGACAGAAAGCCTCCCTAAACCGAAAGATGAAAGCCCCACTAGAACTATAATACAAAGACATATAAGTGTACTTCCGTCAAGGCCTATTTTACCCTTGATTTTATCCATAAAATCATTTATACTCATATGAGTTTAATTATAAATCAATTTTCGTTAGTTTACTAGATTATATAGTAATTTTAGGCCATTATCCTACTTTAAACTATAAACTTTTAACTATTAACTTATTATATGGCACATAGAAAAGCCGGCGGATCGGCTAAAAATTTAACAGACTCAAATCCAAAGTATCTAGGTACTAAGCTTTATGCTGGAGAAACTGCAAAAGCAGGGTCAGTAATCGTTCGCCAAAGAGGTACAAAAATACTTCCTGGTAACAATGTAGGACTAGGTAAGGACCACACTCTTTTTGCTCTAAAGCCTGGAACAATAAAATTCGGAACAAAAAGAAAAACAAACTTCAACAGAACATCATCAGTCAAGAAAATAGTTCACGTAATAGAAAAGTAAATTAAAAAATCCTCAGCAATGAGGATTTTTTAATTTTTAACTAGCCTTTACTACCACTTCACACTTCCCTTTTCTATTACCCTTTTTTATTTCTACAATATGAGTTCCTACTTCTTTTATATGATTCATTACTACGGCGGACTCTTCTATTTCAACGCCAGTCATATCTTTTATAGCAGAGACTATATCACGAGTGGACACAGACTTGAATAAATGTCCTTTTTCGTTTGCTTTAACTTTTACTTCAATTTTCTTATTATCAATAGTAGATATAATAGACTCAAAAATTTTCATCTCTTCCTCCTTCTTCTTTTCTGCTTGAGCCTTTTTTACAGCTAAGCTAGAAAGAGCCTGAGGACTTGCTAGCAACGCCACACCTTTTGAGATAAGAACATTGGCATATCCATCTTTTAAATCTTTGATCTCATACCTATTGCCTAATTTTGGCACATCTGTTGTTAATATTATCTTCATATTTTTAATATATCATTTTAAATTATTACCTGCAATTAAAAAATTTGCACAGGGGTCACCTGTGCAAATTTAATCTTATTCTTTAGCTTTCAATACTTCTACAGCCTTATCCATCTGAGGGTCCTTTTTAGCTTCAAAATCCTTTAGGGTAAATGGAACCTTTATATCTGGTTCAAGGCCTGCTTTTGATATTGATATACCATTTGGAGTGAGCCACCTAGCTACGGTAACTTTTAATGAGGTATCAGGAGTAACATCTACGAGCTCCTGTACAGACCCTTTTCCGAAAGTTGTCTCGCCTATGAGAGTTGCTATCTTATGCTCTCTTAATGCTCCAGCTAGGATCTCTGAGGCAGAGGCTGAACCCCCATCAACAAGAACAACAAATTGCAACTTATCATTAAATAATCTTGGACCATGACTTCGATAGTCTTGTGCTTTGTGACTTCCACCAAAATCTTCACTAACTATCACTTTTCCTTCGTCGACAAACCACGAAGCTATATTTACTGCGACTTCTAGATAACCTCCTGGATTACCTCTAAGATCAAGAATAAGTTTATGATTTCCAGACTTAATAAATTCATTTAAAGCATTTGCAAATAAATTGTCTGAGTTTTCAGAAAAACTATAGAATTTAATAACTGATATTCCTCCTGGTAAAGTTTCTGTATCTATCGTCGGAATTGCTATTGTATCTCTAACTATTTTTATATCTCTCGTAGCACTTTCACCCTCTCTTAGAATATTTAGAGTCACCGCTGTACCTTTCTCACCACGCATTATATTTATCGCCTCATCTACGGATAAGTCATTTGTAGCAGTCTTGTCTATCTTTAGAATTTTATCACCACTCTTTACTCCAGCCTTCCATGCTGGAGTATCTTTCAAAGGAGCTATGATAGTTAAAACATTGTCCTTCATGCCAACTTCAGCTCCTATACCACCAAAAGAACCCTTTATTTCATCCTTAAAGAGCTTATTATCGTCCGGACTGAAGAAGGTCGTATAAGGGTCTCCTGTAGTGCTTGCAAGGCCTTTAATAGCACCCCAGACAAGGTTCTGATCGGTCAATTTGTCGGAATATATTGATTTTTCCTTAAGCAAATTCCACGCTTTCCAAAATGGAGCAAAATCAGCTGTAGTTTCAAAATTGGGAGTTTTATTGGTTATAGAAGTTACCTTATCTATCTCTGGACGATGAGAATATCCTATATACACTCCAATAAAAAGAATAACTAATGATAAAATTATTGATGCTAAGACATAACCGGTTTTCTTGTAGTTTATTTTCATTGTTTTTATTATTACAGAATTATTGATTTGTTTCAAGTTCTAACGCAGAAGGTGTATATTTATTTGCTGGGTCCCACAACATCCAAGAATTTAATCCATTATCATAAACTGCTTTAAATTCTTTTTGTATTAATTCTTTTGTATAAGTAGCTCCCATATCAAAATCTTGCAACCATGGTCTAATCTTATTTTTATCTCCAGCCACCTTGTCAGTCTTTGCTATTGCGCTAATCATTGCTTGATTTATTATCTCATAAGGATGGTCTGCTGGATTCTTAAAACCCATCTGACCAGGAGGATAATGAGAAGGATAGACCATGGGACAAAGAAAGTCAAAATACGGTAATGCCTTTTCCCATACCTGACCTATACCCATATCATCTGTTGCTTCTGTAGTTAAACCAAACAAGTCAGCTGACATAGGGATATTCTTTTCCTTTTTAACTTCTGTTGATAAATATTTAAAAAACTTTTCTATATTTTCTGACCTGGTCTCACCTGAACTCAAATGATAATTTATATCTTTCATATTGCCATCTGATGGATAACGGATGTAATCAAAGTTTATCTCATCAAAGCCTTCTTCATATGCTCCTTTTGCTACACTCACAACATAATCTTCTACTTCTTTTTTTGATGGATCTAGAAATGACAAACCTTTGCGATCTTTCCATACTGTGCCATCACTTTTCTTAGTTATAGACCATTCTGGATGCTTCTTTGTCATATAAGGATCTTGGAATACGGCAACACGACCTATAATATAAATATTCTTTTTATGAAGCATATCAGTTAGTTCACGAATATTTTTAATTCTTTTTTCTATACTTCCCTCTTTTTGTATTTCAGGAACTGGCATATCAAAACTAACTCTTCCAGTCGAATCTTTTACATCTATAACAATAGAATTAAGTTCTGTCTCATCTATCATCTTAACTACTGGATCACGATACTTTGGAGCTCCAGCCACCCAAGCTGAAATATATGCAGCTTTAACTTTTGATGGAGTTTGTATATGAGTAACAATGATTGGACTCTCAACAGTAGCTTCCGTAGGAGCAGTCAATGGTAAAATTTCATTAATCTCTGGTGCTGGAGCTGGTAACATACTATCAGAAGCAACTACTTTTATATCGCTATTATATTCAATCTGATTTTTAAAAAACGGGAATACAAAATAAACAAATAACCCGCATATAAATAATGCGAGTATTATAAAAATAGACAACTTTACTGATTTTTTATTCTGCATAATTATTCTCCGCTTTTTATATTATCTATAAATGATTTTATTTTATTGTCGTCTTTATTTAAACGAGCCTTAGCTTCTGTATAAAATAAGTATGCTAAATAAACAATACTTAATCCTGATATCATAAACAATATCTTTCTCCAGCTTTCATAAAAACCCATATATGGCAAAAGAGCCACAAAAATACCAAATATAAGCAATGTTCTTTCTTTTCTCATTTCTTTATTATAGCGTATTTATTTGGGCTCCACAATGACGACAAATTCCCCTTTATGCTTATCATCATTTACAGTAAAATATGTCAAAACTTGCTCTGGATTTCCTTCTACAAATTCTTCAAATTGCTTTGTTATTTCTCTTCCTATTACTACTTTAAAAGTCGGAGCATATTCCACTAGCGATGAGAGAGTCTTTATAATACGATGAGTAGATTCATAAAAAACTACAACTCTTTTACTATTAGAAATTTCTTTAAACAAAGTTTCTCTCCCTTTTTTGTGTGGTAAAAAGCCTAGAAAAGTAAACTCTGCAGAAGAAATTCCACTTGCTGATAGCGCTGCAATAAGAGCACTCGGTCCTGGTATTGGAACAACTTTTACATCTTCACCAAATTCCTTCTTAATATTAGCAACTAGCATCACTCCTGGGTCAGAGATAGTAGGAGTCCCAGCATCAGAAACTAAAGCCATATCCTTCCCTTCTCCTAACATTTTGATTATGACTGATTCTTTTCCTTCTGTCGCATGAGCATTGTAACTCATGGTTTTTGTTTTTATATCGTATTTATTCAGCAAAACTCTAGTAGTCCTAGTATCTTCACATAAAATAGTATCTACTTCTTTTAATATACGCAATGCCCGTAGAGTAATATCCTCCAAGTTCCCTATCGGCGTAGCTACTATATACAAAGTTCCTATTTTTGATTCCATTTTTCGATTATAGCACAAAAAAACAGCCAGATAAATTTATATAAAATAAATTATCCGGCCGCTAATTAAAATCAATTAATTAATATTTAATCTCCGGGAGACTAATAACATAGTAACAACAGAGACAAATCCAATAGTAAACCAATTTACCATACTCAACCAACTATGGTTGATGTAGCTCATAGCAATTGATTCAATAGAAAAGATTGCTAAGATAAAACAAATCGGCAACAAGAAAGCGATAGCTGGTTCTAGATTTGAAAGTAAATTTTTTATTTTTTTCATAGCTTTAGTGGTTTTTAGTGAGTTTAAAAAGACATATGATATCTCCTTAAATCCACCAAAAACCAGCTAGATCAATTCAGTGAAATTATATAATAATAGGAACTATTGTCAAATACTTATACACATAGCTTAATAATATTATATATAAAATTGACTTATCTCATAATAATGGTAATATAAAAACAAACATAAACTTCAATACTATGAATATAGAAAATGAACTTGATGATCTTTTTGAATTTGAAATGACTACAGAGAGAAAAGAATTTTTCCCCAAAACAAGAACCTGTAAAGATAAGGTAATAGAAAAAATTATGATAATCAAAGGTACTGTTTTAGATGACCTCTACAGACTTGAAAAAAGAATTTTTTCTACACAGAAGAGGCAAATCTCCAGACAAACCCTACCTGACTTTTATGGTGTACTTTCTTATTAGATTAATTGCTCGCTTGTATAGGCGAGCAATTTTCTTGTAAAAAAGAATATTTTCTGGTATTTTGTAATAGTATTTAAGTTTGGCCTTATCGTCTAACGGTTAGGACATCGCCTTCTCAAGGCGGTAATCCGGGTTCGATTCCCGGTAGGGTCACCATCACGTGCTAACACGAGAAGCCTTAAATTTAAGGCTTTTTTGTTTTTAAAAATTTGCACCCTTCTAGGAAATCGAACTTTGTATATAAACAAAAAAACTAGCCAGAATAAATCTAGCTAGTTCTTAAAATGGTAAATCGTCCTCTTCGATGTTTTGATCAGATGTTCTCTCTAGAAAAATAAAATCTGATTTTTAGTGAATTATTTCAATCTCCAATTATCTTCAATTAAGAAACAAAAATAATCCACTAATATCCAAAATAAATCAAACTTTTCAAAGAACTAACTTTATCTTTTATATTATACACTTTTTATGAGTTTCTGTCAATGTATAGAATTGCATGGAATATCAGTTAATTCCCCAAATCCCCTTATACTCTATACAATCTGATTACAATTCCAATTCCCTAGGGTCACAGATTAAAAAACCTGCAAAATTTATGCAGGTTTTAATATTGGGTTAGAATTTCATTATGAAATTCTTTTTTTACGAATGAACGCAATAACAAAAATTGTTATAAAACTGAAAACCAGACCATAGATAAACCAAGTAGTCGGATTCTTACCTTTTCCTTTTGCTACAACCGAAGAAACAATTCCGCAGATTAATGCGACCAAAATATATCTTGTATACATAATAAATTTTTTAAAAAGTTTGAAATTTAACGATTTGAAGAATGATAATAAATATAAAACACCCCAAAAGATATAAAAATAATAATACTAATTCCTAATCCACCTACTAAAGCAATTAGAATTTGTAAAGCTTTTTCCTTTGTATTTAAATCATTATTATGCCTAATAACATCTTCTTTCATCGTAATAACTTGATTACTCAAAGCAAGAACATCCAACGAAAAAGTTTTTTCCAAATAATAGTTTGAATTATTTATAGAAACATTAAGTGGAGTATCCGATTTAATCAAGATTTTTCCTTCATTTCTTTCTCCATAACATTTACCATTAACGTCAATATAGGCAAAAATATGTCTACCCTCAATTAGATTTAATTCTACATTTTCTCCATTTAATATTTTTTTGCAAATAATAGAATTACTTGAATTATCTGTAAAAGAAATACATAGATAAATATTTCTATCTGTTCTATTTTTAAATTCTACAGGATAAAAATGTGAATCTTTTTCTGCCCCAACCAAAGATGATTCTTTGAGATAGTTTCCATTATTGAGACTAGAATTACTCTTTTTGCTTAAATAACGAGTCATAACTACTTTATTGACTGGCTTCAATACATCTCCTGTTGTAGGATCATAGCCTCCCTGAGAATAAAATTTATATTCGCCATTTGCTTGAATAGAATAATATTTCATTGGTTTTCCATTTTCTGGGTTAAAATAAATACCCCTAGAAGTAAAAAATAAAATGAAACAAAATAAAGCCAAAATAGCTAATAAAATAAATCTCTTTCTCCTCTTGTTCTTTTGAGGAAAAGGAAGGAAAGACCAAGTCAAACCACCAATCGGTGTACCGAAAAATAGTGCTAACAAAAGGAAAGAAATTCCTTTTACAATAAAATTATCATAGCCAGTTAATACTCTTACCTTTGATTCAAAATATTCGAACATTCCATAGAATGTTAGAATATGAAGAACAAGTAAAAGAAGAACAACGCCCATAATAATAACTAACCACTTAAAGATCTTGTCTTTTAAGCTGGAAAAAGTCCAATCATTTGCCTTCGTTTTAGGAGGGCTACCAATAATAATCTTTTTCATTTTTAATTAATTTAAATTGTTTAATTTAAAATGTACGAATTAAGTGCCCCCTCCTAAGCACAAAATTTTGATACATCATGCTTTTTGTTTTTATTATATATAGAGTTTAAAAGAATTTTAATTCATAATATAACATTATATAGGTCATGTCAATTGAGTGGTGGAAATACAACAACCTGCTAATACACCATTTCCATTAAATACCCTTATATTCCCTATAATCTGGTTCCAATTTGAACTACATAGGGTCACAGTTGACTAAAATCAAAACCAATGTTATATTTACAACAATAAATGTTTTTTGTTATGTTTAACTAAAATAATATTCCAAATGGAAGAAAAAAATCTCTTTGGGCGAAGAGCTCAATTAGTTGCTCTTGCAACTGAATTATTTGATTACATCACTGGTTTACCAAAGGAGATTAGGCCAGATGATAAAGAAAGAACCGGAATTCAGATTTTCCTAAGAGAAGTGGGAACACGAAATTTAGTTTTTGCTTCTATCCACAACCCATCAGAAGCCGCCCAGTCATTTTCAGTTGAAAAGGCGATCAGATCAGAAGCTCTTCAAGATTTTTCATCACAAAATAGTGAAGATCCCAATAGCATGAGATTCAGGGGGAGTTTATCTATTCTATTCCATCATTCTCTCATGCAGTCTTCAACTTCTGGATTAACAGGTGACGAGGATACTGTCGTCTCTCTCCGCCTCCTTTCTTTTGTTACAAATATTTCATCGGATTTTTTAATTGAGCACATCATTAAAAACGAAGGGGAAATACCGGAATGTTTTTTTAACCCGAAACATTACCTCTATGAATTAATTCACAAGAAATAAAAAGTAAAGGAAGACATCCAATCGTTAAATAACCATCGAATTAAGTAGATGGTTATTTTAATATTAGGCCAATTTATTAAATCCCCTTACATTCCCTATAATCTGGTTCCAATTTGAACTCCCTAGGGTCACAGATTATTTAAGCATTATTTTGTAATGTTATTTTTAGATGACCTAACGGGATATTTTAATGATTTGGAATCAGTCAGACAAAAAAAATAAACACCTTGTTTTTCAACAAAATGATTATTTTAAGATCTATTCTTTAACAAAAATTCCCACTCTGTCATATTGATCGTCTTTAATTTTTCCAATATATTTAAATCCATTACTTTCTATTAATAAAGAGATTCCTTTTTCAAGATCATGATAACTACTATCCACGAGTAGAATATGACCTTGTGGTGTTAATTCTCCTATACGTTTATAAAACATTTTCCAATATTCAGCTTTTATTGATTCAGGTTTAGATAATTCATCATCAATATTATAATAAGGTGGATTAAAAAATATAAAATTATAATTATCTTTTGGCATATTCATTAATGCATTCAAATAATTATCTTCAATAATTTCTGCTTCAATTCCTTGAGTTGGAGCAAATTCATTTATCATCAGTTCCTTGAACCGTTCATTGTATTGTACTATATCAATAGCTGTATATTTTTTAGCACCAAATATTGAGGCAAAACGTATCATATCTCTTATTCCGTCACCACCAGCTCCCAAATCTACTAAATTAGAATTTTTTAGACTTTTTTCTAGTGCATATAATATTTCTTTTTTATTCTCTGGTGGATTAGACTTTAAACCTATAAGATCATCATAGTGAAAGGATCGATCACCGGGAGTACTCAGAGGAAATTCCTTAATAATTTCATCCACTGTTAAATGTTTATCTTTTTTACTATCATCTATTATTGAGTTTATTTCTTCTTTATTAACTATTGTTTTTCTTGTTATTTCTTTCTTTTTTTCATTAAATTCAGCATTTTCTTTCTCAGCTTCATCTCTCACATTTTCAGATTCTACAGCAAGCTTATTAAGCTCGAAATGTGCCTCAATTGCTTCACTACCTCCCATTTTGATCTTTTCTTGAGCATTTAGAGTTCTTTTATTAAGGTCTTCTGCACTAGTGAAATTTTCCATAAACATACTTGATTTTGATTAATAATATAGTAGTTATATTATATCAAATATGACATAAATTGTCTTTTTATATTATAAATTTACTAAATCCCCTTATATTCTCTATAATCTGGTTCCAATTCCAACCCCCTAGGGTCACAGACAAAAAAAATACTCCACAGATTTTATATCTGCAGAGTATTATTTTTCTTTCATTTTAAAATTTTAATTAATACAGTTAAAACATTTTTCTGGTAATTCCCACAGACAAGTTCCAACCAGATTTTACTCTTTCTGCTCCCAAGGGAGACATCCCCTGACTAGCAATAAATAATCCGGATTTGTTATGAGAAAACCTTACATCCAAGGCTCCTACAAATCCCTTGGTGCCGTCTGAATAATTCAGATAGAAAAGATTTGGATGTAATCCAAAAGAAAAATCTTTTAAAGGTTTATTGTAATAAAAAGACAAGCTAAGATAACTCCCCTTTATACCAGTAGACATATCAATAGCTTTAAGGTACCAATAGTCTAAAACCAATGAATGATTCACTCCTATTTTTCTCTCTAAACAAAATTGGCCAGTAGGATAGATAGAAGTTGTAGAAATCTTTTTTCCACTAGCATTTTTTGAGGATCCTCCGATGAATGAGGGGTAATCTACTCCCACAATCATATTCCACTTTTTTGCTGAATCCAGTTTTGTGTGATATCTCAGCCATAAATCTGAAAACCAAAAGCTGCCATCTTTCGTTGAAAAAGCAATATCTGGAGAAAAGCTAAAATGCTTACTCAGGTTTGTGTTTAAAAACACAAGTGTTGCCGGCTCACCTAAAGTAAAAGCTGGGATGGGAGCAATACCGTTTGTGGTAGTTACTACAGTCACTGTTTGAGAATAAATACTACCAATAAATGAGAACGATAAAACAAATAACAGGAGCATATTTTTCATAGTATATTAAAATTAAAATAATTTCGAATAACAATTTTACTTTCAAATAATATCATATTTACGCTACTTTGTCAACAAATATTTAATAACTTAAATCCCCTTATATCTCTAATACCTAGTTAAAATTTCGGCTCAATTGAACAATAAAAAAGCCAATGCAAATTTGCATTGACTTCCTTAATAATTTTATAATTCTCTTAGAATCATTTCTGATGCATCATCTAGAGACATCATAAATGGCGATTTAAGTTCAACTGGTTCTTTCCAGTGGAATGGTGTATCAACAGACCTTAACTTTAAGCTTTTAACCGAAATTCCTTTTTTTAGAAAAAATGGATCTCGATTCAACCATTTTACAAGTTCGTCTTGAGCAGACTTAACAGTTGCATAATGACCAGCAAAAAGAGTTGGAGGACAAGTCTCATCCGTAACCATTGTAATACCGGAGCTAACGACAACTATCTTTGCATTTGAGCTAAGATTATTTTTCATCATTTGTATTACCCTTAAGAGTCCAGTTACATGAAGATCAAAATCCTCATTTAGCTTACCAGGATAAAGATTTAATAATGGATTTTTTACTTCCTCTATAAATCCATATGGAGGACAACTACCAACAGAATATATAATTCCATCGAATATTTCGTCATTAACGTTATTAATATAAAATTTAGATATGCTATCTAAATTTGTGACATCCAATTCTGAATGCCCCACACTAACAACATTAAAACTAAAATATTTAGCTTTCAATTTATCAGTAATAGCTCCACCGATAAAGCCTGTTCCACCAACGACTAAAATTTTTTTCATATTTTTTGATTTTTAGTGAATTATCTCAACCTCCAATTAAGAGACAGAGATAACCCACCAAATATTAAAAAACAGAATATTTTAAAGAGCTATAATTACCTGTATAAAATAACATATTTATATGATTTTGTCAATCAATATTAATTTACAAAACACATTATACCCCATGCAATATGGTCCCAATTTTTTCATACTTGTACTATTAAATAAAATTAAAACTCCCATTAAGGGAGTTTTAATTTAAACTATTTTTTCTATCTCTTTTAATATTTCTATTGCATGAGTTGCAGGGTCAACTTTCGGATAAACTTTAATTATCACCCCTTTATATATAAGATATGAAATTCTTTTTGTAAACAATATAGAAGAAGCTCCATAATCTTTAATAACCTTTTTATCTGTGTCTGACAAAAGAGTAAAAGGTAGATTATATTTTTCTTTAAATTTCTTGTGACTCTCTGGTGAATCAGAAGAAATACCCAGAACAGTGATTCCTGCCTTTTTAAAATCATCATAAACTGCTGTTATCATACATGCTTCTTTTGTACACCCAGGGGTATCGTCTTTAGGGTAAAAATACAAAAGTACACGACCCATAGAATAATCTGATAATTTATGAATTACTTTGTCTTGGTCGACAAGACTAAAATCTATTATTTTTGTTCCTTCTTTTAACATATATTATTTTAATGTACTTATATCTATTACAAAACGATACTTAACATCAGAGTTTAATATTCTTTCATAGGCATCATCTATTTTATCCGCAGAAATAACTTCAATATCAGCACCAATTTTATTTTCAGCACAGAAGTTCAACATTTCCTGAGTTTCGCGAATACCACCAATCAAAGATCCAGCAAATGATTTTCGCCCCATAATAAGAGAGAATGCATTTACAGACAATGGTTCTGCTGGTGCTCCTACGTTTACAAGCACCCCATCTACAGCCAACAATGATAAGTATACATCAATATCTATTTTTGCACTCACTGTATTGATTATCAAATCAAAAGAGCCAGATAGCTTCTTGAATGTTTCTGTATCACTAGTGGCGTAATAATGATTTGCGCCCAGACGAATACCATCATCTTGCTTTTTTAATGAATGAGAAAGAATAGTTACTTCTGAACCCATAGCATGAGCTATCTTTACAGCCATATGACCAAGACCACCAAGTCCTATAACAGCAACTTTTTTACCTAACCCAGCACCCCAATGACGAAGTGGAGAGTAGGTTGTTATACCTGCACATAAAAGCGGTGCAGCTACATCCAAACTA
>TBL_comb47_HYPODRAFT_10005099_pt1 | contig 14807 bp, 8 predicted proteins | sample TroBogypolimnion_40_FD_10682 | JGI IMG/M metagenome (IMG submission 10682)
TACTGGAATTATCTGTTAAGAATTCTTTGTTATCTTTTAAGTTGAAGAAAGTGGAAGATATGCTTACTGAGAATGCTAAACTTATAAAGGAATGCGCGGATGATGAGGATTTAATACTTAACATGGAGCGTCAAAAGCGTTTGCTTGACGTTAAGAAAGCAATCTCATTATTATTGAAAAGGATTATTACAAAGTAAATATTTCTTTCTTTTGTAATTAGTATCCAAAAAAGCATTAATTTTGAACCTTGTTAATTAAAGGTTAATTCTAATACAAATATAATAACTAAAACCAAAGATGTTATGAAGACGAAAACACTTTTACTTGCTTTTACATTTATGAGTTTAATGTTAAATGCTCAGGTAGGTTACATAAGTACAATTGCCGGAACGGGTGCTGCTAACTATAGTGGTGATAATGGGCCTGCTGTTTCTGCCAAGCTAAATGTTCCTTTTGGAATGAGCTTTGATGCTGTCGGCAATTTATATTTTGCTGACAATGGGAACAATGTCATCCGTAAAATTGACGCAACTACAGGCATAATAACAACCATTGCCGGTGTTTATTACCTTTACACAGGGAGTACCTGGTATTATGGGGGTGATGGACATGCTGCTGATTCTGCATTTATTGCGAGTCCATTTGGTATTGCCTTAGACACTGCAGGTAATATCTATTTCTCCGATAATCTCAACAATGTTATCCGAAAGGTAACAGTATCAACAGGAATCATTACTACTGTAGCCGGTAATTCAACTCTTCTCTATATGCCTTATGCTTTTAGTGGTGATGGAGGTCCTGCAACATCTGCTGAGCTAAACAATCCATGGGGTGTGGCGGTGGATAAAGCTGGTAATATTTATATAGCTGATAATAGTTATAATGTAATACGCAAAGTAACTGCATCTACAGGTATTATTACAACAGTAGCAGGCAATGGAATAGCCGGTTATTATGGAGATAACGGGCAAGCAGACAACGCTCAGTTAAACGCACCTAGTGGTGTGTCATTGGATACTGCCGGTAATCTTTATATATCTGATAATGGCAACAATGTAATACGTAAGATAAATGCTTTGAGTGGGATAATAACTACTGTTGCAGGTAATGGAAATGCTGGTTATAGTGGTGATAACGGTCTTGCAATTTCTGCAAAGATTCACGATCCATCGCTAGGAGTAGCCTTTGATCCGGCAGGTAATTTTTATATTGCTGATGATGCCAACAATGTTATTCGTAAAGTTACTGTATCAACGGGTATTATAACTACTATTGCAGGCACAGGAGCTAATGGTTATAGTGGTGATAATGGCCCTGCAACTCTGGCTAAGTTTAATGGCCCTGAAGGTGTGGCTGTTGATGCTCATGGAAATATTTATATCTCCGATGAAAACAATGTAATACGAAAGATTAATGAAGTCTTTATTGACACCGTACCTGCTACTCCTGAAGCTATTTATGGCAGTACTACGGTTTGTAAAGGCACTTATATAATATATAGTGTTGATTCGGTAGCAGGTGCTACCAATTATACATGGACATTGCCCGGAGGTTGGATTGGATCTAGTACTACTAATAGTATCATTGCTTTAGCTGACTCAAGTGGTACAATTACAGTTACTGCAAACAATAGCGTTGGTTCTTCAGCTCCTCAATCAGTTTATGTAACGGTAAACACTGTTAATACCTCTGTTAGTCAATCTGGAGCAACTCTTACTGCAAACGCTACAAGCGCTGCTTATCTATGGATTAATTGCAATAGCAACATCCCCGTTCAAGGAGACACCATTCAAAGTTTTACTGCTATTACTACAGGTAGTTATGCGGTTGTTATCACTCAAAATACATGTGTTGATACTTCAGCATGTTTCCCTGTTGTGATTGTTATAGATACTGTACCTGCTACTCCTCAAGCTATTCATGGCAGTACTACTGTTTGTAAAGGTACATATATAATATATAGTGTTGATTCAGTAAGTGGTGCGACAAGTTATACCTGGACATTGCCCGGAGGTTGGGTTGGTGCCAGTACTACTAATAGTATCATTGCTTTAGCTGACTCAAGTGGTACAATTACAGTTACTGCAAACAATAGCGTTGGTTCTTCGGCTCCTCAATCTGTTTATGTAACTGTTAATACTGTTAACACCTCTGTTACTCAATCGGGGGCAACTCTTACAGCAACTGCTACGAGTGCTACTTATATATGGATTAATTGCAATGGTAACATCCCCGTTCAGGCAGAAACCAATCAAAGTTATACTGCTTCTATTTCCGGCAGTTATGCAGTTGTTGTCACTCAAAATGGATGTGTAGATACTTCCAATTGTTTTACTGCAAATGTTGGGTGCTCCACCACAATCACCGGTGCTGATTTGCCTCATACCGGTCTGTCGATCATGCTTGTTGTGGATACTGTAACGAATGTTCCTCTAGGGATTCCTTCTATTGCTCAAAACTGGGATTATTCGATGCTAACTATCAGTTATCCTAAGTTTGCCGTTTATTATTCAACTGCTGCAACACCTTATGCTTCTGTGTTTACAACTTCTAATATCGATACTTATGGACCCGGCAATCTTTATGGTACTTTATTTGGTGGAGCGCCTGTGGTTTCATCCGATAACGGTTATATATTCTGGAAAAGTGACACTACAGGTTTCTGGGAAACAGGCTTTAGGGCTGATGGTGGTACTTATGCCGGCATTAATGTGAAGGATGTTCCCAAAGAGCTAATAATTGGTGCCCCTGCTGTGTATGGAAGTGTGTTTAACAATACCGCCCGATGGGAATTACCGATGAATTTGAATGCTGCTGATGTTGACACCTTTTACGTAAGGAATATCAAAAAGACGATAACTGCTGATGCATGTGGCTCAATTACTACTCCTTATGGAGCGTACCCAAATGTACTTCGCGAGCATGAATATGTTATTAGTTTTGATAGTATTTATGCTAAAGTTGGGAGTTTTGTAGCAACAGCTATTGAGTTCAAGAGAGATACTTTAAATAACTATATGTATCTAGCTAATGGAGTTGGATATCCGGTTTGCATTGTGCATTGTGATAAGAATAATCAAGTGTTGGATGTTGAATATTATGCAGGTATTTATACTGATATTGATAAGTTTACCCTTGGCGGGAATAAGATTACAGTTTTTCCTAATCCGGCTAACGATAAGATTACTATAAGTGTAGATAAAAGAAATGCTTTTGATAATTCTGATATAGCTATTTATGATATACAAGGTCGCCTTATGCTTAAGCAATCAATTGTTAACGCTAATGTTGAGGTCAACATTACTACTTTTGCAAAAGGGATGTATATTGTAAAAGTCAACAACAACAATAATATTACAGTATCTAAGTTTGTAAAAGAATAGATCTCAAAACCTTTATACCTCATTTGAAGCGTTTACACTGAATAAACATCACGCAAAGTAAAGAGGAATAATTTGAATAAAAAGAGTCGTTATCAAACAAATGATAACGACTCTTTTTTACTTTAATCTATTTAATTCTTTATGTCTTGAATTATATTAGTTTAGATGTTATAGTTGAGCATCCTGCACTATATGTTCTTACTCTGTAATAATATGTGATGCCGTTATTAATACCATTAACTTTATAAGTATTTACATTGCTTATATCTAAATTATTATACACAAATATGATATTTAAAAAAATTGTCATATGTCGCCACATTAAGGACATATCCAGTAGCTCCGATTTTTGATTTCAATTGGCATAGAAACATATGCTGGTAAATAATGTAGCTAAAGTATCAACAGGAAGTGCCGGAGCAGTTAAAACTGTAATGATATTGCTATGTTGTAGATAACTCAGCAATATAATCAAACGGAAGTTATAGCTAAAGTTCAGGAGATTTTAAATTTTCATCCCGAAAGTCAACAATAATTTAACTTTACAAATAATACAAAGGCTGTCTCCTAGTGGGGCAGCCTTTTTATTATATTTCGACAGTTCGACTCCGTTCAATGACCGAATCTTGCGGTAGCTGAGCGGAGTCGAAGCGCTATTCTTTCACAAACTTCTTCACTACAATTTCTTTATCTGTATATATCTTTAGGAAATAAAGCCCACTTGCGTAATTTGAAGTATAAATTATATTCTTCCTATATATATAAGTTGTATAAATGGTTTGCCCGAGAAGATTAATTATTTCTAATTTATGTTCTTCATTAAAGTTTGTTTCTATGGTAAGATTATCAGTTGTAGGATTAGGATAAATGGATATTATATTTTCAGTAGTATCACAATCAATATAAGCTACATTAATAGTATCTGTAGTAGTAATATTATAATCTGCAAAATAAGCTCTTACCCAATAAGTACCTGCTTGTGTAACTTTATAAGTAGAATCATGACTCCCATCCTGCCATGTATAAGTAGCATTAGGCATATTAGGGTTTAATGTAAGGCTTTGCCCTAAACACAAAGTTGTATCATTACCTAAGCTAAACTTAAAACTACATTCACATACTGAAACATCATCTATATAAACATAAATATCACCTATTACTCCGGAGGGCCAGTTGATAACACTATCAAAATTACCTAAAGTTAAATACTGTTCTCCTCCTTTAGCTATAAAACTATTTGTTATCTTTAACCAATTAACAGTATCTATATTAAAAATATCATTCTGAACTTTTGTGCCATTGCTAATTATAGGTAGTACATTATCTTGAACAGAATCATTAGTAAAAAACATTCCAATTGAATCTAATAATACATAATAACCTGGAGTTGGAGTAACAGTAACATTTGCTAGAGATACAAATAATTTTGTACAATATCTTTTATTTAAATTTAACGAATCACTTAATTTTGTTTTTATTGCTTCTCTATAATCGAAATTAGAATAATTATTGTATGCATATATAAGGAATCCTGCATAAGCTACCCCAGTATGTGCATATTGGAACCCATTATAGTTTAAAGGAACATTAAAGCCTGTTGGTGTTGCACATGCATTATAATATTCGCAACTATAACCCCACCAGTATTTAGATTTGTATAATTCACCACTACTTATTGGACAACTATAATATTCTTCAAATGAAGGATTATTAACAAGATTATTGGAAATAATAAACTGTTCTTTGGAAATTAAACCACAAAACAGTAATATAATTAATAGTATTTTTTTAAAGTACTTCATATTGGATACAAAAATAAGTAAATCCTGTCATATAGACAGGATTTACTTAAAAAAGGTTGTTTATTTGTTTAAAATAATTAATTTACCAGTTGCAATTTTAGTTTCATTAGTAATTATTCTATAAAAATAAATTCCTGCATTTAGTTTACTTACATCAATATTTTTAATATAATTACCCTGCTGAATATAATCTTTAAATACTATATTACCGATATTACCATATATTTCAATAATTGCATTACTGCTAATAGCATCTCTAAACTCTATTGTAATTTGATTACGTGTAGGATTTGGATACACTTTAACCGTATTCTCAGTAATTGCTTGTGGTTTTGGAGGAAGCTTTAAAGCACTCTTAGTATTTATGTAATCATCAGGATCAATATTCAACATCACTCTTGCTGTGTAAACAGCATCACCGTTTGTTAAAGGATCGCTGTAAGCGATAACTTCCAAAGTGCGTATTTGTTCATCACTAAGCATATAATTATCCTGTGCCCAAGTATTCAAATAGATATTACCTACTGTAATGCGATTATGATTGATAGTATTGGTATCAGCTATCATATTTAGTTCATTTTGTGCCAAAGTTAGATTATTAGTATCCATTGCTATTCGTGCATTTAAATAATGTGTAGCATCGGAGGTTTGCATAGTGTTGTAAAATGCTAAATAGACATAATCGCTTGTATCACCCATATATGGGAAAAATTATGAATTATGAGTTATGAATTATGAATGAAGAACTTACTCTTTTACAAACTTCTTCACTACAATTTCTTTATCTATATATATCTTTAGAAAATAAAGTCCACTTGCGTAATTTAAAGTATTAATTATACTCTTCTTACCTATATAAGTTGTATAAATGGTTTGCCCGAGAAGATTAATTATTTCTAATCTATGTTCTTCATTAAAGTTTGTTTCTATGGTAAGATTATCAGTTGCAGGATTAGGATAAATATATATTAAATTATTAATAGTATCACAAACTTTATAATTAATATTTATTGTATCACTTGCTTTACATTTATATTTATTGGAAACTATTACCCAATAAACACCCTGTTGAGTAACATTATATGTAGGATTAGCAGAACTATCTTGCCAAAGATATATATAATTTTGATTTGTATCAATTAATATTAAGCTTTGCCCACTACAAAGTGTAGTATCATTACCCAAATTAACTAATGGACTTGGATAATAATTTATATTTATAGTATCTGTAGTTGTAATATTATAATCCGGAAAATAAGCTCTTACCCAATAAGTACCTGCTTGCTTTACCTTATAAGTAGAATCATGAGTCCCATCTTGCCATGTATAAGTAGCATTAGGCATATTGGGGTTTAGTATAAGGCTTTCACCAATGCATAATGTGGTATCATTACCTAAGCTAAACATAAAACTACATTCACATACCGAAACATCATCTACATAAACATAATCTTGACCTATTACACCAGAAGGCCAATTAATAACATTATCAAAATTACCTACTGTTAAATATTGTTCTCCTCCATTTGCAATAAAAGTATTTGTTATCTTTAACCAATTTACAGTATCAATATTTAAAATATCATTTTGTACTTTTATACCATTGCTAATTATAGGTAGTGCATTATCCTGAACTGAATCATTTGTAAAAAGCATACCAGCTGAGTCTAATATAATATAATTACCTGGCTGAATATCACCATTAGCAAGAGATATATAAAAGTTAGTACAATATCTTTTATTTTTAATTAAACTATCACTTAATTTTGTTTTTATTGCTTCTCTAAAATCTGGAAATATTGTAGATTTTCCATAAATACATGCACCTGCATAAGCAATACCAGTATTCGCATATTGAAATCCGGCAATATTTGAAGGGACAGACACACCACCGGGTGCTGCACATGTATTATAATATTCGCAACTCCCCCCCCACCAATACTTACATTTATACATTTCATTAGTGCTTACAGGGCAACTATAATATTCTTCAAATGAAGGATTATTAACAAGATTAGTGCTTAATATTACTTGTTCTTTTGTGGTTAATCCACAAAGAAAAAGAAGAATTATTATGTATTTGGATATGTTCATATATTGGTTACAAAAATAAGTAAATCCTGTCATATAGACAGGATTTACTTAAAAAGGTTGTATTATTTATTTAAAATAATTAATTTGCCTGATGAATATCTATCATTGCTAATTTTAATTACATAAAAATACATACCTGACTTTAAACTATTAACATTTACTTTCTGTTCAGTATAGTCTTTAGGTATAATAGTAGATATTAATTTATTCCCCATTACACCCCAAATCTCTACAACACCTTCATTAGAAATCGGATGATCGAATGCTACAGTAACCGTTTCTTTTGCAGGATTAGGATATACATGTACCGTATTAGATTTAACTTCCTTAGGATTTTTTATAAATATAGCAGATTTAACATCAACTGCATAAGGGTCAATATTCAATATTACTCGTGCAGTATATACAGCATCACCGTTCGTATTAGGATTAAGATAAGCCATGTCATACAAAACACTACTTTGGTCTTTTGTTAGTTCATAATTACCCTGTGCCCATGTGTTCAGATAAAAATTACGAATTACGAATTACGAATTACGAGCTTTTTACCTTACTACCGTTACTCTCCCCGTTATCTTCCTTTGCTCTCCGGTATCTTTAATAGTTGCCGTAAGTTGAAAAATATAAACTCCTAAAGGAACTGGTTTGCCTTTATAAGTACCATCCCAGCCTTTGTTTATATCATCGCTTTCAAATACCATTTCGCCCCATCTGCCAAATACAGATAGTTTAAACGCACTAAACTCATATACAGTTTTTATATTAAACACATCGTTTAAGCCATCTCCATTTGGAGTAAAGCTATTAGGAATATAAATATCAGGAATAATCTTTTCTACAGTATCACAATTTATATAACTTACATTAATAGTATCTGTAGTAGTAATATTATAATCTGCAAAGTAAGCCCTTACCCAATATGTACCTTCATGTGTTACCGTATAAGTAGAAGTATGACTACTATCCTGCCAGGTGTAAGTAGCATTAGGCATATTAGGGTTTAATATAAGGTTTTCCCCCACACATAAAGTAGTATCATTACCTAAGCTAAATTTAAAACTGCACTCACATACAGAAACATCATCTACATAAACATAAGTTGTAGTAGAAGAATAATTAATAATATTATCAAAGTTTCCGATTGTTAGGTATTGTTCACCTCCATTTGCAATAAAACTATTTGATATTTTTAGCCAGTTTACAGTATCTAAATTAAAAATATTATTTTGTACTTTAATGCCATTGCTTATAATAGGTGAAGAATTATCCTGAACTTGGTTATTAGTAAAAAGCATTCCAATAGAATCTAATAATACAGGATAATTTAGAACAATCGCACTATCGGCAAGAGATATATAAAAATTATTACAATATCGTTTATTTGCAATTAACGAATCACTTAATTGTGTTTTTATTGCTTCTCTATAATCAATATGTTGAGTGGCTAAAATTGCATAAAGAATAAAACCAGCATAAGCATTTCCTGTATTGGCATATTGGAATCCAATAAAATTAGATGGAACAGAGACTTCACCAGGCAGTGCACAAGAATTAAAATATTCAGTACTTATACCCCACCAATATTTACATTTATTTAATTCACTACTATAGTCAGGGCAACTATAATATTGTTCAAAAGAAGGGTTGTTAACAAGATTAGTTCCTGTAATTATCTGCTCTTTTGTAATTAAACTACAAAGCAGTAATATAAATAATAATATTTTTTTAAAGTATTTCATACTGAATACAAAAATAAGTAAATCCTGTCATATTGACAGGATTTACTTATAAAAAGTTGCTTACTTATTTAAAATAATTAGTTTGCCAGATTCAAACTTGTCTCCATTAACCTTAATTATATAAAAGTAAATGCCAGATGTTAAACTGCTTACATTGACTATTTGCTTTAAAGAAGACTGAGGAAGAGAACTGGATAATAGTTTATTTCCCATTATGCCCCATATTTCTATAGTCCCTTCGCCTGAAATAGGTTGATCAAATACGATAGTAACTAATTCTTTGGCAGGATTAGGATATACGTGTACTGTATTTGGTTTAACTACAGATTTTGGGAATTGTTGTAAGGATTTATTTTCAGTACTTTCTTCATCAGGATTAATATTAAGCATAACACGAGCTGTATATACTGCATCACCATTAGCATTAGGGTCAAGATAAGCTACATCAGTTAATGTTCTTTTTTGCTCATCTGTTAATTGATAATTATCCTGAGCCCATGTATTCAAGTAAATATTACCAACTATAATTCGATTGTGATTAATAGCGTTAGTGTCTACAATAAGATTTAGTTCTGATTGTGCAACAGTCAGATTATTTGTATCCATTGCTATACGTGCATTTAAATAATGTGCAGCATCTGATGATTGCATAGTATTGTAAAATGCCAGATATGCATAATCGCTGGTATCGCCCATATTTATTAAATTAGTATTGTCATTTAATATTATATACACATATTCTCTTGCCATAGCTGTATATTCAGAAGATAGCGTATCATAAAATAATTGATTCCTTACAGTCTTACCTAAGGCTTTTTCACGCATTTCTACTGTTGTTATTCCTCCCAGATATGGTAATATAGTATCATTTGAGCAATAATTAAAATTAGTAGTATTTAAAGTTGAAGACGTAGAATTCATATATAATTGTAGATTAGTTGGCATAGGTATGGGTAAATAATCTGTACTCCCATGATAATATTTAAAAGTTTGAGCCAAAATACCACTAGAAGCTAAATATGCTCTATCAGTGTTATAATAATCAGTCCAAGTGTTAGCAGGATTAAAAACGCCCGAATCGCCTTGGTCGCTTATTGCCGAACCTGATTCAAACTGAATACCATAATAATTATCAATTAGATTATTACATTCAAATTGTGTTTTTGTTAATATTCCGCTTGTATATATACCACTACCCATCTGCGTCATATTGTTATTAAAGATGGTAGCATACTGGCTGCCTGCAATTTTTACACCGAGTATGTCGTTACCATTCAATAAAGGAGAAGAAGAGATCATCTCAATATTATTCTGTTTTACCAGTAATTGATGGCAATTATAAATATTTATCCCTATACATTTAGTATTTATTGGATTTGGTATATAATACTGAATTCCATTATTCTGTACTATAGCTTTCTTATAATCATCAGAGTTAACATCTATCATAGTTATTCCTGTACGGTGATATAATATAATATTGCCATCAATTAACAAATTTATAGGATTTGAAAATGTATTTTGAGCAATGATAGCACTGAAATCACTCATATTTGAAGCCGACAATTGATAAATGGTATTACTCTGAACAATTGAGTTATTGTTTACATTCAGCATACTGATACCAACTTTATTAGCAACAAAAATATTACTAAACAAAGAATCAATATATTGAAACGAATGTATTCCAACTATACAATTATTAAAAGTATTTTTTTTATTAATATCAAATCCACCGACTGTTAAATTGTTCTTTAAAGTGTCATGGTTTGATGTATGCATTGCATATACAGCCCCTTCATTATAAAACTCAACATGTGGTAAACTATTTGGACTCTGTCCATTCCAAATATTATTAAATTCATTATTATATACATTAATATCCGAATTATAAGCATAAACACCGTATTGCATAGTATCGAATGTATTCAAGTACTCAGGCAAAGTAAAATCACCTAAAGTAAAATTATGTACACTATCACAATCAACACCCAAAAAAGTTTTTTTATACTTAAATGGAGGAAAGGGTAATGATGCACTTCCTGTAAAAACAGATTTACGTATAATCCCTGGATAAGGATCATAGGGATTACCCGGCGAAGGTATCATAAAATCGCCTTTTACCTTGACATTACAATAATTGTTAGTAAAATTTGCATGATCAATTGTAAATTTGCCTCCATTTTTTGACACCAAGCCATTGGTAGCATCTTTAATAGTAGAATTTGAGATAATGTTAACTTCAGCAGATTGATTATCTACATATACACCATCCCACATATATCCGCAACCTGCTTCAAAAATAGAATGTTCTTCAACATTAAACTGTACGCCAGGTTTTACGTAAATCTTTGCCTCTGGTCCCATATAAAAATGTTTTTGTATTAAAGCTAAATTAGAGTCAATTGTTACTACTCCATCAATAGAAAATTCATTATGGGATTCTATCTGGTATGGGTGTATAATTGTATCGTGAAAACTCACAATATCTCCTTTGCCACCACAGCAGGCAAAAACAATTAATGTATCTGAAGAAAAGCAATGTTTACCATAATTATATGACGCAATAATTTTGCCGGGATTCTCGTTTGTTAAATTCGGATATGTTTCCCAGTGCACAACAATGTTGTTACCTGAGATGGTTGTATCTATAAAATTTATAACGTCCCAAGTAAAATTATATGCACCTGAATAATAAGATGCGGAATAAGTAGTAATAGTATCGCAGTTGTTAAAGTTACCTGTAATAATAGGAGGTGGATACTGAGCTTGTACATTTACAACTATAGTATCCTTTACACTGCATCCATGTATAGAAGTTGCAGTAACTATATAGGTGGTTATACCCGGATTTGGACTTACAGTGGGATTTGAAGATGTGTTGTCAGATGTGTAAATCGGAGTCCAAAAAAACACTATATTAGAATCACCTGAGGCAGTAGGATTAGATCCTAGTATTACACTATTACCTGGACAAATAGTTGTATCATTTCCAGCATTAACAATTATTGCAGGTTCCACCATAATAACTTTAGTTGTTTCATATATTGGTGGGCAAATTCCTGTATAACTGACACCGATAATTTGAGGACCTATATTGCTCCATTCAACCGTAATATAATTACTGTTAGTATCTCCCCCTGCAATTATAGTATATTCTGAAGATACTACTTGCCAAATATAATTTGTTTTTCCCGATTCAGTTATATAAGTATATGCTGCATTTTGACAAACAGTATCTTCTCCTGTTAAAGTAGGCTTGGGTTCATCGTAAACGTGAACGGTATAAAAAGCAGTATCTACTTTGCATCCATTTATATCACTAACTATACATGAGTAAGTTGTTGTAGTCGCACAATCATTAATAGTAATAGGATTAATTATAGCTCCATTACTCCAAAAATAAGTATAATTATATATAGAATGTGGATTAATGAAAGCTACTAATGAGATAGGTTGATTTGGACAAATTGTTCCGTATCATTTGGGAAAATACTAACTGTTGGTGGTGGTTGTAAAGGGATAAGTTGTAAATCCTGAATATCTACATCACTTTCATCAGGCACTCCTATAAAAATTGCATCAGGATATTCTGAATAAAATATAATTTTATAAGAATCATCTGGATTTATTCCCAAAGTAGGAATCACTTCATTTATTGAATCATAATAATCAATGTTCGGATGTTGTGGCACTATTATTGTTTTAGACCAAATTGGATCTGAAAGTATAGGAATAGGTTGAAAACCACGTACGTGACCACTTGTTTGTGAGAATGAAGAACATTCAAAATTTTGTGTTGTAATAATTATATGTAATACTACCCCAGGAAGATTAGGATTATCTAATCGATAATTAAATTTAAATCTATAATAAGAATTAGGTTCTAGATAAATACGTTGCATTATAGCTTCTGAGCCATTATATGGATGATAATTTGGATTATGTGGTAAATCATATAGATCATAACCAGCACCCAAGTGTGCACTATTTTCAGTATGTTCATACCAAGGCAATACAATACTCCAAGCTATTCTGGGACTTCCCCAAGCTGGGCACCAACATGGTACATTATGAAGAAAAGAATTACGATAATCTGCATTATTTGAGCATAAAAATAAACTATTTCCTATCAAATTACAATTACGATATGGACATGTATCAGATATAAGGGTTTTATTATTTAAATTTTCAGTTTTAAGATATACATCATATAAATTGCTATAATTAATTTTAATGTAATATGTATTAAGAGAACCATAATTGTTATCTTTAAATGTATAATTGTCTGTACTATCCGCTCCTGAATACGCTATTAGATCATTGCAATTACCAGTATAGAAATGAATACCAAGTTTATTAATAGTTGTTGAATCTATAAATTCGCCATAATTAATCTGAAAATTCAAGTAAGATGAATCTGCCTGATAAACAAACCATGCAACTGAATCATTTGTTGATAACTTAATAATAGTATCAGACGAATTTAATGTAATTGCATTTAAAAGTGGTATAACTACACTGTTTATAAGTGGACTTGTAATAAAATATTGCGGTGATCCTGTACAATTAGCTGCAAAAATAGTATAATTATATTGTGTACAAGTATTCAGATTAGAGTCTACAAATGCCGTATCTGTTTGATAAGCTACTACTGTGCCGTTACCAAATGAGTTTCCTGCAGTATAGGTAGCTCCTCTTGCAGGTGTTGCTGTAAGTGAAGCGTATGTACTTCTTACTATCAGATAATGGTCGGCACTTGCCGAAGTTGTAAATGAACCGCTAACAGTAGTGTTGTTTCTTGTTAAAATTAAATTGGTAGGTTGGGCAATTGGTATGCCACAATTAAGAAAAGCACTGCCGCTAAGTGGGTATGATGTTAAATAATTACGAGTACAATATAAAGTATCAGCAGTAAAAATATAGTAATAATACGTACCTTTACTCAGGTTTGTATCTATAAAAGAGGTTCCTACCTGATATGCTACTACAACACCATTTCCTATCGTATTGCCGGCAGTGTATATAGTTCCTTTAACAGGTGATGCACCTAAAATACCGGACGAACTTCTTACTATCAAATAGTGATCTGCAGTTTCGGAAGCTGAAAAACTACCGGTAACTGTACTAAAATAGGGAGTTAATGTTAAATTTGTAGGTTGTGCTTGATATATTTCAGGATTTATTATGTTTGCTCCTAAATTTGCATTGTTATAAGCCAGACCATAATCTTGGCTATCAATATTCCCATTTCCGTCAATATCATCTAAAACATAACCAGTATTCACTGTTGGGTCAGTTGAATTTGCGGCTAAATATATTTCAGAATAATCTATAGATTCAAGATTCCCGTTTTGATTAACATCTCCACCCCATATCTCAAAATTACCGTTACCATCTTCATACATTCCTCCTGCAAATTCAACAGGTGTATGTGTAAAGAAATTATAATTAATCTGTTGAACTGAGAAATCAACAGAATCACTCCAAGTTTCTATGCTATTTCTATGTTTAATAACAATATGATGATAGCCTGTAATTGCACCATAAGGACATGAACTCCAATTACTATTTAAATAAATAGTAGGAATACTACCGTTTGTAGTTATGTTGACACCATTAAAAGTTGCTTCAATAATATAAGTAGGAGGTATTGTACTTCTGATAAGTACAGTTACAGTATCAACTATATTTGATCCAAAATTATGGAAAAGGTCACCGGTATCCCAATTTATTCCCAAAGTCTGATTCATTAAACCGGTAGTGTTATTATAATATTCCTGAAATAT
>TBL_comb47_HYPODRAFT_10005100_pt1 | contig 14803 bp, 10 predicted proteins | sample TroBogypolimnion_40_FD_10682 | JGI IMG/M metagenome (IMG submission 10682)
GTTACGATTACTTTATCGTTAACCGTGGTAAAAACACAATTGATCAATGGGTCCCACTCGCCCATCAAGCAGAAGCAGCTCTACTCCTTAATCCGCTTCAAGAAAAAGAATTGGGCAAGGCAGCGCTAAAACAAACAAAAGACACCGAGGTCTACCTGCAATTAGCACCTGGTGATTCAATCATTGTAAGAACGTTAACAAAACAAAACGAATCATCGACTCACGCAGCTTCGTGGAACTACACTTCGAATAACGTACTTACGACACAACCTATCACAGGAACCTGGCACGTAGACTTTAAAGACGGTGGCCCTACACTGCCTCATAGTTTTGATACCAACACATTAGTTTCCTGGGCTAACCGTGATGAAGCTACACGTTCTTTTGCTGGAACCTCTGTATACACGGTTCATTTTAATTTTAACGGTTCTACGTCGTCTCACTGGATACTTAACTTAGGTGACGTACTCGATAGTGCCCGAGTCACACTGAATAATCATCCAGTTACTACCCTCTGGGCTGCTCCCTTTAAAACAGCCGTTGGTTCATACTTAAAACAAGGTGATAACATTTTAATCATTGAAGTAACTAATGTAGCCGCTAACCGAATTGCTGATTTAGATCGGAAAAAAGTTGCGTGGAAAAGCTTCTATGAAATCAATTTCGTGAATCGCACTTACACACCGTTTGATGCATCTACTTGGCCTCTGCGTGATGCAGGCCTTATAGGTCCAGTTTCATTAACTGAAACAGCCCCTTTTACTCCCTCTCACTAAACTTAATTTCTATGAAGTATCTTTCTTGCGTAGCTTTAACTACGCTATCTTTTGGGCTAGTTCTGCCACTATATAGTGCAGAGGTCCACGTAGAGCAGTCTGCTAAGACATTTGTTATATCCAACGCCTTAGTCTCTGCCACCGTTGATCGAAAATCAGGTGACCTGATTTCGATGACCTACCAAGGACTAGAGATGATGGGACATGGCAGAGGACACCCTGCTGGCTACTGGGAGCAGGATCCCTCTAAGTCTCCGCATTTACAGAGTACAATCACGATTGATCCTAGCCAAAACCAGGGAGAGCGTGCTGAAGTTTCAATCAAAGGCACATCTGATGGTGTCGTACCTCTCGGAGCAGGTCCAGGAGGTAGTACACTCTGTGATATAGAAATTCGTTACGGTTTAGGTAAAGACGATAGCGGTGTTTATACCTACGCCATCTACTCCCACCCTAAAAATTATCCTGCAACACAAATCGGCGAAAGTCGCTACGGGGTAAAATTAAATAGAGATGTCTTTGATTGGCTTTCGATTGATAAGGAAAGAAATAAGTTAATGCCAGCACCTGAGGATTGGGCCAAAGGAACGCAGCTTAACATGAAAGAAGTAAGACTGCTTAACACAGGTCGCTATAAAGGCCAAGTTGAGCACAAATACGATTATTCAGCTCTCCAATACACGATTCCTGCTTTCGGTTGGTCTTCGACAAAAAAGCATATCGGGTTTTGGTTTATTAATCCTTCCATGGAATACTTAAGTGGTGGGCCTACCAAAGTAGAACTCACAGGCCACTTAGACCTAAATGATTCAGCAGATCCTACGCTTCTGGACTACTGGAGGGGCACTCACTACGGTGGCTCCGTACTCAGTATTAAAGCAGGTGAAGTATGGAGCAAAATCGTAGGTCCAATATTTCTATACTGTAATGCAGGAGAATCCGCACAAAGCATGTGGGAAAATGCGCTTATCCAAGCGAAACATGAATCCGGTAAGTGGCCATACGCGTGGGTAAAATCAGATGCCTACCCACTTAAGAACGAACGCTCTCAAGTACTAGGCCATATTAAAATTCAAGATCCAGCATCGCCTGGTCTAACACCACAAAACATGTATGTCGGATTAACTGCTCCAGATTGGGTTGCAACAACTCGGGGCTATCGCGCAAGAGAAATGCAAATACCAGTAACCTGGCAAAACGATGCAAAATATTATCAATACTGGGCACTCTCTGATAAGGACGGTAACTTCACCTTAAACCATGTTCGTGCAGGTCACTACACCTTACATGCTATTAGTGACGGTGTCTTAGGCGAATATGCTCAAGCTGACATAACCGTTAAAGAATCTGAAACACTTAACCTAGGTGATCTTGTTTGGACACCTGTGCGCTACGGAAAACAACTATGGGATATTGGAATTCCAAATAGGAGTGCCCGTGAATTTGCTCATGGTGATGACTACTTCCACTGGGGACTCTATCTCAAATACGCTGAATGGTTCCCCCAGGATGTTCACTACACGATAGGTAAAAGTAACTTCACGAAGGATTGGAATTTCGAACAAGTTCCTCATATCACAGAAAACGACGGCACAGGCAGAGCACATGGAAACGCTACCCCATGGACCATATCCTTTAATCTAAAATCAAACCCTCAAGGTAAGGCTATATTACGCTTAGCGATTGTTGGTATAGATGGGCGCTCCCTTGCTGTAGCTGTAAACGGAAAAGACGCAGGACAAGTTACTAACTTAATGCCAAATGGCGTTATTCACCGTGACGGCATTCAAGGCTATTGGGTAGAAAAAGATGTTATATTCCCAGCAAATTTGATGCACGAAGGAGACAATACGCTTACCCTTACTGTCCCTGAAGGACAGGCAACGAATGGAATTATGTATGATTATCTCCGTCTTGAGTTAAATGAATCACAAGAAAAGTAATAGCTTCTTATTTTTATTAAAACTGAGTGTATCTACACTCAGTTTTTGTGGATTTTATTCTATTTCCCAAGGTGCGATTGACCGCGAAGCCTTAGTGACGCGTCACAATCCCAGTCTCACCCACGTAGATACCCGCAGTCCCTTCACATTAGGAAACGGAGCGTTTGCTTTTACTGCCGATATCACTGGTCTTCAAACACTCGGCAGTGTGTATGAAAAAGAGGGAATCCCAACGCTGACTATGGCGCGCTGGGCTTGGCACACAGATCCGAATCCAGAAAACTATGTCTTAAGTGACGCCTATGAGTTTATTGATACGCACGGCGTCAAAGTACCCTATCCTACAAAAGGCAGTTCAAAGGCAGGTGCTTGGCTACGTAAAAACCCGCATGATGTAGCGTTAAGTCAAATTACCTTTGTAGATAATCAAGGTAATCGTTTAAGCGCAGATTCAATTACAGATATTCATCAAGAGCTTAATTTATGGACGGGATTACTCCAAAGCGATTTTACCTGGCATGGCTACAAAACGCATGTTGATACTGTTGTTGATTCAAAAACTGATACCGTTTCATTTAAAATTAAATCAGAGGCTATTGCTTTAGGATTATTACGAATAGCACTGGTTTTTCCAAAAGGCTTTCCTTCAGCTATGGTTAACAACCCACCGCTTGAGTGGGATGAAACAGGTCATACAACACGGATGATTGATCAGAGTAACACTAGCTTAAGCCTAGAACGGTTGCGCGATGATACGCATTACTATGTTACGACTCACTGGAGTTCAGGCAGTGTAGTAAAAAAACAAAATGCATTGCATGAATTTATTTTTTCGTCAGCTAAATCAAACGACACGTTTGAAATATCCGTTAATTATAATCTAACTCACACGCAGTCTCCTCCAAGCTACACGGAGAGTAAGATTAACACAGAATCATTTTGGAAAAGTTATTGGAATCAGGGTGCTTCTGTAGATTTTACAGGAAGTACAGATCCTAGAGCGTTTGAATTAGAAAGACGCATTATCCTCTCTGAATACTTAACAGCAGCTCAATTTAAAGGAGAAGTTCCGCCCTGCGAGACAGGCTTAACCTGTTCCTCATGGGTCGGTAAACATAACACGGAAATGGTTTGGTGGCATGTTGCCCATTTTGCTCTCTGGGGGCATGCTGATTATACGGCTAATGCCCTTGAATGGTTTAATCATCATATTAAGGAAGCAAAAGAACTAGCTCAGTCACGTGGCCTAAGCGGTGCTAGATGGCCCAAGATGATAGGAATTGATGACCGTGAATGCCCTGGTGGCAATCCCCTCATCATTTGGAATCAACCTCACCCTATCGCACTCGCTGAATTACTCTACCGTGATAATCCATCTGAAGAAACACTTAAACACTGGAGTACACTTGTAACTGAAACGGCGGAATGTATTTCATCGATGCTTTTCTGGGATGATGCAACCAAGCGCTATATTTTAGGACCACCGGTATGGATAGCTCAAGAGATCTACGACCAAAAGAAATCAAGTAACCCCACCTATGAGTTAAGTTACTGGGCCTATGCCCTTGAAGTCGCACAGACGTGGAGAGAGAGACAACACCTTGCTCGAAATCCAGACTGGGATAATAAAATAAAACACCTCTCTGAGTTACCCGTCAGCGAAGGTCGTTACGTTGCAATCGAATCCATCCCAGATACGTGGACAAATATTCAAAGTAGACACGACCACCCGTCTTTTCTCATGGCCTACGGCGTACTTCCAGGAGTTAACGTAGATAAAGCAACTATGCGAAATACTCTCGATGGAGTATTAACCCAGTGGCAATGGAATACTAAAATCTGGGGATGGGATTATCCTATGATTGCAATGACCGCTACACGACTAGGAGAAGCAGATAAAGCAATTGATATCTTACTTAAAGATAGCCCAGGCAATGCATACGAAGTAAACGGAAACTGTTGGCAAAGACAGAGCCTCCCTCTGTATTTACCAGCAAACGGATCACTGCTTTCTGCTGTCGCACTTATGGTCGGAGGTTATGACGGAAGTATTGAACAACCCGGGTATTCCTAAAAATGGAAAATGGGTTGTTAAATCAGAAGGTTTAAAACGACTCCCTTAAGGAGCAGACGTTTCTAAACGCTGCATTTCTAAACAGGTCAGAATAAATGGACCTACCCCTTTAGGATCATTCTTAACAATAGGTTCTTTAATATAATAGGCATAGGTACCATCTCTGCCGTAGCCTAGACCTGCACTAAGACAAATCTGCGTTAAATCGATTGTACCATCAGCTTCTGTCTTAACTAACCGATTTATGAGAGCATTAAATCCGCGCTCTGCAACGGCTTTATAGCGCTCGCTCGGAAGATAGCCTTCATTAATCCCTTTTGCTAAGGTATAAACGAACATCGCAGACGATGAGGCTTCGAGATAATTACCCTCACGTGAACCTTGGTCTGTTACTTGGCGCCATAGCCCAGATTTAGGATCTTGGTAGCGCTCAATTGCGTCCGCTACTTTTTGAAGTATTGCATTTAAATTATGGATACGCGGATCGTTTTTAGGAATATAGTCTCTGACATCAACTAAAGCCATACCATACCAGCCTATACCGCGTGACCAAAAAGACGGAGAAGTGCCTGTTTGTTTATCAGCCCAATCCTGAACGTGTTTTTCGTCCCAACCGTGATAATATAATCCCGTTGATTCATCATACATGTGTTTATCGATAAGACTTAATTCATTGATGACTAAATCATACCCTTTAGGCGTATTATATGCCTTAGCATACATCACAGCAAATGGTCCAGACATGTATGCACTATCGAGCCAAATTTGATTCGGATAACGAAGTTTATGCCAGAATCCACCTTCACTGGTTTTTGGCTGTTCGAGTAATTGATTAAAAATAGTATCTGCAGCTTTTTTTAGGCGTGCATCCTTTGTTTGCATGTAAGACACCATCACAGCTCTTGCAGGAGCTACCATGTCTAGGCTTAAAGCTTTCACATCATAGCCTTTAATAGCTCCATCACTACCCACACAGGGAATAACTAGCTTTTCACCATAGGAAGCAATGTCTGCCTGCTGTGTGACACTACCTAATTTCATCATACCAACCGATAGTACTGTCTGCGCATATTCCCAATTCGCTTTAGGACTAGCACCACGTCGTTTCATTTCAGAACGTGCCATCCGATTAGCCCATTCAATAGGAGCTACTGAGCCAGTACTTTCAGCAGCAAATCCTGTTGAATTAACTATCACTAAACAGAGGCTAAGAAGGATGAGTATTCGATTTAGCATAAGAGAAAGTATGACCTAGGTATTAACGAATTACCACGGCAGTTTATCCATATCGACGTTTCCACCACAAAGAATAACACCTACCTTTTTACCTTCCAGGTGGAGATGAGGATTTAACAGTGAAGCAACACCCACTGCTGCCGAGGGTTCAATCACAAGCTTTAGAATTTCAAAAACAAGTTTCATCGCCGACACAATTTCTTCTTCAGTCTGTGTAGCGATTTCAACGTGGTTAGTCTTTAAAAGATCAAAGGCGATTTGTCCTAAACTCGCTCGTAGCCCATCAGCTATCGTGTTAGGACTAAGACTTGGCACCAACTTTCCATATTTAAGTGACTCATAGGTATCACTGGCACCGAGCGGTTCAGCACCAATTAAACGAAGTGATTTATTTTTACCACGCGATGCAATCACTGTCCCAGAGAAAAGCCCTCCTCCCCCTACAGGTGCTATAATAACATCTAAGTTGGGATGCGCTTCCAATAATTCGAGTGCAGCAGTGCCTTGCCCTGCTATCACACGCGGATCGTTATAAGGATGTACTAAGATTGCCCCCGTTTTTTGCCGAATTAATTCTGCCTCAGCTTCTCGTGCAGCTAACGTAGGTTCACAAAAAGTTATCTGTCCATCTAAGCGCTTAACCGATGCTATTTTTGTCTCTGGTGAACCACGAGGCATTACAATGTAGGCCGGAATTCCACGTGTTTTTGCAGCTAAAGCGAGTGCTGCGGCGTGATTTCCTGACGAATGTGTAACAACACCCTGCTTGGCCTCAGTCTCACTGAGTGAAAGGACCGCATTATGAGCACCTCTTACTTTAAAAGAACCCGTTCTTTGAAGATTTTCACACTTAAAGAAAACGAGTGCTCCGCTTAGTTGATTAAAAGCCCTACTCGTAACAACTGCCGTGTTGTGAACATGGCCTTGAATACGATCACGCGCTTCAAGTATCGATTCATAATTCACAAGACTCAGTAGCTCATCAGGCATGGTTTAAACAGTAGCTTATACGCATATATTGATCAATCCTACAAACACACTAATAAGGTTCATTAAAAATTCTCACTATAACATAGTACATTCATAAACCACTTGTTTCATCCAAAGTTCAGCTTAGAGTAAATCCAGTGTATAAATATAGAGTAACATACTTGCACATACTCCTGCTATTTTTACCTACAGTATGTTTATCTCAGGCCAGTGATTCATTCGGTAAAACAGATTTCTCGAACGATACAAGTGCTGATAAATCAATAACGGTACTACCAGAAGTATTAGTTTCCGGAAGACAAGATAGCTTAATAGGAATAACTAATTCCGCAACAAATGGTGTCATAGGTACAGATGAAATTAGCAATCGTCCCTTATTGCGCGTAGGAGAAATTATAGAAACTATACCAGGTTTAATCGTCACACAGCATGCAGGTGGTGGAAAAGCCAATCAGTATTTCACGCGAGGCTTTAATTTAGACCATGGTACTGATTTCGCTATAGATCTTGAAAATATGCCTCTAAACCTGCAAACCCATGCGCACGGACAAGGCTATGCTGATATAAATAGCATTATTCCTGAACTAATCTCCCAAATCGATTTTCAAAAAGGTCCCTATTATACGAACAATGGAGACTTTGCTACGGTAGGAGCTGCTCACCTGGAATACGCCTCATACCTACCCATCAATACAATGACATTAGATTTAGGCTCTTATGATTATAAACGTTTACTATATACTAATTCAAATTCAACCCTATCAGGTCATTTAATAGAAGGCTTAGAATATTATCACGAAAACGGTCCATGGGTAAATCCTGACGATTATAAACGTTATAACGCAGTAGTTAAATACACCCAAGGTGATAGCCAAATAGGATTTAATATTATTGCCATGTTATATCATGGCACATGGAACTCCACAGATCAAATTGCAGAGAGTGCCGTAATTAGTGGAGAAATTCCATTTTACGGTACCCAAAGTCCAACTGATGGCGGAGTATCTCAAAAATTCAGCTTACAAGCTCAATGGCATAAGTTAAGTGATAACACTGAAACACATATTTCACTCTACGCTTTTCATTATAATTTAGACCTATTCTCTAATTTTACATACTATCTAGATTCCCCTCAAGGCGATCAATTCGAACAGCAAGACAACAGAACAGTATTTGGTGCTAATATGAGTAAGAATATCCTTAGCACTGTATTTGGTTTGAAAACTGAAAATAGTTTTACCAATCAATCCCAATTATCATTAATAAATGTAGGTTTATACCAAACACTTAACAGAAAACGTTCAGCAAAAATCGACTACTTTGGAGAAAATATACCAGCAGCTACTAAAGTTGATTCTATTGACGAATCATCCAGTGCTTTTATTTATAACAACAAAATTTGGTGGACAAAAAAACTACGAAGTGAACTTGGGTTTCGTGATGATGTATATTTAGCACACGTTTCTGATAATAACGCACTAAACTCTGGAGCTAAACTGGCTAATTTATTTAGCCCAAAAGCTAACCTGATATACACGCTATCGCCATCTACAGAATTATATCTTCAAAGTGGCTATGGATTTCATAGCAATGATGTACGAGCAGTAACCGCTAAAATAAATCCCGATGACTCAAGCGTTAACACAAAGGTTCCACTGCTAATACATGCACTTGGTTCAGAAATAGGACTAAGAACTACAGCAATAGCAGGCCTTCATAGCACCGTTTCTATTTGGTATTTAACCAATAACTCTGAATTACACTTCGATAGTATCGATCAAGATTCAGGCCAAACATCTATAACGACTCAATCCACGCACAGATACGGTTTTGAATTATCAAATTATTACACTCCAATTAAAAATCTTATATTTGATTTAGACTATGCAGAGTCTTGGGCCTACTTTGATACCCCTACAACTGCAACTGAAGACATTACTCCTGGAGGCACGCTAGTACCTGAAGCAATTCATCAAAGTATAGCAACGGGAGTAGAATATAAAACTACAAGTAACTTAGAGGTATCCCTTAGGTTGAGATACTTTGGCCCTAGACCATTAACTTCTGATGGAAGTATTAGCTCGAAATCTACTTCCATCATTAATTTTGGTTCTAAGTACAAACTGAGTAACCATTGCGAAACTACGTTTGAAATATTGAATCTATTAAATCGTAAGGATCATGATATAGATTATTATTATCAGTCCAAAGTTTCGCGAAATTCGTCCGAATTAAACCAAATACACTTTCATCCTATTGAGCCTTTAGAACTTAGATTAGGTTTAACGATTACCTTATAGTTCACTCCGCACAGCATGGACACACAGCAGGAACAATAACTGTAAAAGTGGCACAATAATTTGTATATTTGTAATTTACTCCACTGCCCTTAGTGTCAATAAAGTGAGAAACAATTAAGTACAAATTCGCTTCTTTAGGTTCATAACTCACTATTCCATTTTCATCTGTAAGACGTTCGAATTTTTTATCAAAATCAGCTGTTAGTACAGAACCTCGTGGAATAAAAGAAACTTTAGTATTAGGCAGTGGTTTTCCATTATATAATAGTTTCATCTTAATGAGTACACCCGGCCCCATCGGAACTATCGGGTTTATGCAGGGAACTAATTCTAGTGAATGTCCCAAGACTCTATCAAAGCCTACACTATTAAGAGGTAATTTATCCAAGGATGAACTAGCTAAAAATAAGACTTTAGCACTACGTATAACACGTTCAGGAGCATAACTTACAACTTGTTCAGCTTTCTGAGCAGCTAAATAAATCCCACCTTTGGTTGGTATAAATACAGCACTCCAAAATCCTTCTTTGGGTGCATATCCTCTATCAACAAAAGATGGTACTAAATCTAAAGATTTACCATCCGGTTGTATAATCTCAATTGAGCTGCTTTCAATATTTGGTTTACCAGCTATTTTAAAATCACGGTGACTATTACCGTGATTACCAAGCATAAAATCAATCGTGATAGCATCATTTANGCGTACCACACTGGAATTTGTTTGTAGCCACGTATCATGTGCGTAACACGTAGCTATTAAAAGTATGGATATNCTGGTTAATCTAAAAAATGAAGTAGTCATGACACACTGANTTAAAATTTTGCTTTCAATTGTAGTAAAGCGGTTCGCTGAGGAAATGGATGATANAGAAAATATTTTCGATTAAGTAAATTATCTATACCACCTAAAAGAGCCCAANGATTTGATANAGTATAATTAAAATGTGTATCTAACACAAAGAATTCATCAAAGCCACCGTACGTATTAGGATTAGTATCAGTATTATCTACAGTGGAGTATTGTTTACCGCTAAACCTACCACCAAGACTTAAAGCAAGAAACTTACCTGCTCGATACGTAGCGACAAGAGAAGCCCTTAATCGTGGAACATAGGGTGCTTTCTTTCCAATCGTTGATGTAAATTGTCCAAATCCCGTATTTTCAAGTATTGCAGAATCAACGTAAGTTAAGCTTCCAACTAAATCTAGATTTGAAGCAAAAAGGTTATCTTTTGATGACACAAATTCAATACCCCGATTTTGTATCCTACCTACATTCATCACATATTGATAATTCGTTAAACTTCCTGGTAATAAAGGTGCATATTGCGAGATCAATGCATCAGTCGTAATTTCTTGAAAAAAAGTAATCTTTAAATCTCCGCCAGTAATCTTTTTCTCCAAGCGCAATTCCTCAGCCATTACTTTTTCTGGATTTAAGTTAGCATTAGGAACTGTATAAATTGTGCCTGTAGATACAATTTGATATAACTCTGAAGCAGTTGGGAATCGTGTAGCTGATCCTGCTGAAAAACCTACCAACAATGTAGGTGATAGTGTGTATACTAAAGTAGCCTTAGGTGATTGCCCAGTACGCGTAACCTTTGGCTGATATGCTACTGTAGAGCCACTAATATTAACTCCGTCATAGGCACGCCAACTTTCATATCTCTCACCTAGTGTTAAACGTAAATCAGGTAGTAATTGTATAATATACTGCATCCATGCAGCTTCTAAATTAGTTTTTCCGTTTCCTTCTGTACTAAGACTTGAAAAAACATTTCCAGAGCTCCAGTCAGGCGTCGTATAGGTAGGATTAACGAGTGTATAAAAATCATCATGCAGTCCGAAACTAAACTCTTGTCCATTCCCTAGTGTATGCGGATGCCATGCTGATTTAAAGTCTATCGTACTCCATCCCGTACCTCCAAGTAGTGCTACTTTACCATTTGTACTTAACGTAGTTCCCGTTGTTGATGCACTAGAAGGACTTTTTTGAGTATCTTTATTATAATTATAATCACTAACGACAACATGCCAATCGAAGTCAGAGTTGCCTGAAGATTTGACAGAAAAACTCTGCATCGAATGCTCTTCAATTAATGAGTAATAGCCACTAGCAAATCCAGATTGTCCTGCATACGTAGGATTTCCCGATGCATCTTTCAGGTAAGTCTGTACTGCCGAATTTGAGTTATTACTCCAGTAACCCAACGTATAGGTAGCGTTAATCGTGGGTGAAATCTGATAATTAATCTTTAATTTTTCATTATCAAAATTGCTATCTAATATACCTGTAGCTCCAAGTAAATCAGCTATTTGCCCGAGTTTATTATACGCAACAATACCTCCCGTCGTTCCAGCAGGTAGTGTACTTGATGTTACATAAGTAAGAGGCTGAGAGTGTGTATTTTCGTAATTAGCACTAAACCAAAATGACCATTTACCTATGCGATCACCTATATTGAGTGACGACTGATTTGTTAGATAATTTTTATGTGTTGAATATAAGCTGAAATCTTGGAGTGCTTCCGTTTGAGAAAAGGAGTACTCTAAACTTTTAGGCATACGTGTAGAAATTTCTACAACAGCACCCATAGAATTACCTGCGTATGAGGCAGCATAAGGTCCATATAATACATCAATGTGATCTATCTCAATAGGAGATACCATACCCCAACGAGGTGCACCTAGCGTGTTATTATTAGCTATTAACGCAGACAGTAGTACACCATCAGCATACACGAGACTTCGAGCACTCGAATTAACTCCCCACGTACGTGAAGCAAGTACAGGCTGTGTATCGCCGTAATTTCGTTTACGAATAAATATACTTGGACTATACTTAAGAGAATCCTCTACATCAACTGAGTTGACCGTGTCATCAATTTGTACAGCAGGAATTGATTGAACACTCTGAGGTAAGTGATACTCAGGCTGTAGCACAGCTACATCATTAACCTGATATTCAGGAAGGGACTGAATTACACTATTATTAACCTGCTCCCCTGCGCCATCTGCGGCATTTAGTAACCCAGAGCTTAGAGTGAGTGATAAGAATAAACCTAAAGATATTTTAAATTGTAATTTTGAAACTAAAGTATGTGAACGCATGCTATAAAAAATTTAATGCTAATATTAAATCTAGACGCAGTTTTTACGCTAGATACCTGTACTGCCCTATAAACTCTTAAAAGAGTTTATTTACTAAGAAGGTTAAAAGACTCTGTATTAATCAGAGATCTACTAAAACTGACCTTCAGTACTTAACAGCATTAAACCATAGTCCTTGGAGGTGGTGTTGGAGGTCCAACACGTACTTCTCCATCAATTACAAAATCACTAAGCGAAGCGCGTATTATATCATCACTTGAAATAACAAACAGAGACTTATCCTGAATGACAAAAATCATTTTAGCTGTAATTCCACCGGATGGCAAAGATTCAGCTCTTTGTTTTTGTTTCGCTTCATCTATAGCTCGGCAAATCGAGCACATTTTACCGTTAAAAGTCTTTTTTAGCGCAGCGCCAACAGACATACTTTGGGAGTAATTAGAAAACATATTTGCCCATGCAAACGTTTGAGCAATATCCCACTGCGCTCCAGTAGCAAAGAGCCAAGCTGTAAGTATACAAATTAACTGTAATTTCTTATACAAAGGATTTGTTAAAAAACTCTCTATATGAACATCGAATAGCAAGTTTTTAATAAACCAAAGGTATTTTGTAAACCTTGAGATTCTCATAAACCAATGCTATGCATAACTCTATGAAAAAGACTTCCTTTCTCTTACTAAGTCTAATCCTTTGTCTTAGTGTTTACTCACTTAAGGCAGATGAGAGTAAAACGGTTAAGCCCTACCCACTAGATTCCTGCCTAGTTTGCGGAATGAAATTGGGTGTCATGAAACCATACACGTTTACTTATCAAGGACAGGAAATCAAAGTATGTAGTGAAGCTGAGAAAACGGCTTTTGAAGCAAATCCTGAACTTTTTCTTAAGAAATTACCGGATACAAAAAATCCCGCGAGTCGTAATAAATAACACATTTCAATACATCAGGTGGTGGACCCGATCGGGATCAAACCGACGACCTCTTCGTTGCGAACGAAGCGCTCTATCAACTGAGCTACGGGCCCGTTAATCGTGCCTATGAGTGTGATAAAACTTACGCCCTAGAGTCGAATTCAAAGACTGCCTATTTCTTGCCAAACAGAAAGAAGAGGACCAGTGGCAGCGCGACTAAAATGACCATAATAATATAAATAATTAAGGTCGCTCGCTCCGCTTTGGTCTTTTCAGAATCGTCTAAAGGCATTGGAATATACCCACGTATGAAACCACAATATTGGCTCGTTAAGCAAGAACCCGATAGCTATCACTGGGATGACTTCATGCGAGATAAACGTACCTCCTGGGAAGGTGTCCGTAATTACCAGGCACGTAATAACCTGAAGGCCATGCAACCCGGTGATCAGGTCTTATTTTATGCAAGCGGTGACTCAAAATCAGTCATGGGAATAGCCGAAGTCACCCAAGCAGCATACCCAGACAATACGACCCAAGAAGAAGGTTGGGTAGCTGTTGAATTAAAAGCACTTAAGCCACTTAACACTCCCGTTACCCTAGCCCAAATCAAGCAAGAAGCGTCACTCTCCACGATTGCACTTGTTCGAAATAGCCGTCTATCTGTATCTAGCCTAACTAAGGATCAATTTAACACGATCGTTAAGCTAGGTAAATAATTCCATGATAGAGCAGCTCACCATTCTAGCACCCGGCCTTTTGGGCGGATCCGTTGCGAAAGCAGCGTATGCCACCAAAGCTGCTAAACGTATTGTGATCTGGTCTAGACGTCCTGAAACACGCAGGGCCTTACGTAAACAGAAGTTTGTTACCGAAGTTGCAGACACTCCAGAAGCAGCTGTCCAGGGAGCTAGTCTCGTTGTCATTGCTTCTCCTGTTACAAAAATCGTTCCCTTAATAGCACAAATTAAAGCTCACTTAGCTAAGGGCTGCATTGTAACGGATGTAGGAAGCGTCAAAGAATCCATCGTTAAAAAAGGATCTAAGCTTCTTAAAGATGCTCATTTCGTAGGATCTCATCCGATGGCAGGTTCAGAAAAAACAGGTTGGGAAAATGGATCGCCAGATCTATTTAAAAACAGGACCTGCTTTATAACACCTCTCAAATCAACGAGCAAACGTGCAACAAAATCGGTGGCTCAATTTTGGAAAAAATTAGGCGCTAACATCGTTGTTTGTGATCCTAAAAAACATGACAACACCGTTGCTCAGATCAGTCACTTACCGCAAGTGATTGCTTCTACCCTTTGCTCAGCGCTACTAAGAAAAGATACGAAAGTATTAGCCTGCGCAGGCAATGGGCTTAAAGACACGACACGCATTGCTGGTAGCGATTCAGAACTGTGGCGCGAAATTCTCGAATTAAATCAAAAAGAAGTTCTGAAAGCAGTTCACGA
>TBL_comb47_HYPODRAFT_10005101_pt1 | contig 14803 bp, 8 predicted proteins | sample TroBogypolimnion_40_FD_10682 | JGI IMG/M metagenome (IMG submission 10682)
GGGGAGACTGGAACAGGTAAAGAAATCATGCGAGAATAATTCCAGGCCATTTGAATATGCGTTTTTACTTGACGCCCTTGTGAATGAGCAGGCCCAAGGGATAACGATAGACACGGCGAGAATATTCTTCAAGACGCCAAAGAGAGAATATATAATAATAGACGCGCCGGGGCACATTGAATTTTTGAAGAACATGATAAGCGGGGCGGCGAGAGCAGAAGCGGCGATTCTGCTTATTGATGCGAAGGAAGGGATAGCGGAGAATTCAAAAAGGCACGCGTATATGTTGAGTCATCTAGATATTAGCCAGGTAGTGGTGGCAGTAAACAAGATGGATCTGGTTAATTATAGTCAGGAGGTTTATGAAAAGATTAAAGTTGACTACACAAAGTTCCTAAAGGAGATTAATATTAATCCTGTAGCATTTATTCCAGTCACAGCGCGGGAGGGGGTGAATCTGACAGCAATATCGCCGCTGACCGCATGGTACAAGGGGGAAACAATAGTTGAATTAATTGACGGGTTTAAGAACGCGGAGGAGGATGAGCTGAAACCATTTCGAATGTTCGTGCAGGATGTATATAAATTTACTGCAAACGGAGATGACCGGAGGATAATAGCCGGGACGGTAAATTCAGGGAAGCTTAAGATAGGGGATGAGGTTGAATTTCTGCCATCAGGAAAGAGATCACGGATAAAGACAATAGAAAGTTTTAACGGACCAAAGAAAGAATTCGTGGAACCAGGAGAGGCAACGGGTTTTACACTTGAGGAACAAGTTTATGTAAAACCGACGGAGTTGATGTATAAGGTCGGGGAAAAGGCGCCTATTACATCGAACAGTTTTCGTGCAAGCATAGTATGGCTTGGGAAGCAGCCATTGGTAACAGGAAAGAGTTACAAATTAAAGATAGGGACGCAGAAGACTCCTGTAGTAGTTGAGAAAATTGAGAGTGTTTTGAACGCATCAATACTGGAGAGCTATACAAACCGAAATTCAGTTGAGCGATATGAGATAGCGCAGTGCATACTGACCGCATCAAATAAAATAAGCTTTGATCTTATCAATGAGATAAAAGATACCGGGAGACTTGTGATTGTGGACTGTTATGAAATTGCCGGCGGAGGAATAATAATTGAGAATGTAGTAAGTAACGGAAACGGCCATAACGGACACAAGCCAGAGCATATTGATGCATTTAAGGTTGAGCTTAATGACCTGGTTCGAAGATATTTCCCCAACATGGAAATAAATGATCTACTTAAGATGGATAATATTTATTCAGACAATATTTAAGGACGGATGTAAAGAGATGGGAAAGACATTAAACTATGAAGTAACTCTCGGTGACCTTGCTACAGCAATAGATGACAGGCAGCTAGGAGATGATGAATTATTAAAGCAAAAGTACGGAGTGCTGGGGGGAGCTGAATTAAAGAAGGAATTGGAGGACGCTTCGAAACCGGATGTTGAAGAGGACGTNCATATTCATCTGAAGCCGCATGGAATNTATATTCAGTTTGACAGGGGGATTCCGAAACAGAAGGAGAAAGACTGGACATTTATGGTGAGGAGCTCAGTTTGGGGAGGAGGAGAAATATCCCGGATTCAGTGGATGGGGCTGAGTTCGCTAGCCGATCTTTATTCATCAGATGATGACGGGGAGCCGAGCATGAGATTAACGACGAGGCAGTCGATTCAATTCCATCATGTAAAGAAAGAGAACTTACTAAAACTAGTGCAGGGACTGATAGATATTAATAAGCCAACATTAAACGGATGCGGCGACAATGTAAGGAATGTTGTGGCATGTCCGCACAGATCTAAGATATTTAACCCACAGGAATTGGCACATAAGATTGCGCAATATTTTCAACTTCCATATGAAGAATACCTGAAGATATTTTATCCGGGGAAAGAATATGTTTCAAACAGTGAGGAGCATTTTGAATATGATATACGGGGGCTTCCGAGGAAATTCAAGATAGCAATTGGCGGTTATTATTATGATGAGGAGGCAGGGGAGGAAGTAAGATGCAATTGCCCTGATGTGCTTTCAAACGACGTAGGGATTGTACCTTTAATTAAGGAAAAGAAAGTTGTTGGATATCAGCTTTATATTGGAGGCGGACTTGGGCAGAAGAATACTAAAGCAACGTTTTCGACTCTAGGGGTTCCATTCGGAATATTCAATACTTACGAGGAACTAATAGCGGGGCTGGATGCAATAGTGAGAGTTCAGCAGCAGATTGGGGACAGGGCGCATCGGCACTGGGCAAGGTTCAAGAATGTACTGATCAAGAAAGGGCTTGAGGCAGCGGGAAAGACGATAGATGATTTAGTCCTGCAGAAAGAGGATATAAGGGAAATAATGATTAAAGGTGCGGAGTGGTTCCGGGGGCAGATGGCGCAGCTGGATGTTAAATTTTCATTGCCGGTTGATATTGAATTAGGAGAATTAAACAGGCATCATGGATGGAGCAGACAGAACGACGGGAAATATAGTTATGGATTATGGATACAAAACGGTAGGCTGACAAATACAAATCCGCAGGGGAAAGTGAAAGACCTAGTGGATAATATAGTCAGAGAAATAAATCCAACAATAAGTATAACGCCATACCAGGATATATTATTTTCTAATATAACTGTTGAAGAGAAAAAGACAATAGAGAAATTGTTAGCGGATTTTGGATACGGAAATTATTCAAGACTGAGAATGATAACACAGGCGTGCGTGGGACTGAATACATGTTCAATAGCGGTGGCAGAATCGGAGAGATATTTCCAGCCATTATTAACTGAGTTAGAGGAGTCAGGTTACGGCAACGCAGAAGGAGTAAGCATTGGGATCAGCGGGTGCGAAAGACATTGTTCAAGAAATGTAAGACACGACATATCGATAGAAGGAAAAGGGATGGGAATATATCAAATAAAACTAATGCTGGGGGATGTGAAGACAGAAGTGGCGAATGATTTGTTATACAATGACAGAAAATATCTGAGATGTGTACTGCAGTGCGATATACCCGGAGTAATAAAGGCATTGATAGATAACTACACAAAGAACCGGCTGCCAGAGGAAACGAGCATGTCGTTATTCCATAAAAGGATCGGGGTATATGCGATACTGGAGTATCTGAAAAGGAACAGTGAAACTGCGAAGGCACTGGATAAAACATATGATGCAAGTTTAGTATAAGGAGCATTATGATAAATAAATTCAGAAGTCTGCCAGTGCTTTTAACAGACCCAAAGATACTTCTACTTGGAGGGGGAAAAACTGCATACGGGAAAGCAAAAGTGCTGCATGAAAACAATATTAAATTTGAGATTGTGAGTCTATGCGTAAATGAAGATATCAAACGACTTGGTATTCAAATTTTGAAGAAGAGGATTTCGAAGAATGATCTTGATGGATTCAATATTGTAGTTGACGCTACCGGGAGTGAAGAAGTTCGGGATATCATATTAGAAGTGAAAGGGGAAAGATTTTTATTGGTTAACATTGTTGACGTGCCGGAGTATTGTGATTTCTATTTTTCAGCTTTGCTTCAGTACGGGAATCTAAAGATAGCGGTATCGAGCGACGGCGGGAGCCCAACACTATCGCAGGCAGTAAGGGACAGGATAAAGAGATACATTCCAAACGAGCTGGGGGAGATATCAGAGAGGAAACTTGAAGAGCGAAAGCAGGGGATAAAGGATGCGGCGAGGACGTGGGAGGAATTGCAGAGAGTAATGGGGAAAGTATTTATAATCGGGAGCGGAACAGGCGATCCAGAACTGCTGACTATAAAATCGATGAGAATACTTAAGACGGTAGATATAGTTTTATATGATCATCTTATCAGTGATGAGATTCTGGATATGATACCGGAGAATGTGGAAAAGATATATGCGGGGAAGCCGAAGGGGTCGCATCATAATGACCAGCATAAGATCAACAATATACTTTTGAAATATGCGCTTGAGGGGAAACGGATAGCACGGCTGAAGAGCGGAGATCCATTTGTATTCGGCAGAGGTGCGGAAGAAGCAGAATTCCTGATAAAGCATAATATAGATGTTGAAATTATTCCTGGGATATCATCTGCAATTGCGGGACCAATGAGTGCGGGGATTCCTGTAACAGCCAGGGAGTATGCATCGGGATTCAGTGTAGTGACGGGATGTCTGAAAGGAGAAGAAATTAATTATGACTGGCTTGATCTGTTAAAGAAACCCAATCATACCACGATACTTTTAATGGGGATTTCATACATTGATAAAATTGTTAATCAGGCGTTAACAATTGGAGTAAATAAAAACTTACCATGTGCCATTATTTCAGATGCGACACGACCGATGCAGCAGGAGGTAGTGACTGTACTTGAGGAACTTGCAGAGAGATCGAAGGATATTAAGGGTCCAGCGGTAATTGTATTTGGAGATGTAGTTGGTTTTGCGGGGAAATTGCCAAAGTATGAATTACCTGAAACTGCCCAAATAGACGTCCGCTAAAAATAGATTTTCACAACGAACGTACATTTATCACAGAATTAACAATTAAGTAATATTCAGCTAACAATATGGTAACAAACCAGGGGTATGTTAGGTATAAGTTAATATTTGGATAAATTTATGAAAGCTGCATATTTTAACGGCACGATGAAAAAAGAGCATGATGGAGTTACCCGTGTTCTTTACAGATTGATAGACGAGATCAATAAGACGAATGAAATTGATCCTCTTTTCATTTCAGCAATCGTTCCCCCAAAAAGCGAACAAATGGTGGATATGTTTAAGGTGCCATCATTTGCTTTTCCATTTTACAAAGATTACCGTGTAGCTTATCCCGGTACGGGATTCTTTGAAAGGAGACTTCAGGAATTCAAACCTGATATAATACACATTAATAGTCCATGTCCATTAGGCGCAGCTGCGGTTAAGTACGGCAATAAAAATAATATTCCGGTGGTTGCAACCTACCATACACATTTCCCCAGTTATGCGAAGTATTACAAAGTTAATCTACTGGAGATGCATGGCTGGAATTATCTGAAGAATCTATACAACAGGTGCGAAGCAGTTTATGTTCCTTCGATACCAATCTTTGAAGAATTAGTTGAACATGGGTTTGAAACAGTTGAGTTTCTGCCTCATGGTGTTGACAGCAGCATATTTAATCCTGGCTGTAAATCGGATTCCTGGAAATCTGAACTGGGAATAGAAGGTAAATTTACTCTTCTTTATGCGGGAAGACTTGTATGGGAGAAAGATCTTGCTACACTTGCTGAATCATATAAGAAATTAACTGAACAAAGAGATGATATTAAATTTGTGCTAGCAGGTGATGGTCCAATAAAAGGAGAGCTTAAAAAAATAATGCCTGACGCCTTGTTTCTAGGTCAGCAGACGATAAAAGATCTTGCTGTCAGTTTTGCATCATCGGATATATTTATATTCCCTTCTTCAACGGAAACATTCGGGAATGTTACATTAGAGGCTATGGCTGCAGGGCTTCCTCCGATTTGTGTAAATGAAGGGGGTGCAGGAGGTATAATTATAGATGGTGAAACAGGATTTATTGCTGAATCCCGGAATGCCGGGGATATAGTGGAAAAAATAAATATACTGCTTGACAATCCTGAACTCAGGAAAAGGCTTTCAGAAAATGCAATTAATTTTGCTCAAGGGCAAAGCTGGGGGAATATCTTTGAACGAATGTTTGAAAGTTATAAATATGTAATAAGTAAATACAGACTAGAATGGGCCGCATAATTTTATGAATTAAAGCAGTTATTTCCGGTAAATAGCCTTGAAAGAGATATAAAGGAGAAATAATAGGAGAGACATGGCAATTGAAATTATAAGAGGAATGATTTCGCCACGTAGATATGAAACTGCTGAGGCAATAAAAAAAGCCAGGCTGTATATAAGGTTTTGGGCATTAAAAATATTCATATAAATCTTAAAAATGGTAAATGAATTGAAATATTAATTTATTGGCCCAATTATATAAATGTATTGTTAAGGGAATATAAATTTAATATTACCAGAATGTTAAGGATAAAAGGGTAAGAAGGGGGGAGGCAGAATTTATAGATTTCATAATTTAGGGGTTTTAAGTATGTTTACAGGGAGATTAAGAGGGAATATGTGATTTGAACGCACAAAACCCCCTTCAGCCTAAAAAATATTTGAATTTGAACAATTACCTTAATATTATTAGGCGGAAACATTATTGAAGGAATTGAGTATAATTTTTAGATTCCTGCATATTTGAAACAATCGGCTCTCCGGATTGCATCATCTTTTTGAACCTCCTGTTCATTAAAATGGTTGTGAACAAGAGGACGTAAAATTATAGACACAAGGATAATAACATGGATGGAAATTTTTCGGATAGACTCCAGGACGTAATAAGACTCAGCAGGGAAGAAGCTTTGAGGCTAGGGCATGATTACATCGGGACAGAACATCTCCTGCTCGGAATAATCCGGGAAGGACAAGGAGTTGCTGTCAGGATTTTAAGAAATCTGGACGGTGACCTCATGAAATTGAAAAAAGCAATAGAAGACACGGTCAGAACTTCGGGAGGAACTCTGACAATAGGTAATATTCCGCTAACAAAACAGGCGGAAAAAGTATTAAAAATAACGCAGATTGAATCCAAAATTTATAAAGCAGATGTAATTGGAACAGAACATCTTCTTCTTTCGTTACTACGCGACGAAGACAATATTGCTACACAAATACTTCATCAGTTTAATGTAACATATGATTCGGCAAGGGCAGAACTGAATGCAATGCTAAGCAGCAAGAATCCTAAAGATGCTCCGGGCGGAACAGTTCCACCTCCTGATAAGAAGATTGAAAGGACCAAGACACCTGTGCTTGATAATTTCGGACGAGATCTAACAAAACTTGCTATAGACGACAAGCTTGATCCTGTTGTCGGCAGGGAAAAGGAAATTGAAAGAGTAGCACAAGTACTCTCAAGAAGGAAGAAGAATAACCCGGTGCTTATCGGTGAACCAGGTGTGGGTAAAACTGCTATAGCAGAAGGACTTGCGCTTAAGATAGTTCAGAAGAAAGTGCCGCGCATACTTCAGGATAAAAGAGTAGTTACACTTGATCTTGCAGGGCTGGTTGCCGGTACAAAATACCGCGGTCAGTTTGAAGAAAGAATGAAAGCACTCATGAACGAACTTGAAAAAGCACGAGATGTAATTCTGTTCATTGATGAGCTTCATACAATCGTTGGAGCGGGCGGCGCATCGGGATCGCTTGATGCATCAAATATGTTTAAGCCGGCGCTTGCAAGAGGCGACATACAATGCATTGGAGCGACTACACTTGATGAATACAGAAAATATATTGAGACTGACGGCGCACTTGACAGAAGATTCCAGAAAGTAATGGTTGAGCCGCCAAGTTATGATGAAACACTTCAGATTCTTGAGAACATTAAATTCAAATATGAAGAACATCATCATGTAAGGTATTCAAAAGATGCGATTGAAGCGGCCGTTAAATTAAGCAACCGTTACATTACCGACAGGCACCTGCCTGATAAGGCAATCGACGTTCTTGATGAAGCCGGGTCGAGAGTGCATATGGGAAATTTTGAAGTCCCGCAGGACATACTTGATCTTGAAGGCGACATTGAGAAAGTAAGAGTAGAGAAAGCATCAGTTGTTAAGAGACAGGATTACGAAGAGGCGGCAAGATTAAGAGACAAAGAGAGAAATCTCCAGAATGATCTTGAGGCTGCAAAGCGAGACTGGGAAACTAAAACAAAGGATTTGGTTCATGATGTAAATGAAGAAGATATTGCTACAGTAGTTGCTATGATGACCGGAATTCCAGTAAACAGAGTAGCTCAGACGGAATCTGAGAAACTAATGAAAATGGAAGATGCGCTAAAGATGCATATTGTCGGGCAGGATGAAGCAGTACTTAAATTAACCAAGTCAATCCGCAGGGCAAGGGCAGGGCTAAAGAATCCTAACCGTCCTATCGGAAGTTTTATATTCCTGGGACCTACAGGTGTTGGTAAAACTGAACTTTGTAAAGTTCTTGCAAGATATCTTTTCGATACTGACAATGCATTGATCCGAATCGACATGAGTGAATACATGGAGAAGTTCTCGCTGTCAAGACTGGTTGGAGCGCCTCCGGGATATGTAGGTTATGAAGAAGGCGGTCAGTTGACAGAGAAGGTAAGAAGAAGACCATATTCAGTAGTTTTGTTTGATGAAATCGAAAAAGCGCATCCAGATATCTTCAGTATACTGCTGCAGGTACTTGATGATGGAATACTTACCGATAGTCTTGGAAGGAAAGTTGATTTCAAGAATGCGATTATAATTATGACATCAAATGTAGGTACAAGGGACATAAAGAATATCGGATCATTCGGATTCGGCGGAGAGTCAACTGCTGATCAGTATTCGACTTTAAAGAATACAGTAGAAGACGCGATGCAGAAACTCTTTAATCCTGAATTCCTGAACAGAGTAGATGAAACGATAGTATTCCGCAACCTTGAAAGAGGCGACATACTTAAAATCATTGACATAGAATTAAGAGATCTTTTGAAGAACATACATGAAAGCAAGATGACAATTCATCTTGATGATTCAGCGAAGGATTTTATTGTTACCAAGGGATTTGATCAGAAGTACGGAGCGCGGCCATTAAGAAGGGCTATCCAGAAATATGTTGAAGATCCGCTTGCAGAAGAAATCCTGAGAGGGACATTCAAGGAAGGAAGCGGCATACTTGTAAAGCATGTTGAGAATACAGAAGAGTTAATTTTTGTTGGAGAGGAAAATGAACCGCCTCAGAAAGAGAAGGAAATAACCGATACCGGCGAAAAATAATTTATAATTTATATTAGTTAATTTATAACCTCCGGGGCCGTCATTTGCGGCAATAACCCGGAGGTTTTTTATTAAGGGGAATTATTATTTTTTGCCATGGAGGGAGATAAATTTATTTTTAATTTTTCATGATTATTGACTTGACAATAAAATAAATAATTATTACTGTTGCGGTTCAATAAAAGATAGTTTATTAAGGAACTGTTTTCTGCATGTGAAGTGAATTCCTTAATGACAGAGATTTAATAGGGGAAAAAGTATTAAATATTGCTAATCAGCAATTAAAAAAGGGAGAAAAAATATAACGCGACATTTAGTTTGAGATTTTTTTTCATCTAGTTTGAGATTTTTTAAAATCTACCTTTTTGCCATTTTGGCAGACATTAATACCTCATTTATAGACCTTTAAATACCCCATAAACGTACATTATTGCCTTAATAAATACAACTTTGGAATTATATCTAATTCCTCCTATTTTTACTCTGTCTGAAATCAAAGTTCGAAGTTCCGGCCTCGTTATAGCCGGAAAGCTGGTTTTTATAGCCAGTCTTCCCGTTACCGTGAGGCCGGGAACTTCTTAACTTTGAGAAGTAGACAAGACTGGCTTAATAATTCTTTATTAACAATTCGATAGCTTTTGGCTTCGTTTTACTAATCCTGCCTTTTACAATTCCACATGAATGTTTGACTGAATCTTTAGTGATTATCTTATAACCATTATAGAGCTTCCTTACCTCTGGATGCTCATAATAGCTTAAGACAAATCTCCCTTTAATCTTCTTCAGTAATTTGGCTAGCCTTTCATGATCCTGGCTGCCAAAATTCACACCCTGAATATTATAATAATGCTCTGCCTCAACATATGGAGGATCCAGATAGAAAAGAGTTTTCTTGCCATCATATCTCTCTATTATATTACCAAAGTCCAAGCATTCAATTTGAACTCTTTTTAATCTGGCATTTATAAGCTCAAGTCTACGGATAAAAGGCAGCCATTTACCACTACTAATCTTATCTGCAGTAATCTGATATGCCCAGCTCTTACTATTACCACCTGCAAATGTTTGAACACGCAATAAGGCATAATACATCGCTTTTTCAACAGATGAAATAAAATCATCCTCTTTGAGTTTAATTATGGCTTCCTTAAACATTTCCCTGGAATGAAGTGACCATTCAGCTCTATGTGAGAATTCCGCATAATTATCACGAATAACAGTAAAAAGATTGACAAGGTCCCTGTTGAGATCATTATATATCTCAACATAAGAAGGTTCTTTTTTAAATAATACCCATCCACCTCCACCGAATACTTCACAATAGGTTAATGCCGGATATTCTTCTGGAAAGTTAGATATAATCCAACTGGCCAGGTAACTTTTTCCACCGATATATGGAATCATTTGTTAGCTCCAAAAATTATTAATAAATTTGTGAAGCTTCTTTTTTAAGGATTATTTCAGGGAGGAATATCTGAAGAGAAGGATTTACAATTTTATCTGCCAATAAATTGTAAATAAATAGGGAAAGATCAACAGGCAAACACTCGGGGCTTAGGAGAGCGCATTGATGTCTGAAATCAAGTCCATGAAGACCTTTCCCTTTATTTACTGATTTGCTTTTACATCTATTATATCATCATTCCAACTATAACTCAACCAACGTGGCAGAAATAATCTATTAGGCATAGAATCAATTTTAAAGAAATCATTTGTTCGTAAATATGTTATTAAATCAGAATAACCATTTGTCTTTGTTGGACTAATTTTGAAACCAAAGATAGGTCGATTTATAGAAGATATTGACCATAAATCATTCACACTAAGCAACCATAAAGATGAATCATTTGAAAATGTACCATCGGGCATTATTTTCCTACAACGATTTAATTCTGCGTACTGAAAGGATCCATTACTCGTTTTAATGAATAATCCATATAAACCCCCCATAGTTTTCCCTGGTAAGAAGCCAACAGGAATTTCAAAATGCATTTGAAGTACCAAATCAGGATAAGTTAAATCTCCATTTGTTTTGTCCAATGTCCCTAAATCATATTCATCATAATTATTGCTACCGGTATCATTAAATACAAATGCTTGGAGACCTAGCATTTTACGAATAATATCAATAGACCAGTCATCTGAAATATTTTCATTTGGAATCGTTTTAAACCCTAAAGCTGGTGAATAATTCCGAGGTACTATATAAAATTTTCTATCAAATCCAATATATCCTTTACAACACATAGTGTTTAAAAGACTTCTTAATACATCTGAAATAGATGTATAAGGTACATTAGGGCTAAAATAACTTTTGTACATCACACACCAAGAATTTACACCATAATACTGTCCGTTATAATGAGCCTGATAATTACATAAATTTACTACTCCATTTATATAATTAAACATTGGAGGCCGATTCAACAAATCCATAATTAAATCGTTGATTAATACTGTATTACCTGCATTTAAGGAAGTAGCATCTTGAATGTTATAGTTATAGGGATTTGTTCTAGGATCAACAGTTTTTAAACCCGTTATTTGATCAACAATTTTTAAACTAATAATTTGTTTACGGAAATCAACAGTCATACTTTTTTCAGAATTATAAACAGAACCATCAAAGATTGGATCACCATTTTTAGTAACTTCCACTATAACAGTATTTGCCTGAAGATCTGTTACAAGATTAATGAAATCATCATCATCTAAATCTGTTTTAAAGTCTAGTGTAAAACCTGCAGGATATTGGTATATATCATTATCATCATCTTCATTACCAACTTCCCAATCTCCCATTTTAATTAATTTTGGATAAATTGTTGGATTATCTGGAAAACTGGAATTATAGACTCCTAATAATATTTTTAATTCGCCAGCAGGGAAATAACCATGTATTTCAATTTGCATAGTGGACATCTAAAACCTCAAATCTCTAATTACTTGTTCTGAGGTATTTTGAAGAGTCCTAAGTTTTAATCCCTGAAGGGCAAATTGTTTTTGAGTAAAAGCTTTAGTTACCTGATCTAACTTATCAGATAGAGCTGAAGTAATTCTATCCCACCCCTCTTGGTTATTATTATTACCGCCAGAAGATTGTAAAGAAAACGCTTGTTTATTTATAGCAGACTGTGCTGACATTACAGAACTAGCTACTTTGTCCCGGCCTCCATCAAGTATACTCATTACAGGAAGTGAATTTCTATCACTTAATATTGATGGTATTATATCTTGTTTAACTACCTGAGTAAAAGTCTTTTCAGGAGCTATAATTTCATTATCATACCCCTCAATATATCCTTGCTGCCCCTTAGGCAATCTTCCACCCAAAGCATATCCAGGGACTTTAGTATTTATGATATTAGCAACCTGAGCTAATCCTGAAGCGACTGTTACAGCTGCAAGAATTGGCCCTAAGATTGGCCCGGCTTCAAGAGCTTTTGTAGCAGCTGTATAAGTATTGATTATAGCCTGAGCAACAGAAATAGCTTTATAAGCAGCTGTATGCTGTGCAAACATACTTCCTAAAGTAGAGAGTGTTGAAGAGGCTAATTGTAATTCATCATTTTTTTCTTTTTTTAACAATTCTAATTTTTTATTCGTATGCTGTGCATCGATAGCATCCTTATATTGAGAATTGGTAGCATACAATTCATTCTCTTTAGCTTGAGAATACCAATCTTCTATAATAGCATCTTCCTTATTATATCCATCCTTCATAGCATCAAATTTAGCCTGATTGATTTCCTTCTGTGTTTTTAAGGCTAAATCTTTCTCTTTTTGAATATGCCCATTATCAATAGCTTCTTGACCATCAGGAGTCTTATAAATATCAGAATTCTGCTGCTGTCTATAATCTTCATTCAATTGAGCTTTCTCTTTTGCAGGTCCTTGAGGCATAGCATCAATACGAAGTTTATTTAATTTTGTTATTAAATCTTCTTCAAGTGCAAGCTTTTTATTTACATGTTCCTGATCAATTAATCCTCTAGCTACTGAATCTTCTTTATAAAGTTTTGTTTCGATCTGTTTAGCATACCATTCCTCTATTTTTGCTGCTTCTTTATCATAACCTTCATCCATTGCTTCTATTCGAAGTTTAGCAATTTCCTTTTGATTTAACTCTTCAAGGTTTTTTTTACTTTCTTTCAGCTTATTATACATAGCAAGTTCTTCAGTTGATAAATTGTCCAAAGAACCTTTCTGTTTTAATAAAGTAACCCCATAATATTGTAATTGCTCATTTAAATAGTCTTTATAATCTCCATTATATTTACTATCGATTTTAGTTAATGCATCATAATATTTTAACTGATCTTCAACTTTCTGTTCATATGTTTTTGGCTCTTCTTTGTTTTGTGAGTCTTTAAGAGCTTTTATTTTTTTATCATTTTCAATTGATTCATTTGTTGTAGCGAGAAGTGCCTTTTGAATTTTTAAAGAATCTGTTTTAGCTTGTACCTCATTATAATATACACTTGTTAATTGAGTAGCAACTTTAGTCTTTACACCTTCCGCATCTTCTTCAATATCATAACTACCTTCCAATTTAGACTTTAGGTCTTTTAATTCATTTTCTAATTGGCCTACTGTTTTCCCTTGTTCTTGTGCTTCAAGTTCTTTTTCCCCAGGTTTTTTCATATTATCTAATCGTTTTTTTTGCGCCTCAACATCATTTTTAATTGCATTATCAACTCCATATTTTTTATCAACCTCATCCATCGCTTTTAATAATTCAACATAACCCAAAGTTATTAACGCTAATACTCCAATAATTCCAGTTAAAGCTAATGTGCTAATCCCTGCAGCGGTAGCCTCTTCACCTAGAGCGACTGTATTAGCTTCAAGTGCTACAGTATCTGCTGTTATCATTTCAACTTCTTCACCCATAATAGCAGATAATTCTTCTGCAGAGATTATGGAAGCTGTGGATGCGGCTACTTGTTTAGTCTGTGCTACTGTTTCTGCTTCTGTAGCAATAGCTGCCACTGCAGATGTAGTCGCCTGTATCGCTTTTAATGTTTTATATTGCATTAGAAGAGGCAATACCGAGGTAATTGCAGTACCTCCTCCTATTATAGCATCTTTAAATGTATTTTCAACTACACCACCATCATTTAAACCTTTTACTATTGGAAGTAATCCTTGTGCTAATAATTCACCTAACTTAATTTTTGTCTCATCAATAGCCACTCCCATTGCTAATAATTGATCATGAGCATTCATTTCTTGCTTTTGAACATCCGCCATTGTAAGTCCAGAAGCCTGCATAATTGCATCGAGCCTGATCTGTTTTTGAGTCTCTGCATCCAGATCAGCCATCTTCCCACCATGTTCTGCTGCCATTTGATCAACAATCTGGAGATATAATTTATTCTCGATACCTAAACTTTTGATGGCCCTGGTGGATCCTTCAGAAGCAAGAATTATCTTTTGAAATCCTTCTTCTGTAGTGGTTCCATATTTTTCGGATGCTTGTTTAGCCAGATTCATTAAAATTGGCTGCTGAGCGATATTTATTCCCAAATCACTTGCATAATTTGAGAGTTTAATTAATCCACCTTCACTAACAGTATTTGCGGTAGCTTTTCTAAGAAGCTCCATATCATTTGCAGAACCCTTGAAATGACTTCTTAATTCCTCAAGCTGAGTACCGGCCAACATATCTTCTTTAAATTGATTCATAATGGTACGTCCTAGCTCTAAGGTCTGATTAAAGCCGGTCATAACCATTCCCCATTCAGCAAGACTAGCCGTTACTCCTGCAGTTTCTTGTTTGGTATTATTAATATTCCCATTAACAACATCTAAAGTGCCTGTAAATTGTTGACCATCTAAAGTCAACTTAAGCGATATTTCTTGTGTTGCATCAGCCATTATCTATCATTCTTCATTTTTTCAATTACATGGTTATTATATTCGATTTGTG
>TBL_comb47_HYPODRAFT_10005102_pt1 | contig 14801 bp, 10 predicted proteins | sample TroBogypolimnion_40_FD_10682 | JGI IMG/M metagenome (IMG submission 10682)
TGACCCCGGTGCCGGAAGCCGCGCCGATCGTGACGGAACCGGCTCCGCCCGCCCCATCGGTCTCCACACCGATCTCCGCACCGGACGTCGCCGGTGGCACGCCTGGCCAACCGGTCGTCGTGGACCAGAACGGGGCCACCGTGGTGGACACCAACCCGCCGCCGCCGCGCATTGTGACGCATGAAGGCGTGGTCAAACATGTAGACAGCATCATTGCCCCGACCTCGTATGTTTTGTTTGATCCGGGCACCGGCAAGGAAATTAATTTTCTGCACACCACCGCCGCGAATCTCGACATCAGCCGTTACACCGGCATGCGCATCGTGGTGACGGGCGAGGAAGGCCTGCAGAAGCGCTGGAGTGACACGCCGGTGCTGCTGATCCAGCGCATCGTGGTCCTCGAAACCAATGCCAGCCCGAAAGTTTATTATCCCACCCCCCGACAACGTCATTGACGGCCGCGCCATTGCCGCGCTGATCCAGCGCGAGCTGACGCAGCGCGTGGCGGAGTTGAAAAAACGTGGCACGGTTCCCGGCCTCGCCTTCGTTCGCGTCGGCGAGGATGCGGCGTCCAAGGTGTATGTCGGGCGCAAGGAAAAAGCCTGCGCCGAACTCGGCATCGTTTCGGAAACGCACGTGCTCCCGGAGCAGACTTCGGAAGCCGAACTGCTGGCGCTGCTCGGCAGCTTAAATGCCGCCCCGCATCTGCACGGCATCCTCGTGCAGGCGCCGCTGCCCAAACAGATCCGCGAATCGGTGGTTTACGCCACCGTTCTGCCGCACAAGGACGTGGACGGTTTCCATCCGGTGAACGTCGGCAAGCTGATGCTCGGCGACAACACCGGTTTCAAGCCCTGCACGCCGGCTGGAGTCGTCGAATTGCTGGTGCGTTCCGGCGTGAACACCGCCGGCGCGGAAGTCGTCATCCTCGGCCGCGGCAACATCGTCGGCAAGCCCATGGCGGCGATGCTTTGCCAGAAGGGCAATGGCGCGAACAGCACGGTCACGATCTGCCATTCCGCCACGCGCGACATCAAGGGCCATTGCCTGCGCGCCGACATCATCATCGCCGCGATGGGCGTGCCGGAATTTCTGAAGGCCGACATGGTGAAGCCTGGCGTTGTGGTCATGGACGTGGGCGTGAACCGCGTGCCCGATTCCGCTTCGAAGACCGGCACCAAGCTGGTCGGTGATGTGGATTTCAAAAATCTCCAGCCCGTCGCCGGCAGGATCACGCCGAATCCCGGCGGCGTCGGTCCGATGACGATCGCGATGCTGCTGCAAAACACCGTGCGCGCCGGCGAAATTTCCATCAACTAAAAACTCTCAACTATCAACTGAATGCAAGCCACCCGAATTCTCCCCGATCTGCAATCCTCGCTCTTGTGCGAGGAAGTCCGCCAGGAATCCAACGGCAACTTTTTCCTCATCGGCGTCATCAACCTCGTCCGCGTGCCGCAACTGCCCGTGGTCGCGGCGCGGCTCTGTGTCTTCAACCGCTGGACGGCGGGCATCGGCCAGTTCACCGAAACCGTCCGGCTCATCGCGCCGGACCAGACGACCGTGCTGCGGAAGGCCGAGATGAAATTTGAGCTGCGCGACGCCGCGCTGCACTCCACGAACGTCATGGTCTTCGGCCAGCTCGAGTTCAAAACCGCCGGGACCTATTTCATCGAAGTCCTGGTGGACGATGTGATGAAGATCCGCTATCCGGTGCCGGTGGTGCTTGCGCCGCCGCCGGGCCAGACGCCGCCGCCGGCCACGGAAGCAAAGCCGGCCTGATTTTTCAGCCCACGATGCCGCACAGATTGATTTATCTGTGCGGCATTTTCGTTTAGCCTGTTGCGCGATGGATGCAATTGCGAATCCGATTTTCGCCTGGGAACCGTTCACGCCGCGCGGCGTGGCGGCGTTCGCCCATGCGCGGCTGGGCCGGCTCGTGCTGGTGCAGATCATCGTGGCGCTGATCGCCGCCGCGTCCGTCACGTGGTTTCTGGAGGACAGTGTTTGCCCCGTCCTCCAGACGGCGATTCAAAACCTGCCCGACAAGGGTGAAATCCGTTCCGGGAAACTCGACTGGCGCGGCGATTCGCCAAAGCTGCTCGCCGAGGGGCGCTTTCTGGCCTTTGACGTGGATCTGGCTCACGACGGCAAAATCAATTCGACCGCCGACGTGCAGATCGAGTTTGGCCAGGAAGAAATCTGGTCCTTCGCGCTGCTGGGCTACACAGAGTTTGCTTATCCCGCCGGCCAGGCGATTGCTTTTAACCGCACCGACCTTGAACCGCGGTGGGGCGCATGGCGGTCCACGCTTATATTTGGCGCGGCGATGGCCACCGCGCTGGGACTGCTGGCGTGCTGGTGGCTGCTGGCGACGCTTTATTTTCTGCCGGTCTGTCTGCTCGGCTTTTTCGTCAACCGCGATTTGAATTTCCGCCGGAGCTGGAAATTGTCCGGCGCAGCGCTGCTGCCGGGCGCGCTGCTGCTGGCGGCGGGCGTTCTGCTTTACGATTTCGGGGCGGTGGATCTGGTGCAGTTCGGATTTATTTTCGGCGGTCATTTTCTCCTCGGCTGGCTTTATCTGTTCGTCAGCCTGGTGTTCGTGCCGGGAATTCCCGCCGCGTCGCCCCGGGGAAATCCGTTCGTGCCACCGAAAAATCCCTGAGTGAAAACCCGCCCCGGCTTCGCCCTTGTAAAAGGCGCTTGCGTCAGCCAGATTTCCGCCATGCCGATGATACCGGATCAAATTGTTGAGGAGACCCGCGTGGTGCCGGGCGGCGATCTGGTGTCGCCCGTGATGACATCGTGGAAATCCGAAAGCGACCCTCGGATTGCGGATGTTGAAGTGGGAAACATAAAAGGCGTTTCACGGGAAGAATCCCTGGTGCGCACACGCGACATCGCCAGACTGTGAAGCCTTTGCTTCATCTTGTAGCGGGCGACGTATTTGCCGGCGGGCGCTTTTACCGCGGAATGAAGCGGGTATTGCGCGAGGTTTGCGCGGGCTTGGAACGGGTTGGAAAATTCGACCGACTTCCGCGCCGGACTTTCAGCCGCAATCTTTCCCCCACGTTCGACTATATGGAAAAAGTGAAACTCCTCCCGATGGCGGCCGGGAGGCACACGAACCGGCTTCCCGACGTCGGGCGCGGACGGCTATGGCGCACTGAATTATGAGCGCGCCCAAACATCCGACAGCCGGCAGTGTCGCCAAGGGCGACCTTTCGACGCGCGAAGCAATCACTTATTACCAACCGATGGATGATCGCGAGGCGGACCGGGCGCCGCTGCAGTGGAAACTGATCCGCCGGATATTCAGCTTCACGAAGCCTTACGCGGCCAAGCGCAACTGGCTTTTCGTTTTGACCTTCACGCGTGGCTTGCAAATCCCGGCGCTCGCGTGGCTGATCGGCTGCACCATCAACGGGCCGATTGCAGGCCGTAATCTGGCGCAAATTTACTGGTATGCGGCGGGCTATTTTGCCCTGGCGCTGTGCACGATTGTGAACTTCCATTTTCGCCAGCGCCTGGCGCTCGAACTGGGCGAGGCGGTGGTTCACGACATGCGGTCGGCGCTGTTCGCCAAGTTGATGACCATGCCGATGGCGTTTTTCAACCAGACCAAATTCGGCCGCATCATCAGCCGCATGACCTCGGACATTGACAGCGTGCGCGCGGGCGTGCAGGACGTGGCGTTCGTGCTGGTCGTGCAGGGATTGCAGATGGGCGTGTCGGCGGTGCTGATGGCGTGGTATGACTGGAAACTTTTTTCCCTGATGCTGCTGCTCGCGCCGGTCATCTGGTTCGTGAACAAAAATTATCAGCACGAGATGGCCCGGCGGATGCGCAAGGTGCAGGAATCGTGGAGCCGGGTCGCCTCCACGCTCGCCGAGTCCGTGAGCGGCATCCGCGTGACGCAGGCGTTCGTCCGGCACGAGGTCAACGCCGGCTTTTTCCAAAAGCTGATTGATGAGCAGGGCGAAAACAACGTCGGTGTCGCGCAGGCGTCGGCGGTGTTCGTGCCGCTGCTGCAATTGAAGAGCCAGTTGTTCCTCGGCGCGATGGCGCTGCTCGGCGCGTTCGGCGCGTTGCGCTGGCACGGCTGGCTGCACATGGAAGTCGGCGATCTGGTGATGTTCTTTTTTCTCGCCAATCTGTTTTTCGACCCCGTGCAGGTCATCGGCAATCAATTGAATCAATCGTTGATGGCGATGGCGGGTGCGGAACGATTGTTCCGGATGCTCGATCAAAAGCCGGAATGGCAAGATGCCGCCGATGCCAAAGTTTTGCCGGCGATCAAAGGGCGCGTGGAATTTCAGTCGGTGAATTTTGAATACAAGCCGGGGCGGCCGGTGCTGACGGATATTTCGTTTACCGCCGAGCCGGGACAATCCGTGGCGCTGGTCGGCCATACCGGCAGCGGCAAGACCACGCTCGTGGGCCTGCTCCAGAAATTTTACCTGCCTGCCGGCGGCCGCGTGCTCGTGGACAAGTTTGATTTGAATGCTATCACGAGCGATTCGCTGCGTTCGCAAATGGGCAGCGTGCAGCAGAATAATTTCCTGTTTTCCGGCACGGTGCTCGACAACATCCGGCTGGCCCGGCCGGAAGCCATGGAAGCCGAAGTGCGCGCAACGTTGGAAGCGCTGGACTGCGCGGACTTGATTGATGCGCTGCCGCAAAAACTGCACACACCGGTGGCGGAGCGCGGCGCTTCCTTGTCTTTTGGTCAACGCCAACTGGTCTGCTTTGCACGGGCGATGCTGGCGAATCCGCGCATCGTCGTGCTCGATGAGGCGACGAGCGCGATTGATTCCGTCACCGAAGCGCGCTTGCAGAAGGCGCTCGACATTTTGTTGCGCGGACGCACGGCCTTCATCGTCGCGCATCGCTTGAGCACAATCCGCAAAGCAGATTTGGTTCTCGTGCTCGATCAGGGGCGCATCGTCGAGCGCGGCACGCATGAAAGTTTGTTGCAGCTGGACGGAATTTACGCCCGGCTGCATCACGAATTTGCGAGTGCCCAGGAATCGGGGAAGAACTCACCGCCGCCGCGTCATTGATGTCAGGGCAGGGCGAGCGCCGGCTGACGGGCGACGAATTCAACCCAGGCGTTGTCCGGCTGTGTGTAGGGCCGGAAGGTTTCCAGGCTGCCTTCGCGGTCGTTGTATAACAGCGCGCGGTGCAGTCCGAGCGTCGCGGCACCGGGCGCGTCAATCAAGCTGGCCGAGTCGCTCGCGCTCATCTGGAACACCACGCGCATTTCAAATTCGCCCAGCGCCTTCCGGCCCAGGAACCGGTTCAAGTTGTTGTAAGTGTCGCAGGTGACGATGACGTGGATTCCTCGCGAGGGCCCTTCGGTGATTAGGCTCATCAGGGCTGCGGCGGGACTTGGCGAACTGCCGGCGTCGCTGCGCGAAAAACTAAACTCATCTTCCTGCCGCAGCTTTTTGAAATTCTGCAAGCCTTGGAGCAGCACAAAAATTTCCGGGCCGGTCTGTGAATTTTCGGCGCGACGGTTTGATTCCTCCGCCAGAGCGGCCATCACTTCCGCGAGATTGCTGTTGCTGCCTTGAACGACTTCGTGCGGCACCGCCCGGATGATTTGCTCCAAAAAGTCCCGCTGCGGAAAACCCGGCGGCGTGCTGACGAGCAGAACAAAACGTGCGCCATCTTTCGGAAACTGCGCTGCCAATGAAACGAGCGCCACCGTCAGAATTGTTGTGGTGCGTTCCTCGCTCTGACCGACGACGAGCAGATTGCCACCGCTCTGCCGCCGGAAAATCGCCTCGGTCGGGCCTTTGATTGAATTCGGCGCACCGAGCCAGATACCGGCTTGCGTTGGTAATGTGGTGACATTTTTTTGAAGCGCGGCGCGCAACGCGAAATTTTCCCGCACATCCGCCGGCGCATTGCCCTCGAATACGAGCGGGCCGGGAAATTGATCCGGCTTGGCATCGGCCTGCTCGCGGATTTTTTCCAGATAACTGTCGCGCACCGTGTCGGAAAGCCAGACCGCTTGAAACGGACTGTTGCCTTCAATCGAACCCGCCGCGTCATTGTAGATGCCTTCGCCGGGCCGCGAGAGCAGGCGCGGCGCGGGATTGTCCTGATCCATGATCAAGTAAGCGTCGGCCTCGTTGCATTGGAGCGCGATGCGTATGACCATCTGGCCGATGGTTGCCCGGGCCAGCGTGTAGGCGCCGCCGAGCGTCTGCGAACCAAGCAGCACATGCACGCCGAACGCGCGCCCCTGCCGCACGATGCGATCCAGCAGCACCGCCGCGCCTTGCGAGATGCGGTCTTCTTCGGTGAAGAATTCCTGGAACTCGTCAATCATCAAAAGCACTCGCGGCATCGGTTCGCCAGCCAACTGGGAACCGGCATCCGTCAGCAAGGCCCGTTTGTAGCCGGCCAGATCCTGCGCGCCGACTTTGCGGAACAGATCGCCACGCCGGCGCAATTCCTCATCCACGCGCTGCAAGACGCTCAGGCCGAATTCGCGGTCGCTCTCGATGGCGACGACTTTCGCGTGCGGCAACCGGCGGCTGGCGTAGCATTTGAACTCGACGCCTTTCTTGAAGTCCACGAGATAAAATTCGACCTGCTCCGGGCTGCACCGCAGCGCCAGATTGGTGATGATGACGTGGAACAAGGTGGATTTACCGGAACCGGTCTTGCCCGCGATGAGCGCGTGTTGGCGCGTGCCGCTGCCGATTTCGAGGAACTGCATTTTCGTCGCGCCGGAACGGCCAATCGGCACGCGCAATAAGTTGGTGGTTTCCTCGGTCCAAATGTCGGAGTCCGCCGGGGCCACCTGCTCGAACGGCACTTCGACGCGGTTGGCGTTCTTGCTGGCCTGGCCGATGCGATGCAGAAATTCCGTCGCGAATTCCTGCGGCGGCGGCGCATCGAGCAACAACCGCACGCCGGGCGCGTGCCAGTTGGCCAGTTCAAAGCCCTGATCTTTGCGGACGAGGCACACGCTGTTCTTGCGCAGTTCGTCGGGAACAAAATCCGGCGGCAGCGCGTTGCGCTGATCCCAGTGGATGAGCGTGAAGACGCCGCAGCGCGCGCCGCTGGCGGCGATGTTGCGGAGCCGCTTCGCCGCCGTGTCGCTGAAATTCACCGGGAACGAGGCGATGACCAGGAAATGATATTTCTCCGCCACGCTACCGGCTTGCGCGTTGTATTCCGCGATGGTCGCGTATTCGTTGCGCAGATACATCTGGATGATTTTCTCCATATGCTCGTTCAACTCCGCGAGCTTCTCCTCGAACTGCGCCGTCTGCGTCCAGATGCGGCTGTTGATGCTGCTCTCCTCGTAATCCGCGAGGTGCATCAGCGCGGAAAAATTCTGACCGAGGCCGACTGGGTCGAAAATCGTGAAACTCAATTTGCCCGGCGGCGTGGTGGCCAGCAGCCGGAAAATAATATTGTTGATCGCGCCGAACGCCTCGTCGCCGCCGGTTTTGCCGGTTTCAAACAGCATCGAACCTTGCGCCGGAAAGACCAGCGCGAGCGGCGCGGACAGGGTCGCCGGCCCGGGCCATTTCAGACGGGGATCTTTCGGCAGGGCGCCGACAAATTTTTCCACGCTCGCCTCCAGCTGCGCAAACTTTGCGGCGTTCTGAAATTCCGCCGGCGGGGTCCAGCTTTGCCAGGACGCGGCGTCCCAGGCGGGGAAAAGGTTTTCGGCGGCAACGTTGGCGGCGCGCAGTTGGTCGCACAGCGGCAGGATGCGGCTCTTCCAGTCCGTTTCCAATTCCTGCCAGCGGGTCTGATGATCGCGTTCGATCTGCGCCATGCCGGTTTTATGCGCCTCGGCGATTCGCCGGACTTGCGCCGCGTCCTCGGCTTTCAAGCGCGCCAAAAATTCGGCATGGCGGTCCTGGGTCTGGTCAAGTTCCTGCGCCAGCCACTGCTCGTTCTTCTGCGCGAGCCGCCAGGCCTTGGCATCAACCGCCGCCGGCTGGCGGCCGCGCTGCTGGCTGATGTCTTTCACCGCCTCCCGCCATTCCTGGTTGAAATTTTGTTTGCTGGTTTCGAATTCGTTTTTGATCCGTTCCTGTTCCGACTGAAAATGGGCGTCCGATTTTTCGGCGCAGGCGTCAAACCACCGCCGCATTCTGGCCACGTCACCGGCAATGGTCTTGGCCAGCGGCGCGGCGGCGCGGCCGCCGAGAAAATAGATGATCGCGACCAGCAGAAATGCACCCAGCGCCATGGCGGCCTCCAAATGCGTGATGCCATTCCGGTGAAAATGCGCCAGCACCGGATCCGCCGCCGCCACGCCCAGCAGCAGCCCGGCCACCAGCCAGACGGGCAGGAATTTGAAAACCTTTGGCAGCAGGAATTTTTTGAACCGCACCAGATCGTCCGCGATTTTTCTCTGGAGTCGCAGCAGCTCCGCGAACAGCGCATTTTCGTCCGGCGACAAATCCGGCTCCGGCCATGGGCTTCCCGGCTTGAGCAGCCGCCGGAATTTGCCGTAGCCACGAAACGCGCCGCGCACGGATGCGTCGAGCTGTTTCAGTTCGGCGCCGGCGGCGGTCAGGTTTTGCCGGAAATTTTCATGGCTAGTCGCGGCATTGGCCAGTTCTTCGTCGCGGCGCAGTTCCGCCGCCTGCACGCCCTGCTGGGTGCGGTCTTTCCATTCGGTGTCACGCCCGCTGATTTCATCGAGTGTGTGCCGGCTGACGGCGGCATGGGCGCGGTTGATGCGCGCCTTGCGCTTTTCAAACCGCGACTCAAGAAGTTCCTTTTTCGTTTCGAACGTGGACGCCGCGTTCGTTTCGCGGGTGCCGGCGCCGGCGGCCTGCGCCTCATTCCGGCGGGCAAACGCGTTCGACTCGGCGGCGGACTGGGCGCGGTATTCGCTTTGCAGTTTTTCCTCGCGGGCGACGAAATCCTGGACGGTGCCTTTGAACTCGTCCAACAGCGCGCGCATTTGGTTGACGCCGGGCTGGCTATTCACAATCGCTCCTCACTTTTTTCAAAAGTTCATCCAGTTGTGACAGGGCCGTGATTGTCCGGTTCACGTGCGCGGAAAGTTCCGTCATGAACAGGCGCTCGAATTCCTCGCTCTTCGCGTCGCGCCAGTGCGCTTTGGTCTCCGCCCATTGCAGCGAAAGTTCCTGTGTCAATCCGACCAATCGGCTCTGGCTTGCGCCCATATCAAATTTTCTCCCCGTTTTTTGCCGGCCTGGTGCCGGCGGTTGTCATGTTGCCGCCCGCAGTGGCGGCACTGCGGTAGGCATCCAACGCCCGGAGCGTCCGGTCCAAATAGGCGACGGCGCGGGCCATGTCGGTGACGACAAAGCCGTGCAACGTTTCCATCGGTTTCATCAACGGCGCGGTCCGGTTGTCCAGTTCGCGGTCCCATTTTTTTAGCATCAACAGTTTGGCCTCCGCTTCCTGGACGGCGCGTTGCGTCCGTTGCACGGCCATGAGATGCAGCGCCGTGGATTCGTGAAACTGGGAAAGTTTGGCGTTGAACAATTCCTGCCGGGCCTCGTCCAGCCGCCGCTCGCGCAGGCGCAGTTGCTGTTCCCAGAAGGTGCGCTGCTCGTTCTGCAGCCAGAGCCGCGTTTGCACCACCTCGTTGCCGATCTCCTCCAACACCGGCCGCGCCTGGCCAAGGAACACGATGAGTTTGGCCCGGAAGGACTCGATCGCTTCGACGGATGTGATCTGGGCTTTTTCCGCCATGCATCAGCGTTGGTTGAGGTATTCCTCGATGCGCTGCGCCTTGCGCAGCAGATAGGGTGTGTGTTCTTTCGACAGCTCGACAAATTTCCGCAGCGCCTTCATGGCCTGCTTGAACTCCTCGGAAAACTTCTCGTGCTCCTGGTCCTGCCAGGTGTCGCCCAGCGCCGCGAAGCGCGCGTGCAGCAGGATCATGCGGTTGTCGAGGTCGCTGTTGAAGCGCTGCAGTTCCTCGGCGAACTGCCGCACTTTTTCCGGATCCATGATTGCCTGCGCCATGTTTTTGCCTTCGTTGAATGCTTGCCGCACACTATCGCAAACCGCCGCCGTTTCGCAATGAGAGGTTTTTTGAAGAATGGCATTTCCGCAGGCAGGCACGAACCCTTGTCGGCCGATGGCGCGGCCAAGACTTGTTCGATGGCGCAGCAGCTACTGGACCGCGGTTTTGGAGATACAAATGCCGGTCCGATCCGGCCCTGCCAGCCAATGAATGCGCTAACAGCAATGGATGACTGCAGCTGTTTTAAAAACGCGGAAGCGGAGCCGGCCGGCACAGGTTACCAATCTTAAATAGCACGGTCATCGAGGCCTGCCACGAAATGCGACTCTGGTGCCTCGCCGTAATGGAATCCGTCTGCGTCCTGATAACCAATCGGGACCAGATATTGGATGGCCGCATGCCACGTGACCGCAATGCGCGTCCATTTTCCCGGGCGCGCGGTGCGATTGAACTCCGTGTCAGACGAGGACGACCATCCGGCTGGAAGGTCTCGCTCGGGATGACTGACAATTGCCATGCTTCACACTTTGCCATCTAAACAAATTAACGCTTACCATCTATTGTCAAGTGTGTGGCAAAAATTGCCCGGTGTGCCGACCCGCAGGATGAAACCTGAATCAGGCGCTGGCAGCGGGGGGGGGTCGTGCGGAGTTTTTTGTCCTGCGGCAACGTCCGGACTCAGGGTGGGCGAAGGTTCCGTGGCCACCAGCAGCAGACGGTTTCCCGCCGTGATTGCAGGATCCCCTTTTTGCTTTCGTCAGCAACTGATTGCCTGCTAGAGTCAGCCCGGATTAGGCGCCTGTCAAATCGGGGTCTCCGCGAGTCATTCGCTTGGAAACTTCGCCCAACAAAAACACCGAGAAACATGAATTCAAAACTGGAACGAAACATCGGCTGGGTGATTCTGCTGATTCTGCTGGCCGGCTGTCTGCTGGTGCTGCGGCCGTTCATCTCGGCGCTGCTCTGGGCGGTGGTGTTGTGTTCCTCAAGCTGGCCGGTTTATCGACGTCTACTTGGATGGCTCGGCAACCGGCGCACCCTGGCCGCGCTGGTGATGACGCTGGCGATGATTCTCGTCATTCTGCTGCCGTTTCTCGTCGTCGGCATGACGCTCGCGGACAACGTCAAGGAGCTGACGACGGCGACGAAACGCATGATTGAAGCCGGACCGCCAACGCCGCCTGCGTGGCTGCTCAAGGTGCCGGGCGTCGGGCAGCAGGCGACGGATTACTGGCAAAGCCTCTCGGCCGACACCACCAAAATCTGGACGGAAGCGCAGCGTTTGCTCGAACCGGCGAGCTCGTGGATTCTCAGGGGCGGCATTGCCCTGGGGGGCGGGCTGATGCAACTGGCCTTGAGCATTTTCATCGCATTCTTTCTGTTCCGCGACGGCGTTGCCGCCGCCGGACGATTGACGACGGCGGTGGATCGCATCGGCGGCGAAAGGGGAAAACATCTGCTCGAAGTGGCGGGCAACACCGTTCGCGGCGTCGTGTATGGCATTCTCGGCACGGCACTGGCGCAGGCGATCGCGGCGGGAATCGGTTTTCTGATTGCCGGTGTTCCCGGCGTCGCGCTGCTCGCGTTGCTGACTTTTTTCGCGTCCGTTGTGCCGGTTGTGGGCACAGCCCTCACCTGGTTGCCCGCCGCCATCTGGCTGTTTCATCAAGGCGCGACGGGCTGGGGCATCTTCATGCTGATCTGGGGCGTGGGGATAGCGAACATTGACAATGTCGTCAAGCCCTGGCTTATCAGCCAGGGCAGCAACATGCCGTTCATCTTGATTTTCTTTGGGGTGCTGGGCGGGGCGTTGACGTTTGGGTTCATCGGGGTTTTTCTCGGACCGACCTTGCTGGCGGTCGGCTACCGTTTGGTGGAGGAATGGGCGGCCACCAAAACCCTTGAGCCGGCGTCGCCGGAAAAATAAAATTCGGCCACTAGGCCAGATTGGCCGTGCCCGTTGGAAACTCTTTGAAATTCCAACGCCACCCGCACGTCAATTTTTACATTGAGCCGGTGACGTGAACTAAAAGATTGCCGCCCAAGCCGGATGGAGATATTTCGTAGAGCGTAATGAAAGATCCCAACACGAGTTCTGAGAATCCATCCGCTCCCGCCGCCGCGCCGGGCAATGGCGCCGCCGCCGCACTGCTCAAGCAATATGGCTGCGGCCCGATTCAATTCACGGGCACGGACAACGCGCTGTTTGAACGCCATCTCCTTTTCGACAATGTGGTGTCCCTCAAGGATGCCGGTCCGCGTGACCGCTTTGAGGCCATTGCCCGCGCCGTGCGCGACGTGCTCTCGCAGCGCTGGGTGCGGACGGAGGAGACTTACGCCAGGGAAAACCCCAAGCGCGTCTATTACCTTTCGATGGAGTTTCTGATCGGGCGTTCGCTCGCCAACAATGTCACGAATCTCCTGCTCGATTCATTTGCCCTGCAGGCCGTGAAGCGGAAGAATCTCGATCTGGTCAAACTGCTCGAAGAGGAACCGGACGCGGGCCTGGGCAATGGCGGGCTCGGCCGGCTGGCGGCGTGTTTTCTGGATTCGCTGGCCACCATGCAGATACCTGCCATGGGTTATGGGTTGCGCTACGAATACGGCATTTTCAAGCAGACCATCCACGACGGCTGGCAACAGGAACTGCCGGACAACTGGCTGCGGCGTCCGGATCCTTGGGAAGTCGCCCGCCCCGAAGAGCAGGTGAAGGTGAACCTCAACTGCACGTTTCAGATGCGTGATGGAACCCTGCACGCCGTTTCCGGACAACCTTCCGACATGATCGGACTGCCGTATGACCGGCCCGTCGTCGGTTATGGCGGCAAGACCATCAACACCCTGCGCCTGTGGGCGGCCAGCACGGCGGATTACTTTGACTTCCAGAAATTCAGCAGCGGCGACTTCGTCGGCGCGCTGGCGGAAATGCTCACGGCGGAATCGCTCACCCGCGTGCTGTATCCCGACGATTCGACCGCCCGCGGAAAAGGTCTGCGTTTCGTGCAGGAATATTTTCTCGTCGCCTGTTCGCTGGCCGACTTGGTGCGCCGATTCCGCAAAAGCAATTCCGACTGGAGCAAGCTGCCAGAGCACGTTGCCATCCAACTCAACGACACGCATCCGACGATGTCCGTGCCCGAGTTGATGCGCATCCTGCTGGACGAGGGCGGGCTTGGCTGGGAGGCCGCTTGGGACATCACCCAGCGGACGCTGGCTTACACGAATCATACGCTGCTGCCCGAAGCGCTGGAGAAATGGCCGGTCGCCTGGTTTGAGATGCTGCTGCCGCGCCAGTTGGAAATCATTTACGAGATCAACCGTCGCCTGCTCGACGACGTGCGCGCAAAATTTCCCGGCGACGAGGGCCGCGTGGAACGCATCAGCATTGTCGAGGAGAGCGGCGGCCGCAAAATTCGCATGGCGAATCTGGCCATCGCCGGCTCGCACAGCACCAACGGCGTGGCCGCCATCCACTCGAAGCTGTTGCGCACCGTGACCGTGAAGGACCTGGCGGAGATGTTCCCGGAACGTTTCAGCAACAAAACCAACGGCGTGACGCCGCGCCGCTGGCTGCGATTGTGCAATCCGTCGCTCTCGCACGTCATCACCACCGCCATCGGTGACGGTTGGATCACCAACCTTGACGAGTTGCAGAAGCTCAAACCGCTGGCCGACGATAAGAATTTTCGCGACGCTTTCCGCCAGGCCAAACGCACGGCCAAGCACCACTTTGCCGCCTGGCTCAAGGCCACCCACGGGCAGACCGTTGACCCGGACACAATCTTTGATTGCCAGGTCAAGCGCATCCATGAATACAAGCGGCAACTGCTCAATGCGCTCCGCGTCGTGGTGCTCTACAACCGGCTGCGGGAAAATCCGAAGCTCAATATGCCGGCGCGCACGTTCTTTTTCGCCGGCAAGGCGGCGCCTGCGTATCACCTGGCCAAGGTCATCATCAAGTTCATAAACAATCTCGCGGGCACGATCGACGGCGACCCGGCGGTGAGCGGGAAACTCAAAGTGGTTTTCCTGCCGGAATACTGCGCCACGCTGGCCGAGCGGTTGATACCGGCCAGCGATGTTTCCAACCAGATTTCGACGGCGGGCTACGAGGCCAGCGGCACGAGCAACATGAAGTTCATGATGAATGGCGCGCTCACGCTCGGCACTCGTGACGGTGCGACCATCGAGATGGCCGAGGAGGCGGGCGAGGATAATTTTTTTCTGTTCGGCCTGACGGCGCAGAACGTGGTCGACAGCAGCGGCTGGTATAACCCTTATTGGCATTACGAAAACGAGCCCGAGACGCGCGCGGCCCTGGATCTGATCCAGGCCGATCACTTCAGCCGCAACGAGGCGGGCATCTTCAACGAACTGCGCGACACGCTGCTGACGAACGGCGACCACTACATGCACTTGGCGGATTTGAAATCCTATCTCGACGCGGACGCGAAGTTGCTGGAACTCTACGCCGACCCGGACGCGTGGGCGCGCAAGGCGATCCTCAACGTGGCGGCGTCCGGGAAATTCTCCAGCGACCGCACCATCGCCGCATATGCCAAAGAAATCTGGAACGTCCAAGCGTGTCCGGTCGCATAGAGACGTCGGCAAACCAAGGGCGCATTTTTTGCGCGTTGGCTGGCGGAGGCGCATAACTGCGAGCTATTCGAAAAGGATGGAATGAAGGATTCGCAAAATGCGCGGCAGCTGCAGTTCAAACAGGGACGGGATAGGGGTGGGCGCAGCCGATTCCAACGCGCGATCAAGAGTTGCCGGACCGGCAAGCGGGGCAGATTGCGTCAGCCAGTTCGGC
>TBL_comb47_HYPODRAFT_10005103_pt1 | contig 14799 bp, 13 predicted proteins | sample TroBogypolimnion_40_FD_10682 | JGI IMG/M metagenome (IMG submission 10682)
TTCACTGCATTCACTGCATTCCTGCATTCTGAATTCTAAATTCTCTTTATTAAAATGATCTACGGAACAGGAATAGACATTATTGAAGTGAGCCGTATCAAAGCCGTCATGGAACGAGATATCGGTTTCAGGGAGAAGATTTTCACGGAAGGCGAGATCGCATATTGTGAAACAAAAAAGCATAAGTTTGAAAATTATGCCGCCCGTTTTTCAGCCAAGGAAGCCTTCCTGAAAGCCATCGGTACCGGTTGGAGATTTGGGATCCGGTTTGCGGATATTGATGTTTACCATGATGAATATGGTAAGCCCCTGATAAAATTAACCGGGAAAGCCGAACAACTTGCAAAAGATGAGGGGATTTCGAAAATTCATGTATCTTTATCGCACATAAAAGAGATGGCTACGGCTATTGTAATAGTTGAGGCTGATAAAAAAATTCCAAACTGAAACCTATGACGAATATCGGATCTTACGAAGAAAGAATAAAGGATTTTTCCTGGAACCTCTCCGAAAAAGAGCTGGATTATAAGCCGGGTGAAACGCTGAACATTGGGTGGCATTGTTCAGACCGGATTTGCAATATGGGGAAAGCCAATAAACTTGGCCTGATCTGGGAAGGCAATAGCGGCGTCGAGAAAAAATATACATACAATGATATCCGGCTGGCCACAAATACCATTGGCCAGTTTCTTCGCGATCTCGGGATCAAGCCTGAAGACCGGGTCTGTCTTTTCATGGATAAAATCCCGGAGTTGTACCTTGGATTTCTTGGGATATTGAAGACCGGTGCCATTGCACAACCTCTGTTTTCGGCATTCGGAGATGAGTCTCTCTTCATTCGCCTTGAAAATGCTCAGACGCGTGCAATCATCACACAGAAGAAACATGCTCCAAAAGTCAGGAAGATCTTGGATAAAATGCCCTGGCTCGAATATCTCATCATCGTTGACCAGGACCCTTTAAAGCCCCTGCTGCCGAAAGAAGTGGCACTCAACCTCGAAGAAATGCCAACAGTAGAGAAGTTTGAGATATTTCCTACAAAGGCAGAGTCACCTTCAGTTCTGCATTATACTTCCGGAACAACCGGTCAGCCAAAAGGTGTAAAACATGTTCACTACTCACTGATCTCACAATACCTGACATCAAAATGGGTACTGGATCTGCGCGATGATGATATCTACTGGTGCACTGCCGACCCGGGATGGGTTACAGGTACATCATATGGGATCATCGGGGCATTCAGCAATGGCGTAACACAATGTGTCCTGGATTCCGGCTTCTCGGCCGAGAACTGGTACAAATTCATTGAAAAGCACAGGATCTCCATGTGGTATTCAGCCCCAACTGCCATCCGTTCACTAATGAAGGCAGGGGATGAGATCATCAAAAAGTTTGATCTTTCCAGCCTGCGTCACCTCGCAAGCGTTGGAGAACCTTTGAATTCTGAAGCCGTGATCTGGTCTGAAAAAGTCTTCGGAAAACCATTCCTGGATACATACTGGCAAACAGAGACCGGGTCGATCATGATCACCAATTATCCCGGTATGAAGATCAAACCCGGATCAATGGGTAAACCGTTTCCGGGCATCACGGCTACAGTTGTGCATCCTGATACATTTGAACCATTTGGTGAAAGCGGAAAGATCGGACTGATTGCGATCAAACCCGGCTGGCCTTCGATGATGCGTACATACTGGAACAACGAAGAGACCTATAAAAATAAATTCAAAAACGGATGGTACCTTCCCGGCGATCGTTCAAGCATAGATAATGAAGGATATTTCTGGTTTGTCGGACGTGACGATGATGTCATCAATACCGGTGGCCACCTGGTGAGCCCGTTCGAAGTGGAATCCGCATTGCTCGAACATCCTGCTGTTGCTGAATCAGCTGTGGTTGCAAAGCCCGACTTTGTAAACATGGAAGTGGTGAAGGCCTTTGTTACTTTGAAACCAGGGTTTATCGCCAGCAAGGATCTCGACCTTGACATCATGAACTTCGTCAGGAAGAAGTTGTCACCACTGGCAATGCCACAGGAGATTGAATTCATTGACAACTTGCCGAAAACCCGGAGCGGAAAGATCATGCGCCGCATCCTGCATGCAAAGGAGTGGGGCGAAGAGATCGGGGATACGAGTACACTTGAAGATGATTGATGATCGCCAACAAGGCAATAGGGACCTATGAATGAATTAGCAGAAAATTTCTCAAATAAAAATTGTATTAAAACCAATATTCATCAACTAAATAATAGGAGAAGCAACAATGGAAGACATGAAGGAAGTTATTAAAGCCTATGTTATCAAAGAATATGTTGAAGATGATTCTGAAGTCACCTATGATACTCCGTTAATTTCCGGTGGTATCGTGGATTCTTTTTCGATGGTCTCCCTCAAACGTTTCCTGGAAAACAAATACCAGATCTCCATCCCGGATGATAAAGCTACGCCGGAAGCGTTTGATTCAGTAAACAAGATCTGTGCTTTGGTCAATGAATTTCTAAAATAAAAGGAGGTTAATATGGCATATAGCGACAAGACACGCGGAACTTACCAGGAGACGATCACATCCCTGAAAGATGCCGGTTTGTTCAAGCAGGAACGGTATATTCACTCAGCACAGGCTGCTGATATTGAAGTGGAATTCCCGGCTGGTGCGCCTTTGAAAAAAGTGATAAACATTTGTGCCAACAATTACCTCGGACTCTCAAGTCACCCGGAGGTAGTAAAAGCTGCCCACGCGGGCCTTGATTCACATGGCTATGGAATGTCCTCTGTCCGCTTCATCTGCGGAACGCAGGATATTCACCGGACGCTTGAGCAGATGGTGACAAAATTCCTCGGAACAGAAGATACGATCCTCTTTCCTTCCTGTATGGATGCCAATGCGGGTGTATTTGAAGCCATTCTTACCAAAGACGATGTCATGATCTCCGACCGCCTGGTGCATGCTTCAATCATTGACGGCATCCGTCTCTGCAGTGCAATGCATGACACCTTCAAGCATTCCGATATGGAGCACCTGGAGGAAAAGCTTCAGCTTCACAACGACAAACGCCTGAAATGTGTGATCACCGACGGCGTTTTCTCGATGGATGGCGATACTGCCAAGCTTGATAAGATGGTGGAATTGTGCGAGAAGTATGATGCCCTTTTGTTTGTTGATGATTCTCATTCCAGTGGTTTCATTGGTAAAACCGGACGCGGAACCCACGAACAATATGGTGTGATGGGGAAGATTGATATCATCACCACCACATTTGGCAAGGGTCTTGGAGGAGCATCCGGTGGTTGTGTTTCAGGTCGCAAGGAACTCGTTGAGATGTGCCGCCAGAAAGCCCGTCCGTACCTTTTCTCAAACACAATTGCACCGCCTGTAGTTGCCGGTGTGATCAAGGTTCTGGAAATCCTTTCTGCATCAACTGATAGACGCGACAAGCTCGAAAAAAACACTGAGTTCTGGCGCAAAGGATTGATAGATGCCGGTTTGATCATTAAGGCTGGTGATACACCGATTGTCCCGGTGATGCTCTTCAATGCAAAACTGGCGCAGGATGTTTCACGTGATCTTTATGAAGAAGGCATCTATGCCATCGGGTTCTTCTTCCCTGTTGTTCCGCAGGGAGCCGCACGTATCCGTACGCAGATATCAGCCGGTCACGAAATTCATCACCTTGAGAAAGCACTGGATGCATTCAAAAAGGTCGGTAAAAAATATGATATTCTTGGAAAGACAAAACAGGAGATCATTGAAAAATACGGAATGTAACATAACCCATACCAAAGGGTTGTCTTAAAAACCTTATTTACCGCAGAGATGCGAAGACGCAGAGAAAACAGTTGTTGATTGACAATCTCAGCGCCTTTGCGTCTCAGCGGTGATTTTTTATAAATTAATAGCGTTAATTCCATGAAACAATCAATCCTGATCATCGCTTTTTGCTTAATTGCAGGAATCTCCTTTTCCCAGGATAAGGCACAACCGTATAATAACAACCAGAACCTTCAATCGGACCTCAACCTGGCCATCAAACAGGCTCAGAAAGAAAACAAACACATCCTGGTTCAGATGGGCGGCAACTGGTGTCCCTGGTGCCTTCGGTTTCATGCATTGGTAAAAGGAACCCCAAAGATTGATTCCCTGATGAAAGAAAACTATATCTACCTGTTGCTGAATGTTCCGAAGGAAAAGGATAAAAGAGACAACGAAATGTTCAAACGCTTCGAGTTCCCAAACCGTTTTGGATTCCCTGTATTCGTTATTCTTGATAAGACTGGTAAGCGGTTAAATACACAGGATTCGGATGCATTCGAATATCCCAACCCGAAGGTGCCTGGTTATGACACAACCAAAGTAGCCCGTTTCCTGAGCATGTGGACCGTCAAAGCAACCGATCCGGCCACTTATCAAAAGAAGTAGTAAACTCCAAGCAGCAGCCGCACGTTTGCAACTTCGCTTGCATTGTAAACATACCCTTTTTCATTGGTCTTGCCATAAGCAGCAGCCGTATACTCGACTTCTCCTGCCAGTCTTACTTTGCCGGCATTGAAAACAAGGCGGGGCGAAACGCGGTAGATATAATCAATGTTGCTTCCTCTTGCATAATAGGGGCCTGTCACAACCAATGGAGTGGAAGAAATCAGGGCTGTAGAAGCCAGAACAGTCTCACCCGCCCCAAGATTCTTTGCGAAACCCAGGAAGAGTCCCGGCTGCCAGCGCTGGCCGTTGGTATGGCATTCAGCCCAAATGGCGTATGAACGGATATTTGCGTAATCCACCTGGCCTTTCGCCGGATCAGTAACGGATTTTACGACGTATCCTCCCAGCATCGTATATGCATTATTGTCACCGCCATATTCTCCGCCGATCTTCATGGTAGCATGCTTCAGTTTCAGCTTGGCATAAAGGTTGAATGCAGCACTGGAGGCTTTTGCATTTGTCTGGTAGCTGGCCGTGACGGCATCATGATGTACAACTTTGCTGTTGATGACCGTATCGTAGGCAGCTTTCGTGATGACCGTGGAAGAAAGGCGTGGAGTAAGGATCTGGAAGTTGATTCCTGCACCGATCATAAACTCAGTTCCCTCGGTTTCATTTTTGGCCTGGTACCAGATCTGCAGATCGCTTTCCGGGATCACTGAATTCCTGATATACTTGGTGTTTGCCCCATCCGGGCCATCGCTCATAAAATCAACCTGGGATAAAAATGTGAGTGCCATTTTGAATTTGCCGAATGCCTGTGTCAGCTTGATCTGCGGGTTCCTGGAGAAGACGACGAAAGGAGCGCCGGTATTGAATGAAACGGTTGCCGGTGCACACTCCGGAACAAACATCGGGTGCCACCATTGTCCAACCATCAGTTCCGTGGTTTTCCAGTTCAGCTTGACCCAGGCATGACGCAGCCTGAAAGAGTTGATAGCCGCATTGGTGTTTCCAAAGAATTCCCCTTCGATGTAACCCGACGTCTTTGCACCGATTGCATCAGGGCCGGTGATTGTTCCCGCAAGCCGGGTCTGGATCGAAACGAAGTTATAGCTTGCTTTGGCGTTGATATCATTGCCATCGGCATCCAGTTTTACCGCATCCGGGTAAAGAAGAAATTGCCCGTCTCTCAAACCGACTGTTTGCCGTGAATCAAAAAGAATGTCTGTCTTTACATAGCCTGAAAAGCTGATCCCGAACAAGGGTGTTTTCGTTGGTATCGCTTCTGGTTTGGTGTCTTTGACTGGTGTTGTCTGTGCATGCAGGCAAATTAGCCCGATCAGTAATGCAAAAGGAAGAAGTAAAAATCTTTTTCTCATATCCTGGTTTTAAAATTCGGAGAGCAAAGAAACAAATTTTTAATCAATTACCCTTAACTTTGCCATTCGCGAGCTTGCCATATCACCAATTCATTCGCCAGGCGGGGATCATAGTATGAACAAACCATCAGCTCATCAGCTAAAATGAACATTCATAAACTCAACAACATCTTCAACCCGCAGCGGATTGCTTTGATCGGTGTAACTTCAAATCCTAACAGTGTCAGCGGGAAAGTGCTGAGTAACCTGGTCAGCGGTGGTTTCCGTGGAGTGGTTTACCCAGTCAATCCTGATAACGAAGCAGTGATGGGGATTCCGTGCTATCCTGACCTGAAGAGTCTTCCGCATGTTCCCGACCTGGGAATAATCTGTACACCGGCAGAAAAGGTCCCGGGTGTTATCCGCGAATGCGGGAAGATCGGCATCCTTGGGATCATTATCATATCCGCTGGATTTAAGGAAACCGGAGCAGATGGAAAACTTCTGGAAGACCAGATCCGGAACGAGCAGAAAAAATTTGAAGGCATGCGGATCATCGGTCCGAACTGCCTTGGCATCATCGTTCCGGGATTAAAGCTGAATGCCAGTTTTGCATCAGCAATGCCAAAACCCGGCAACATTGCTTTTATATCGCAATCGGGAGCCTTGTGCACTTCCGTCCTCGATTGGGCCATCGAGGGGAAAATTGGTTTCAGCCAGTTTGTCTCCATCGGCAACAGCATCGATGTTGAATTTGGCGACCTGATCGATTATTTCGGGGAGGATGAAAGCACTCAGTGCATCATCCTTTATATCGAGTCCATCTCTTTTGCAAGAAAGTTTATGACCGCTTCACGTGCTTTTGCCCGCAAGAAGCCCATCATTGTTTATAAAGCAGGCCGTTTTCCGGAATCCGCACTGGTGGCTGCTTCGCACACAGGTGCCATGGCATCAGAGGACGCCGTCTATGATGCTGCATTCCAGCGTGCAGGCCTGGCCAGGGTTTATGATATCGGGGATATCTTCAGTGTTGCTGAATTGATCAGCCGGAACAAATTCCCACAGGGGCCGAGACTTGGAATAATTACAAATGCAGGCGGACCCGGTGTCATGGCAACGGATGCGCTTATCGCCTCAAACGGTTTGCTGGCAACACTTTCCGATGAAACAATGTCAAAGCTGAATGAAAATTTACCGGCATTCTGGTCACGCGGAAACCCGGTGGATGTGCTCGGAGATGCAAGGGCAAAGCGGGTTGCAAAAGCCACACAGATCGTTCTTGAAGATAAAGGCGTTGATGCAGTCCTGGTTATCCTTACACCTCAGGCGATGACAAACCCGGATGCCACAGCAAAGGAGATCTCGCTGCTGGTTGCCGGAACTTCAAAGCCGATCCTTGCAGCATGGCTGGGTGGAAAAAGCATGCACAATGCAGATGATATCCTGGTTGAAGCCGGGATTCCTTCATTCCGGACGCCGGAACAGGCTATTCGAGCATTCATGACGCTGGTAGCTTACTCAAGGAACCTGAACATGGTGTATGAAACACCAAAGGATATTCCTGTTGAATTTACAGTCGACCGGAACCGTTTAAGAGAAGAGTTCCTTAAAAATATTTCAGACAGGGGCTCCTTATTATCTGAGGATGTCTCAAAACACATTCTTGAAACTTATGGCATCACCACAACGATCCCGGTACTTGCCGAAAACCCTGCTAAAGCTGTACAACTTGCAAAAAAAACCGGGTACCCGGTCGTGCTGAAAATTCAATCACCGGATATTACGCATAAGTCTGATTTTGGAGGAGTAAAGCTGAACCTGAGAGATGAAAAGCAGGTCAGGAATGCCTTTGAAGAGATCTGTTCCAATGCCCGGTCGAAGATGCCCGAAGTGCGGATCGACGGGGTTACTGTCCAGGAAATGATCGGCACGAAGGATGCGGTTGAGCTGATCTTCGGAATAAAAAAAGATTCTGTTTTTGGTACAGTCCTGATGGTTGGCATGGGAGGAATTGCAGCTGAGTTGTTTTCCGATAAGGCACTCGGCCTTCCGCCGCTGAATGAGAGTCTTGCACGGCAGATGCTGGAATCACTGAAGATATATCCTTTGCTGAAAGGATACAGGGGAAGTCCTGCCAAAAATATTGACAAGCTGATCCAGGTGCTGATTCGCCTTTCTTACCTTGCTGCAGATTACCCGGAGATCCTGGAACTGGATATCAATCCCTTGCTGGTTACTCCTGAAAATGTCATCGCACTGGATGCAAGGATTGTTATTGACCAGTCGCTGCTTGGGAACGAGATTCATCCATATGCCCACCTCGCACTGCATCCCTACCCCGAGAAGTTTGTCAAAGCCGTGAAACTGCATGACGGAACCAACGTTGTTCTTCGTGCCATAAAACCTGAAGATGAACCATTGTGGCTTGAGATGATCGGTAACTGCTCAAAGGAATCACTGTATTCCCGTTTCCGGTATTTCTTCCACTGGCAGTCGCACGAAGCTGCAACGCGGTACTGCTACATCGACTATGACAGGGAAATTGCAATCGTGGTTGAGAAGACTGAAAATGACAAAAAAGAATTGCTGGGTGTCGGGCGCCTCGTGGCTGATCCCGATCATGAAACTGCTGAATATGCCATCCTCATCGTGGATGCCTGGCAGCAAAAAGACCTGGGGAATATCCTGACCGATTATTGCATGGAGATTGCTTCTTCCTGGAAACTGAAACGTTTCGTTGCGCAGACAACCACAGATAACAAAAGGATGATCACGGTTTTCAGGAAGAGAGGATTTGAGGTTACTGTCAATTCTACCGATTCAACCGTGGATGTTAAGAAAGAGCTTTAAGATAATAATAACGCCAATCAATCGTTTTTAATAAAAATAGAAAAGTATTATGAGAATTAAGAAGTTGTTTACCCTGTTTTCTTTTATCATCACACTCTTTTTTGTTACATCCGTTTCGGCAATGAATCAACGGGAAAAAATGCTGGTTGGATCCTGGAAGCCAGTGAAGATCGCCCCGTATGTTCAGAACAAGCATAACGATCCTGTTGTAAAAACCAGGAAAGTTGCAGATACTACAGCTGGAGTTAAAAAGGATACCGGTAAGGAAACTATTGCTGTGAAGGATGCAAAGAAAAAAGCAGATCAGCTTCAGCATTACATGGACACGCAGATGCGTACGACATTTACTCTCAATGCAGATAAAACCTGCAGGATTCAAAATCCCGGTAAAGAAATCGAAGGGAAATGGAAATTAAAGAAAAAAGGATCAAGCCTGGTGATAAAGGTACCCGGGATGACCCAGAACGGAACGCTTGAATTAGTTACCCTGAATGACACTGTTGCGATGGCCATTCAGCGGACAAATCTCGGAGACATGATCATCCGCTACAGGAAACAATAACCTCTTCGTCATTCATCTCAAAATTCTGAGAGAAAGATTCCGGCAATCTTTTTGTGGAATTATCAGGTTGAAGATTTCAGTTCAGCGACAATAAGGTTTGTCAAACTGGCTGTATATGCAACGATAATCACGATCAATTGATGATTACGGTTGATTTGTATCGTGGAAAGCCCGCAGTAATGCGGGTTTTTTTATGCCAGTTTGTTCCTTATCTCCCGCAGCATGACATCCGTCATCTTTGGCAGGTCATATTCATACTGCAATCCCCAGTCTTTCTTGGCTATCGTATCATCGATGCTTGCCGGCCAGGAGTCTGCAATGGCCTGACGAAAATCGGGCTGGTAAGTCATGGTGAATTCCGGGATGCGTTTCTTGATCTCGGCTGCCAGCATGCGCGGTGTAAAGCTGATCCCGGCGACATTGTAGCTGGAGCGAAGTGAAAGCCGCGAACAGTCTGCTTCCATCAGATCGATGGTAGCTTTGATGGCATCCGGCATAAACATCATCGGCAATGCGGATTCGGGACCGAGGAAGCATTCATACTTTTTCTCACGGATGGCTTCGTAGAAGATCTCTACAGCATAATCAGTGGTGCCGCCACCTGCTTCGGTTTTATAACTGATAAGCCCCGGGTAACGGATGCTCCGGATGTCAATGTTGTACTTGTTGAAATAATATTCGACCCAGCGTTCCCCCGCCAGCTTACTGATGCCGTAAACAGTGTTGGGCTCCATGACAGTGTATTGAGGTGTGTCAAACCGGGGAGTAGTCGGACCAAAGACGGCAATTGAGCTTGGCCAGAATACTTTCTTTATTTTGAGTTCTTTGCTGAGTTCAAGAATGTTCATCAGGCTCCGCATGTTGATGTCCCATGAAGGCAATGGCCTTTTTTCCGCATTGCCTGAAAGGATTGCCGCAAGATGATAAATCTGGGTTATTTTTTCGTGTTCAAGAATGAGGTGGAGCTTGGAATTATCAAGCACATCCAGAATCTCAAAAGGACCTGATTCAAGCACATCTGCAGGAGCAGGGCGGATATCAGTTGCAATTACATTTGCATTTCCATAGAGTTTTCGTAATTCGAGTGTCAGCTCGGAACCAATTTGTCCGGAGCATCCAATAACCATGATTTTATCCATTGGGAGTAGTTTTTTACAAAATTATTAATTTAATCACATAGCAGCAGGATTGGATTAATTAATAAATAATATTTCTTAGCTTTGCTGACAATTAAAAAGTTTTTATCCAAAATGGACGACGGACCGGCGAATATCATTATGCTGAAATATCCTTCTGCTGAAAGGACGATCGACCTGCCTTAACCGCATGTTGCCGACTTTCAGTGAGTATATTAATTTATGAAAGGAGGTGACAATGACATTACAAACCACATTTTATCTTAGCCAGATTCTCGGGAAAAAATGCTTTTCTCCGGGTGGCGAAGTATTGGGAAAACTTGTAGATTTCCTCATAGACCAGGCAACTCCCCCGGGAAATGAACCCGAACCTGTCAGGCCAAGGGTCATCGCCGTAAAGATGAAAAAAGGCAAGGACCTGAAGAGCTATGATTTCAACTCCTTTGAGATCAAGAAATTCAAACGGAAAATCCAGGTAGTTTGCCATGAAGTCAAAGAAACCGATGTGGATAATTCCGCTACATGCCTTTGGCTTGGGCAGAACATCATGGACAAGCAGATCGTTGATATCAACGGGCGGAAGCTGGTCCGTGTGAATGACGTGAGAATGGTGATGATCCCTTCGGGCACCTATGCCATTGCTGTGGATGTCGGGATCGAAGGACTGCTGCGGAGGATCGGCATTGACCGCCCGATCCAGACGGCCCTTGATCCGCTCAATGTCAGCATCCCCGGTAAACTGATCCTTTGGGATGACATACAGGCTGTGGATTTCTCGGATACAAGCACCAAAATAAAATTATCCAAATCTTTTTCAAAACTGCATACGCTTCATCCTTCTGATCTTGCCGATATTATTGAAGATATGGACAAGGCCGCAAGAGCCTCGCTTTTTGCTTCACTTGATGAAGAGAAAGCAGCCGATGTTCTTGAAGAACTTGAACCCAAAGCACAGGTTGACATCGTCGAAAGTCTGCCGATTGAGAAAATGGCAGATCTCCTGGAGAAGATGCCGGCTGATGAGGTCGCCGACCTGCTTGATAACCTGGAAGAAGAGAAAGCAATCAAGCTGCTCGATGAGATGGAGAAAGAGTCTTCGGAAGAAGTTCGCGAATTGTTAGAGTATCCCGATAAAGCTGTGGGTTCAATCATGACCACGGATTTCCATACGTTCCACGACGGGATGACGGTGGCAGAGACCCTCGCAGAGATAAGGAGACTCCAGCCGGAACCTTCAAATATCTATTCCATCTTCGTGACAGATAAGAGTAACCGGCTGATTTCTGCAATTTCACTCATGGAGCTTGTGATCACTGACCCGGAACTGCAACTCAGGCAGTTCATGAAAAAGAACCCGGTCGTCGTATTTGACCATGACAAGGTTGATTCTCTTGCCGAACTATTCTCCAGCTATAATCTCCTCTCTATTCCCGTGATCAATAAAAGTAATGAACTGGAAGGCGTGGTGGTAGTTGAAGATATTGTTGAAGACCTGCTGAAACGGAGGAAAACCAAGTAACTGCTGATGACATGGCAATGGCATACAGACTGAGAAGACGATCGATCTGGCGGAATATCATTTTATTTCTTGCCATCCTTGGTCCCGGGATCATTACCGGGAGCGTGGACAATGATGCCGGTGGAATAACAACCTATTCCGTTGCCGGCGCTCTGTACGGCTATAAGCTGATCTGGACGCTTATTCCTTCTTTCATCGTACTCCTGGTCATCCAGGAAATGAACGCCCGGATGGGAATCGTAACCGGTAAAGGACTTGCAGATCTCATCAGGGAAAATGCCGGAGTCAAGATCACCTTCTTTATTTTTATCGGATTGCTGATTGCTGATATCGGGAACACGACTACTGAATTTGCAGGTGTGGCAGGGAGCATGGAAGTGTTTGGAATCAGCAAATACATCTCCGTTCCGATTGTCGCGGTGATGATCTGGTTCCTTGTAGTGAAAGGAAACTACAAGATCGCGGAGAGAATATTTCTTGTCTTTAGCGTATCGTTGCTGATGTATGTCGTTTCAGCACTGATGGGCAAGCCCGACTGGCATGCGATCGGGAAATCGATTGCACACCCGCAGATGGATATGAATGAACGCTCGCTCGAGATGGTAATCGGGATCATAGGAACAACCATCGCGCCGTGGATGCAATTCTACATGCAGTCTTCCGTGATTGAAAAAGGTCTGAAAATAAGACAATACAAATACATCCTGCTGGATATCACCGTCGGATGCCTTGCCACTGTCGTGGTTGCATTCTTTATCATGGTTGCATGTGCATCGACACTGCACATCAACAACGTGGTGATCAATGAAGCAAAAGATGCAGCCATGGCCCTGAAACCACTTGCCGGCGCACTCTCCTCACAGGTGTTTTCTTTTGGTCTCTTCATCGCCTCGATCTTTTCTGCAACAATTCTGCCGCTGGCAACCGCATTCTACGTTTGTGAAGCTTTCGGATTTGAAGCAGGGATCGACAAGAAATGGAAAGAAGCGCCCGAATTTTATATCCTCTATACCGTGATAATCCTGTTCGGTGCCATCATCATCATGATTCCGAATGCCCCGCTGATTGCCATTTCACTCTGGTCACAGATCATCAATGGGATCCTGCTCCCGGTTGTTCTGGTGTGCATGATCCTGTTGGTTAACAACAAGAAGATTATGGGAAAGTATGTCAACAAGCCTGTCCAGAACATCATCGGGTGGGTTGCCGTGGTGATCCTTGTAGCACTTTCATTGACTCTGCTCGTGCTTCCGCTGATCAGATCGCTGTAATTTTTCTAAGCGTCTTCGTGTCTTTACGGTCAATTTTATTGTTTGAACTACAGCTCCGATTAAAAAATCCTTCTTTCTTGTATGACCTTTTCGATTTAACCCGATTAAGGGAAAAATAATAAACCGGCCGGTCATTATTTTGTACTTTTGTTCACGGAGTAATAAACAAATCTGAAACATTATGGCAAATGGAATCAACAAGGTGATTTTAATCGGAAATCTGGGAAAGGATCCCGAGATTACCCGGTTGGAAAGTGGTGTAAAAAAAGCAACGTTTTCTCTTGCTACAACTGAAAGCTACAAAAACAAAGAAGGGCAAAAGGTCGATCATACTGAATGGCACAATATCGTGCTTTGGCGCGGACTGGCAGAAGTGGCCGAGAACTACCTGAAGAAAGGCAATACCGTGTATGTTGAAGGACGGATCAGGAAGCGCGATTACGAAGACAAAGATGGTGTTAAGCGGTATATCACGGATATCCTCGGTGACACTATGACCATGCTCGGAGGTCCGCGTCGTGAAGGAGGTGGTGAAGAGTATCCTCAATCAGCCAAAAGCGATCTCCCTGAAGGTAATGGTGATGCCGCACCCCAGGAGGATGATCTTCCGTTTTAATGAAATCAACGTATTGAATAATTACTGCAAAGATGCGAAGACGCAAAATAGTGAGAACCTAAACTCATTTGCGCCTTTGCGCCTTCGCGGTGATAAATTGACCGAAGAAGCAACATCAGCCAGGCCTAAAAGTTGTTGTGTGAAAATGAAACTTGTTCCATTCGCATTTTTATCAGTGTTGTTCTTCGCTTTTGTCTCCTGCCAGAATAATTATGTCCCGAAACCACGGGGTTATTACAGGATTGATTTTCCCGCCAAAGAGTACCGTACGTTTGACACGACTTTCCCTTATACCTTCTCCTACCCGGTCTACTCAAAGATACTGCCCGATCCGTCAAAACTTGCTGAACCTTACTGGATCAACATCCTGTATTTTCCTTATCACGCCCAGCTGCACATCAGCTATAAGCCGATAAAGAATAACCTGAAAGTTTTTCTTGAAGACGCGAGAACACTTGTCAACAAGCATATTCCCAAGGCCAATTCAATCAATCAGCGCGAGTTCGTCAATGAAAAGGACAAGGTGTATGGACTGGTCTATGACATCAGGGGATCGGAGGCTGCTTCTGTTTGCCAGTTCTACCTGACCGACAGCGTATCCAATTTCGTGAGGGGCGCCCTCTATTTTAACCTGGCGCCAAATAATGATTCCTTGTCACCGGTAATCGATTACCTGAAACAGGATATTGTGAAAATGATCAATAGCTTCCGCTGGAAAAAAATTGGTAAAACTATCCCTGTCAGGTAAATTATGCTGAACTTTGCATAATCAAAATAATTCATAGTGATTTTCATGGTTCCTGGTCCCAAATGAATAAAATGGTTATTTATCCAGGATTCCAATGCAGGATGGTATCCGGATTATTCAAAACTTCAACTAATGAAAAAAATCCTCCTTTTACTTCTCCCGGTATTCTTTTGGCTAGCTTCCAGTTCCCAGACAATAAGATTTTCTGAAGCGAAGATCTATCTTCAAAAGGAGAATCTGGGAACCATCGCCAGGCTGGGCATTCCGGTTGATGATGGTGTCTTTCACAAAGAGGGATACTGGCAGACAGTCTTGTC
>TBL_comb47_HYPODRAFT_10005106_pt1 | contig 14791 bp, 10 predicted proteins | sample TroBogypolimnion_40_FD_10682 | JGI IMG/M metagenome (IMG submission 10682)
TTTTTGAAAGACCGCCAGTGTCAAACGTTTTTCCATCAGATTAAAGACATCGATGACCGACTGCGAATTGTTGGCATTGCGCAGAAAGGCAAGCATCAGACCGCAATTATTGAAGTGCATGGTGAGCAGCACTTTGCCACCGATTCCGCCAAGAACGCTGTCCATTTCGACTACCGGCGAATCCGGATGAGCTTCGCAATATTTCTTGAAATCCTCATGGGTTCGATTGATCCGGCATTTCGAGTCCACCTTGTGTGCCGGATTTTTCCGTTTGCGCGGCTTCATGCTGCACGATCTGGGCATATCCCCGCGCTTGGTTCGGATGAGCCCGGCGTTGACATAACGATAAACACTTTTTTCACAAACTGTGAATAAATTTTTATTCGCACTCAGGATGTGGTGAACCGACTGCCCTTTTTGAATGCCGGTATGAATCACACGGCTGATCGCGGTTCTTTCCGTTTCGGTGAGGTTTGCTCCTTTTCTTGATTCAAGCAGCACTTGCCGATATGCCTGCTGCGCCGCGGCATGGAGGTAAAACTTTTTCTTCAGGACACATTTGTGCTCCTCAGGACACCCATTGCAGGCATAGGGCGGTGCGGATAATTTACGGCAGACATCCTCCTGGAACTTCGGACAAATCGCGTTGCAGTTCCGGCAGGCGCTGCACTTCCTTTGACATCGGCTTTCCGGGCACAAATGATAAACCTCGCAGTTCCGTCGAAAAACGCAGCGATTACTGATACGGCCGACTGCTCCTTTGACACTGTCAACCCGATGTTTCAGGACTTCGCGCGTGATGGTGCTGTGGCTCTTGCCCAGCTTTCGGGCGATTTGTTGCAATGACATTCCCCGGTGTAGTTCATGCTCGATTTGCAGACGTTCGGAATCGGTCAGGTGTGCCATGGTTTCCCCTTTCTCAATTTGGTTTGATTTGATTATCCGGTTTGTCAGACTAAACGCACCTCCCCCGGGGGAGGTGGAACAAACTGATATTCTTGAATCTAACAGTAGATCGGACACATGCCACCAAGTAACTTTTGTCAGACTAAATGCACCGGGAGTTTTTTGTCAGACTAAATGCGCCCCCCTGTTTTTGTCAAACTAAATGCAACTGAGGGGTTGGGAGGGGGCGCGTTTACTTTTTCAATTTTCTAAAATATTAAGAGACATTCAATCCGGATTGTTGAAGCCGGGGGACAAGTTGTATTCGCGACATCAGTTTATGCACCGCTATAAATGTTCCCGAGACAGTATTGACAAAGCGATATATGAACTTGGGCGGAACGGGATTCTTTATTCAAGACAGGGATCTGGAACATTTGTGACAGAAAAACAGGCAAGCAATTGTGAATTCAGCAAAATATATCTTATCAGTGAATTTACCCATATGACCGCATTCAGTCCTGGATCGCTGGCTGCGGAAATTCAACATTACGTGGATTGTTCATTGTGCCGCCCCGGAGATGTCAATATAACTCTCCACAAGATCGCCGGAGTCGCGAATGCCGTGATCTGGGAGCGTCCTGACTACAGCCAGATGATGATTATGGATTACTTGCGTAATGCTGGAGTCGCACAATTAATTATTCACCGGATTTACGATGATTATGATTATGTAAGCACAGATTCCCAAAACGGCATAAAAGAAGGCCTGGAATGGCTGACCAGTCACGCCGGAAAAACCATTGCATACATTTCCAGCAAAACTCAGACAATATATCCGTATATTGCCGAACGACAACTGGAATTTTACGAGCTTGCGTTACGAATGGGGTTGAGAGTGATTCCTGATAAAATATTTAATGATTCTGAAAGATATAACTGCGGTTATAAGGATATTGAAAAAATAGCCAATGCGTTATTCGATATAAAAGAACCGGTAAAAGGCATCTATCTTGATAATTTTCTAATGGCGGAGCCTTTGATTGCAATGGCAGAAACGCGATGCATGTTGCCCGGAAGAGATTTCTACATGTTGATTTTTGATTTTGAGAAAAGCCTGGTCGGCATTCCCGGCGTGGCGATGATTCGTCAGAATGTGGAAGGATTTAATGATAAGGTAATTAAATGGATACTTCAGAAAAGCAGGAAGCCTTTGCGTGAAAAAATCCTGCCAACACTGATTATTAATAAATGAAATTTAAAAAATAACATCGGAGGAAGAAAAATGAATAAAGTAAGATTTGGTATAGTTGGTGTTGGCAATATGGGAGTCAACCATTTGCAGTCTTTGAAAAAAGTAGCGAGGGCGGAACTTGCCGCAGTATGCGACATCAATCGCCAGAGAGCGGACAGTGTAGCTGCGGAGCACGGAATTAAAGCATTTTATAATCATCGTGATTTGTATGCATCCGGCATGATTGATGCCGTTATAATTGTCACACCTCATTATTCTCATACTCCGCTGACTATTGATGCTTTTAATGCGGGACTTCATGTCTTGTGCGATAAACCGATTGCGGTTCATAAGGCTGATGCCGAAAAAATGCTTGCCGCGCACCGTCGACATCCGGAATTAAAATTTGCCGTGATGTTCCAGATGCGCACACTGCCTCTTAACATAAAGATTAAGGAACTTATTGAATCAGATAAACTCGGCAGTATCATGCGGATTAACTGGATTGTGACTGATTGGTTCCGCACTCAGACCTATTATGACAGCAGCGCCTGGCGCGCCACCTGGGAAGGAGAAGGCGGCGGTGTACTACTCAACCAGTGTCCGCATCAGCTCGATCTTTTTCAATGGTTTTTCGGAATGCCGGACAGAGTAAGAGCATTTTGCGCAATGGGCAGGAATCACCAGATTGAAGTCGAGGATGAAGTTATGGCATATTTCGAATACGCAAATGGTGTAACCGCTGTATTTATAGCCTCCACCAGTGAGGCTCCGGGTACTAACAGATTGGAAATAGCCGCCGAAAACGGTCGATTAATCGTCGAAAATGGAAAAATTAACTTCAAACGGACTGAAAAACCAATTCGAGAACTGCTTAAAATAAATGATATGTTCCCGAAGATTCAAACTAATGATGATGATATTACCGTTCCGTCCGGCAGTCTTTCTGCTGAACTGATTATCGCCGGACTGATAGAGGCGATAATTGCAGAGAAACCGCTGATAGCAGAAGGCCGCGAAGGCATTAAATCCGTAGAGCTGGCAAATGCCATGCTGTATTCCTCGCTTTGCGGCGAGACGGTGAATTTGCCGCTGGACTCAGTAAAATTCGAATCTAGACTGCATAAGCTTATTGCTGATTCCACTTTTAAAAAGAAAGATTATTTCGCGAATATCACTCACAGTTCAAAAAAAACAGAGTTGCTGTCCGTATAGTGTTTGTGTTGCTTGGCCCTGCAATAATTGGTATAATAAGGCCAGTATTTTTCGCTACTGCAAAAAATGCTATTGACAAATCGCAATAGACCATATATAATTATATTAAACATTAATACAAGTTAATACAAGATGGTTTGTATGATTGAAGAAACATTACAGTTAGATAGAGATAGCGCGGTCCCCCTTTATTGCCAGCTGAAGAAAGTTATCGAGAATGATATCAAGCGTTTGGGGTTGAAGCCTGGAGAACGCCTGCCTTCAGAATATGAACTGGTTAAACGCTACAAAGTCAGCCGTACGCTTATCAAGCAGACCTTTAATGTTCTGATTAACGAAGGCTCAGTATCGCGAATTCAGGGCAAAGGTTCGTTTGTCACCGGCACCGCCGAACGCAAACGCAAGAGTACCGGGAATTTAGGTTTTATTCTCTGCGAAAGAAAATCGGAAGAACCGATTTACTCTTATGTGCTTAATTGTTGTGAGAATATAGCTAAAAATAACGGACGGCATCTGGTATTTACTACACTTGATAATTTTTACAGTAATCAGCAATTGCCAAGAATGATTCTGGAACGGACAGTTGATGGGGTGATTATCACCGGCGATGTTAGCGCTGCATTAGTAAAAGCCTTAAAGCAGTCCGGCATCCATTTTGTGATGATCGGTTTGCAGCATGAGCAGGATCTCGACCTGACAATCGCGGCCCCGGATGAATTCAGTTCGCAACAAAAAATGCTTGATTTTTTGCATGAAAACGGACATCAGGAAATATTGCTTCTGCGTGGTCCCGGCTTTCCCACTCACAACAAAGCAGAGGAAGCTTTTCTGCGAAGCGGCGGAACTCCTGATGCCATCATCAAATGCAAGACACTGAAATCATCAGAGGCTTATGAACTGATACTAGGATTGTTTAAGTCAAAACCCAAATACACTGCAATCCTGGCGTCGGACTGCCGCCTGGCGCTGGGTGCACTGGATGCAATTCGTGAGAGCGGATTAAAAACCCCGGACGACATCAGCCTGGCAACCATCGGCGGGCTTGATCTGTCCAGTCACACCAATCCGCCTCTGACTGATATTGCCATATCTTATATGAATATCTGCGAGACAGCGATACAAAAGTTGCTTGACGGGTTTAAGTTCGGACAAATGGAAAAAGGCGTATTCATAACGAATAATTCGCATTTGATTATAAGAAAATCCGTAAAAAACCTTTTAACGCAGAAAAATCAATAATCAAAAAGGAAAATTGGAGATGAAGCGTTTATTTAAAAAAACAAATTTTACGCTCGTTGAATTGCTGGTTGTGATCGCCATCATCGTGATTTTGGCGGGAATGCTGCTCCCTGCCATGAATAAAGCCAGATTGAAAGCACAGGAGATTGCATGCTCGGCCAATCTGAAACAGATTGGGGCGGCGGCAACGATGTATTCCAACGATAATGGGGATTATCTGCCCGGCACCTGGCGTTATCCAGGCGGAGTTCTCTATTATTTCGGTACCAAATCAACAGCAGGCACTGCCGCAGGCGCAGACAAGCAAGCTTCTTATACCGGAACATCCTTTTTTTGTCCTACCGATCCCAACCCGTCGCTTTATCAATCTTTTATGGCAGGATTCAAGTGGGATTTCAAATTGTCTTACGGATACAATTATCTGTGTCTGCAGGATGCGTCGCAATGGGGGATTAAGCTTTCACAGATAATATCACCCAGCAGAACGATCATGATTGGCGATAATGGAGCAAATGAATACAATGGAACAGCAAGCAGGCCCAATATTACCTGGAATCCCGGTTCTGTTAACAGAATATCAAAACGGCATCACGGCGGAAGCAACTTTGTCTTTGTTGCCGGTCAAGTAAAAAATCTGCCATTCGATACAGCTATCAATACCACCAGCAAAGATCATGTTTGGAGTGGAGCTTCACGTTGATAATTTAACCAGACAAGAATTTTTCAATTAAAACCATAACGAATAATAAGCAATATATGAAACAGTAAACTTTTTTAATCATTTGAGATAATTTCAAAAGTCCGAATTTGAGTAAAAAAAGTATTTTTATACTTTAAATTTGAGCATGAGTAATTTTTTTTTAAACAAAGCGTGACAAATTTACATCCTTTTGAAATTACCTCTTTTAATTTCTGTTTTCAGGAGCTGTAAAGAAATAAACTTGACAAGTTTCGCGAAATATCCCGAAGTGATTTTGGGAATTGACGGAGTGTCGCATACCGGCAGATATGTAACGAACAAGCGGCGCGAAAAGCATTCAAGAGAGCGGTGTAAAAACATAGGTTATTTTGAGACGGTTCCTTAATATTGCGAGATAGAAAAAATCGAGCTCGTAATTTATGCACAATAAATCGGAATTAAAACGGGATAAAAAATTTTAAAGGGAGCTGGTGATTTTGCCTCTGGATTTTTTAAGAAGATTTTGTTGGTAACATTAAAGAAATCAAACATCGGAGCGGAAGAAAATGAAAGACCTAAGATTATGAAGATATCAGCGCGGGATAAAGCAATTCTCCGGGAACTGGCGGAGAAACAGGCTGCGATTGCGGCATTGCCGGTGCATCAGGAAAAAGTAAAGTTGTGGACCGAGCTGAATGGATTGCGTTCCAAACGCCCGATGTTGTCAATCTTTCAGTTGCCCTGGAACGAGATGGATGTCTATGACGAACTGAAACTGCGTTGCGAGAATGAGTTATGCCGCCAGCTTGAAGGCCAGATGCGAATGCAGCAGTATCAGTGGAATCATCTGCCCGGAGACATGATCGTCGAAAAAACCATGTTGGTAAATCCGGTTGTAACAGATACCGGTTTCGGCTTGTCTCTTGAAGAAGATACGATTAAAGGAGCAGGTGATATTCATTCACATGGCTATAAACCGCAAATCACCTGCGAAGCCGATGTCGCAAAAATCAAAGACCCCGTAGTTAGCTATGACCGGGCGGCAACTGAAGAAAAGTTAAATATTGTCCATGATACTTTCGGGGATATTCTGGATGTGCAATGCGGTGGCGTCAGTACTTGCTGGTTTGCCCCATGGGATATTCTGATAACGTGGTGGGGTGTTCAGGAAGCGCTGATGGATCTGGTGTTGCGCCCAGAACTGGTGCATTTGGCCATGAATCGCCTGGTCAGCGCATATCTTTCCAGACTTGAACAATGGGAGAAGCTTGGTTTGCTGTCCATTGGCTCCGGCAATTACGGGGTTGGTTCCGGCGGTCTTGGTTATACCGATGAATTGCCGCAAAAAGACTTTACTCCTTCACACGTCCGCCCGATTGATCAATGGGGATGCGCGACCGCCCAGATATTCTCAGAGGTCAGCCCGGAAATGCACGAGGAATTTGCGCTGCAATACGAAAAACGCTGGCTGAAGAAATTCGGATTGACCTATTACGGCTGCTGCGAACCATTGCACAATAAAATGTCTATTCTCAAGGCCATTCCTAATCTGCGGAAAATTTCCTGCAGTCCATGGTGTAAACTGGATAAAGCGGTCGAGCAAATTGGGACAGACTATATAATTTCCATAAAACCCACTCCGGCAATTTTCGCCGAGGATAACTGGAACCTGGAAGCTGCCAGAAAAATGCTGGAAAACTCTCTGGAGAAAACCAGAGGCTGCCATGTTGAGATCATCGCCAAAGACCTTAGTACCATGCGCGGCCAGCCTAAGCGTCTATGGGAGTGGGCTGATATGGCTATGAGAACCGTGGAAAGATTCAGTATATATCGGTGAAAAGTGGACTCCAAAGTTTGAGATGTATATGGTCACTTTAGTAATACAAGGATTTAAAAAAATGCTATTATATCAAACCATGAAGGAAAAATTTAATGTCGGACAAAATCAGCGGCAGTCAAAGGCTTAGTTTGAAACAACTTCAAGCTTGGGAAAATTTGAAATATGGAATGTTTATTCATTTCGGCATGAGTACCTTTGATGGAGAGGAACTGTCAAAAGGTGATAAACCGTCGACTTTGTATGCTCCGGATAAACTTGATGTTGATCAATGGGTATGCGTGGCTCGTGACGCCGGGATGAAATATGCCGTATTGACAACTAAACATGTGTCAGGACATTGTCTATGGCCGACAAAATATACTGATTACCATGTCGGACTAAGCGGCAACATCATCGATGTGGTAGGAGCCTTTGTCAATGCCTGCGAAAAGCATGGTGTCATGCCTGGATTATACTATTGTTCGTATGACAACCATCATTTATTCGGCTCGATGACTTATAGCATGACTGATGCACCATTTGTCACGGAGGAATATCAACAATTTCAGACAAATCAACTTACAGAATTGCTAACCGGATATGGACAAATAGGCGAGGTATGGATTGACATCCCTGTTATATTGCCGCGAGGATATCGTCATAAATTGTACAACTTGATTGCCCGACTCCAGCCGCAAGCGCTTATAATGATGAATAATGGCATTGGGGACGGTTCAAATTATCCGGTCGCAAAATCTTGGCCGTCTGACCTTATAGCAATAGAACGTTTTTTGCCCGACAGTCAGAAAGGGCATGTTAGATGGCGTGAGATCGAAGGAAAGAATTATTATATGCCGGGCGAGGTTTGCGACCCGATCGGGCAAGAATGGTTCTATCAGAGTGACGATATCCCGCGTAGCGATGCTGAGTTGCTTGGAATGTATTTGATTTGTAGAACCCGTCACACTAATTTATTATTGGATGTGCCGCCAGACCGGCACGGCCTGATTCCGCAGATGCATATTGATGCGCTGATGAAATTACGCAGGAATATTGATAAGCTTGGCGCAGACATTTGAGTATTTTAAAATAATGTGCTCAATTTTATGATGACAAGGGATTTTCAAATTGAGGAATGAAATGAATTCACAGGAACGTTTTTTTGCCGCACTGGCCCATCAGCCGGTAGACAGACCGCCTTGCTGGCTGGGCATGCCGACGCCGGAAGCGCTCATGCGTCTGTTTGATTATTTCAAGGTCAGCAGTATTGCCGAATTGAAATCTCTGCTTGATGACGACTTGTATCCGGTCGAAGTACCTTATCATCACCCTCCGGCCAATCACATCGCCTGTGCTTTTGATTTTTCTTCCGGGAATTCGGCTGATTACGAGGAACGAACTTTAACCGGACATGGATTTTTTGCCGGGAAAAGCGATCCTGAGTGTGTCTCCGGCTTTCCTTGGCCGGATCCTGCGAAACACATCAACATTGACGATTGCAAAAAAGCAGTATCTGCATTACCTTCCGGTAAAATCGGACTTGGCATCATGTGGTCGGCTCATTTTCAGGATGCCTGCGCGGCGTTCGGAATGGAGGAAGCTTTGATGACAATGCTCACCGATCCGGAAATGTTCAAAGCGGTGATTGACCGGATATTAGAGTTTTATCTTCAGGCAAACGAGATATTTTACCGTGCAACCGCCGGTAAACTGCAAGCCGTATTGCTCGGTAATGATTTAGGCGCCCAGAGCGGCTTGCTGGCCGCCCCGGAAACATTGCGTCAATTGGTCTTTCCAGGCATCAAGCGGCTTATTGCTCAGGCACATCAATACAATTTGAAAGTGATATATCATTCCTGCGGTTCAATCGCTCCGATCATCATGGATCTGGTTGATGCTGGCGCTGATGTCATTCATCCTATTCAGTCGCTGGCCGCTGGCATGAACGCAGAAACACTCAACTTGAAATACGGCAATAGTACCACTTTTTGCGGCGGCGTAGACGTTCAACATTTGCTGACCAAAGGGTCTCCTCAAATGGTAAGAAACGAAGTTTCCAGGTTGAGAAAAATCTTTTCGACCGGACTGATATTGTCTCCAAGCCATGAAGCGCTCATGCCGGATGTTCCGCCAGCCAATCTTGCAGCAATGTTTGACGAATGTTGTAAAATTAACTTTCAGCAGTAAAACATAATAAAGGATCGATTGTCATCGAATAAATTTTATGAAAAATAGAGTATTTGCTTTAAAGGTTATTAATGGTAAAACGCTTGCAGTTTCAAATATTGATTTGAAAGAAGTGGAAAGTTGTGTAAAATCTGAAAGTTTCGAGGTTTCAACTAAACTGAAAATTGGCGAAGAATACATCTGTCGTTGTATCCCGGAGTTTCACAATGTTTCAGATTCTCAATTATGGTTGGAAGTGAGATTTTCTGCTGGCTCTTGTGTGCCGGCGCCGGAAAAGTATTGGGACGGGCGGACGCTGAGAGATTTTTCACAGAATATGTTAGCTGTGAATGCTGATCCAGTGGATAATCCGCAACCACTGCCAGATAAACTCTTTCCACTAGATCCGGAATTCAAGCGAAAAGCAATCGAAGAAGCTGGCGGCAATACTCAGGCGCTGATGAACATTATGTTCTCCGGCCCCTGCACGCTGAATGTTTTTCCAGTCAGTTGTGTGTATAATAAAATTGTCTGTCTGGCGATCGGGTCCAATCCTCACCAATTGTTTAGCTATTACAGTAGCGGAATTGAAAATGGGGTCCTGTATAAATCAGTGAAATTAGTGATAGACCCAGGTATGACTGAAAGTGTGGAATTCATCGCATTTGAAACTTCAGCTAAATACGATTATCTGGAATCAGTGGCTAAATATTATGAACTTTTCCCGGAATGTTATGCTAGACGCAAAGACATTGATCAGCGCCTTTTCGGGGTAGCTGAAACCAGTCTTTACAAATTGGAGTATGAAACGCATGAATTGCTGATGGAAGATCGCCGGCGTTTCAAATGCGACTGGGTCTGGTCCATGCATGCCAATTCGGAAATCGGCTTAGCGTTTCCTGAGGATGATTATAATCCTTATGGCGCGTTTAACGAGGAGCCGACGCTGGGCAAAAGCCGCGAAGAATTTTTGGATTATGTGTGGCAGGCATACGAATGGGGTGACCAGTCAGCGGCAATGGCATTTTATGTTCTGCCGCAGATATTGGACTGGAGAATTATGAAAGAAAAATATCCTGACTCGGAGTGGGTGGACAGCAAAAATGAAACGATCCCGGTGATAGATTTTTCCTCTGAATCCTGTCATTTGAAATATGCGCCGGCAGGAGCAATTCTGCCATGGGGAAACTCGTTTCAAGAGCGCATTCTTCGTGATTTAAAAAACGTCGCTGAAAAAATCAGGCCGTCAGCGTTTGCATTCGATAATGTTGAAGGGCCAAGAATGGATTTTGCGCAACATGCGCAAAACTGCCCGTGGCGAGCATTTTCTGATGGGAAAGTCTATGTAACTCAGGCAGTGGCCTACGGCAAGCTGATGGAATATGTCCGCAAGTTGCCGGGCAGAAAACCGGACTTGAAAATGGGTGTAACTGGCAATCATGTCGGCTCATACCATACGGCCATCTTCGTAGACTCCGCGATTTTCGAGCACGGCCCGTGGACAGACGCGGCAGGCGCTGCCGCCGTTCGTCTGGATATGGGCGAAAAGCCGCTGGTTTATTGGGGTCCGAAAGAGTTCCCTGATTCTGAACAGTACAAAGGCGAAGCGCTCGAAAAGAAACTTACTGAAATAAACTACTGGTTGTTTCTGTTCTCGTTGCGTTATGGCATTCTACCTAATGCTGCGCACAATTTGAAGGGCTATCCGTTGATGCGCGAACACTTGCCGTTGCTGCAAAAATTACAAAAAGCAGGTTGGAAACCGGTTCCCGGCGCACAGGAGACTTCCGGGATGCTTGCTTTGCAGCGCTACGGCAAAAACTATCTGACAGTAATTAACGAGTCAGAGATATCCGTGGATTCCACCGTCACTATCGAAGCAAAATACTTTGACGATGCAAAACAGTTTCACGCTATTTACGGACTCGTTCTCGATATCAGCATTGAAGACAATGTGACAACAATCAGGCTGGCACTCCCGCCGAGAAGCGCAGTCGTACTCAGCACAAAGTCGGAAAAGCAGACTGAAGAGAGAATTAAAATTATTAACCGGGAAAAAATACTTGATTTCAGATTTATGGAACAAGATCTTCCGGCAACATCAATCATTCTTGAGCAAGTCGGCCAAGATGAGAAGTCGGCACAAAGAATAGTATCGTACTTCAAATATTTCCATTTGATGAAAAACTGCGGCAATCCTGAAAATTATTTAACCAGTGGTTATTATCAGGTTTATATACTATACGAGCTGAACAATAAGACGATGCCTGAAATTCCGGTATTGTTTGGAATAAAGCCTGAATCAGGAATGATCGTATTCAAAACAATCACGGAGAATTGTGGTGATAAAGGAAGTATTGCAGTTAAGGATGGTATTCTATATATAGAAACAGTTCCAGGATATTTGGATGAAGCAGTTCTGAAGTTGCTTAATCTACTGGACTCCAAATATGACATTGACGTTTTAAAGTGGTTTACCATGCGGCGGTTCCAGGACAGTAAAGAGCAAGAGCTTATGGGTGCGGTAAGATAATGTCGGACGGCAGTCAAAGACTTAGAAGTTGTTCGAAAAGAAAGTTTACAAATTTTGGCATGTATTTTTGAGATGATTTTTGTTGTAATTGAGAGGAGCATAACAGCTATGTAACGAACAATTACGGCAAAAATGACTCAAAAGAACACCAAAATGTAAAGATTCTTTTTGAACGGCTCCTTAGTTTGAAACAACTTCAAGCTTGGGAAAATTTGAAATATGGAATATGGAATGTGCCGCATTGGCTCATCAATCTGTCGGTCATTTTCTGTCCTGGATTGGAATGCCAAGGCTTGAAGCGGTACAGCGCATGTTTGAATACTTTAATGTCAATAGCATTGACGGAAGTGAAAGCGCTTAATTGTGAGACCTGAACTATTTGAGACGGCGGATTATCGAAAAACAATTTATTCAGTCGGATTCAACGTCTCGCCCCTTGGTCGACTTTGGTTTGGGCTTTGTTTTTTTACCGCAAGGCGAGGTAGGCCGTCTGTAACACCCTGTCGCTTGCGGCGGAGATAGGATAGACGGGAGAAGATTCTCTATTTTCAACAAAATTAATTATAGAAACTGAACTATTACTAAGAGAATTACGCAAAATGAATGTATCGCTTCCTGTTTCGCAAAATGCTATCACAGTTTCGCCTGGCAGTAAAACTTATCACTGCGGAACTTTAACTTACACCAAAATCGGGCTGTTTGTGCTTTTTGCCTGGCTGTTATGGGGGGACTTCTGCTTCACCATGATGGAGACGGTGGTGCCGAGCATCTTACCGCTTAAGTTGAAATCGCTTGGATGCTCAAACTGGCTGATGGGGTTGATTCTGACTACAGCTCCGGGAATTTTGAATATGACAGTCTGCCCTTATGTCAGCTTTAAAAGCGATCGCTACCGCAGTAAATGGGGGCGGCGTATCCCTTTCATCATTTGGACCATGCCGTTTCTTTGTGCCAGTCTGGCATTAATGGGGATCGGCGATAATCTTTGCGGGTTACTGCAAAGAAATTCGGAGTTTTTGCGGAATTTCACGCCGGCTACTATAACTATTGTCCTGATTGCGGTTTTTCTAATAATGTTTCAATTTTTTAACATGTTTGTTTCATCGGTATTCTGGTATCTGTTCAACGATGTGGTTCCCGTGCAGTTCCTGGCGCGCTTTATGGGATTGTTCAGGATTGTCGGCATGGGGGCCGGAACTCTATATAACTTCTTTATTTTTCAATTTGCAGAATCACACATGCGGGAAATCTTTATCGGCGCGGCTGTACTGTATTTTGTCGGGTTCGGAATGGCATGCCTGATGATCAAGGAAGGCGAATACCCGCCGCCAAAAGGAGAAGACAACAATTCAAGCAAAGGGCTGAAAGGTCTTCGGATTTTTTTCAAAGAATCATTTTCGCATAAATTTTACTGGTTCAGATTTATTTCGACATCCCTTACTGCTGTCGCCGGCGCAATTTATACATTCGGTATTTTCTTCAACCGGGAGATGGGGCTTTCGTTGGATCAGATTGGCAAAATAGGCGCAATCGGTTCGATTGCGATGATGGCGGCAATGTATTTCATGGCCATATTTGTGGACCGCTGGCATCCTTTGCGCATCTGCGTTTACGGGGCGGTATTCGGAGTGCTCGGCAACTTTATGTCGCTGGTGTGGATATTCGTGACCATTCCCGGCGATTATTTTTTCTGGCTGAACCTGGGTAACGTTCTGATTGGCACGTTTCTGGGCGCATTAGTCGGCACTGCCGGATTGCCAAGCGAAATGCGGATTTTTCCACAGTCAAGATTCGGACAGTTCTGTTCAGCGCAGGCCATGCTCCGGTCAGCATTTACCGTGGTTGCCGGAGTATTGGCCGGACTTTTTATTGATCTGATCAAAAATCTCTGTAATAACTCAGACTATGCCTACCGCTTCATTTATTTATGGATAACCGTTTTTTCTGCAATCAGCGCGATATTTATGATTAAGGTGTACATTGAATGGTATCGAATGGGCGGCGACAAGCATTTTCATCCGCCGGCGCCATGGAGCCCGGAAGGTATTGAGGAAATGCCGACAGTGCCGATTGTCGGACCGCAGACCAAATGGCTGAATATCTCATTCTTGTTTTTTGACGGAATAATGGGGGTATCAGCGCTGAGTATTCCTGTACTGATGTGCTGGATGTACTCAAAACATCAAATGTTCGCATTCAAATGGTATGGTATGGTGATATTACCGCTTTGCATATCTGGATGGCTGTGCTGGATCGTGTTGAAGAAAAAGATCCGACGTGACATAGCGGCAGCAAAAACAGGTTTGATGTTGCGAAACGGAATCCCACATCATGGCATGCTGATTATTCTTGGCAGTAAATTTCTGCTTGCCGTTGGCGTTTGGATATGCCAAGTGCTGGTAACAGTCGCTTTGAATATGGAAATAGGTTCTGTCGTGTTCGGTATAGCCAATGGAATTACGAATTTTCTGCTGATCGGGACATTGTACCTGATGTGCAGAATTGAGCGTGGATTTTCCGTCACCGTTGATGAAAAGTATGAGTAAGCCCCCCGGCGAACCAATGACACCGGATTCAGCCAGAGTTGTTTGACAACCCAAAATGATTTCTTTTCCCGGGCGGCTTTCCAGTTATGGGGCAGCAGTTCCGGCAACTGCCGGTAATATTCAGGCCCAACGAACCGGATGCCAGCTAAAAAAAGCGCATGGGCGCGGGGTGTTTCTCTAACGCCGGGGAAAATTCCCCAGCGTAAAGAGGTCACGGTACTTCAGCGCGATTCCCTTCGGCAAACGCTAGTTTTCTGAAAGACGCATCAGTACCGTGCCCGGTTAAAATAGTTATTGTCTTATACCGGCAGCCGGATAAAATCATTTATTTCTTCTCATTGTTGGAGAACGCCGGCGCCCTGTTACCCGCCCCGGCTCTCGGTTATTGAGATCATCCAAACAAAGCCTCTGCGATATTCGCATCTTCAGGATCGTCGATCCGGTCGATCTTCGTATGTTTCCATTCGTTCCGTTC
>TBL_comb47_HYPODRAFT_10005107_pt1 | contig 14790 bp, 17 predicted proteins | sample TroBogypolimnion_40_FD_10682 | JGI IMG/M metagenome (IMG submission 10682)
AGTAGGGAAGTAAAGACGCGGGCGCTGCAATACGAACCGGCGCAGTGTATCAATCCAGGACTTGCCTTTAGAGAAACTAAATGTCCTTAAAGCGGTCGTCCAGGAGAACCCGCTTATGGTCGGGTCCGGGTGCCCACTGTGACGAAGTGGTTGCCAGAAAGCAGCCCGTCGATCCTCGGTTGCCAACGTCTGCAATAGAGCAGGCAGATCGCCATTTTGTAAGACCGGATACGCGGCGTAGTTGACTCCCGATGCTACCGGGCTAAAGTCGGCAGCCAGTCTGTCAGCGAGGGAAAACTTCACCGATCACGAATTCTCAAAAGCCCAAATTACACTGCAGAGTGGGTGCGGAGCCAATCGCAACGCATCATTCCTACCTGTCTGCCAACCTGGGCCAGAGCCGCGAAATGCATTGAGCACATCGCGGTCAAAGCGAATGGCCACCTGTTCCATGGTGCCGCTACCAACGGGGCGGCCCCGCTTATTGAGTGTAGCTACCAATACAGCCTGTAGCTCGTCGCCATTCAGCGGGCGATCATCCTCATCTACGCCGTCCCACACATAGCCACTTCTCTGTGACAGCGCACGCATGGCAGCCCGCAGTTGGGCGCGGGATAGTTCATACGTCTTGGGGCAAGGCAATGTAGACCTCACGTTCTTCGTTGCTTGCGTGGCGAAAGCTGATGACGCGCGTTGCACCATCGCGCTCGGTGTGTACGACCGTCAGCACCGCCAAAAAGCCTAATGCATAGAAAATCGACTGCATCCGCACTTCACCGCCGCGCACGGCAGCCATGTCCAACCGTTAGCGAGATTACCTCAGCCGCATCTGCGAAGTCCAAGCCATGCTCGAAAAAATTGCTTTGGCGTTTGGTTTCGTCCCAGATCAGCGTGTCGGCTATGCGAGTGATTGCAGAGACGTTTATTGTGATTTCAAAGCACTTTTTATTCCATGAAAATATTCACGTTCAGCTACAAAGTGAGGTTGAACTGGATAGCTGGACAGTAGACTGTCGGGAGTATCCACTTCCGTTAAGGCCACTTGCAGCCCGCCGCTTACATCCTGAAAATCAACATGCAATGCGCCCGGTAGGGTGGGCGCGCTGACATCACTCGCGGGTGACCTACTTGCTGCCGTTGGCAATCACCGTAGCGCGGGCCTGCGGCGCTAACGCAGCAGATTGCGCAGCCGCACTGGCCCACATCCGGCAGCTTAGTAGTAGTAGCGCAGGCCCAGTGTGGTGGCGCTGACGCGCTCACTGCCGGTGGTCGGGTATTTGACGAAGTGTTCGTCGTATTGCAGCGTAGCCGACCATTGCGGTGCCAGCTTCAGTTCGCCGCCCAGGCCGTAAGACCAGTCAAAGCCGCGCTCGCTGCCGGCCATCGCGCTGTTGGCAGCATTGGTCGAGACGTCGGTCCGGCTGTAGGTGGTGCCGACCTTGCCCAGCAGATTGAAGCTGGCGCTCAGGGGCATGCGGCCGATCAGGCTCAGGTTGATGCCGTCCACCTTGCTGGTGCCGCCGTAGCGATTGACCGAGCCGAAGTCGGTGTAGCCCACTTCAAAACCGTAGTTCTGATTTTCCATGTAGTTGCCCACGGCAACACCGTAGTTGCTGCCCTGCTGCGTGCCACCAAACAGGCCAAAGGCCGTGATCGGGCGGGACAGATCGGAGGTGCCGGCGTTTAGCGCGACATAGGTCGTGCCGGGTGTCAGCGCAGTGGCGATAACGCCGGCTGGCTTGTAGATGGTTTGTGCCAGCACGCCGCTGGAGGCGAGTGCGGCCATTGCCAGGACGGCAGCGGGCAGCAGGCGCAACGCGCTTGCCGCAACGGGGGAATGGGTGCGTTGGATGTTGGACATGGTGGAGTTCCTTGAAGTGATGAAGGGGATGAACACCCACCCAATGTCTTAGTAATCGTCGCATCCATCTGTGCGCTGGAGCGCACTGTGCAGGTACGCAAACGCACAGACGGATTGCAGCGCAGCGGCTGTGCATGGGCTTGCGTGGGGCAACTGCTTGGCCTGCGTCTCCTGGCGCACCGACAGGCGCGTTGGAAAGGTCTACAACCCGTCTATAGCCAGGCACATCTGAGATTTCACTTACATCTCTTGCACCTGGTTTACCTGCCCTATGCCTTGCAGACTTCAGGCGGCTTTAGTCTTTGCACTCACACCGATAACCAGGATTCTTCACCATGAATAACAGCCATATGCAGGTCGTCCTCGGGGTCTCCAGCCTTAAAGCCTATGTAACCGCGCCCAAGGCTTTCCACGTGCTGGGCATTGTGCGCTTCGGCCAAGAATATGGCCTGCTGGCCACCGACACGCACGGTCTGTACTTTCGCGTCAATGGCTCCCAAGTTGCAGGGCTGGACGCTGACAGGGTGGAGCGGGCCATAGCGCTTGCACAGGATCGTGGAAGAAGCCGTTTTCATGCCCCTGCCGCGCTGCTTGCGCTTCCGCCCCAAATTCTGGTGCGCAAGCACCGCCACGCGGTGGATCACCCCACGGATGCGTGACGGGGCTGTGCTTACGCAGCCAGCTGCTGCTCCAACTGGTGCAGCACTTCGTAGCAGGCCAGCACACCGGCCACGCTGCTGTTGGGTTCGCGGCCCTCGCGGATGGCGGCGAAGAATTCGCGGTCCTGCAGCTCGATGCCGTTCATGGACACGTCGACCTGGCTGACATCGATCTTCTCTTCCTTGCCGGTAAACAAATCGTCGTAACGGGCCAGGTAGGTGGCCGTGTCGCCGATGTAGCGGAAGTAGGTGCCCAGCGGGCCGTCGTTGTTGAACGAGAGGCTCAGCGTGCAGATCGCGCCATTGGCGGCCTTGAGCTGGATGCTCATGTCCATGGCAATGCCTAAGCCCGGGTGGATGGGGCCTTGCATGGCGTTGGCGGCCACGATGGGGCTGCCGCACTGGTAGGCAAACAGGTCCACGGTGTGGGCTGCGTGGTGCCACAGCAGGTGGTCGGTCCAGCTGCGTGCCTGGCCGAGCGCATTGGTGTTGGTGCGGCGGAAGAAGTAGGTTTGCACATCCATCTGCTGGATGTTGAATCGGCCTGCTGCGACTTCCTTGTGCACATATTGGTGGCTGGGGTTGAAGCGGCGGGTGTGGCCGCACATCGCGACCAGCCCGGTTTGCTTGGCCAGTGCCACCACGTCCTGCGCGCCCTTCAGGCTGTCGGCCAGGGGGATTTCCACCTGCACATGCTTGCCGGCCTTCAAACAAGCGATGGTTTGCTCGGCGTGCATTTGCGTGGGGGTGCACAGAATCACGGCGTCGAGTTCGGGCAGCGCCAGGCTCTCAGAAAGTTCGGTGGTGACGTGCGCGATGCCATACTTTTCGGCCACTTCGCGGGTCTTTTCCAGGTCGCGGCTAATCAGCGAGACCACTTCCACACCGTCGATATTTTTGATGCCGTCCAGGTGCTTGATGCCGAAGGCACCGGCGCCGGCGAGTGCTACTTTGATGGTTTTGGTCATATGAGACTCCGCAGAGCCGCCTCAAGGAGGCGAAGGCCCCCTTGGGGGGCAGTGAATGAAATGAACGTGGGGGCTGGCATTACTTGTTCTCCAAAATCAGATGTCCCACGGCGGTGTTCGATGCCGGCACGTGGAAGAAACGGTGCTTGAGGTTCACGCCGTCGGCGCGGCCGGCCACGTCGCTCATGGCGCCGCGGGCGATCAGCCACATCACCAGCTCAATGCCTTCGCTGCCGGCTTCGCGCACAAAGTCGATGTGCGGAATGGCGGCCGCCGCTGCCGGGTCGCTGATCAGCAGGTCCAGAAAGCGGTTGTCAAATTCCTTGTTGATCAGGCCGGCGCGCGGACCCTGCAACTGGTGGCTCATGCCGCCCGTGCCCCAGATGTGCACGTTCAGGTCTTCGTCATAGCTCTCAACGGCACGGCGAATCGCCTGGCCGAGGTTGAAGCAACGCTGGGCGCTGGGCACGGGGTACTGCACCACGTTGACGGCAAACGGGATCACGGGGCAGGGCCATTGGAAGTCCTCTTTGGGCGGGTTGCCGCACATCAATGAGAGCGGTACGGTCAGGCCGTGGTCTACGTCCATCTTGTTCACGATGGTCAGGTCAAAGTCCTGCTGGATCACTGACTGCGCGATGTGCGAAGCCAGCTCCGGGTGGCCAATCACCGTGGGCACGGGGCGCGCGCCGTAGCCTTCGTCAGCGGGCTGGTATTGCTCTGCCGTGCCGATGGCGAAGGTGGGAATCATGTCCAGGCTGAAGGCGGTGGCATGGTCGTTGTAGACCAGGAAGATGACGTCGGGCTTGTTGTCCTTCATCCACTGCTTGGAATATTCGTAGCCGGCAAACACCGGTTGCCAGTAGGGCTCCTTGTCCTTGCCGGCATCGAGTGCGGCACCGATGGCGGGGACATGCGAGGTGTAAACGGAAGCGGTTATGCGTGCCATGTGGTCAGCCTTTCGTGTTCTTGTTGGCCGAACCCTGCGGCTGGTTCTTCGCCTGTGCATCGCCGTCTTCGCCAATGAAACGGTTGCCTTCGACACTGCGCCCGCCCGCAACCATCATGGCGCGGTATTCGTCTTCGGTCATGCCGGTCATGCTGCCCGCCATTTGCTGGAAGGACAGGCCGTCGGTTGCGCCTATCTTGGCTAGGAAATAGATGTTGCCACCGGTAGCCATGCAGCGGTTCAGGTCACGCGTCAGCACACCCTGTTTCTGCTCTTCGGTCATGGGCCACTCGTCCAGATAGGCCCGCTCATTGGCCTTGAAGCGGGCGCGGTTCTCGGCCTTCATCAAGGACATGCAGAACTGGTTCAGGTGGTAGCCCTTGCGGGATTGTTCGGCATCAAAAATGATGGTGCCGGGAACGTCGAGATACGGTTTGTCTAAAGACATGGTTACACCTCTTCGGGCCAGTACAGGCGCATGGGGTTGGTCACTAAAAGCTTCTGCTGCAGTTCTGCAGTGGTCGCGATATGTGGAATGAAATCCACCAGCAGGCCGTCATCGGGCATGTGGTCTTTCAGGTTCGGGTGCGGCCAGTCGGTGCCCCACAACACGCGGTCGGGGAACTCATCGACGATGCGCTTGGCAAAGGGGATCACGTCTGTATAAGCGTTCTGCTCGCCACTCAATGCCTTGGGGCCGGTGACTGACAGGCGCTCGGGGCACGACACCTTGCTCCACACATTGGTGTGCTCGCGCATGAACTTCTGGAACAACGCAAATTGCGGTCCGTCCACCGGCAGCGACACATCCGGGCGGCCCATATGGTCTACCACCACGGTGGTCGGCAGGGCGGTGAAAAAGTCCCACAGCTCGGGCAGGTCCACGGCTTCAAAGTAGATCACCACATGCCAGCCCCATTGGGCGATGCGGCCGGCGATTTCCAGCAGCTCGTCCTTGGGCGTGAAGTCCACCAGGCGCTTGACGAAGTTGAAGCGCACACCGCGCACACCGGCGTCGTGCATGGCCTGAATCTCCTGGTCCGTCACGCCGCGCTTGACCGTGGCCACGCCGCGTGCCTTGCCGTTGGCATGCACCAGCGCATCGACCATGGCGCGGTTATCAGAACCGTGGCAGGTGGCTTGCACGACCACGTTGCGGGCAAAGCCGAGGTGGTCGCGCAGCGCATACAGCTGCTGCTTCGACGCATCGCAGGGCGTGTACTTGCGTTCGGGTGCGAAGGGGAACTCTGCCCCCGGGCCGAACACATGGCAATGCGCATCCACGGCACCTGCTGGCACCTGGAAGCGAGGCTTGGAAGGTCCGGTGTACCAGTCCATCCAGCCGGCGGTCTTGGTGAAATCACCTGTTGTGGGTTTAGACATTCGAATTGCTTGTGTGAGATTGACAGGAAGCACTGGGGCTACGCGGGCTGGCGATTTGTGTCCGCAGGACAGTATGAGCCAGACCGCGTAGGCCCAGTGCTGATCGAGAAAAGTGACTTAGTCGATGTACCTCAAACCGGCCTTCTCCAGCGGCTCGCGCATCTTGTACATATCCAGCCCCAACACACCCGCAGCAAACTTCTCGCGCTTCTCGCCTTCAAAGCTCTCGCGCTTTTCGGCGGCATCGGCCACCTCTTGTGCACGGGCGGCGGGGACGACGACGATGCCGTCCACATCGGCAATCACCACGCCACCGGGCTTCACTTGCGCGCCGGCGCAGATCACATCGATGTTGACGGAGCCCAGCGTGGCCTTGATGGTGCCCTTGGCGTTGATGGCGCGGCTGAACACGGGGAAGCCCATTCTTTCGAGCTCGTCCACATCGCGCACCCCGCCGTCAATGACCAGGCCCATGGCGCCGCGCGCCTGGAAGCTGGTGGCCAGCAGGTCACCAAAGAAGCCGTCGAAGTTGTCGGTGGTGCAGGCGGCCACCACCACATCACCGGGTTGAATTTGTTCCGCCACCACGTGCATCATCCAGTTGTCACCGGGCTGCAGCAGCACCGTCACGGCCGTGCCGCAGATGCGCGCGCCCTTGTAGACCGGGCGCATATAGGTCTTCATCAGTCCGACGCGGCCCATGGCCTCGTGGATGGTGGCGACGCCGAAGCGGCCGAGTTTTTCCACAGCGGCCTTGTCGGCACGCACGATGTTGCGTTTAACGATTCCGAGTTCGTACATGTTATGCCTCCTGCCGAGCCGCCTCAAAGGAGGCATGTGCCCCCTTGGGGGGCAGTGAATACACGAAGTGATGAGCGTGGGGGTTCATATCATTTACCTTTGGTTTGCAGTTGGGCATCGAGGCGCGGGAACACGCGGCGCACATTGCCTTCGTAAATCTGGAAGCGGTCATCGTCGTTCAAAATCTTCGACGATTCGATATAGCGTTTGGTGTCATCAAAATAGTTGCCGGTCTGCGGATCAATGCCGCGCACCGCGCCAATCATCTCGGACGCAAACAGCACGTTCTTCACCGGGATGACGGTGTTGAGCAGGTCGATGCCGGGCTGGTGGTAGACGCAGGTGTCAAAGAATATGTTGTTGAGCAGGTGCTCTTCCAGCAGCGGTTTTTTGAGCTCTTGCGCCAGACCCCGGAAGCGGCCCCAGTGGTAGGGCACAGCGCCGCCGCCATGCGGAATTAGAAAACGCAGCGTGGGGAATTCCTTGAACAGGTCGCTGGTCAGGCACTGCATGAATGCTGTTGTGTCGGCATTCAGGTAATGCGCGCCGGTGGTGTGGAAGCAGGCGTTGCAGCTGGTGCTCACGTGGATCATGGCGGGGATGTCGTACTCCACCATCTTCTCGTAAATGGGGTACCAGTGCTTGTCGCTTAAGGGGGGTGAGGTCCAGTGACCGCCGCTCGGGTCCGGGTTCAGGTTGATGCCGACGTTGCCGTATTCCTTGATGCACTTTTCCAGCTCGGGGATGCAGGTGGAAGGGTCCACGCCGGGAGACTGCGGCAGCATGGCCACGGGCACAAAGTGGTCCGGGAACAGTTGGCTCACGCGGTAGCACAGCTCATTGCAGATCGCCGCCCAGGTGCTCGACACTTGGAAGTCGCCAATGTGGTGGGCCATGAAGCTGGCGCGTGGCGAGAACAGGGTGATGTCGCTGCCACGTTCCTTCATCAGACGCAGCTGGTTCAGTTCAATCGTTTCGCGCAGTTCGTCGTCGCTGATCTTCAGGTCGGAGACCTTGGGCATGACGGCCAGTTGCTCGCCGGGCCGCCCCAAGAGCGACTGCACCCCCTCGGGGGGCCTGGCAGAGCCAGGGTTGGGGGCCATATTTTTGATGCCGGCGATTTGCTGGTTGCGCCAGTTCTCCAGCGCCTTGGGCGCCGTGGTGTAGTGGCCGTGGCAGTCGATGATCAATGGTTTTTTCATGGTTCTCCTCTGTGTGTCTTGGGTGATCAGGTTCCGTGGCTGGCGGGTTCCATGCCCTGGCGGCGGATGGCAGCGGCGGCCTGCTCCGAGGCCAAAAAGGCCAGCAGATTGCGCGCTTGCGATTTGTGAACGGAGGCGCTGGCAACTGCCGCNGAGAAGGTGGTNGTGATCTGGATGTCGGAGGGCAAATTGCCCAGCAGNTCAATGCCTNCCAGGTGAATCAGTTCGCTGAGTTGCTGAAAGCCCAGCTCCACCTCGCCCTTGGCCANCAGACTGCCCACCGGCACNCCGGGAGGGGCGGTCACGATGCGGTCCTTGATCTGTTNGGCGATGCCCCAGGCCTCGAACAGCTTGGCCAANGCCACGCCGCTGGGGCCTGTGGAATAGCTGAGGCTCTTGGCTGCCAGCACGGCGGCGCGCACGGCGTCCGCAGTTGAAATATCGGGCTGGGCGGCGCCGGCGCGCACGGCCAGGGCCACGCCGCTGTCGGCCAGGTTCACTTTGCTGCTGGCATCCAGATGGCCGGCGAGCACCAGCTTGTCAATGGCGTCGCTGGCCAGAAACACGAGATCAAAGGCCTCTCCGGCCTGCACCCGCTTGGCGGCATCCACTCCGCCCACCGATTCCAGCTGCAGCGCGCAGCCGCCTTGAGCTGCATACAGGGCCAGCAACTCGTTCAACAACTGGCGCGTGGCCATGGACGAAATGCCTTTGAGGGGTGGTTGGGATGTGGTGGAGGGAGCAATTTGCATGCGGAAATTCTAGGGACTTCCCCTTGTTCGTGGTGCATGGGTGTCCACTAGCTGATATAAACAAATCGTATAGCTAAACTGCAGATATGCCGAGATAAAAATATGGACCTCAAGCAAATCGAATCCTTTGTGCGGGTGGCCGAGTTGGGCAGTTTTACCCGTGCCGCCGCCGCCCTGGGCATCCCCCAGCCGCTGCTGAGCCGCCATGTGCGCCAGCTGGAAGTGGAGCTGCGCCAGACCTTTTTGCTGCGCAATGGCCGCGGCGTGACGCTGACCGAGCCGGGTCTGGTGTTGTTGGAGCATGGGCGCGGCATATTGCACCAGGTGGCGCTGGCACGCGAAGATCTGGAGTCCACCCGAGGCGCGCTGGGCGGCCATGTGTCCATAGGGCTGCCGCCCAGCCTGAGCAAGCTGATCACCGTGCCACTGACGCTGGAGTTCCGCAAGCGCCTGCCCAATGCGCGCCTGACGCTGACCGAGGGTTTTTCGGTGGTGATGAACGAGGGTCTGCGCTCCGGTCGCCTGGACATGGCGGTGCTCTACAACACGCCGCATTCGCCCGACATTGAAACGCGGGTGTTGCACCGCGAGACCCTGGTGCTGATTGCGTCCGAGGCCAGCGTCAAGCGTATGCCGGGCCTGGTGCTACAAGCCGAGATGCCGCTGTCGGTGCTGGCCCATCTGCCGCTGATCGTGCCCAGCCGACCCAATGCCTTTCGCATCCTGATCGACACCGAGCTGGACCACCTGCGTTGCAAACCGCAGATTGTGCTGGAGGTGGACGGCCTCAACGCGATTCTGGAACTGGTAGGCGAAGGCCTGGGCTTTGCCGTACTGCCGCCCTACACGCTGAGCAACTTCCAGAAGCCGCATACCTTTACCACCCACAAGCTGCACAGTCCGCAACTGGTCTGCGAACTGATGCTCGTCACCTCCGCCCGGCGCCCCAGCACCGAGACGCACAAGGGCGTGCAGGCGCTGGTGGCCGATGTGGTGAAGACGGCGATTGAGGGGTATTCCTGAATCGCGCGGGTCAAGGACCTTAAGCGCCTGCCACGGCAAGAAGGGCCTTCGGGTTGGAGCTTGCAATAGCCAGCAAGGTGCGCGCCGCACCGCTGGGCTGCTTGCGGCCTTGCTCCCAACCCTGCAGAGTCCGCACAGAAACCCCCAGCAGAGCGGCGAATCGAGATTGCGAGAGCCCGGTTTTTTTGCGGGCTTCAATCACCGGTGAGGTGATCACCTGGACTTGGCCGGCCTTCATTTCCAATACGGACTGCAGCAACTCCGCGGCCAGATCGCGCGTAGCTTCATAGGCGTCCAAATCGGCGGGACTGAGGGGTTTAATTTTCGAGGGCACGGCGAATCTCCTTTAACTTGGGGCCGGTGAGGTTGTCTGTTTTGGACTTCGCGTACAGCGTCAGCAGGACGAGTTCCTCTTCTGCGTTACGGCCAAAGTAAATCACGCGCACACCACCGGACTTGCCCGAACCCGCACGTCCCCAGCGCACTTTGCGAATGCCGCCGGATTCGGGCACTACATCTCCGGCAGTGGGGTGTTCTGCGATGTAAGCGGCAAAGGCACCGCGTTCATCCTCGGTCCAGTACAGCGGCCACTGCCGCTGAAATAGGAGCGTCTCAACCACAGTAAACATGAGGCAACTATACGCCCAAGGCGCATAGTTGTCCAGGCTGGGAAATGGAGTCCTACCGCGCCACGCCCAGCAGCTTGTCCAACAAGGCCGGCTGCGCTAGCAGCTTGTCGGCGGTGTCGGTGTGCACCACGGTGCCGCGGTCCAGCACAGCGGCGGTGTCGGAGATGGCCAGGATGGCCTGTGGATGCTGCTCCACGATGATGGCGGCCAGGCCTTCGCTTTGGGTGATGCGGCGGATCGCCCGCAGCAACTCCTGCACGATGATGGGCGCAAGACCCTCCAGTGGCTCGTCCAGCAGCAGGATGCTGGGGTTGAGCACCAGGGCGCGGCCCACGGCCAGCATTTGCTGCTCGCCACCGCTGAGTTGCGTGCCCAGGTTGAATTTGCGTTCGGCCAGGCGCGGGAACATCTCATACACGCGCGCCGGTGTCCACTGCGGGTTCTTGCTGCCGGGGCGCAAGCCGCGGGCTACGGCGGTCAGGTTCTCGTCGACGGTGAGCGACTTGAAGATATTGCGTTCCTGCGGTACCCAGCCGATACCGGCTGCGGCCCGCTCGTGGGAGCTCAGCTTGTGCAAGGCCACGCTACCCAGCCGGATGCTGCCGCCATGCTGGCGCGTTGCACCCGCTATGGTGTTGATCAGAGTGGTTTTTCCCGTGCCGTTGCGGCCCAGCAGAGCCAGGGTCTGGCCTTCGGCTATTGCGATGTTGATGCCGTTGAGCACCACGGCCTCGCCGTAACCAGCGCTCAGGTTTTCTATCTGGAGCAGATCAGCCATGTTGTGCTCCTTCGCCGTGGCCCAGGTACACCTCTTTGACCTGCGGATCGTTGGCGATCTCGTCCGGCGTGCCTTCGGTCAGCACGGTGCCGTTGACCAGCACCGTCATGCGGTTGGCAAAACTGAAGACCAGGTCCATATCGTGTTCAATCAAAAGAATGGAGACGTCGGCGGGTAACGCGGCGACGGTTTGCAGCAGCTCTTCGCGCTCGCCAGCCGGCACACCGGCCACCGGCTCGTCCAACAGCAAGACGCGCGGCTCGCAGGCCAGTGCAATGGCAATCTCCAGCAGACGGCGCTTGCCGTAGGCCATGACGTTGGTGGTCTGGTGCATCACGCTGGTCAGGTGGAACTGTTCCAGCAGCTCTTCGCAGCGGCGGTTGACGTCCGCGTTGGCGCCCAGCGCCTGCCACCATTTACCGCCCAGCCCGCGCTGCTGCGAGACCACCAGCGCCAGCGTCTCGCGCGGCGTCATGCTGTCAAACAACTGGTTGATCTGGAAGGTGCGCACCATGCCGCGGCGCACGCGCAGGTGCGGTGGCAGCCTGGAAATGTCCTCGCCTTCCAGCACGATGCGGCCTTCGGTGGGCGGGAGCACGCCGGTCAGCAGATTGATCAGCGTGGTCTTGCCGGCGCCATTGGGGCCGATCAAGGCGTGGCGTGCGCCCTGGTGCAGGTTCAGCGTGACGTTGTTGGTGGCGGTGATGCCGCCAAAGCGTTTGATCAGGCCCTGGGCGCTAAGCACCACCGGGTTCTTCGTGATGTCGTTCATTTCGAACCTCCGCGCCCGAACCAGGTCCAGGGCCGCAGCAGGCGCTCGCGCCCGACCAGCACCAGTACCACCAGGAACAGACCGATCCAGAAGGTCCAGTACTGCGGGGTAATCGATGAGATGAAGTTTTGCAACAGCGTGAATACCAGCGCACCGGCCACACCGCCGTAGAGCCAGCCGGTTCCGCCCACCACCAGCACCAGCATCACGTCGGCAGAGCGGTGGAACTCGAACACGTCCAGCGAGGCAAAGCCGCTGGTTTGTGCCAAGAGGCCACCAGCCGCACCGGCCATGCCGGCGGCAATCGTGTAGACCACGGCAATGCGTTGCGTGACCGGAATGCCGATGGCCATGGCGCGCAGGCGGTTGTCGCGAATCGCCTTGAGCGTGGCGCCAAAGGGCGAGTTCACCAGATGGCGTGCCAGCACAAACAGCAGCAGCAGCACGCCCAGTGAATAGGCGGCCGAGGTCTGGCCATACAAGTCAAACTCAAACTGACCCAGCAGCGGGCCCATCACCACGCCCTGCAGGCCGTCGGCACCGCCGGTCAGCCAGTCCAGCTTGTTGGCCAGTTCGGCCAGGATCAGGCCCACACCCAGCGTCACCATCAGGCGCGTCAGGTCGCTGCCGCGGATGATGGTCATGCTGCAAACGGCACCCAGGAGCGTGGATACACCGATCGCCACGGCCAAGCCAACCAACGGATCGGGCATCACCAGCTTGGCAAACAGCGCCGCCGCATAGGCACCCATGCCGAAGAAGGCGGCGTGGCCCAGCGAGACGATGCCGGTAAAGCCCAGGATCAGATCCAGCGACACCGCAAAAAGGGCGACGATGGCAATCTCATTGATCAGCAGCGCGCGGGACTGCAGCACCCAGGGCGAGGCCAGCAGAGCTATCCACAGCACGGCCTCCCACCAGGCCCAACGAACGGGAACTTTCATGACTTGCCTCCCTGGCGCACAAACAGGCCTTGCGGGCGCCAGATCAGGATGGCAATCATCAGGCTGTAGACGATAAAGCCGCCGAGTTTGGGGATGTAGTATTTGCCGGCCACGTCGGCCACGCCCAGCATCAGCGCCGCCAAGAGCGGGCCAGTAATGCTGGAGGTGCCGCCCACGGCCACCACGATCAAAAAGTAAATCATGAACTTCAGCGGAAAGGTTGGGTCCAGACCCAGCACCTCGGCACCGAGTGCGCCGCCCAAGCCGGCCAGGCCCGAGCCCACCGCAAAGGTGGTGAGAAACACGATGTTCACATTGATGCCCAGACCGGCCGCCACGCGCTGGTCATCGACGGATGCGCGCAGGCGGCTGCCAAAGCGGGTCTTGGCCAGGATATATTGCAGGGCCACGGTGAGTGCGGCACAGACGGCAATGATGAACAGACGGTAATGGCCCATGCCCAGCATCCAGGCGCCTTCGCCCAGTTCGGTGCGGCCCTTGAGCCATTCCGGCAGCTGGATGATTTGCTGGCTGGAGCCAATAAAGTAGTCGGTGCTGGCAACGGCCATAAAGGTCAGGCCGATGGAAAACAGCACCTGGTCCAGGTGCGGCTTGTTGTAGAGAGGCCGGTACAGCGTGCGCTCCAGAAGGCCGCCCAGCAGCGCCGAGCCCAGAAAGGCCAGCGGCAGGCAGACCAAAAAGGGGACCCCTGCGCGCTGCATCAGCAACACGGTGATGTAGCCACCCGCCATGGCGAAGGCGCCATGGGCCAGGTTGATGAAGTTCATCAGGCCCATGGTCACCGCCAGACCGACGGCCAGGATGAACAACAGCATGCCGTAGGCAATGCCGTCAAAAAGTAGCGTTAGCACGTTGTGCCCCCACGTTCGCCCACTGCGTGTGGCTCTCTGCCCCCCGAGGGGGCGCGTTTTGCCTTGGGGCGGCCCGGCGGCAAAACCGTGGCCCCTATGCTGCTCAGGGTTTGCATGCTTAGCGCGCTTTGCCCGGGTCTTTCACGTCTTTGATGACGTCAAATTCCACGTTATAGAGCTGGCCGTCCTTGCGCTCCACCTTGCGCAGGTAGATGTTCTGCACCACATCGCGGGTCTGTGCGTCGATAAACATCGGGCCGCGTGGGCTCTCGAAGATCTGGCCCTTCATGGCCGCCAGCAGGGCTTCACCACCGCCATTTCCCTTGGTGACCTTTAGCGCTTCGTAAATCACGCGCATGCCGTCATAGCCACCCACGGCCATGAAGTTGGGGCGCATGCCCTTGTTGGCCTTGGTAAAAGCCTCCACAAACTTCTTGTTGACCGCCGAGGGGTGGAAGGTGGAGTAGTGGTGCGAGGTCACCACGCCCAGTGCGCCGTCGCCCATGTCGTTCAACTGGTCGTCATCGGTGATGTCGCCGGTACCTATCAGCTTGATGCCGGCCTTGTCCATGCCGCGTTCCAGAAACTGCTTCATGACGGCCGCGCCCGCGCCTGAGGGCACAAACACAAACAAGGCGTCGGGCTTGAGGTCACGCACTTTTTGCAGGAAGGGGGCAAAGTCCGGGCCGCGCAGGGGCACACGCAGCGATTCGATGACCTGGCCGCCGTTAAAAATCAGGCGTTCCTTGAAAAACTTTTCCGCGTCTATGCCGGGGCCGTAGTCGCTGACCAGGGTCACTACCTTTTTGATGCCGTTCTTGGGCGCCCAGTCGGCCAGCGAGACCGAGGCCTGGGGCAGGGTGAAGCTGGTGCGCACGATATAGGGCGAGGCCTCCGTGATGCTGGAGGTGGCCGCAGCCATCACCACCTGGGGCGTCTTGGACTGGGTCGCAATGGGGGCAGTGGCCAGGGCCGAGGGCGTGATGCCGAAGCCGGCCAGCACATTCACCTTGTCATTCACCACCAGTTCCTGCGCCAGGCGCTTGGTGACATCGGGCACGGTGGTGTCGTCCTTGACGATCAGTTCGATCTTCTTGCCGGCCACCATGTCACCGTTTTGCGCCATGTAGAGGCGGGCCGCCGCTTCAATCTGGCGGCCGGTGCTGGCCTGTTGTCCGGTCATCGGCAGGATCAGGC
>TBL_comb47_HYPODRAFT_10005108_pt1 | contig 14789 bp, 7 predicted proteins | sample TroBogypolimnion_40_FD_10682 | JGI IMG/M metagenome (IMG submission 10682)
CTCAAAACAGTTGGTCGTGGTATTGAAGATAAAAAGTCCCACGGCAGGCGACGATATGCCGTTGCGCTCTGCAGTGGTCAAACGTGGCATCAACATGCCCTGCGAGTTGGATTGAACATCCAAAATGGCACTGCTGTTCGGCATAGAGCCATCTTTGTTGATGCCCACGCTTTGTGCGAAGGTCGAAAAACATCCGGATAAAAGGAATGTCACTAGAAAAAAGAGGATGATTTTTTTCATTTTTGTTCCAATAAAAAATGGTTGATATCGAATTGAAGTTTTATTTACACCAGAAAAAGTGCCTTTACAGGACTCCTGAATATTTACTTGGTTTGAACATTTTTTTACGTACGACAAATATTCAAAAAAAACAGCTGTCAAACAGAATAAAGTGTTGCTGAATCGTCAAATTGACGATTCAGCAACACTTTATAACACACTATAATACAGTATTTTATATATTTATTTGTGGAAACGGATGTGGTTAGGATAAAAAACAGGTCCGTTTTCCCTTTGATTCAATTTATTGAAAGACATCAGGTGTCGCTCCTGTAAACTTTTTGAAAGCCCCGTAGAAGGGCGATTTGGAGCTTTACCCCGAATTGGTGAGGATAGGATCGATCTTGATGTTTTCATCGTTTTTAGCCAACTGCAACAGACCGGTTCATCAACGAAGATCAAACGCTGTCAGGTACTAAAATAGTCTCTTAGGTTGGTTATCTTTTCTTTCCTCTTCGCTGAGTTTCATAATATCAAGCTCCCTTTTGGCCTCTTTCAGCCCTTTGGCATGAAACTCATCTTTTATCTCATCTTTCTTAAGGAAATAGATCCATTCATCGAGGGTATCCCTGGCTATATCATTAAACTGGTTGACCTTTATAACGTAATATTCGGGGTATATTTTGGAAACAATGCCAGTAGGATACAAGCTTTCCTGGTCTCTCGACAGTTTCAATAGATCATGGTTGTGAATGCCTACAAATTCGGTCGTACCAATAAAATGGAGGGCCAAATAAAATACGCAGCAAATAGTCCTGTTCCTGATTGTTTTGAATTTCGATGATGATCAATTCGCCTTTACTGTTCTGGACCAGGGCATCTACCCGGTTGAATTTCTGATATTTATCTTCTTTGTTGCTTTCGCCTTCGAGAATGCTTTCGATTCTGATGTCCTCACCGATCAATTCCGATAAAAAACCTTCGAGAATGGCAAAATTGGCTTTGTTCCGCAACAGTTGTTTGACTGCCCAATCGAACCGGATTAATTTTTCACTTTATTTCGGGTTTTGAAATACTTCCATCGTTAAACTGCAAAAATAATTGTAATAAAAATAATCAATTTCAAATCACATTTGGACTATTTCCATTGAAATACAAATCACATTTTTCACGCAAATTTGAACGGTCAATTTTGGGAAGGGTTCATCCGTTTAAATACTTCGGGTGTCACTCCTGTAAATTTTTTAAAAGCGCTATAGAATGGCGATTTGGAGCTGAACCCCGAATTGGTGAGGATATGGTCGATCGTGATGTTTTTATCGTTTGTGGCCAGCAGCAACCGGCAAATTTCCTTAACACGCAGTTCGTTGATGTAGTCGTTGAAACCGACCTTATGGTATTCGTTAAAAACCTGGGAAAGTTGTGTCCTGTTTGTGTTGAGTTTTTGGGCCAGATTGACCAAAGAAAGGTTTGGGTCAAGATAGATTTTTTCGGATTGTATCAATTTGTCCAATTGTGATATCAAATCATCGTTTGCCTCATTCGGCTCTGGTAGAAGTGGGAAATCGTCCAATGGGACATCCTTCGCCACAACTTCCAGGGTTCGGCGCGCGAGGATCAGGTGGGCATCGTTCAGCCGTTTGCGGTACCAGGTAATCAATATAAATACAAGTATAAAAATAAGGGTGATCAGTAACGTAACGAAGATCATTATTTTTTGTTGGCCGATGGTCTTTGAGGAGATCACCTGCCTGTACCTTAAGTCTTTGATTGCCAACTTTGTATTGGCACCTGCCAGATATGCTTTATCGTTTAAAAATTGGACAGAGGTTTCCCTGTTCCGGAGACTGTCGGAATAGGCGTTGGAAAGCTTTAGATATTTGGCGGCCAAAAGTGTATTGTCAATTTGGGTGTTTAAAACGGAGAGGAACTTTGCGGTTTCGATAACCGGTTCAAAATCGTTTCGTTTGAGGTTGATTTGGAGGGCAGAATCAGCAAATTGTAATGCAATTCCGGGTTGTCCCTGTTTTTCGCGGAGCCGTGCCAGCTTAAAAAAGACTTTGGCCATTAACCTGTTGAATCCACTGATTTTGGCCATTCCCAACACCTTCCTGTAACACGAATCAGCTTTGCCATAAGCACCGGTCAGATCATAATACTGTGCCACAGAATGGGTCGAAACTGCCAGTATCCTTGAAATTTCAACATGGGCTTTCAACGAATCCGTTTTGTTCCTTTCGAATATTCTCATATTGATCTGGGGAACCAAATCTTCTACCAATTGATGATAATAGGGTATCGAATCGAGTTGCCCCATTTCCAACATCAAGGTAGTAAAATAGATATAATTTTGGGCCATCAATATATCCTTTTTATCGACGATCGTTTTGTTGGCTTTTGTGAAATAGACCCGTGCAGAATCGTAATCCTGCCTGCTTTGGTAGGCCATGGCTATATTGTTGAACGCAAGTATTTTTGCATCTGGTGGCATGTCGATGTTCAACAACTGTGATTGCTGATAGGCAAAGATAGCCTCCTCGTAAAGGTCGTATTGAAACAATATATTTCCCAGATTAATGAAAAGGTACGGGTTCCTGATCTGGACTTCCGGATAGTCGAGTACGACCTGGGCGGCAGCTGAGATTGAAGAGAGTGCTTTGGCAGCATCCGATTTCCTGTATTGGTACAGTTCGGTGAGGAACAGATAAGATTCAACGGTAGTCTCAAAGAGGTTGAGCGATTTGAGAAGTTCAATTTTCCGGTAACAGTAATACTCAGCCGAATCGGGATTGGTGGCATAAAAATGAGTTATCAATGAATCAAGCATTTGCAACCTGGATTTGTCAGTGTCGCCGGGTGCTATTCGATTGATGGTCGTTCCATTAGTTTCACCAGAAACAAAAAAAAATTGCAGACAAATAAGAAACAAAAAAACAGACCTCAATTTCATTCCGGTATAGTTAATCTAACCCCAAAAGTAAAGAATTATAGACCTAAAACATCCAAATATTTATAAAACATCTTTTGTTAATAATCGAACTATCTATCAGCAAGTTGTATTTTTTTGTGATTTAGGACCTTGACGAATTTGAAATAATGTTGGCAAAATAAGTAAGAATTTAATGGCAATAATCAAAGGCCCAAAAGGGTTTGGCGATTTTCTAACCGACTTATCTGTTTTGAGGTTTGGATCAAGATTCAAGGGAATATTAAGTAATAAGAATTAAATAGTGTCATGTTTCACCCCTATCCCGGATAGACGGGATTCTGTATGGACCTGAAATTCAAATCTCCCCTCTAGAGCCTGTCCCGACGCGTCGGGAGGTCGGGGGTGTTGAAATACGACATTTAATCATTCTTATTACTTATCTTCCAAACATTTAACAATATTACAGGAAAAGGGCGGCCCCAACTGCACGCCCTAATCAAATTTTCAAATCAATAAATTTTCAAATTATTTTCTAACCATCACCTTCATTGTCTGGGTTATCCCTTTATCAATGATGCTCAGAATATAAACACCGCTGCTCAGGTTGGGCAGGCCAATGATGTTGAGGTTTCCGGCACCCAATTTCTTCGTGAGAACCACCTGACCCAAACCATTGAACATGGTTGCGATGGCATTGTCGCCAACTTCACCAGCCACATGTATCTCAATGTTGCGCACAGCATAAGCAGTTAACTTTCCTGGCAGTACCTGGTCTTCAAGGCCGCTGACGATATCGCTTGTGTGCAGAAAAAACCGATCGGAGGTAGAAGTGTTGGCCACAACCGCCACTTTATAGCTTCCTTTGGAAAGATCAGTGAATGTGCTTGTTAACTTATCTTCCAGAATTGTCTTGCAGGCAGGGTCAAGGTTAACGGTTTCGACAGAGAAGACAACTTCACCTCCGGTTTTACAGTCGATACCCACAGGGATCACCATTTTGTCGTAACCGGTCGGTGGGAGGCACTGCAATTGGAACTGTATGCCATTGTCCTCAACCAGTTTGGTGTAAAGGGTCAACGATTTGTCGGTCGTGAAAAGTCCTGCATCGTAACCAAAATCAAGCCCTTTTGTAGTCCCTTCTATAAATTTGATGTCAGTGGAGAACGACTTTGTCCCAGCCTGGGCCATAAGTTTGATGGAGGGATATTCGGTTACTGCCTTTTTAAATGTTGCATCAAGTTTATGGACCTGCATTGCCGATGTAAACGAAACCGATCCTACTCCTTCTTTGACCTTCATAAAAAATCCCTGCCCTACTGCTGCCTGATAGGCACTGACATTATTGATTTCATCATATTTATTTGACCCCTGGTTCCAGAAATAGAGCCCACCAAACCCCGACTCGAAGGCTGAGGCATTGGTCGTCATGAAATTACCTGACCCTGCAAGGGCATTGATGTTGATTGCTGAGGTAAATGGATTGCCGATACAGTTCCACCCTTTTGAGACACTGGTTGTTGTCGTTGCATTGATCACCCCCTGGAACCTCAGGTTGCGCACAGGATCCATTACCCTGACCATATACCCTTTGCCAATTCCAAGTTCTGAACGATTGGTACTGGTGAAATAGTCGTTCCATTTATCATGGGCAGGGTCGTAATCCATCATCCCATAACGGTCTGGCAATAAACCAGATGCAGGGATGTATGGGATACAGGTGTTGTCGGCAATAAAATCATTGATTTTCTGTGTTCCGGTTGGTGATGAAACAATGTGCCATTCATCATTGCTCATGTACCTTTCGACCAGGGCAAAACCTGCACCGGAAGCACCCCCTGTGATCAGGGAACCTGTGCCAGTGGCATCCGATTTGATGATGATCCTGCCTTCATTGCTGATTGCCCCGGTTAGGGTAAGGCTGCTCGATGGGTCGATGGTCAGTGCACCTCCTGATGTCACGGACAAGGTCCCAACTTTCGGTTTATTGACCTTATTGGGGACCCGAATGACATCTTTACTTGTGGGTACCTGATTTAAATCCCAATTGGCAGGGGTATTCCAGTCTTCCGATTCGGAACCATCCCATGTAAACAAGATCGGATCTGTGCCAAACGTCCATTCATAGGCGCCCATGTCAATTGTACCGGCAGTTCCATCGATCTTGCTCAGTTTTCGCGTTGTTCCCCTTAAATCGGTCGTTTCGAAACTATAGCTGTTGTTTCCGGCATCGACTGCGTCCGAATTGCCGCAAATTGAATACGGATGCGTAGTTCCTCCTGAAAATTTGGGGTTAACGCCGTACAGGTTGCCCGTACCGGCAGTTATTTTCGCTGAAACATCGTTGCCATAAAGCGAACTGTACGATTTCGAGATTGAATTGATTGTTTCGTCCACATCGGACCAAGCACCTCCTGAGTTACCGTATATAATTGAATTATAGATATTTACCTCATCTTCCGAATATAATCCGCCTGCACCGTCTAAAGGATCGCCCGTATTGCCTGCGATTGTTGTATTGATCAGGTTAAGCACATCGCCATCCGTTGGAGCATTATCGTACGACAACACTCCACCAACGGCACCACTGCCAATAGCCGTATTGCCCGACACGACACAATTGACCATCGTGAGTTTGCCTTCATTCTTTACACCTCCAACGTAAAGTGCTTTATCGTTCCCATTTTGGATCATCAGGTTTTCCAATCGGGTCGTACTGCCATGACTATTGGTCATCACCCTTGTGACATTGTTTCCGTTGAGAATAATTCCGCCGGCAGCACCCTGGATGGTCAGGTCTTTTTCGATCACAACAGGCGAGGTAAGCAATATCGTATTGGTTCCCATCGTAGCGACATCGAAATTGATGCAATCGCCGGCAACCGCATCGAGGATACACTGCTTCAGGCTACCGGTGCCACTTTCCGTTGCCGTTGTAACAGTGCGCAATGAAGCTGTGGTAACGGTTGCTGAAATTGTATTTGACCAGGCACCCATTCCTGCAGCATCTTTATAAGCGCAGACCCTGTAATAATAGGTCGTTCCTGCACTAAGGCCAGTGATCGCAAATGTGTTCACGTTCCCCACATCTTTGATGGAATAACCAGAGACTTTTGATAAAAATGCATTGTCGGTGGCCACATCCAGATAATATTTTTCAACTGTTCCGTTTACCGGAGCCTTCCAGTTGGCTGTAAACCCCAGGGAATAGTTATTGGTAGGCGCAGTCGAAGTTGGGATGACCATGGCATAACTTTCGACATAATTGCTGCCGGTACCGGTTAGCGCGAAATTATTGAGGGTACCAATTATTCCTGAACCAGTCTGGTCTATAATGGTCGTTAGACCTGAATTGTCGCCACCGGCTAAACCCTGATTGAAGTTGAGGTCCAATTCAAGATCTGCGTTTGAAGGATTAACTCCAAAAACCATATCAGATTGTATATCAGCCTGCGTCCTGGCTGTTTTCCAGATATGGAATTCATCAAGTGTGAAATTGGAATTGGCATCCCCGTCCCAGTTACTTTTACCGATGTAGTTATTTTGACGCATTAAATTTTTCGGGGCGTTGAATTTCATCTCCATTGTTTTAATGCCATTCATATAAACGGTTCCCGTAGAACCGTTCAGCACACAGGCGATATGTGTCCACTGATTAAGGGTCATCTGAACAGATGCAGCATATTGTGATTGATAAGCACTAGGGCCGTTATAGATACTGAAAACCGGGGGGCCGTTTACCCCTGCTGTGAGCGCCAATAATACATTATCATTGCTTGATCCGGTACCAAAATCAAAAAGACGTGACCAATTGTCAAGACTGCGTACATAGACCCAGGCTTCCACCGTAAAAGTATTGTCATCAAAATAAACACCAGGGGGCAGACTGATATAATCATTTACATCAATTAATCCATCCATGGATAATCCATTTCCTGCAGGCACATTTGTGAGAACAAATTTTCCGTCATCACCATAATTTGTTCCATAGGAATTTGTAGCAAAAGCTCTGTAATAATATTGGGTTCCAACAGTTAAACCATTGAAATCAATATTGAACGTTCCTGAGACGGAACCCGATTCCGTTTTGGTGACCGGATTTGGGGAGGTTCCGAACGCTACACCATTGGACGTAATTGCCGATGCGCCGGTAGAAGTAATTGTGCCACCTAACGTTACACTGTTTAACCCAGTCTTGGACGCAGCAATTGTTTTAATACCCGGAGTTGCAATAAGAGTTGTGAAACTCAAAGTATTTCCGTAGGCTGTACCATAATCATTTACAGCATAGGCCCTGAAATAATAGGTTGTATTCGGGTCAAGACCCGTAACAGACTGACTGAATGTGCCAACACCGGTTCCGATCGGAACCTCATTGGCAAGGTTATCCAAAGCGGTTCCCCATTTTATTCCACGGGAAGAAACTGAGGCAGCCCCCTGACTGGTGATGCTGCCCCCTAATGAAGTACTGAAAAAGGAAACTGCACCGGCAGCAACAGTTGCTACAACAGGTTTTGCAATTAGTGTTGTAAAACTCAAAGTGTTTCCATAGGCTGTACCTTTTGCATTTTTAGCATAAGCCTGGAAATAATAGGTTGTATTCGGGTCAAAACCTGTAACAGACTGACTGAAAGAGCCAACACCTTGATCTATTAGAACCTTATTGGTAAGGTTGTCCGAAGTAGTCCCCCAATTTATTCCCATGGAAGTAACAGGATCAGTCCCTTCGTTGGTGATGTCGCCCGCTAATGTGGCGCTGAAATAGGAAACTGCACTGGCATCGATAGTTGCAACAACAGGTATTTGGGTTGGTGTGGTGAAACTCAGGATCTCACCATATCCGGTTCCTTTGCTATTTATAGCATAGGCCCTGAAATAATAGGTCGTGCCAGGGGTAAAACNTTCAACCAATTGACTGAATGGGTTGATATCGATATCGGTGATTGGGACATCATTGTTAAGGAGGTCCAAAGCGGTTCCCCATTTAACGCCATGGGAAGTAACGACATCCTCTCCTTGATTGTTTACCACTCCCCCTAAGATTGCAGTAAAATAGATGACTTGATCTGCTGCAGAAGTGGTTACAGAGGGGGTAAGATTCAATATATTTGGTGACTGAAAATAACCACAAGGAGCATTACACCACCAGGAAATTCCCGAAGGATCAGTATTGTTACTATTCCCATTGAATAATGGACCCATTCCACCTCCTCCTCCACCACAAGTGTAATCATAAACGTTAAATGACCAATCCCATGAACTGCCATTCCTGGACCCTTCAAAAGAATAACTGCCACCATTCTGTGAATAAACCTGGTGGTTGCCTGTATCCTCAGTCAAAGTATAGTCTCCATTAATACTTGAATAATCCATGTCTTCCACCCGTACTTGTTGCTGCGCAGAAACCCTGAAAAATATCAGGAGCAGCGGAATTAAAAAAAATAATTGTTTTTTCATTTTATCTGTTTTCAGATTAATCTTTTGAATGTTTTATTGATCACCCGATGGTTTTGAATTCTCCACGAATATGTACAATTGCAAGCCCCCTCCCGAATACAATACATTTGGGATTTACTTCTGCTTTAAGAAATCCTTTTATAAACTTATTGATATTCAAATAAATAATTAATAACAACAACGTATGGACAGAAAGTGCTTTCCTGAATCTACCGGGATAATGTTGTTGGATTAAATATTGAAGGGAAGGATAGACTGATTTTAATTATAGGCCAAAAATACAAAAACAATGATAATTAACAATAACATCTTAAAATTATTTTACAGAATAGTGTATTTATTTTTCATTAAAATATTTTTCGCCTTCATGAAAAATAATTTAACACAAAAACACCACAACAAAAACCAATCGCTCAATTTGCCCAATAACACACCGGAACTCCTGAAAATTGAAATCAGTTTTCTTCTTCGCAATTAGGAAACGGGGTTTTCTAATGATGCAATTTAATTCGACAAATCCATAAGATAACTTAAAGTTCCTGTTAATATTTAACGCTCTTTTTCTAAAATAATGGAAGTCTATGTAATGCATAAAAATTAATTTAGCGCAAAACCGTTATTGGGTTCAAATCAATTCATTATGAAATTAATTCCATCTCTTTCTATTTTCTTGTTGTTTGTATTTTTCTGTAATTCAGGATATTCACAGAAATCTGTTGAGATCCTGACTGTCCCTGCAAAAGAGGTATTTACAAAAATCAATCCAGCGGGAACAACCATTTTACCAAGCGGACGTTTTTTGACACCTGCAGGATCGTTGATCCAAATTACCAACGACCCTTTTGGAATGGCCATTTCGCCCGATGGGAAAAAATCGGTCACCCTCCACAACGGGGTATTTACGATCATCGACCTTGAGTCGTTGGGAACCATCCGCGTCCCTAGTTATGACAAGAAGATCAGGTCGCCGTTGTCGAAAGGATCGTTCCTTGGCGTCGCCTTTTCATCAGATTCAAAAACTGTTTACCTGAGCGGAGGGGATAACGGGGCAGTTATCGTCTATGACATCACCCGATTGGTCCGCCTTGATTCCATCTCGCTGAATGGCCGCGTGGCAAATGCCAAATACGACGATAGCTTTACTTCCGATCTCGTCTTGAATGAGGAGAAAAACGAACTTCTTGTTCTCGATCGTGGCAATTTCAGAATGGTCCGCATCGACTTAACCACAAAGAAGATCACCTCATCCGTTAAAGTAGGCCGTTTGCCCTTTGGGTTGACGCTGAGCCCAGACCATAAAACGGCTTTTGTGGCGAATGTTGGGATGTATGAATACCCGCTCATCAAGGGTGCGACTCCCGAAAATTATGACTCGCTGCTGATTTCGCACCACCCTTACGGGGATAATACGAAAGAGTCGATCAACGGGACAACCGTTGAAGGGCGCAAAATCCCGGGGGTTGGAAGCCCTTTGCACCCCGATGCCATGAGCGTTTTTACAATCGACCTGGCTACGAACAAAGTGACCGGGAAATTCAAAACAGGCCATCAGATCGGGCAGATGATCGAAGGGGCTGAAGTTGTGGGTGGTGCAAGTCCCAACTCGATCGCTGTCGGAAAGCAGTTTGCCTATGTTACAAACGCCACAAACGACAACATCTCCATAATCGACTACAAAAACAAAAAACTGATTGGCGATATCCCGATCAGGGTTGACCAACGGATTGACAAATACCGTGGATTGCTCCCGTTTGGGCTTACATTAAGCCAGGATGGGAAAACACTCTATGTTGCCCTTTTGGGATTTAATGCGGTAGCTGTCGTTGACCTCCCGTCAGGGAAAACGACCGGACTGATCCCATCCGCCTGGGGACCAACCCGCGTTAAATTATCGAAAGACGAAAAAGAGCTTTACATCATCACCTGTAGAGGTTTGGGTGCCGGCCCGAATGGGGGAAAAGGGTTTGTTTCGCCGCCACAGGGACATTACATCGGCGATATCCAGCTGGGGACTTTTCAAAAAATAAAAGTGCCCGATGAGGCCCAGCTTGCTCTCTATACGAAACAATCCATCAACAACACTTTCGAAACCAAAACCATCGCCGATGATGCCACAAATCCACTTCCCCCTTTACCCGGTTTGCACCAATCTCCGATCAAATACATCGTCTATATTACGAAAGAAAACCGGACCTACGACGAAATTTTTGGTCAGATGAAAAATGCGACCGGAGACAGTACACTGGCCCGCTTCGGTGTTAACAACACTTATGCCCTGCCCGATTCGCTTAAAATCATTTTGCCCAACCTCAGGGTCAGCCCCAACCACATCAAAGCTGCCAGGCAGTTCTCATTTTCAGACAATTATTACTGCGACAGCGACGCATCTATCCATGGACACCACTGGATGCTGGGGGTCATTCCCAACGAATGGGTTGAAGCAAACTCCAGTGTTTCGAAAACTGCAAAAATCTTTTCAAAAGCACCGGGCCGTCGGTTTCCTGGTTCAACCGGAAGCATGGATCCAGAAGATTATGCTGAAATTGGCGGATTATGGGAAGCATTTGAGCGACAGAAGGTTAGTTTTTACAATTTTGGGGAAGCGAACGAAACCGCCCATGTCCGTGAAGAGTGGAACGATACGAATACAGGTGCTGCCCATGGTGTGATGGTCCCGATGCAAAAAGCATTGTTTAAGCGGACAAGTCACGATTATGCCGGGTTTAATACAAATATCCCTGACCAATACAGGATGGACCAGTTTGAAAAAGAGTTCACCACCAGATGGATCAAAGGGAAAGAAAAATTACCTTCACTGCTTACGATGCAGGTCCCCAACGATCACGGAGCAAATATCCGACCGGAAGATGGATATCCCTACCCACATTCTTTTATGGCTGACAACGACCTTGCCGTTGGTCGTATCCTCCATTTCCTCTCCCGCACCAAATACTGGAAGAATATGCTCGTCATCATAACCGAAGACGACCCTCAGGGAGGTGTGGACCATATTGATGCTCACAGGTCGGTCCTATTAATGGCTGGTCCGTATGTTAAAAAAGGATATGTATCCCATACCCATGCCAACTTTGGGTCGATCCTGAAAACGATTTACAACATTCTTAATGTTCCATACGTTAACCAGTTCGATGTCACGGCTTCATTGTTGCAGGACTTTTTCACGCCTGTTCCCGATTTGACCCCTTACACACTCGAAAAAAATGATCCGCGTGTTTTCGATGCCGTTAAGGCGATGGTAAAATATAACCGGACAATCGACTGGCGCAAGATTGAAAAAGGGCCTGATATGGATGATGTTGAAGTAGAACGTGAAAAAATATATAAAACAAAATAGCGAAATGAAGAAATTCCTTAAAATATCAGGGTTTATCCTGATTGTAACGATTCTGGTCCTTGCTTTCCTAGCCAAAACAAACGTAAAGGACCGTCACCCGGGATATACCGCTGATTTAATGATTACAGGAAAGCCCTCAGCATTAAAGGCCGGTTTTGCGGCAATGCCGATTACCCCCCAGGTCCCGGATCGTTGGACCGATAAAAACAAAAATGCCGAATTTGACCATAATGACGGGGATACTTACAGCGATGACAACAGTAATGGAAAATTTGACGCTGTATGGATTGCCGGGTTTGGGAATAACCGGCCAGCAAATGGGGTTCATGATGACACATGGGCAAGGACAATGGTGATTGACGATGGGCACACCCGTTTAGCCATCGTGGTCCTTGATGCAATTGGGTTAATGAATGACAACATCATTGATATCCGAAACATGATTCCAAAAGAGGCTGGTATTACCTACGCGATCATCACCTCCACGCATACCCATGAAGGGGCAGACCTTTTGGGTTTGTGGGGACCCTCAGAGTTTAAGAGCGGTATCGACCCTGAATACATGAACTATGTTAAAAATCAATCGGTTAAATCCATCGTAACCGCAGTTGGCCACTTGCGTCCTGCAAAACTATCTGTTTCAGAAGACCTTACCGGTGCAATCCCTTTTGTCAAGGACACAAGGATGCCGATTGTATTTGATTCAGGGTTACGGCTCATCAAAGCCATTGACAAGGAAAATGGAACGACGCTTGGATCATTGATTGCCTGGGGGGACCATCCCGAGACACTATGGAGCGATAATCTGCTGATCTCCTCCGACTTTCCACATTACGTGAGGGAAGGGATTGAAAAGGGCGTTTTCAATAAAGACAGCCTCATGAAACCCGGAATCGGAGGGGTAGCTGTTTACATCAGTGGAGCTGTCGGAGGATTGATGACCACCCATCCAAGCCTTGCCATAAAGGACCCATTTACAGGAAAGGAATTTAAGGAACCCTCCTTTGCAAAAGCTGAAGCTCAGGGAAAGAATCTATCATTACTTGCCCTCAACGCCATGGACAAGCCATCAGAGACCATTGATTCCGCCGGTATCACTTTGGTCGTCAGGACAATTACCCTACCCATCACAAACACCCTGTTCCGGTTGGCCACGTTTGCAGGGGTACTCGACAGGGGAATGTCAGGATGGATGAAGATCCGATCAGAAGTTTCCGCCTTCAATATCGGTCCGATCTCATTTGTGACCATGCCCGGGGAAATTTATCCTGAATTATTGAACGGTGGCATTGAGTCGCCCGAAGGTGCTGATTTCAATATTCGGCCCGTCGAAATCCCTGCAATCCGGGATATGATGAAAGGTAAATACAAATTTGTTTTTGGACTGGCCAATGACGAAATCGGATACATTGTCCCGAAAAGTCAATGGGACGAAAAAGCACCATTTACTTATGGCCGGACGAGTGGTCCTTATGGTGAAGTCAATTCAATGGGGCCTGAAACCGCACCATTGCTGCATCAGAATTTGAAAGAGATCCTTACACAACTTAATGAAATAAAATAATGAAGACAATCCTTTTAAAATTTCTGAAATGGCTTCTTGCCATCTTCGTTGTATTCTGTTTTATCATGCTAATGCCAAGAATATTGGCCATGATCAATCCCGAGAAACCGCCCATCGGCTATCATTATGCTGCATTGGACTACCTGGCCATTGGCGTTGGCCTCGAAAGCCTGATCAACAAAACACCAGATATTCCTGCAGATATCCAGGAGTTTAAAAACATTGAGTATAAGAATATCAATGGAAAATCGCTCCAACTGGATATCTACAAACCGAAGAATGTTACTAAATCGGCCCCATTATTGGTCTTTATTCATGGTGGTGGGTGGAAGGGCGGCCAGCGCCAGGATTATCTGGTTTACCTCGTTGCTTTCGCTAAGAAGGGTTATATGACGGCAACAGTCTCCTATCGTCTGGGCAACGAAGGTGGGTATCCTGCCTGCGTTCAGGATATTTCCGATGCAGTCCAATGGTTTTATAAAAACAGCGAAAATTATGGGTACGATCCCGACAGGATTGCGTTGATTGGAGGATCGGCAGGTGGGCACTTGTCGTTGATGGCAGGTTATGGTTGGAAGGATCCGAAAGCCCCGATCGACAGTGCGGTTCTGAAGAATACCCATCGGATCAAGGCAGTGGTCGATATTTATGGCCCTGTCGATTTTACCACCGAATATGCAAGAAACCATCCTTTGATCACCGGCTTTGTGGGTACCACCTATGATAAGAATCCACAGGTTTTTGTGGAGGCTTCACCGAACAGCCTGGTGAACAAGAACAACCCGCCGACCATGATCCTGCAAGGCACTTCGGATGAGCTGGTCCCTGTCAGTCAGTCGGACAACCTCAAGTTGCGCCTTGATAGCCTGGGTGTTCCCAATGTTTATTACCGTTTGCCTTTATGGCCCCATACAATGGACATCGTCCAACGGGTGAACAACTTCTGCCAGGAAAAGATAAATGCATTTTTTAAGCAATATTTGTAGGATTTCAAATTTTGATTAAAACATAGACAAATGCAAGCATAGTATTGAGTAAAATGGGAGCAAACATGTATTTTTCAGTTCAGCTTATTAGTTGAATATTAAACCAACTGCCACGGACAGCGCGAACCATTAAAACGAGTTCGCCATTTTTGGAGATGAACTTTATTAGGAAGGCCACCTGTTTGCTGACGGGAACCTCTTTTGCATCAAATCCCTAATTAGCAAGGTTGCGCCGGATGGTCTGCATTTCTGCCATAAAAATTGCGAACTGTACGAATTGAT